>Ga0209357_1000555_pt1 | contig 14869 bp, 10 predicted proteins | sample LauGreFBDMM110SD_2_FD_187573 | JGI IMG/M metagenome (GOLD analysis project Ga0209357, IMG submission 187573) | Freshwater lake microbial communities from Lake Michigan, USA - Fa13.BD.MM110.SD (SPAdes) (version 3) | ecosystem: Environmental > Aquatic > Freshwater > Lake | place: Lake Michigan... | reverse complement strand
GGAACGCACCGAGCACCGCCGCCGACAACCAACGCGGCCACACGAATGGCCCAACTTCTACTTTGCCGCCCCAGCTCACCACCAGTGGCGCTAGCGCAATGAGCGGCACCGTCTGTGACACCACCAAATATGGCAGAACCCCGCGCTGCACCCAGCGAAATCGGGCCATCAACACCGCCAGACCAACGCCGAGCGTTCCCCCAATCACGAATCCTGCGACACTCAGGCGAAATGAAAACCAAGCACCGGCCAGCACAGCCGAGAACACTGTGCGATCTGAGCCCCGCACTTCTGGGCGATTGAATCGCGAGAACATATCCGCCACATGAGGCATCGCGTAATCACTCGTGCGTGGCAGAACCCGAGCGCCGAACAACTTTCCGCCGTCGGCTGGCCCGAATGCCTTGTAAATCTCCCAAATCACCACGACAAGTGCCAGTGCCGCAGCGAACATAAACGTTCGGTACGCAGCACGGCGTAGAAGCGATGTCATTGTTTCGCGCGTGCCAACTCTGCGATGGCCGGCATGATTCGTTCGCCGTAGGCCTCAAGTGTTTGCTCTTTGCCATCGTGCTGCAAATAGACAGAAAATTGGTCCACACCCAGAGCCTCCAGCTCTTTGAGGCGACGCACGTGTTCATCCGCATCACCAAGGATGCAGAATCGATCCACAATTTCATCAGGCACGAAGGTGGTGTGGCTGTTGCCAGCACGACCGTGCTCGTTGTAGTCATAACCCTGGCGGCCCTTGATGTAGTCGGTAAGAGCTTTGGGCACTGCAGAGTTTTCTCCGTAGCGCTCCACGATGTCGGCCACGTGATTGCCGACCATGCCACCGAACCAACGGCATTGGTCGCGCATGTGTGCCAAATCAGTGCCCACGTATGCCGGGGCGGCAACACAAATCTTCACACTCTTGGGGTCGCGACCAGCATCCCTGGCCGCTTTGCGCACTGCAGCGATGGTCCACTCGGCAATCGAAAGATCGGCAAGTTGCAGAATGAACCCGTCACCAACTTCGCCAGTGAGTTGCAATGCCTTGGGGCCATAAGCCGCCACCCACACTTCGCAACGGCTTTTTTCTGCCCATGGAAACCGAATAGTTGAGCCGTTGTATTCCACGCCGCGCCCATTGGCCAACTCGCGAATCACGTGAATGCTTTCGCGCAGCGTGGCAAGTGTGGTCGGCTTGCCGTTGGTTACGCGCACTGCCGAGTCGCCACGACCAATTCCACACACGGTGCGGTTTCCGTACATCTCGTTCAGAGTGGCGAATGTGCTGGCCGTGACTGTCCAGTCACGCGTTGCGGGGTTGGTCACCATTGGGCCCACGATGATGTTGTTGGTTTGGGCCAGAATCTGGCTGTAGATCACATACGGCTCTTCCCACAAAATGTGGCTATCGAATGTCCAGACGTGCGACATGCCGTACATCTCGGCTTTCTTGGCCAAGTCGATCACCCGCGATGCGGGTGGTGTGGTCTGCAATACGACGCCGATGTCCATGGGGCCTAGCGATTCTGCGGAAAGCCGAGGTTGACCGACGAAGTACGCGGGTCGGGCCAGCGCGAAGTCACTACTTTGCCACGCGTGAAAAAGTTGACCCCTTCCGGACCGTACATGTGTTGGTCACCAAAGAGGCTCGCTTTCCAGCCACCGAATGAGTAGTACGACACCGGCACCGGAATCGGCACGTTGATGCCGACCATGCCGACTTGTACATCAAACTGAAACTGGCGAGCCACGCCGCCATCACGCGTGAAGATTGCAGTGCCATTGCCATACTCATTGTCGTTGATCAACTTCAAACCAGCTTCGTAACCCTCGACTCGGGTCACCACGAGCACCGGGCCAAAGATTTCTTCGTCGTAACACTTCATGCCTGGCTTGGCTTCGTCGATGAGACTTGGATTCAAAAAGAAGCCGTCGTCTTTTGCCTTCGCGGTGCCATCAATAACCACCTTGGCGCCTTCTTTGGCTGCCCCATGCACGTAACTTGCGACTTTGTCGCGGTGTTCGCGGGTGATGAGTGGGCCCATCTCTGCTGACGGGTCGGTACCGGCGCCAACTTTGATGTTCGGGATACGCGTCTTGATTTTGTCGATGAGTTGGTCGGCAATCGAGTCGACAGCAGCCACCACCGACACTGCCATGCAACGCTCGCCGGCTGATCCGTAGGCGGCGCTCACTGCAGCATCTGCAGCCATATCCAGATCGGCATCAGGCAGAACCAGCATGTGGTTCTTGGCGCCACCGAGCGCTTGCACTCGCTTGCCATTGCGCGTGCCGGTTTCGTAGACGTATTTGGCAATCGGGGTCGAACCGACGAATGACACCGCGGAAATATCTGGGTGCTCTAGCAAGCGATCGACTGCAACTTTGTCGCCGTGCACCACGTTGAATACACCGTCTGGCAGACCCGACTGGCGCAATAAGTCGGCGATGAACATTGCTGCTGATGGGTCTTTCTCGCTCGGCTTCAACACGAACGTATTGCCACACATGATGGCATTGGCGAACATCCACATTGGCACCATTGCCGGAAAGTTGAACGGCGTGATGCCGGCAACCACACCGAGCGGTTGACGAATCGAATACACGTCTACCCCGCCGGCAGCCTGCTCGGAATAGCCACCCTTCATCAACGCCGGAATGCCACAGGCAAACTCGATGTTTTCTAGCCCACGGGCTAACTCGCCCATGGCGTCGGCTGGCACCTTGCCGTGCTCGAGCGACACAATATTCGCGATTTCTTTGCGGTTGGCATCCACTAGTTCGCGCATGCGAAACATCACTTCGGCCCGTCGCGACAACGAAGTTGATCGCCAGCCAGGTAGTGCAGCTTTTGCCGAGGCAACTACGGCGTCGAGTTCGGCCACGCTGGCGAAGTCGACTGCTGCTTGCTGCTCACCCGTTGCAGGGTTGAACACCACGCCCGAGCGACCAGAGGTGCCGAGGACGACTTTGTTGTTGATCCAATGACCGATGCGATTCATGAATTGCTCCTTTGGGTACTGATGCGATTAATGCAGATACTGACTGAGTCCGCGCTTTATGTATTTGCCGTGGCCTTTGCGACCGTGGAACTTGTCGTTTTCAATCACGATCATGCCCCGTGACAGCACCGTGTCGACCTTGCCGTCAATTTCGGTGCCCTCCCACGATGAATGGTCCATATTCATGTGGTGCTTGTCGTTGATGCCAATCTTGGTTTTTTTGGTGGGGTCCCACACCAAAATGTCGGCGTCTGACCCGGGGGCGATGATGCCTTTTTGCGGATACATGCCAAACATGCGCGCTGGCGTAGTGGCGCAGGTTTCCACCCAACGCTCGAGCGAAATCTCGCCGAGCACCACGCCCTGATAGATGAGTTCCATTCGGTGTTCGACACCACCCATGCCATTGGGAATCTTGGAGAAGTTGCCAAGGCCCAATTCCTTCTGGTCTTTCATACAGAACGGGCAATGATCGGTCGACACGATTGCCAGTTGATTCATGCGCAAGCCCTTCCACAAGTCGGCATGGTGGTCGTGATGATCATGCTTTGAGCGAATCGGTGGTGAGCACACAAACTTGGCGCCTTCAAACCCGGGGCGTGCCAAGTGGTCTTCCAACGTCATATAGAGGTATTGCGGGCAAGTTTCGGCAAACACGTTGAGGCCTTCATGTTGTGCTGCCGCCACTTCGTTGAGCGCCTCAGACGCCGACATGTGCACGATGTATAGCGGCACGTTGCCGGCAACTTTTGACAGCACGATTGCGCGGTGGGTTGCTTCACCCTCGAGCAAACTTGGCCGCGAGAACGAATGGTATTTCGGGTCGGTCTCGCCGCGTGCCAAGTATTGCTGCACGAGCACATCGATGGCAATGCCATTTTCGGCATGCATCATGATCATCGAGCCGTTCTCGCCGGCGGTTTGCATGGCCCGCAGAATCTGGCCGTCGTCGCTGTAAAACACACCTGGATATGCCATAAACAGCTTGAAACTCGTGACACCTTCATGATCAACGAGATACGTCATGTCTTTCAGGGCCTGATCATCGATACCCCCCACGATTTGATGGAAGGCGTAGTCGACGGCACAGTTGCCTGCCGCTTTGCGATGCCACTCGGCCAAACCCAACTGGATATTTTCGTTGTACCGCTGCAACGCCATGTCGACGATGGTGGTCACGCCACCCCACGCAGCGGCAATCGTGCCAGTTTCAAACGTGTCTACTGCGGCTGTGCCACCAAACGGCAACTCCATGTGGGTGTGCACGTCGATGCCACCGGGCACGACGTATTTACCTTGGGCGTCAATCACCTTGTCGGCGGTTACACCCATGGCGTCGGCTTGCCCACGGGCATATAACGCCACGATGATTTCGCCGTCAATCAGGACGTCTTGTTCATGGCGACCTGTCGGGCTAACGACCGTGCCATTTTTAATCAGCGTGCGGGCCATGTTGTGCTCCTTTGGTTAACGGCGAACGAGTTCTGGATAGGCATCCGGACGGCGATCGCGGTAGAACGCCCAACGGTCACGCACCATCTTGATTTTGTCCATATCTAAGTCGCGCACGATGAGCTCTGGCTTGTGTGCATCGCCAACTTCGCCTACGAACTTGCCCTCTGGGTCGACGAAGTAGCTCTGGCCATAGAAATCGTCGTCACCGTATTCACTCTCGATGCCGACCCGATTGATCGCACCGACGTAATACATGTTGGCCACTGCCGAAGCAGGCTGCTCGAGGCGCCAGATGTACTCCGACAATCCGCGGCTCGTGGCCGAGGGGTTGAACACGATCTCGGCACCGTTCAAGCCAAGGGCACGCCAACCTTCTGGAAAGTGGCGGTCGTAACAGATGTACACCCCAACTTTGCCGACAGCAGTTTCAAACACTGGATAACCGTCGGTACCGGGTGCGAAATAGAACTTTTCCCAGAACCCCTTCACCTGCGGGATGTGCTGCTTGCGGTATTTGCCCAAATAACGACCATCGGCATCAATCACCGCGGCCGTGTTGTAATACAAACCAGGCTGCACAATTTCGTACATCGGCAACACGAGCACCATTCCCAACTCTTTGGCGATACTTTGAAAGCGCTTGGTGGTCGGGCCGTCGGGAATCTGCTCGGTGTAGTCGTAATACTTCGCATCCTGCACCTGGCAGAAGTATGGGCCATAGAAAAGCTCCTGAAAACACATCACTTGGGCACCTTGTTTGGCGGCCTCGCGGGCTGCCACTTCGTGCTTGTCGATCATTTTGTCTTTGCTGCCTGCCCAATCGGTCTGTAGCAGCGCTGCTTTTACTACTCGGCTCATGCCGTATTCCCCCTGTTTGATATGTAGACCTTCCAAGGTAGTGGCGCTACGACGCCTGCGACAGGTTCGGGCTGCCTTCGTTGCGCAACCGTCGCACTGACTACGGTTTTGAGGTATGGCACCGACCTCTCGTCAATCTTTCGGGGGCTCAATCGGTAGAACATTCGCAGACTCCACACCATCGTGGCCCGATCTAGATGTCGCCGCACCAGGGTCGCCCAACATCGTGGTGGTGTTGCTCGATGACGTGGGCTTTGCCCAATTCGGTTGTTACGGCAGCGACATTCGCACACCAACTTTTGATGCTCTTGCTGCTGCGGGCCTGCGATACAGCAATTTTCACACCACGGCTCTTTGTTCGCCGACACGTGCAGCGTTGCTGACGGGCCGCAATCACCACACCGTCGGCATGGGACGTGTCGCAGAGATTGCATCGGGTTTCCCTGGCTACAACGCCGAGATGTCACACAATGACGGAATGATCTCAGAAATTCTCGTTCGCAACGGCTATTCCACTTTTGCGGTCGGCAAATGGCATCTCACCCCTTCACACGAAGCGCAGATGGGTGCACCTCGCTGGCGTTGGCCACTTGGGCGGGGCTTCGAACGCTTTTACGGGTTTCTCGGTGGCGAAACCGATCAGTACCACCCCGATCTGGTGTACGACAATCACGAAGTCGATCCACCGAAAACACCCAACGAGGGCTATCACCTCACCCAAGACATGGCCGACAAAGCCATCACCTTCATGAATGATGCACGCGCTGCGCACCAAACCAAGCCGTTCTTTTTGTGGTTTGCTCCTGGCGCCTGTCATGCGCCGCACCAAGCACCCAAACCATTCATCGACGCCTACCGCGATCAGTTCAATCAAGGTTGGGACACGTGGCGAGAAGAAGTTTTTGCCCGACAGCTGACGGCAGGCCTCATGCCCGCAGGCACCACGTTGAGCGAACGACCACATTGGGTGCCGGCCTGGGATTCGCTCAGTGCCGACGAGCGCCGTTTGTATTCGCGCATGATGGAGGTCTACGCCGGCTTTCTCACTCATACCGATGCTCAAGTTGGACGCCTCGTTGAGCATGTGAAGTCGCTCGGCGAGTTTGATAACACGATCTTCATCGTGATGAGCGATAACGGTGCTTCGGCTGAGGGTGGCCCGAAGGGTTCGTACAACGAAGTGTTCTTTTTCAACTTCGTTCCAGAAAACCTCGAAGAAAACTTAAAGCGCATCGATTTGCTTGGCACGCCCGAAGCCCACAATCACTACCCATGGGGCTGGGCATGGGCTGGCAACACCCCGTTCAAACGTTGGAAGCGTGAAACCCACGAAGGTGGCGTGACCGACCCGCTGATCGTGCATTGGCCACAAGGCATCAAACAAAGCGGAGGCGTTCGCCATCAATACACCCACGCAGTGGATCTCATGCCCACATTGCTTGAGCTTTTACAGATTGCTCCACCTGCCGAGATTGCCGGCGTGCCCCAGTCGCCGATCGAGGGCGTAAGTTTTGCCCACACGCTGAATCAACCCGATGTGGCAACCAAGCACCTCACGCAGTACTTCGAGATGATGGGTTCACGGGCGTTGTATCACGACGGTTGGAAAGCGGTCGTGTTTCATCCAATCATGGGGTTTGCCTACGACGGCAGCGACGCGAGTTTGCCGTTTGATCGCGACGAGTGGGAGCTCTACAACATCGACAACGATCGCGCCGAGATTCATAACTTGGCCGAGACACATCCCGAAAAGCTGCAGGAGATGATTGCCCTCTGGTGGCGCGAGGCCGAGGCGCATCGCGTGCTGCCACTGAACAATCAACCCGGCAAATTCGGTGACCGTCGCCATCGACGTGAGCGATACGAATATCGACCAGGTATCGGTTCACTGCCGCGCGCCGTGGCGCCCAACCTGCACAACCGTGGTTTTCGAATCATCGCCGAAGTGAATTCGCCCGGCTCCGTGTCTGGTGCAATTTGCGCGCACGGTTCGGCCTCGGCTGGATATGCCGTCTACGTGCGTGACAACCGGTTGCATTACGTGCATAACTTTCTCGGGCTGCAGCGCTTCGTTGCAGCTGCCTCGGTGCCGATTCCCCGTGGTGCGCATCGATTGGTAGTTGAGTTCACCATGTCAGCTCGATTCAAAGGCAACGTCGAATTGTTTTACGACGATCTACCAGTGGGTGCTGCCGAGATTCCGATGACAGTGCCATTCTTTTACGGCACTGCTGGGTTCACCGTGGGCTATCTACGTGGTCACTCGGTGATTCATGAAGAACATGTTCCATTCGCCTTCACCGACGGAGCACTGCATCGCGTGATTATCGAGCCCGAGACCAGAACATGGCGCGACCCGGTGCTCGACCCCAAGAATGTGGACCGCGCCGCTCTCGGCACGCAATAACTCATGCCGCAAAACATCCTGCTGGTCACACTCGATCAATTTCGGGGCGACTGTTTGTCGCTGCTTGGTCACCCAGTTGTGCGCACACCTCACCTTGATGCGCTGTCGCGTGACGCAACCACATTTACCCGGCACTACAGCCAGGCTGCGCCGTGCTCGCCAGGTCGGGCCAGTTTGTACACCGGGATGTACCTCATGAACCACCGCGTGTGCTTCAACGGCTCGCCACTCGATGACGGCTTCGACAATGTTGCACGACTCGCACGACGCCACGGTTATGCCCCTGCCTTGTTCGGTTACACCGATCAAGGCATCGACCCGCGCGTCACTCACGATGCCAACGACCCGCGACTGTCGAGCTACCAAAGTGTGTTGCCCGGCTTTGATTGGGTGCTCGATCTCAGTGAGCCGTATACGCCATGGCTCGCTCACCTCCGTACGCACGGCCACACTCCGGCTGATCACATCGTGGCTCTCGAGACCGAACCCGAACGAGATGCATCGCTCAGCATCTCCACTTTTCTTACTGACCAATTTTTGTCGTGGCATGCCGACGCACACCAAGCCACCACGAGCAAAGCACCATGGTTTGCCCACCTCAGTTATTTGCGACCGCATCCGCCGTACGCAGCTGCTGGCAAATGGTCGCACGAGTACGACCCCGACCAGGTCGACCTGCCAACTGTGCCGAGCCATGAGCGTCACGGCTTCCACGAAGCAGTCATGCAATTGCCCGAAACCAAGGCGCCGTCCACCGAAGCGGGTATGCGCCACCTGCGTGCGCAGTACTACGGGATGATCAGCGAAGTTGACGCGCATCTTGGTCGTATCTTTGCCGCGCTGCGCGAGCGAGGCGAATGGGAGAACACCATCGTCGTGATTACCGCCGACCACGGCGAACAACTCGGCGATCACGGCCTGCGCGAAAAGGTGGGTTTCTTTGAGCAGAGTTATCGCATCATCGGCATGGTTCGCGCACCGCAATTCGCCGGCGGCCACGGTCGACTAGTCGACGCATTCACCGAAAATGTCGACATCTTGCCCACCTTGTGCGACTTGATTGCTGCCCCGATTCCGGCACAGTGCGACGGGCGCTCACTCGTGCCCTGGCTGGCTGGCGACACGCCCGCTGATTGGCGCGAAATGGCCACGTGGGAATATGACTGGCGGCAGTTGTATGTTTCTGACGATGTCAACGGCTCGGCTCTGCAATGGCCGCACGATCGTCGGCTTGAGCGACAACATCTCTGCACTCAACGCGATGCACAGACTGCCTACGTGCAGTTTGGCAACGGTGATTGGCTGGCATTCGACTTGGCTGCTGACCCCACGTGGCGCACACCCATCACCGACGCTGCACGCGTGCTGCCACTTGCCCAACGCATGCTCACCTGGCGATCGCAGCACGCCAATCGCGAACTGAGCGGATTCAAACTTGAACACGGTGGCGTTGGGCGCTGGCCAGCAAACGTGCCGTGGCGTTCAGCGGCGAATTGACCGCCACAGCAATACCACTAGCGCGACCCCGAATGTGACGACTGCGAGCCAGTCACTGAATGCTTCGTTGGCTAGTCGCCAGAGCACAACGGCCATCAATGCAATCGAACCACTCGAGACGCCACGCAAAAATGCACCGAACGCCTGGTGCTGCTGCGACCACACCACTACGCGACCGATGAGGGCAGCAAAAACAAATGACGGGGCAAAAATACCGAGCGTGGCAACGGCGGCACCAGCAAAGCCATCAAGATGCCACCCGATGAATGTCGCCGTGGTGAAAACCGGCCCAGGTGTGAACTGCCCGACAGAAATGGCGTCGAGCAGTACCTGTTCTGTAATCCATCCGCGCCCAACAACTTCGCTGTCCAAAAACACCAATAACACATAGCCGCTGCCATAAATCACCGAGCCAATCTGCAGAAATACCAGAAAGATTTTTGTCAACGATGGCAAGACAAGTGCAACTGCGGGCAAAGCCATTGCAGCACCCAAACTGCGGGGTGCCAAGCGCAGCAATACCGATGCGAGACCCACGATGAGTAGCACCACTAGTTCTGGAATGCCCACGACAGCACCAACGAGTGCGAGCACGACGACGATTAAGTCGCGCTTATCGCGCACTGCTGTGGTGCGCAACGACCAAAGTGCATGCAGCACGATTGCCACGACGACAGGCACCACCCAGCGTCGAATGTCGGCGATGGTCGAGCTGGTCAACACGTCTTCATACATCCACCCCACTGCGCAAACGATGACGAACGCCGGCACGATGAACGACACCCCGCCAACGACAAGACCACGCCAACCAGCGCGTCGCGCGCCGAGCGCCATCGCCATCTCGGTGGAATTCGGGCCGGGCACCAAGGCGCAAGCCCCCACCATGCGCGCGAACTCATCGTCACTCACCCATGACCGATCTGCCACCACGCGGCGTCGCATCATGGCGATGTGGGCGGCCGGGCCACCAACGCCAATCACCCCTAGCCACCCAAAGAGCCGCATGAGCTCCAGCAATCGGCGCTGGGGTCGTGGCAAATCAAATTGCATATTTTGCGGCACGGTCAGCAATGCTATGAGAATGGACTTTTGCTCATGACCTTCGGTGCTCATTCACGATTTGGCATGGTGGCCAGTGCCGATGGTGTGGCAACACAAGCAGGCACACATATCTTGGCGCTCGGAGGCAATGCAGTAGATGCAGCCCTCGCCACCAATGCAGCGATGTCGGTAGTGGCGCCACATTTGTGTGGATTGGGTGGTGATCTTTTTGCCCTGGTGCATGTCAATGGCGAAGTGCACGCGCTGGACGCCGCGGGTCGCGCCGGGTCGGGTGTGAGTGCTGCGCAACTTCGCGCCGAAGGCCACACCGAAATGCCATTTCATGGCGATATCCGTACCGTCACTGTTCCTGGTGCGGTAGCTGGATGGATGGCGTTATACGAACGCTTCGGTACGTTGCCGCTTACCACGATTTTGGGCCCGGCGATTCGGCTCGCCGAAGAGGGCTTTCCTGCTTCGCCACTGCTGGTTGGCTCGCTCGCGATGATCAAGCCGGCCTATGCGCCGAACTTCGCCGCACTTGCTCACCAAGCGACTGTGGCTGGAACTGTGGTGCAACGTGAGGGCGTGGGTCGCACCCTGCGCGCGATTGCCACCGGTGGCCAAGCAGCGTTCTATCAGGGTGAGTTCGGTGAAGGTCTGTTTAACCTCGGCAAGGGGGTCTATTCGCGCGCAGATCTTGAAACGGCCACCGCCGAGTGGGTGACACCACTGTCGCTCGCGGTGTGGGGCCACCATGTGTGGTCGATACCTGCCCCATCACAGGGATATCTATTTCTTGCAGCACTTGGTGTTGTCGAACAACTTGATCTTCCCGACGACCCACTCGACCCGCAGTGGGCGCATCTGCTGATCGAAGCAACCACAGCAGTGAGCCATGACCGACCCGGTGTGCTGCACGATGCCGCCGACTTAGCGTCGCTCATCCCACACCTCATTGCGCGCGCCATCGAAGTCGACCCGTCGTTGGCATCTGTGCGACCGATGCTCGCCAACGATGGCGACACCACGTATCTATGCGCAGTTGACCGCAATGGCATGGGTGTTTCGCTCATCAACTCCAACGCATCAGGCTTCGGTTCGCTCCTCGTCGAGCCATCGACGGGTATCAACCTGCACAATCGCGGGCTTGGCTTCAGCGTGCAACAAGGCCACCCAGCCGAAGTCGCCCCTGGCCGCAAACCGCCACACACGTTGTGTCCCGCTCTCATTACGCGTGCCGACGGCTCACTCTTGTCGGTGCTCGGCACGATGGGCGGTGATGCCCAACCACAAATCATGTTGCAGATCATCACGCGCTTGTTGCGCCATGGTTATTCACAACCTTGGCAAGCCGTGGATGCAGGTCGATTCGTGCTACGTGGCCCTGTCACCGGTTTTGATACGTGGACTACGTCTCGCCCAGCAACCGTGCAGGTTGAAGGCCACACACCCGATGATTGGACGAACGGCTTGGCTGATCGCGGTCATGCCGTTGAACGTCGTGCTCGACTCGATTCGGGCTTTGGCCACGCCCACTGCATCGTGGTTCGTGACGACGGTGCCATGGTGGGTGGCGCCGATCGTCGCAGTGTGGTTGGCTCTTGCGCTGGGCTGTAGCGCACAACACCACAACAGGTAAGGTGCCGCGCCACTGCTGAGCAGGCAGTCGATTGTTTAACTAACGGTGTACGACACCTTTGCGCTGAACGGCTTGTACACAGCGTCACCCTTGGCCGTCACGGTCAATGTGCAGGTTCCCTTGGAGATGAAGCGCACCGTCATGGTCAGCTTGCCTGGGCTCACCGTGCATACCTTCGGTGTCGCACTTTTGGTCCGAACGTTCGTACCCTCTTCCGTCGACATGCTTTCGTTGTCGAGACGTAGTGATCCACCGACCTTCACACCAGCGCCATCTTTTGCCAGCCCGAACGATCGCATCTTGACGGTTTGTTTCGCCAAAAAAACCAGCGGCACAATCGTGTCGAGTGATGTATCACTCAAACCACGATGGTCTCGGTAGACGGTCAGATAACAGTCCCAAGTTCCACACGGGTAGGTGATGCCACCCACAGTGACAGTTTCGCGAACAGTGAATGGAATTGGCGCGGCCGCTGACTGTGAACCACGTGCGCCATCCATAGTGGCCCAAATCATGACATCGGTTTGCTGCAAACTGCCATTGCATTTGAGCCCGGTCGCTGCGCGCAATCCAATCTGGGGCATGTAACACTGCTGCACATACACGCCCTGCGTGGCCGGAACACCCGTGAGCTGTACCGAAATGACCGCACCGTCGACGAGCGAAGTTTGCTGACTCAGCGATACGGCGACTGCCGCTGTTGCTGGTGACACAGCCACGAGAGGGGAAAACACAACGAGCATGCCGCTGAATGCGAGGAAGATTTTACGGAACTTATTCATGACGTTACTTTCTTAGGAGTATGTGCACCAATTCAGTTATGAGTCCGATGCAAAGTTGATGGGCACGAATACGTCTTGTGAACGATCATCGCGGCGAGTGTGATCGGCGAAGGTGACGATTCCACATTGCTGCTTGCTGCAGTCAATGAGATTCGTTGACTCGTCGATTGCTCGCACAAACAACGGTACGACGAAGGTTCCATCCGCAGCGAAGGGAACCGTGAGACCTATGGCATAGCCCGGCGGATTTGATGAAATCCACTGTGAGAGCGGCGATGACCCATCAAGATTTATTCCGCCCACACAACGGCGAGCCGCATTCCATGTGGCTTGATTGCATACGAAAATGTAGATGCCCTTGGTGACATCAAACCCCGAGCCGCGTACCGTCACCAGACCACCTTTGGGGTCAAGACCGCTGGTTTGGCTTACGGTAATCCTGGGCTGGGCTCGCGCCGGCGTGCTCACCGAAGGAGAGGTCGAAACGACAGCCGCCACCGTGGTGGGCACAGCAACACTCGAAGACACACCAACACTCGAAGACACACCAACACTCGAAGACACACCAACACTCGTGGGCACAGCAACACTCGAAGACACACCAACACTCGAAGACACACCAACAAGTGTTGATTGCGGGGCTGTCTCCACAGTTCCGCACCCACCCGCCACCACGAGCAACCACGCAGCAGGTAACCAACGTCTCAGCGCCAGGCTTCGGCGAGCGTCGGCGCGGCTCATACCCTTAGAGGCGATGTCGCGACGATGGTTACTGGTGGGTTCTTTGCTCATGGGTGTGGTCACTGGTTGCGGCAGCACGCCAGCCGAGACCGACGGTGATGCCCGCTTTATTCTGTCGCAGGACTACCCACTTCCCACGCTCGCAGCGCAACAGCCGTCGTTGCCCACTTCGGTCACTGGTGCCGATGGGGTTGTGGTCCAAGTCACTGATTCATCCCGCATCATCGTGCTCAACCAGGCAATTGCCGAGATTGTTGTGTCGCTCGGCCTACAAGACCTCATTATCGGTCGTGATGCAACGACCACGCTGGATTCGCTCTCTGACATTGCCGAGGTAAGTAGCGGCCACGACATCAGCGCCGAACGAGTGCTCTCACTGCGCCCGACCGTAGTCATCGGCGATACACGAACTGGGCCGCGGGAAGCGATCGAACAATTACGCAGCGCGGGCATACCCGTGCTGCTCGCACCCGAAGTGTGGTCGCTGTCGGCCCTGCCTCAACGTGTGTCGATGATTGCCGAGGCACTCGGCGTGCCAAGTACTGGCCAAGCGCTCATCGAAATAAGCGAACAAGCAGTTGCCGAAGCGCTGCAGGATGTTGCCGCGTATACATCGGTGCCCCGCGTGGCATTTTTGTACGTGCGCGGTTCTGCGTCGGTGTATCTGCTCGGTGGTTCTGGCTCGGGTGCCGATGAGTTGCTTGCTGCTGCCGGCGCCATCGACATTGGCGCAGCCAACGGGCTACCTGCTTTCACTCCACTCACCGCCGAGGCGATCGTGCAAGTCGACCCTGATGTTTTGCTGGTCATGACCCGTGGGCTCGATTCAGTGGGTGGTATCGATGGGCTCTTGGCATTGCCCGGCATCTCGAGCACTCGTGCTGCGAAGTCACGTGCCGTTATTGCTGTTGACGACGACCTACTACTCTCTTTTGGTCCGCGCACCGGGGCACTCATCTCACGATTGGCGGAACTTCTCGACATGTACAGCAGCGACACATGACCACTGCGCGGCGTACCAGCATCTTTGCTGTCGGAATATTTCTGTTAGCGCTGTTGCTCGCCACCACACTTCTTTCACTTGCATTCGGAGCATTCCGGATTGCCTTGCCTGATCTGCTGAGCATTATTGGCAGCGGGCCGAATGGTGACTCGCCCAACGCCGTTGCCCACAACGTGTTCTGGCAGGTGCGCCTGCCGCGAGTGGTGCTCGCAATGCTCGTGGGCTCGAGTCTCGCCGTCGCCGGCGTGATCATGCAAGGCGTGTTTCGCAATCCACTGGCCGAGCCGGCGACCGTTGGCGTATCGGCAGGTGCCGCAGTCGGCGCCGTGATCGCAATCATCGTCGGGCTAAACACATTCCCGCTCGGGGTTCAATTTGCAGCATTCATCGGCGGAACATTGTCGACAGCGCTCGTCTATTTACTCTCACGCTCTGATGGCAAAACAG
>Ga0209357_1000554_pt1 | contig 14869 bp, 10 predicted proteins | sample LauGreFBDMM110SD_2_FD_187573 | JGI IMG/M metagenome (GOLD analysis project Ga0209357, IMG submission 187573) | Freshwater lake microbial communities from Lake Michigan, USA - Fa13.BD.MM110.SD (SPAdes) (version 3) | ecosystem: Environmental > Aquatic > Freshwater > Lake | place: Lake Michigan... | reverse complement strand
CAAATAGGGTGTGCCGATTTCGTCGAGCACCATGCCCAACTCGCGGCTGAGAAAACGCGCAAGAGGAATTTCCAACTGAGAGTCGGGGAAGAAGAAGATTTTTTTGCCTTCCAAATGCACCTTTTGACGAGCCAACGCAGCTTCTGCGCGTTGGCGAGGTGCGCGGGTGACGGCTTCGAATTCTGTGCTGGGTACACCCCAAGCAGTGGCGGCGGCTTGCAACCAAGCCGTGGTGCCTTCGGCACCCAAAGGGAAGGGCGCAGCGAGTCGCTTAGCGCCACGTGACTCAAGCGACAAGTTGGTATCGGCTAAAAATGGTTGCGCTAACAGATAGAGGGTGTCAGGCCCAATGGCTGGCAGTTCGGTGCTGTTGCGGGGTGGGAAAAAATCTACCGCTGTGATGCCCATGTCTGCCAGCAAGCGACGCATTTGGTCTTCGACCACATCGGCCAATGTGCCCACCACCAGCAGGCGTTTGCCATTGCCCTGCGGCAGTATAGGCAGTACGGGGACCATGGCGTTTAAGCAGGCATCTTCACCTTGGGTGAAGGTGGTTTCAATGCCGCTGCCGGAATAGTTCAGCACCCGCACCATGGGGTTATGCACAACGCTTAAACGTTGGGCAGCACGGGACAGGTCGAGTTTGATGACCTCGGAGGGACAAGAGCCCACCAAGAACAAGGTGCGAATGTCGGGGCGACGGTTGAGCAGTTTGTTGACCACCTTGTCGAGTTCGTCGTTGCAGTCGGCCAAGCCGGCCAAATCGCGCTCATCAATGATGGCGGTGCCAAAACGCGGTTCGGCAAAAATCATCACGCCTGCTGCTGACTGTATGAGGTGGGCGCAGGTACGCGAGCCGACAACCAAGAAGAAAGCATCTTGAATTTTTCGGTGCAACCAAATGATGCCGGTTAAGCCGCAAAACACCTCGCGTTGGCCTTTTTCGGTGCGAATCGTGGGTTCGGAGCAGCCTGCGGCATCACTGCGAATGGGGATGACGGCATTCATGCAGACAACTCCTTTTGCAAAGCCAAGGTGGCACGCTCTTGGATACGCGCAGCTTTGAGCTTCCAAAGAAACTGCCCCGCATTGATGGCGTAAGCGGCATAGGCAGCCAGCGCCAACCATAGCTGGTCGCGAGTGGACATGCTGTCCGTGAACAGCGCCCACAGGTAAGCGGTGTGCAAGCCCAGTACCAAGAAGCTGAAGACGTCTTCCCAGAAGAAAGACTTGGCAAACAGCCATTTATCGAACACCACTTTTTCCCAAATCGAGCCGGTGACCATGATGCTGTAAAGCACCAAAGTCTTGAAAACCACCGACCATACCGCCAAGGTTTCGCCTTGTCCGGTGACCATATAACGGGTAATCAAACACACGCTGATGCCAAACACGATGAACTGAAAAGCCGCCAAAAAGCCTTGGACTGGTGTCCATATGGTGCTGTCACGGCGAACGCGTTCTTCGGGTGTGTACAAACCCGCGCTGATGACGGTGGTGGCAGAAGCTTCGTTCATGGGTTCAGAGTTGTTTTCAAAGTCGATTAACTTTAGATGCCTATGCGCATAGTGTCAACTTAAATTGACGTTATTTAATACTGACATTAATGGGGTTTTCCCTAGTCTTGATGTGTCAAAAAAATATGACACTAAGACAACTTTCGAATTGTGAACGCCCCGAACTTGAAAATTCAGCCATGGACCAGCAAGAAAGACAAGCCATGAACGCTCCATTGAGCTTGGCGATTAAAGCGCACGTGATTCCCCAATTGCTGAACCATTCCGCCAGTGCGCCCGTCGACATTGGTCTCGCCAAGCAACAAAGTGAAGTTTTGGGCAAGGCATGCTTGTCTTTGCAAGCGCGGGAACTTGAATCCACTGTCTTGAACATGCTCGGACAAGGCTTGGCCTTGGAAACTTTGTTTTTACGAACCATTCCGAATGCGGCGCGCTTGTTTCACGATTGGTGGGCGCAGGATGAAATCGACTTTGTTGACGTTACCCAAGCCAGTTACCGACTGCAAGAATTGGTCTACAGCCACAGCGCCGACTTTGTGCGCTCAGGACCCAAATGCGGTGGCTTATCAAATTACAGTGCCATGTTGGTCAACACACCTAACTCGCAGCATTCTCTGGGGTTGCTCATTCTTTCGCAGTATTTCAAGCGGTATGGCTGGCACATATTGGGCGGCACCACTTGGCGCGAGCCCGACATGGCGATCATGGTGCAGTCAAGTCATGTCGATTTGATTGGTTTATCGGTATCAGATGAAAAGCAGTTTGGCTACTTGAAGCAATTGATCGCCAATTTGCGGAAAAAGTCTCTCAACCCTGGTTTATTGGTCATGGTGGGCGGTCCGATGCTGGCCAAACATGCCAAATTGTGTGAATGGCTGGGGGCTGATTTTGGGTGTTTGCATGCCGATCAGGCGCAATTGATGGCGATGCAGCAGGTCGAGCAAGCGCGTAAGCGGATGGGTAAAGCCTCGGATTCGGCGGTTTTCAAGTGACACTTAGCTTGGACAAACTGGCTTAAAATAGGTGTTTACCCAAAACTTGCAGTCGGTTTACTCTTGCCAGAAGGTTTGGCTGATGTCATTTTTATTGTTTTAACCAATTAAAGCCTTCTGATCTTGAAAACACCCGATTTAAGTTCTTCACATTTACAGCAGTTGTTGCCAACTTTGGTTGACATCATGATGGTGTTAGACCGGCAATCGACTGTGCTTGAAGTGACAGTATTTGGCAAAGATTTACAGCGTTTAGACGGTTCAGGATTCAAGGGTCGTTCGATCCATGACTTCATCAGCCACGACAGCAAAGATAAATTTGGACTTATGTTGGCTGCGGTAGGCAAGTCTGACGCTCCAATGTGGCGGCATGTCAATTTTTCTACTGCAGCAGGCCAAGAACTGCCTTTGCAAGTCAGTTTGGTGCTCCAAGAAAAAGACGGAACGGTTTGGCTTTTCGGGCGCGATTTAAGCGGTTTGTCGCAAATGCAAAGCCGTTTGGTCGAGGCGCATCAGTCGATGGAGCGCGATTTTTTGCGCCTGCGTCACATGGAGGCGCGTTACCGGTTGTTGTTCGAGTCAGTGGCTGACCCTATGTTGGTCGTTGATGTGGCGCAACGCCGCGTCATGGAAGCCAACGGCGCTGCTCAGTTGGTATTCAAAGACCTCAGCCGCAAACTGCCGGGCAGTGATGTCGCGCAGTTGTTCGACCCCGATAAACGCGAGGCTTTGGAGGTTTTGTTGCGCCAAGCCCAAACCACGGGTCGCATGGAGTCTGGGCGGGTGCGCTACCTCAACGCAGATCGCGACTGCAATTTGCATGTGTCCGTATTTGTGCAAGAAGGTGGTCCGCAATACCTGTTGCGTTTGCAAGCCCTTAGCGCGCAACAAACCAGCCACACCGAGGCCCCTGTGATCAATTGGTTCCACCATGCCTTGGACCAAGCGCCAGTGGGTTTTGTGGTGGCCGATCGCATGGGCACCATTCTTGCCAGCAACCCCGAGTTTTGCAGCATGGTGGGTGTCGCCTCGCATACGGTGCTGGTCAATAAAAGTTTGGAAGATTGGTTGGCCAGAGGCGGCGTAGACCTTGGCGTGCTGTTAACCAACTTGCGCCAGTCACGCACCTTGCGCAGCTTTGCCACCGATCTGCGCAGCATGGTGGGCGTGCTCATTCCGGTCGATATCGCTGCTGTGACCTTGAACGGCGACGACCCCACCTATGGCTTTTTCTTCCATCAACTGTCTGGCGCACGCGGGCGCGAAGTCATGCCCGCCACCAGTGGTGGTATGGCCGACTCAGTGGCACAGTTGTCGCAGTTGGTCGGGCGTATGCCTATGAAAGAAATCGTGGGTGAAACCAGCACCATGATCGAGCGCATGTGCATACATGCTGCACTTGAACTCACCCAAAACAACCGCGCCTCGGCGGCCGAGATGCTGGGTTTGTCACGGCAAAGCCTGTATGTGAAGTTGCACCGTTATGGCATGGTTGCCGAAGACGAGTCAGAGTAAACCCTAGGCCATGCAAAAAAGCGTCAACTTAGATTGACATTTGTTTCTGTCAAATGAAAAATGGGAAGTATGGCGCTTCCCCAACCTTCCGCTGTTTTACAACTTCTCAAGCCCGTTACTTGGTTCCCGCCCATGTGGGCATTTGCTTGTGGCGCGGTGTCTTCTGGGCAATCGTTTGGTGAGCATTGGCTACTGATCCTTTGTGGCATGGTGTTGGCGGGCCCCATGGTCTGCGCTTGCAGTCAAGCGGTGAACGATTGGTTTGACCGCCATGTTGACGCCATCAACGAACCTCAGCGGCCCATTCCCTCGGGGCGCATTCCTGGGCGCTGGGGCTTGTACATCGCCATCGTTTGGACTTTGTTGTCCATGCTTTGGGCGTGGCAGCTAGGCACTTGGGCATTTCGTGCCACTTTGCTGGCGCTGGCCTTGGCGTGGGCCTACAGCGCACCCCCTTTTCGCTTCAAAAAAGATGGTTGGATTGGCAACGCCGCTTGTGCGCTCAGTTACGAGGGTTTGGCATGGATCACAGGCGCTGCGGTCATGTTGGGTGGCGCCATGCCTGACGCCCACATCATCACCTTGGCGCTGCTCTACAGCTTGGCAGCCCACGGCATCATGACTTTGAACGACTTCAAAGCCATCGAAGGCGACCGACAAATGGGTATTTGGTCATTGCCGGTGCAACTCGGCGTCAAGGGCGCGGCGGGTACCGCTTGCTGGGTCATGTTGCTGCCCCAATTTGTGGTGGTGGCTTTGTTGCTGTATTGGGGTTTGTTGCCTTACGCGGTGGCGGTGTTGCTGCTGATTTACGCGCAAACCCCTTTGATGATGCGTTTCATGCGCGACCCTGTGGGCCGCGCGTTAAGCCTCAGCGCTTTCGGTGTGCCCTTATTGGTGGCCGGCATGATGGTCAGCGCATTTGCTTGGCGCAACGCCCCCCAACACGTTCTTACATCTCAGGCCAATGCCATCCCTTTTTCTTTTTCTATAGCGCAATCTATTCAGGAGCACTCTCATGCAAAACTTGACTTATGACGTGGTGGTGGTTGGTGGCGGGCCAGCTGGCGCCACCGCAGCCGATGACTTGGCCAAACTGGGCCGCCATGTGCTGTTGCTCGACAGGCAAGGGCGCATCAAGCCCTGCGGCGGCGCGATTCCGCCGCGACTGATCAAAGACTTCGCGATCCCCGATGAGCTCTTGGTGGCCAAAGCACGGGCGGCTCGCATGGTGTCGCCCAAAGACAAGAAAGTGGACATCCCTATTGAAGGTGGCTTTGTGGGCATGGTCAACCGCGACCAGTTCGACGAATGGTTGCGTGTGCGAGCAGAAAACCACGGCGCGGTGCGTCAGCGAGGTATTTTTGACAAACTCAGCCGCGACGACGATGGCATTAGCCGTGTGCACTTCACCATTCGTACCGACGACGGCATGGAAAAAGCCGCCAGTGTGCGAGGCCGTTGCATCATTGGTGCCGATGGCGCTCGCTCTGAAGTGGCGCGTCAATCCGTGCCTGGTGCAGAAAAAACCAAGTATGTTTTTGCCTACCACGAGATTGTCAAAACACCCGAGAACATGGTGCAAACCGAGTCAGACCCCTCGCGTTGTGATGTGTACTACCGAGGCAGTTTGTCGCCCGATTTTTACGGCTGGGTGTTCCCCCATGGCGACACCATGAGTGTGGGTACGGGTAGCGCGGACAAAGGTTTTTCGCTGCGCGGTGCGGTGGGGCGCTTGCGCGATGCCGCAGGTTTGCAAAACGCCACGGTATTGCGCCGAGAAGGTGCGCCCTTGCCCATGAAACCCTTGCCCCGCTGGGACAACGGCCGCGATGTGGTGTTGGCGGGAGATGCTGCAGGCGTGGTCGCACCGGCGTCGGGTGAGGGCATTTACTACGCCATGCTGGGCGGCAGGTTGGCAGCGGATGCTGCCCACGCTTGCCTGACACAACGCAACCCAGCAGCCTTGAAGCAAGCCCGTAAGCGCTTCATGAAGGACCACGGTACTGTGTTTTTGGTGCTGGGCATCATGCAATATTTTTGGTACAGCACCGACAAACGCCGCGAAAGTTTTGTCAAGATGTGCGAAGACAAAGACGTGCAAAAACTCACCTTTGACTCTTACATGAACAAAAAGCTAGAGCGTAAAAAACCCATGGCCCACGTGAAGATTTTCTTTAAGGACATGGCGCATTTGATGGGCATGGCCAAGACCTGACTGCTTCGTCATTTCGAGCGCAGCGAAGCAATCTTTTGCAAAAACTCTAAGGTTTGCAAAGGTACTTCTTCGTGTACCAAATGCCCATACCCCACCCAAGTCTCCAAGTGGCCGTTTGAAAGCAAGGCCAGCGCTTGCTGGGCTTGCGCGGGGGGCACGGCGCGGTCGTTGTCGCCGACCAAGATATGCACTGGGCAGCGCAATTGGCGCAGCATGGACGGACCTACAGACAGATCCCAAGCCGCCATCATTTTCAAAGCACCTTGGGCATGCTCGGGGTTGGCTACCAACGTCGCGTAAAGCGCTTTTCCCGTCTCGTCCAGCACTGAACCGGTGCTTTCTAGCAATTTGTCCAACATGCCGGGGGAACTGGCTTGCCTGGCAAACCATTGCGGTGCATGGGAGGTCAGTGCCAAGAGCTTTGCGGTGGGTGGAAACAGCAAACCCGCCAAACCTGGCAGGGGCAACCAAGCGGGGTTGATGCCGATCATCGCTTGGGGTGTGAGGCGGTGGTCGACCACCATACGCGCAGCAATCGCCGCGCCTGCCGAGTGTCCAATGAATACGTCAACTGCTACTTCAAGCGTTTGCATCAAAGCATGCACGCTGGAGGCCATGCCGCTCATGGACATGCCTTGGCCCGTCGCCAGCGAACTGAAGCCATGGCCAGGCAGATCGACTACCCACACCTGTGCGTGTTCGGCCAAAGGCCAGAGCAAATCGCGCCATGTGTGGCCTGACGCGCCAGTACCGTGGATGAGCAAAACCTTGGGTCCTTGGTGACCGGCTTGTTGCACATGCCAGCGCACACCACCTGCCTCTACAAACCGGCTGCGGTCCGCGTGTGGCCATTCGTGGCGATGCGCTGGCCAGTCCATGGCTGAGGTCTAGTTGGACAGCTTCGCCCTGTCGGGCTCGCTGTGACGGGGGGCAGCTTGCACCACTTGCGCCATGCGCTGGCTGTTGGCTTGGGGCAATGGCACATAGTGTGCGCCCATGGCCTGCGCCAGTTGCTCGGCTTGCGGTTCAGGTCGGGCCGAGGTGTCGATCCAAATGCTTTGCAAACCTTGCGAACGCCAGGCATTGGCCAGCGACAGCGATTCTTGAAAAGCTTGCGCCCGTCCACCACTGCCTTGCAAGCTGACATTGGCACGGCCATCGCACAGCATCACAAGGCTGGGGGTGACGCCCAAGCGGCGCTGTTGCAAGGCGAGTTCCAGCGCCAATTTCATGGCATGAGGCAGGGGGGTGCCGCCGCCGCCGAGCAAACCGGCCAAGCTGCGCTTGGCGCGAACCAGGGACTTGGTAGGCGGCAACAACACTTCGGCTTGGGTACCCCGAAAACCCACCACACAAACTTGATCGCGCCGCGCATACGACTGCGCCAGCAGCAACTCCACTGCGCCTTTGGCCTCGGCCAAGCGGTGCAGCGCCGCCGAACCCGAGGCGTCGATGGCAAAAATCAAACAGGTTTGGGTGCGCTCAGCAAAGCGGTGGATGTGGAAGTCTTCGGCACGAATGGCCAAACGATTGGCAGCACCCTGTGAAGAAGCCAAAGGCGTACGAAGCTTTTGTCGCGGCGCGGCGTGTCCCAGGGTTGCCAATACGTGCAAGCGAGCGCCTTGGCGCGGCAGCCCAGGGCGTGGCGGCAGGGGCGAACCTCGGCTGCGGCTTTGTCGCACATCACCACTGCGGCTTTGGCCACCCCCCCTGATTTGGGTTTTGCTGCTTTGGGCCAACTGGGCTAAAACATCTGGCGGCAAACTTGCCAAGGCGGCTTCCAACAGCAACTCGCCCATGTTTTGCGGCGGCGTGTCTTCTTCTGGTGAATCGGGCGAGTCAGGTGGCTGCTCGGTGTCGGACGGCTGCTCGTTATCAGGCGGCGCCGGTTCATCTTGGGGTGGTTCAGGCGTTTCGGGCTGGGGCTCCAGCGGCTCTTGGGCTTGTTCAGGCGGCGCTTCTTGCTCGGGCGGTGCGGGCATCTGGGTGGCACGTGGAGTAAGGCACAAACGGGCAGCGCGACCCAAGTCTTGGTCTTGCACCTCATCGCTTTCACGCAGCGCAGCCAGCACACAAGCCAAGCGCACACAGGCCAAAGGGCCACGAAGGCTGGCGATACCCATGGCCTGCGACATCTGGGTAATGGCCTGTATTTGCTCGTCATTCAAGCGCAGTGTGCGCAAACGTCTAATAATATTTTGACGCTCTTCGTCGGCCTCCTCATCGGGGCTGCACAGCACACCGATGAGTCCCAACACCTCGTCGCTGGCCTGTGCTTGTCGACCAAGGTGGCGCAAGTCCAGCCAAATGCCAAGACGCTCTTGCAAGGTTTCGGCCATGGCAGGCTCGTCCTCCAAGGCTTCATCCAAGGCGATCAGGCCCAGCCGTGCGTCTTGGGTATCGCCGCCGCCATGGGGCGTGACGCGACCGCTGTCGAGCACTTGCGCCAGAATGGCTGCGGCTTCATTGGCCATCCGTTCGGCCATCGGGGCTAACAAAAGGGACTGATCAGACTGCGCCAGCAAACCCGCCTGGGTGACGGGTCGGCCGGTGTTCAAAGTAGCGCTCAAGTCCAAGCCACCCAACAGGCGCTCGCTGTCGATGTTGTTGGGCAGACGCCGTACCCCAGGACGCAGGTGTTGCAGCAATGTCAGCCATTCGTCGCGCACCGGTCCGTGCGGTGAGCGCAGCCAAATGCCACGCAAACCCACAGGGTCGATATGCAGGGCCGCCAGCGCCCACAGCGCATCGTCCCAAGCCAGGTTCACGCGCCCAACACCTCGGTGAGGGCACGTTCAACACGGGTGCCAGACCCTGTGTCATCCAAGGGGTTACGGCGCAGTCGGTGGCGCAGTGCCATGGGGGCCACGGTGCGCAAATGCGCGGGTGTGGCAGCTTTGTGGCCTTGCATTGCGGCCAGCGAACGACAAGCCCGCATGAGGGTAAGTTCGGCGCGCAAGCCATCGGTACCCAGCGCTTGGCACAGCTGCGCGCACAGTCGAAGCAAATCGTCGCCTACCTTGACCTTGTCGAGCAACTTGCGGGCTTTCAAAATATGTTCGCGCAAGCCCTCGTTTTGCGTTGCCCATTCATCGCGAAAACCTTGCGGGTCGCGCTCAAAAGCGTCGCGGCGTTTGATGACGGCAATGCGTTGGTCAATGTCTTGCGGTGTGCGTACCTCCACCGACAAACCAAATCGGTCTAGCAATTGAGGGCGCAACTCGCCTTCTTCGGGGTTGCCGCTGCCCACCAGCACAAAGCGAGCGGGGTGGCGCACAGACAGCCCTTCGCGCTCAACCACGTTTTCACCAGAGGCAGCTACGTCAATCAGCAAATCGACCAAGTGGTCTTCCAGCAGATTGACCTCGTCGATATATAAAAAACCACGGTTGGCTTGCGCCAACAAGCCGGGTGAAAACGCTTTCACGCCTTGGCTCAGGGCTTTTTCTAAATCGAGCGCTCCGACCACGCGGTCTTCGCTGGCACCCAGTGGCAAATCGACCACGGGCACAGGACGGGTTTCGGTTTTGGGGCGTTTGCCCGTGGCTTTGAGGCTGGTGCAATCGCTACAGGTAGCACCGCTGCTGGCGGGGTCGCAGCCATAGCGACAACCTACCACCACTTGCAGGGGGGGGAGCAAATCGGCCAGCGCCCGTACCGCGGTGGATTTGCCGGTTCCTCGGTCACCCAGCGCCAAAATGCCGCCGACCTTGGGGTCGATGGCGACAATTTGGATAGCGAGTTTCATTTCGTCTTGGCCGACGATGGCGGAGAAGGGGAAGGGAATGGCCATGGCGTGATCTTAAGCAATGCGCCAGCACGGGCGGCTGTACGTCAATAGGGTGCTCTCTCAGGAAGCGCTGCCCTCAAAAACACCTTCAAGCCTGTCCTCAAGCTCCTCGCTGGCTTGGCGCAAGCGCTCCATCATGTCGGCGTCGGGCTGCCAATAAGAGCGGTCAGAGGCTTCTATAAGGCGATTGGCCAAACGTGCGGAGGCTGTCGGGTTGAGCTTGGCGAGCCGGTCGCGCATCTCGGGGTTCAGCACAAAGGTCTCGCTCAGTTGTTTGTAGACCCATGGCTGCACTTGGCCGGTGGTGGCAGACCAACCCATGGTGTTGGTGATATGCACCTCGATTTGACGCACACCCTCGTAGCCATGCGCCAACATGCCTTCGTACCACTTGGGGTTGAGCATTCGGGTGCGAGTCTCTAATGACACTTGCTCTGACAGGCTGCGCACCAAACCGTCTCCTCGTGTTTGGTCACCGATGTAGACAGGGGTGTCCACCCCGCCTTTGGCTTGGCGTACAGCGCGGGTGATGCCACCCAAGGTGTCGAAATAGTTGTCTACGGTGGTGACGCCCAGTTCCACGGAGTCGAGGTTTTGGTAGGTGAGTTGCACGTCGGCCAAGGCGCTTTTGAGCAAGCCCTTGTGCTGCATCGGTTTGCCGCTGACACCGTAGGCAAAGCCCTTGCGTTGGCTATAGGTTTTGGCGAGTTCGTCCTCGTCCTCCCAGCCGCCGTTTTCCACCAAGCTGTTCACATTGGAGCCATAGGCGCCATCGGCATTGCCAAACACCCGCAGAGCTGCGGTTTCAAGGTCGCATCCGTGCTCGGCTTGGTAGGCCAAGGCGTGTTTGCGCACAAAGTTGTCTTCTGGTGACTCGTCGGCTTGCGCGGCCAGTAAGGCAGCTTCGGCGATGAGTTTGATTTGCAAGGGCATGAGGTCACGGAAGATGCCCGATAAGGTGACCACCACGTCGATGCGGGGGCGGCCCAACTCTGCCAGCGGAACTAGGCTTGCGCCGACCAGTCGACCATAGCTGTCAAAGCGTGGCTTGGCACCATACAAACGCAACACCTGCGCAATTTGGCTACCCTCGGTTTTCAAGTTGTCGCTGCCCCACAGCACCATGGCCACAGACTCGGGCAAGGGGTTGCCGTCTTGCAAATAGCGGGCGATGAGTTTGTCGGCTTGAACCGCACCGTCTTTGACCGCATAGGCGCTGGGAATTCGGAAGGGGTCAAAGCCGTGCAGATTGCGACCCGTGGGCAGGACCTCGGGGGTGCGCATGATGTCGCCCCCGGGTGCTGGGCGTATGTAGCGAGCGTCCATGGCGGCGATCAAGCCATTGAGCTCGCTGTTCATCATCATCAAGCGGTTGGCATCAGCCAGCTTGTCAAACAGCGCTGCATGGGCATCTTGTCCAGCCAAGCCACTTTGCGTCAATGCCTTGGCAGGCGTGGCACCTGAGACCAGCGCTTCAACAGAGATGCGATCAGGTTTGGCGTCATAGCTGGCCTCGGCCATGGCCATCAGCATGTCCACCCTTTCGCTGTCAGAAGGTGCCTTGCCCACCACATGTAAGCCGTGGGGAATCAGGGTGTATTCCAGCTCCAAAATTTGCTCGCCCAATTTTTGGATACGTTTGGCGGCATTCAGTTCAAGGGGAGCATCAATGGCCAAGGTCCAAGCGGGCTCCATGCTCACCAAGTCAAGCTCAGCGGCTTGGGCTTGCACCAAAACCATCAGCTCACCGCGCTCGTGTTCTTGATCAAGGTCCAGACTGCGCCAGCGGTCGATAGAGGCTTTAAGGTCGGCCAATCCCGCATACAAGCCTGACTCGGCCACGGGGGGCGTGAGGTAGCTGATCAGCGTGGCTGAAGCGCGACGCTTGGCAATAGCACCTTCGGAGGGGTTGTTGGAAGCGTAAAGGTAGAAATTGGGCAACTCGCCAATCATGCGGTCTGGCCAGCACAGCGCGGACATGCCGTTTTGTTTGCCAGGCATGAACTCCAAAGCACCGTGGGTGCCAAAGTGCAGCACCGCATTGGCGTTGAAGTCTTCTTTCAAGTAGCGGTAAAACGCCGAGAAAGCATGGGTGGGTGCAAAACCTTTTTCAAACAGCAAACGCATGGGGTCGCCTTCGTAGCCGAAGGAGGGTTGCACCGCCACCAAGAGGTTGCCGTACTGCTGACCCATGATGAAAATGCCTTGCCCGTTGGTCAGTTGTTTGCCAGGTGCGGGGCCCCATTGCGCTTCAATTTCGGACAACCACTTTTCGCGACGAATGTGTTGCTCGGCAGGAATCAGGGTATGCACATTGGCGTCGGCGCCGTACTGTTTGGCGTTGCCATACAGAATGCCTTCGCGCAAAGCGTCTACGCTCTCGGGTAAATCCACGGTATAGCCCTGCGCCTTCATCTCGACCATGGTGTTGTACAAAGACTCAAACACGGCCAAATAGGCGGCCGTGCCGGTATTGCCGGCATTGGGTGGGAAATTGAAGATGACCATGGCCAACTTGCGCTTGGCGCGTTCAGAGCGGCGCAGATCGACCAATTTGCCAACCCGCGCAGACAACATGGCGGTGCGCTCAACGCAGGTGAACATGTCTTGTTGTTTATGCTCTTTGGTAAAGGTGCAGCGCTGTTGGCAACCTGTGCAGGTGACACCGTCAGCGCCTGGACGTCCGCCGTACACCATGGGCACGGTCGAGCCATCCAACTCGGGGATGGCAATCATGATGGTGGATTCCACCGGCAGCAAACCGCGGTCGGAGCCGCCCCATTGGTCCAGGGTTTGGAACTCCACAGGGTGGGCGGCTACGTAGGGAACATCGAGCTTGGCCAATATTTCTTCGGCGGCATGGGCGTCGTTGTAGGCGGGGCCGCCGACCAATGAAAAGCCAGTGAGTGAGACCACCGCGTCCACCGTGGTTTGGCCGTTCTTGAAGAAAAACGCCTCAATGGCAGGGCGTGAATCCAGGCCCGAAGCAAAAATCGGCACCACATTCAGGCCTTGCACTTCCATGGCGGCAATCACCGCGTCGTAGTGCTGTGCGTTGCCTGCGATCAAGTAGGAGCGCAACAAAATCAGACCCACACGACCACGGGCTTTGTCTGGTGAGACCACGGTTGGCAACTCAGCCAACTGGTCGGACAAGCGCGACTTCATGCGCGGGTGGTAAATGCCTACCTCGGGGTACTCCACCGGCGGCAATACTTTGGCCTTTGACTTCGCGTTGCTTGCACCGGCGTAGCGGTCTGCCAAATAGTGCACCATACCTTGGATGTTTTCTTGAGATCCACCAAGCCAATATTGCAAAGTAAGAAAGTAGGCTCGCAGGTCTTGCGCTGTGCCAGGGATGAATCGCAGCATTTGCGGTATGCGGCGCAGCATCTTCATTTGTTTGGCACCTGCAGCAGCTTTTTCGCTGTCGTCTTTGGGGTTGCCACGCATTTTTTTCAAGAAGGCCATCGGACCGCTGGCAGGCTTGGACATGTCGAGCTTGCCCAAGCGGGTCAGTTTGACCACCTCGCCAGCAGACATGGCGCATACCATGGCACTGCAGTGCTCACGTCTTGCTTTCAAGGCATCCATGAGGGGCAGGAAATGGTCTTCCAAAAACAACATGGTGACGATAATGATGTCACCTTGGGCAATATCTTTACGGCATTGCGCTAAATGCTCGGGATTTCCTGCAAACTCAGAGGCAGAATGGATGGTCAAGCTCAGCTGCGGAAGCAAGCGTTTCAAGCCAACACGCGCCCTGTCTACCGCACTGTTGAGGTGGGTGTCCATGGTGACAATCACCACACGGGTGCTGATGTCTTGCTGTGTGCTTTGCTTGATTGGAAACGTCATGCAGTGTGCTCGTGAAAAAGTTCAGCGTTAAAATCAACTGACAGAACAATGTGTCAATTCATGTTGACATTATGGTTGTTTTAAGCGAGCAATCATTCGGGAAAACCCTAGTTTTAGACTTTTTATCTTTGAGAAGCCTTATTTGCTGATGACAAAAATTCAAAATCAAGCTCTTGACAACTTTGTTGCGCCTTCTTGGCGAACGCATTGGCGCAGTTTGGCGCTGTGTTTCGTCATCAGTTTTGGGATTGCCGGCATTGGCAATGCCCTGACTGAGTTGGGTCCTTGGTACTACCAACTAAAGCACCCTGCATGGAAACCACCCGACGCTGCTTTTGGGGCTATTTGGACTTTGATATTTACCTTATGTGCCATCAGCGCTTGGCTGGCTTGGCACCAAGCGCCCACTTTGGCGAGGCGCACCAAAGTGATTGGGCTTTACCTTTACAACGGTTCATTGAATATTTTGTGGAGTTTTTTGTACTTTCATCTCCACCGACCAGATTGGGCGATGTGGGAGTGGCTTTTCCTCTGGCTGAGCATCATTTGGCTGATTCAGGGGCTGTGGCGCGAGTCGCGGTGGGCATCTGCGCTGGTTTTCCCCTATCTGATATGGGTTTCTGCGGCAGGGGTGCTCAACCATGACACTGTCATCCTGAATGGCCCATTTGTGCAGGCTTTGCAGTGGTTTATCCCAGTGTCAACCTAGGGTATGGTGACCGCGTTTTGTTTAAACCTTAAAGCTGAGTCAGAATCACGGCTTTATTTTCTCCCCTCGGGGTAACTTTTTATCGGAGATTTTTATGACCCGTCGTCGCGAATTCATGATCCAAGTCAGCGCTGGCAGCGCCGCTTTGTTGGCTGGCAGTTTTGCCATGGCCAACACCATGGTTGCCGAAACCGACCCCCAAGCAACCGCCCTGGGTTACAAAGCTGACACCACCAAAGTCGACGCCAAGAAATTCCCCACCCACAAGGC
>Ga0209357_1000551_pt1 | contig 14895 bp, 14 predicted proteins | sample LauGreFBDMM110SD_2_FD_187573 | JGI IMG/M metagenome (GOLD analysis project Ga0209357, IMG submission 187573) | Freshwater lake microbial communities from Lake Michigan, USA - Fa13.BD.MM110.SD (SPAdes) (version 3) | ecosystem: Environmental > Aquatic > Freshwater > Lake | place: Lake Michigan... | reverse complement strand
CGATAGTTGCGGGGCAGGTGCAGCTGGGCGGCCGCAAGCTGGCGGTTGAAGGTCCCCTCGCCGAGGTGCTGGCATCACGGGCAGGGGAGGCGCTCACTGGCGGACTGCGGCCCGAGCACTTCCAGCTAGCTCCCGCCACCAACCGCAACCTGCGGGCCGAGGTGAGCCATGGCGAAGCCCTGGGCAACGAACAACTACTCACCTGCCGCCTGGAGGAGGGCGGTCACCTGGTGCAGGTGCGGGTCGGCCCTGAAACAATCCTGCCGCCGGGGGCCAGCCTGAACCTCGATATAGATCCCCGCGGCTGGCGTCTGTTTGATGCGAGCGGCGAGGCCCTGCCCCTGCCCCCTGAGCCCGCAAGCCTGGAGCCGACCCTGCCCTATTTCACGTAAATCACGCTGCAGCCAGCCCCGCCGTCGCCCTGCTCGGCATCACTCACCCGCTCCACGTAGGGCACCGTTGCCAACCAGGCCCGCAGGCCGCGCTTGAGCTTGCCCGTGCCGATGCCGTGGATCGCCCACACGGGACCATTGGCGGCGCGCAGCCGCTCCTCCAAGGCCGCCTCGGCCTCATGCACCCGCAGGCCGCGGACATCAACGGTGTTGCGCTCGGAGCGCACATCCGGGCCCCGGCCCCCCAGCCCTCTCTGACCCTTCACCTGCACGCGCACCTCAGGGGGTGAGGGTTTTTCGCCATGCAGCCCCTCGATGCCAGCCAGCTCCAGGGTCAGCCGCATCACCCCACAGCGCACCGTGAGTTCCCGGCCGTCATCGGTGATGGAAAGCACCTCACCGGCCTTGCCCAGCGATAACAGCCGCACCCGATCACCAACGGCGGGCATCCAGCCCCGGTGCTCGCGCCGCTCCGGGGTGGGGCGGTGCTGCTGCTCAAGCGATTTGAGCCGCTGGCCAGCCTGGCGGGCGGTTTCGCCTAGGGCGGCGCTACTAACCTCTGCCCCATCGCGCCCCTGGCGCAGCCTCCTGATGATGCGCTTCACCTCGTTCTGTCCCTGACGAATCGAGAGCTCCAACTGCTGGCGCCGCTGTTCCTGTAGCTCGGCGCTCTGCTGAGTCTGCTGTTGCCAGCGCAGCAGCAACTCCTCGTGCAACAGCTCGGTGCGAGCCAGTAGGACGGCTGCCTCCTCGGCGGCTTCCTGCTGGCGTTGACGCTGATTTTCAAGGCCGGCGATCACCTGGTTCACCTCGCCCTCGCCGAGGGGCTCCAGCTGGGCGGCGGCGAGCTCCAGCACCGGCTCCCCCAGCCCCAGCCGGCGGGCAATCGCCAGGGCGTTGCTGCGGCCCGGGATACCCCACTGCAGCCGGTAAGTAGGCGAGAGGGTGTCCACATCGAAGGCCACCGAAGCGTTCTCGAAGCGTGGATCGGCATATTTGAGCGCCTTGAGCTCACCGAAGTGGGTGGTAGCGATCGTGAGCCGGGCCCGATCGGCCAGGTGCTTGAGCAGGGCCGTGGCCAGGGCCGAACCCTCGAGGGGATCGGTGCCGGCTCCCACCTCATCGAGCAGCACCAGGGAGGCGCCGCCAGCAGCGCCAGACCCAGGAAGAGCTTCGAGAATGCGGGCGATGCGGCGGATGTGGCCGCTGAAGGTGGAGAGGTTTTGTTGCAGCGATTGCTCATCGCCGATGTCAGCCAGCACCTGGCTGCACCAGGGCAGCCGCGGTGTGCCGCTGCAGGGCAGGAATAGGCCCGCCCGAGCCATAAGAGCTGCCAAGCCGACGCTCTTGAGGGTCACGGTTTTGCCGCCGGTGTTGGGGCCCGTGATCGCCACCACCCGCAACTCCGCTGCCACCAGCAGGCTCACGGGCACCACCGCATGGCCTCCCTGACGCCGCTGCTGCCAAAGCAGCAGGGGGTGGCGCAGCTCACGCAGCTCGAAGGGCGCGCTGGGGTCGTCTGCCAGCTCCGGGCGTACCGCCCCCAACCATTGGCCGTAGCGCGCCCGAGCCACCCCCGCATCCAGGCGCACCAGCACCTGCTGGAGTGCGGCAAGAGCTTCAGCCTCCTCGCCCACCTGGGCGCTCAGGGCCGTCAGCACGGCCCGCTCCAGCTCCCGCTCGCGCCCCTCCAGGTCGCGTATGCGATTGCCCAGGGCAATCACCGCCTGGGGTTCGATAAACACCGTTTGTCCCGAAGCCGAGCTGTCGTGCACCAGCCCTGGCAACTGAGCGGCAGCGCCAGCCTTCACAGCCAGCACGGGACGGCCGTTGCGCTCCGAGATCACCGTGTCCTGGAGCATGGCGCCGCAGCGGCGCATCAGCTCCTGCAATCGATCACGCCGATCTGAACGGGCCCCAAGCAGCTGGCGCCGCAATCCCTCCAGGGGCGGACTGGCCCGATCCGCCACCCGGCCGCCCTCTTCAAGGCAAAAATGCAGCCGCTGCTCCAGCTCCGGCAGGGTGCGCAGCTCGGCCACCAGGGCCGTACAGACCGGCCGCATCTGGGGATCGTCGATCTGGCGCCGCAGCCGGCGGGCCGCAGCCAGAGTGGTAGCCAAGGAAAGCAACTCCTCGCCCGGAGCAGTGCCGCCCTTGGCGCAGAGTGTCACCAGCGCCGCGATATCGGCAACTCCCTGAAAACTCAGACCCCCCTCCAGCAGCCCGTCGAGACCAAGCAGCTCGGTGGTTTCAGCGAGCAGGCTGCGGCTGGCAGCGAGGCAAGCGGGCAGGGCCAGCTCCAGGCAGGCACAGCGGCCTGGAGTTGTGCTGGCGAAGCTGGCCAGCTGCTCAGCGAGCCGCGGCCACTCGAGCAGCTCCAGGGCCTCCTGCTGAATTGGAGCCAATGGGGCAGTGACGTCGTTCACCCGGGCAGGTTGGAGGGGATGCCGCCAGGGGGTTCGTAGAGCATCTCGAGCCAGTTGCCTTCTGGGTCTTGGAGATAGAAGCTGGCAGTTCCGTCACGGTGGTCATGCACTGGGCCGCAGGAACAGCCGGCCGCCACAAGCTGGGCGTGCACCGCATCCACCTCGGAGCGGTCGCGGAAATGGAAAGCAAAATGGGGCCCGGCAGCCTTGTAACTAGGGCTGAGCAGGGCCAAGCCCGTGCCGGCCCCAGGCCACTGCAAATAGGCCCAATCGGGGGCATCCCAGCAGAGCTGCAGGCCCAGGGAGACATAGAAGGCCTTGGCCCGCTCCATGTCCTGCACCCGCAGTGCCACATGGCCAAGGTGATGAACAGCAGCAGGAGCCATGGCAACTGAACCGGGTGAGTTCATTGTGGGTTACAGAAACGGATCTTGAGGATCTGATCGAGCTTCACCACCAACATCAGCCAGGCGGTGCCGGCCAAGGTGAGGAGGGGATAGGCGAGCGTGGGTGCAGGAATTACGAATGGCAGCAGGGCCAAACCGAAGGCCGGAGGACAACGAAGGCGAGCCAACCTGAGCAGCAACGCAGTAACCAAAACAGTCAAAAATGCGGCCTGCGGACTGCCCCCCAGAGCCAGCACAAATACAATTCCATTTATCGCCGCTCCAGCAGTAACCACCAGGACGGCTAAGGAGCGGTCTTGCCAGGGACATTCATCAGCATGAGCCAACATCTCCCAGGCAATCACCAGCAAAGGGGGATACAAAACCAAGTGGGATCCCAGCAGCTGGACCATTACCAGAGCTCCCAGCAAGAAAACAGCCAAAGGCAGCAGCCAGGGAACCCTTTGCAACCAGGACTGGGGGGCAATCAAAGTTGAGATAGTTGGCACCGAGGGGGAGACTTGAGCCCGAGCCGGCGGCGGAATCAATCTAGAGCGAAGCATGACGATTAGGGCCAGACCACCTGTGCCCACCAGAATCGCCACCGGGTACAAAAAACTCGTAATTCCCAACACCAAGGGCAATACCCCGGCCGAAATTGCCGGAATAACCGGCGAGCGTAGAAGCCGGATCACAAGCAAGCAGATCGCCAGATCCAATATCAGCGCGGTGGGGCCATAGGGCAGGGTGCGGGTGACCAGCACTCCAGGCACAGCAGTTAATACGGGCGTGAGAGCGAGGAGTTTTGGGGAACGGGCCCAGCTGCTGAGCGGATCGGCAAGCACAACAGAGGCGAGCGCCCCCAGCTCTGGAAACAACAGATAACTGATGCCGCTAGCCCTGGCCAGCGCAGTCATCAAAGCGATGTAAGTAGCTGTAGCCAGACAAGGCCAAATCCAAAAATATCGGGAATTAATAAAATTACCCCTGGCGCAGCCACTGCGCAGCATCACAGGCGTGATAAGTGAGGATCAAATTAGCGCCAGCCCGCTTAAAGCACAGCAGGGTTTCCAGCACCACGGCCCGCTCGTCGATCCAGCCCTTTTCAGCGGCGGCCTTCACCATGGCGTATTCACCACTTACGTTGTAAGCAGCAATTGGCAGCTCGGTTTCGCCACGCAGACGGTAGATGATGTCTAGGTAGGCAAGGCCAGGCTTCACCATCAAAATGTCAGCCCCCTCCTGTTCATCGAGCAGGGCTTCGGTGAGCGCTTCACGTCCATTGGACGGATCCATTTGATAGGTTGATTTATCATTCGGAATTGGCTTGCCCGCGCCAACCCGAGGGGCAGAATCAAGAGCTTCGCGGAAGGGGCCGTAATAAGCGGAAGAGTATTTAGCTGTATAGCTAATAATGCCGATATGCTCGAACCCCTCCTCATCGAGGGCTTCGCGGATAGCCCCAACTCGTCCATCCATCATGTCGCTGGGGCCAATCAGATCCGCCCCGGCCCGAGCTTGGGCAACGGCTTGGCGACAGAGGATCGCCACCGTTTCATCGTTGAGCACTACCCCTTCCTCGCTAACGATGCCGTCATGGCCGTCACAGGAGTAGGGATCGAGGGCCACGTCCGTCATGATCGCCATCTCGGGGTGCACCTCCTTAAGCCGGCGAATAGCTCGGGGTATCAGGCCACCTTCGTTGAAGCATTCGGCGCCGTCTTCGGTTTTAAGGCCATCGGCCACCTTGGGAAACAGCACTACGCAGCGGATGCCCAAGTCCCAAGCGCGGCCCACCTCCTGCACCAAGCCTTCGAGGCTCCAGCGCATAGCACCTGGCATGGCACCAATTGGCTCGTTGGTGGCGCCTTCGTGCACGAAGAGCGGATAAATAAAGTCGGCAGCGCTTAGGTGATGCTCCCGCACCATCGCCCGCAAAGCCGGGGTGCGGCGCAATCGGCGGGGACGGTAGGTGAGCTCCATGAAAACGGCCTGGCTGGCGCGGATCCTAGAGACGGGCCGCCTGAATCCAGCCAGAGCGGGGATCGGCGCTGCGGGCAGCACGTAACTGCTCCAGCAGCTGGCGCTCCTCGGCGCTGAGCTGCTCGGGCAACTTGAGCACCGGCGTAAGCAGCAGGTCGCCGCGGCCATCCTTGAGGGGCCAGCCCTTGCCCTTGAGCCGCAGGCTGCGGCCCAGGGTCATGCCAGGGGGTACTTGAACGGAGGCCTCACCGTCGGGGGTCGCCACCCGCACCTCACCGCCGAGGGCCAATTCATCGAGGCTGAGGGGAAGCTCAGCGCGCAGCTGGTCGCCATCGAGCTTCCACACAGGATGCTCCTGCAGTTGCAGGTTGAGGTACAGGTCGCCGCGGCGGCCGGTGCCGGGCTGCAGATTGCCCTTGCCCTTCAGCCGCAGGCGGCTGCCGTGCTTCACCCCTGGCGGGATGCGCACCTGCACCCGCTCGTCGTTGACGGCCAAGGTGCGCTCGGAGCCGCGGAAAGCGTCGGCAAAGGAGAGGCTGATGCTGGCTTCGGCATCGAGATTGATCGGGGCGCTGCGGCCGCCGCCTGGCATGCCGCCAGCAAAGCCACCAGGGAAGCCTGAACTGAAACCAAAACCGCCCGGGGTCCCGCCGGGGGAGGGGCCGCCAAATCGACCTAGCAGGTCGTTGATGAAGTCGTCGAAGTTGCCATAGCGGCCAAAATCAACATCAACGCCGCCACTGGCCGAGCCACCGCCCGCCTGGCTCCAGTACTGGCCAAATTGTTCGTAGCGCCGGCGTTTATCAGGATCGGAGAGCACTTCATAGGCCTCGCTCACCTCTTTGAACTTGGCCTCAGCCCCCGCATCGCCGGGGTTTACGTCCGGATGGTACTGACGGGCCAGCTTGCGAAAGGCGCGCTTGATGGCGTCGGCATCAGCGCCACGCTCAACCCCGAGGACACTGAAGTAATCGCGGTAGCCGTTCGCGCTCATCGACCCCAAAACCACCGCACCTGTTCAGTGTCTCAGCCGCTGGGAACTTCCGCTGGGCCAAGGAAGGGCGGAAGGCCGAACGCGGCGGCGCGGCCATCGGCTGTGTTTTGCCCACACACACAGGCAAAAGCAAGCATCGGAACTAGTTTTGGTTGTTGCTTCTGGAAGCTGATGCCCTGGTTTGGCTCCCTGCGTTCCGGCCTGCTTATCGCCCTCAGCACTGTGCTGCTTGGCTTTACGGCCACTGCCAGCGCCGGTAGCGGCGGCACAACTTCCGGCAGCTCCACCACTGCCACCTTGGGGGAGGCCCTCTCTGCTTCTACGCCGGAGCAAAAAGAGCTAAGTGCCCACCTGCGCGCTAAGGGAGCTGTTTTTTATGGCGCCTGGTGGTGCCCGGCCTGCTTCCAGCAAAAAAACCTGTTTGGCAAGGAAGGGGGCAATTCCCTCCCCTATGTGGAGTGCGACAAAACTGACGATGGCCGTAGCCGCTGCATGGCCGCCCAGATACGGGCTTTCCCCACCTGGGACCTGGCGGGCAAGGAGCGCCGCGAAGGGGTACAAACAATTGAAGAGCTCAAAGTGTGGAGCGGCTTTACCGGAGCTGCCAAGCCAAGCCAGCCTTGATTCCTAGTCGCCTCTCAATATGTCTTCGAATCTGCTGAAAGCCGCTCTGGTTGCGGCCGTCGTTTTGCCAGCCGGCAATGCAATAGCCCAAGGATTGGCGCCCATGGTTGGAGCCAGCGCTATTCAAGGCACCCTGCAGGGCACCTCCATGCCTGCTTACACAGGTGCGCTCGATAAAGCCCGCAACACCGTCAACACCGCCACCACCCAGCAAGCGGCAGCAGGTTCAGGCTCCAGCCCAGGCCCTTCCTCCGCTCCGCTTAGCTCAACTCAAAAAACGGCTAGCGGTGCGTCCAGCGGCGCTTCGGTAAACGGCCAGGCGATTCCGTTTTGCTCCCATGGCGGCCTATGCCAGGGCGCAGTGATGCGGGCAATCGGGAGACCCTGAAGCGGCCGCCGTGCAAACCCTGCGGTCCCTGGGGGATCTCTGAAGCGCAAGGATCAGAACAATCCTGGGATTCTTAATTGCGAGTTAGGGGCGAGGCGCTCGAGCGGCGCAGTGAATCTGAGCCGCTGCTCGTCCCAGGCTGCCAACAGCGCCGCCAAGGCAACCAGCGCAACCATTCCAATGCCTAAAGAGAGACCTGGGCGCCTCGATCGGGAGCGCCGCTGACGCCGGGGCGTCTGGGCTGCCCCCAGCGGCCTGGCGCAACGACCACACACCAGTCGTCCAGCCAGGCTGCGATCCGCCTTAACCGACCAACTACCGCAGTGGGGGCAGGCCATGACGACCGGGCAAGGGCGACGCCCAGCAAGGCTACGCAAACCCGAGCTGAACAAGATCGTCCATCGGGCTGGGGACGCTGGGCGGCATGGTTGAGGAGGCGGTCCAAACAGGCCATCGCTTCGGCCCAACTGATCCGGCAGACCCCGATGACTTCAGTTGGGGAAATGATCTGGCGCATCCGATCAGACTGGACGTCACAAACGAGCAACTTCATCAAGGCACGGGTGTCGCAGAACAGGATCACCAGCTCAACCCGGTCCTCCATCACGATGTTGCTCAAGCGTTTTCTTGATTACCCACAAGACCCCGCGACCCTAAGTTCCCGCTCCGTGCACGGCATGCAATAGCAGCCGAGATGTTGATGGCCACCACTCACAACCTGCTCAAACTGTTCAGGGCATCGCTGGCAACGGCGGTAGCCAACTAGGCCAGAGCTGTAGTCGGGTATCCATGGATTACAGCAGTTCAATCACAGCTTCCTGGTCTCGGCTCAACGTGCAACACGGTCCTAGTCCTTCCAAGCAGGACCGCCCAATGGGAACGGCTCCTGGACTGCATAGATTGACAGGATTGCTTAAGTAATTAGGGATAATAGTGACTTTACTGCTATAAGGGGGGAGGATGATTGCAATTGACGAAACCACTGTGTCGACAAAGATCCGAATCCTCTGCTGCGACGGCGGTGGAATGCGTGGTTTGCTCACCATACTTTTGCTCGAGGCGCTGGAGCAGGAGCTCGACCTCCTAAGGCCTGGCACCAAAGTTCGGGATGTGTTTCACGTCTTCGCGGGCACATCCACCGGCAGCCTCATTGCCTGTGGTTTGTCCCAGGGGCTTACGTTGGATAAGCTAAAGAATTTATTTGAGAAGCAGGGTACGAAAATCTTCGAAACATTTGGACTGCGCTTCTACTTGCAGACCCTGCTTCGTAGCTTGACTAAGTTGCGCCTGTCGCTGCCATTGTTCTCGCCCGCGGGTCTGGAATCAGTGCTTAGGGCTGAAGACGTCTTCCCTGACCACTTGCTGTTCGGGGAGTTGCCAAAGCCTGTTCTCGTGGTTAGCTACGACTGCTTTAATCGCAAGGGCGTTGTCTTTAAAAGTGCGGCAGCGTCTAAAAAGTCTGCCCAGTTACCCGTATGGCAAGTGTGCCGATCCTCCTCGGCAGCGCCGGTGGCTTTCCCCGCTTTCCTGTTAAATGACACAGTTTTCTTGCAGAATCATCGTTCTAGCCAGCGATTGGAGGGAGATCTGGATCGCTCTAAGACGCCCGTAGTGATTCCGATGATTGATGGGGGCATGCTGGCTAACAATCCTGCGCTCTGCGCCATAGCAGAGGTGTTGCAAGAGAATCAAGACGTTGGGCTCGAGAATCAACTTCTGGTTTCCTTCGGTACCGGTCAATCCGACGATCGCATTACTCCCAAGCAGGCCACGCTTTGGGGCGCATTGGCTTGGTCATCGCTCTTCAAGGGGATTCCTGTTTATCAAGTCTCCGCAGATGGCTCGGCCGATTTGAGCGACTTCATTTGCAAGGCGCTACTCAAAGAGAATTATTGCCGCTTTCAACCTCTTATTAGCAAGAATGCCGGAGTCTTTCAGGCTGATCCTGCCAGTCTCAACCTGATCAAGGAGGCGGCAGTTCAATATCTCCAAAAGCTGGGCGGTCGCGACAAGCTACGGGATTTAGCGAAGCGCTTACTATCTGATACTGTCGAAACGTCTGGAAATTAGCTGATGCTGCTATCGGGATTAAGACCTGGTATCTGACTGGGTCTTGACTGGAAGTGGAAGTCTTTTGTGTTGCAAGGGCTTGGCTCCAAGGGACTTTCTGCTGGCCACGGGCTAATGGTTGACGAAGTCCCGACCTATTCCCACTCGATCGTGCCGGCTGGATATCTGATCCAACAGGTCGTAGGGCAGCCGAGAGCAAATCGAAGGGGCCCAGGCGCTTGCTTTCCTCTTCAAACACCCGGATGAATTCGGCACCAATCAGTTTGCGCTTCTCCTCCGGATCAGTGATGCCGTCTTATGTGAAGCTGAAGCGCTGGTCGATGAACATGCAGGTGAGCTGATCGCCGATGGCGCGATGCCGCAGGTGGATGCTCAGAATGGTGGCCAATGGATACGGAGATAGACCCCCTCTGTTGCTTTTGCTGGGGCAGTGGGCGGGAGCAGCTCAAGGAACGTCTGCCAGGACACCTCAGCCTCCATCTCGGCCAGAAATCTCTCGCGCTTGGTGGCATCCTTGGACCGTGGCAACCCATCTCTGGACTGCGATCACATCACCATCGCCTCACAACTGACTAAGGAATTCCAGAGTCTTCTTAACAATCGATCGAATATTTCATTGACAGACTCAACTGTTTTTCAAGCTTCGGATTGAGTTCTGTCCGGCCAACAGCTGTTTATGACTTGGCAACTTAAGGTCTGTTGCTAGACCAAGTCTTGACAGGAGCTGAATAAAGTTATAGGTGGGATCAATCAGTCGGCGGATCTTGCCGTTAACCACGGCTAAGCCATGGCGACACGAATAACCAAAGGCATGGTGGGTGTTGTGCCAACCTTCTCCAAGAGTTATGTGAGCAACCAAGGAATTGTTCCTGCTATTATCAGTTGTTTTAAATGGTTGCTCACCCCATAAATGAGCCAAGGAGTTAACAGCGGCTACGCCATGATAAAGGAGAGCAGTACTGAGACAAAATGCTCCTAACAGCATCGCTCTTCCCAAGAAAAAGGAGAGCATACACACCAGCAAAAAAGGCAAGAAGTGTAGACGATCTATGACTTTAAGAACGGGATCGGACTCAACATCAGGTGGCAAATGACTAGGCAAAAAAGCTGGCGTAAATGCCCAACCAGCTTGAGCCACTATAAAGCCAATCCAACCACCGCCATTTACCCGAGGGGAATGAGGGTCACCAATTTGGTCAGATTTCCGATGGTGCTCAACATGTTGGGCCTTCCACCAACTCGGGCCCATCTGACCGGCGGCTGCAGCCAGTAAACAGCCAAGTCTGAGCAGAAAACGGGGGGCTCGATAGGAGCGGTGCACTAGCAGGCGGTGATAAATTGCTGTAATGGCAAGCATGCGCAATAAGTACCAGCCAGCCAACCAGGCCAGGCCAGCCAGATTGATGCCAGTACTGATCAGCAGCGACGAACAGGCATGGCTGAAGATGATTAAGACCGGACCAATTGCATAGCTAAAGACTACTAATGCCCCATAGGGCCTGGGCCCACTGCCAGCAATCATCATCTAATCCTCAGTCACGACTAGCAAGGGGATGAACTTCTATAGCTAAAAACTTTGCCGGGAGCATTCTTTTGCCATTGAACGGCTGGAGCTACCGGTGAATCTTCTTAATTACACGTTAATATCGCTGATCAGGTGGAGACCACAAACTTAGCCGCAATGATGTTTAGCCGCAATGATGTCGTTGGTAGTGGCGGAGGATTGATCCAGGCCAACTCCGGCTGTTGCCAAGCGAGTGGTTCGACTCCATCGGCGCGTATGACGCTGACGGGCCTGCTCACGCATGGCGGTGTAGGGCGCCGATGCGACCACCGATCATCGTCATCAAGCCGCCGAGAAACCCCTGCAGCAGTAAGGTTCGGGCCATGGCGATCAATGCGGCGCTGGCTCAGCCGCAGGATCTGTGCGAACCAGTAACCTGACTACTTCAGGAATGCTGAATAAATTCCCGCAGGTAGGTTTCTGACTGCTGCGGCCAGTCGAGCAAGCGAAGCCCGAAGAAGCTGGACTCGCCGAGGGTGTTCATCCAGCGCAGTTCGGCTGGCTTCGACGGGTCCCACGGACACCGGGCTCGGGGAACTCCAGATGCCCAGACACCGGCAGGGCCACTAAGAGTCGACCTTGCAGGGTGAGGCAAGTACCTTGATCGCTCCCATTCCAGAGATGAGCCTGGATCACCGACGTCTCAGAGATGTTGCATCTCAGAGTTGTTGTCAGCCCGGAATCTCGCTCGTGGAGCCGAGGCGTCGAAGGAGAGAGAAAAACAAGGCGCCATGCACAGCGTGCGCTCTGGAGCGGAGACCTTTAGTTGCTCTTGCTGCTCTTTGGAGTGTCTGTACAGCCGGTGAGTCGAGTGAGACCCTCCCAGAGCTCAATTTAAAGGGGGGCTTCCACCCCCAAGCGGTCATTTGGGTGATAAGGCTGACCTCACCCCATCTCCCTTACAGGGTCAGGCAGCCACAGGGGCGGTCTGACGGGAGAAAGCAACGATGTTGTTCGCTGTTACGTGTGTGCTCTTACCGAGCAGGCTTCAGTCACCCTCCTTATACCCCGTCGAAACCATTGCAGCCCCGTTTAAGTGGAGCTGAGCGGAATCGAACCGCTGTCCGAAGCACTGGTGTGAGCCACCTAGTCAGGTCGAAACCAGACTGGTTCATTGTGGCAGCAAGCAAGGGCAGACGCAGGGGTGGGCATCACCGAACCAAACAGCACATCAATCAGCGGCATAGCGGTTGTGCCACCGGGGCTCGAAGAAGCCGCGGCGGCTGAGCTCACGGCCTTGGGCTGCCAAGCCGCAGCACGCCTACGCCGGGCCGTGCGCTTCCAAACAGACCTGGCTGGCTTCTACCGGCTGCACCTGCAAGCCCGCCTGCCCTTCCGGCTCCTGCTTGAACTGGCTCAATTTCCCTGTCGCAGCAAGGACGAGCTCTACGACGGTGTGCAGCGCGCCGTCGACTGGAGCCGCTGGCTGCCTCCTGGCGCCACCTTCCGCGTCGATGCCACCGGCAGCGCTCCTGGCCTCAACCACAGTCACTACAGCGCCCTGCAGGTCAAAAATGCCCTGGTGGATCTGCAACGCCAGCAGTGGGGCGCCCGCTCCTCCGTTGACCTAGACGATCCCGACCTCTCCATCCATCTGCACCTTGGCGGCGGCGAAGCAGCCCTGAGCCTCGATGGCAGCGGCGGCAGCATGCACCGCCGCGGCTACCGGGCTGCCATGGGCCTGGCCCCGCTCAAGGAAAACCTCGCCGCCGGCCTGATCGCCCTCACCGGCTGGGATGGCTCGGTGCCCCTGGCCGACCCCCTTTGCGGCTCCGGCACCCTGCTGATTGAGGCGGCTTGCATGGCCCTGGGCCGGGCGCCGGGTCTGGGCCGCCGCTTCGCCCTGGAGCGCTGGCCAAAGTTCGACTCCCAGCTCTGGCAGCAAGAGCGGCAAGCGGCCAGCTCCCTGGCCCGAGAGACGCTCCCCAGCGGAGAAGCTGTGGCGCCGATCGTTGGCAGGGAGCAAGATCCCGGCGTGCTTGATCAAGCCCACAGCAACGCTGAGGCTGCCGGCATCGCAAGTGCCCTGGAACTGAGCCTGGGCGACTGCCGCGACTTCGTGCCTCCGCCAGGGCCGGGCATCTTGGTGTGCAACCCGCCCTATGGGGAGCGCATCGGCGAGCGTGATGCTCTGGAGCCTCTCTACGCCGACCTGGGCCGCATGGTGAAAGAGCGTTGCGGCGGCTGGAGCCTGTGGCTGCTCAGCGGCAACCCGGAGCTCACCGGCGCCCTCAAAATGAAGGCCAGCCGCCGCATCCCAATCAGCAACGGAGGCATTGACTGCCGCTGGCTGCACTATGAGGTGCGTTAACGACCCAAGATTGCGCGAGTGGTTTTGCTGAGACCGGCGGTGGTCTGGGGCAGGTAGGGCCCCTTAAGTAGCTGGCCGCCCACCCGCACGAACACCCCGGCCAGCACCAGATCCAGGGCTGCCACCACCAGGGCGGCGTTGATCCAACTGAGCCCCTGGGCGTCGTGCAGCCACAGCAGCAGGGCCAGCTCGGCGCCGATCAGCGCCAACAGCAGCAGCGCCAGGCCACCGCTGAGCAGCAGGCCACCGCTGATCAGGCGCCGCTTCTCCCGGTCCACTTCCTGCAGGGCGATGCGCACGTGCAGGTCCATCACCGAGGTCATCAAGGCACCGACCCGGCCGGCCGCCACCCGGGCAGGGCCTGGCGAGTTCGGATCCGTCATGAGGAACGCCGGCCCGAGGCGAGCAGCAGACCGAGCAGCACCCCGACGCCGGTGGCGATGCCGATCGCCATCAGCGGACGCTCCCGCACCGGCTTCTCAATGCGAGGCCGCAAGGTGGTGTTGAGCTCATCGAGCAGGTTTTCCAGCTGGGCCTCCAAGGGCGCCAGGTTGTCCGCTAGGCGGCTGGTCTGGTCCCCGGCCACCTCGAGGAGGTCGAGCAACTGGTCCTTCACCGCACTAGCGGTGCGGCCGGTCTGGCTGGAAATCACCTCAACCACTTCATCAAAACTGCCCCGGGTAGCCTCTAGGGTCTGGCGGGCAACGGCCGGCCACTCCCGCTGAATGGTGGGGATCAGGGTCTCAAAACGGTCGCGGAAGCCCTCTGGGCTGGCGGCGCGGGGAGGCGTTTCAGCGGTCATGGCAGTTCTGCGGTCATGGTGAGAGGGGGCGACTGCGAAGCTCAGACCACAAGGTAAGGAGGGGGTTGAGCTTTCGAAACCCTCCGCTACATTTCTGCTGCTCGGCGCACGGGCCTGTTGGTTCACATCAATCAGGTCGAGCTCACCCACTTCAAGTCCTTTGGCGGCTCGATCACGATCCCGCTGCAAGAAGGTTTCACGGTGGTCACCGGCCCCAACGGCTCCGGCAAAAGCAACATCCTTGATGCGGTGTTGTTTTGCCTGGGCCTGGCCAGCAGCCGCGGCATGCGGGCAGATCGCCTGCCGGATCTAATCAACAGCGCCATGCTGCGCGAGGGCAAGGCCGCCGAAACCTCGGTGAGCGTGCGCTTTGACCTCAGTGAGTGGCAACCCGACCAGGCCGAAGCTGGCCTGGAGCCGCCCGAAGAAGGGCCCTGGATCAAGCCAGGCCAACAGGAGTGGACGGTGAGCCGGCGCCTGCGGGTTGCCCCCGGCGGCACCTATGCCAGCAGCTTCAGCGCCGATGGGGTGAGTTGCAATTTGCAACAGCTCCAAAGCCAGCTGCGGCGCCTACGGGTGGATCCTGAAGGCAGCAATGTGGTGATGCAGGGAGACGTCACCCGCATCGTCTCGATGAGCGCCCGGGACCGGCGCGGCATCATCGACGAGCTAGCTGGTGTCGCCCTATTCGACAGCCGCATCGAACAGAGCCGCGGCAAGCTTGATGAGGTGCAAGAGCGTCAGGAGCGCTGCTCAATCGTGCAGCAGGAGCTGCTCAGCTCCCGCCAGAAACTTGAGCGTGACTGCGCCAAAGCCCGCACCTATCAAGACCTGCGCCAGCGCCACCACAACGGCCGCATGCAGGAGCAGGTGCTGGCCTTTGAAGCAGCCCAGGCGAACCAAGCTGCCCTGCGGCAACGCAGCGCCAGCCTCGCCAGTCAGCAACAGGCTGAAC
>Ga0209357_1000549_pt1 | contig 14935 bp, 10 predicted proteins | sample LauGreFBDMM110SD_2_FD_187573 | JGI IMG/M metagenome (GOLD analysis project Ga0209357, IMG submission 187573) | Freshwater lake microbial communities from Lake Michigan, USA - Fa13.BD.MM110.SD (SPAdes) (version 3) | ecosystem: Environmental > Aquatic > Freshwater > Lake | place: Lake Michigan... | reverse complement strand
GATATTGCCTGCACCAGCAATAATCGTCAGATGCTCTTTATGAGTACATCTAAAGATGGATTGATATGGACAACTCCTGAGATGCTTACCGGGCCAGGAGTCGAAGGTCTTGATCCAACAGGATATGAAGTATCACCAGGGCTATTTAGAATTTACTACTCTCAAGGTGGACCTAATCAAACTTATGTCGTAAAGCGTGGAACATTGAAGTACACACCAGCTCCAGTGGTGACTGCTACTCCAACGCCAACACCAACACCAACTCCAACTCCCACACCAACACCAACACCAACTCCGACTCCCACACCTACTCCAACTCCAACTCCAACAATTACACCAACGCCTGCTCCGACTCCAACAAAAGCTGCTTCTGCTAAGAAGATCACAATCACATGTGTAAAAGGTAAAACTGTAAAGAAGGTAACTGCAGTTAATCCCAAGTGTCCAACGGGTTATAAAAAGAAGTAATTCCTGCGTGATTTTGACGGGGCTGGCCCCGTAGGTCTAATATCTGCCTTCTCACCAGAGACTGCTGGTTTCAAATCGCAAGGTTTGAAGTAAATGTCGAAAGACAACCCGCATAGGTTCGAGCGGATTACCCCGCGCGTTTCTATGCGACGGGGTTTTTTTATATTTATCACCCAATTAGTAGGTACTTCTTCTGGGGAATATAAGTAGAAAGGAAGCTAGATGGCACGCTCTGATAAGGCGGCATCAGTTGCTGAATTGGTTGAAGACTTTAAGTCTGCCGATGCAACTGTTGTTACCGAGTATCGCGGTCTAACCGTGACTGCAATTAAAGAGCTACGTCGCTCACTTGGTGTTGGCACTAAATATAAAGTTGCTAAAAACACCTTGGTAAAGATTGCTGCAAAAGAGGCTGGAGTAGAGGTCGCTGACTCACTACTAACTGGTCCAACTGCAGTTGCCTTCGTTCAAGGCGATTCAATTGCAGCAGCAAAGAGCTTAAAGAATTTCCAGAAGGAAAATCCATTCCTAATTATTAAGGGTGGAATCTTTGAAGGAAAAGCAGTAACAACAGCTGAAATCATGAAACTTGCCGATCTTGAATCGCGCGAAGTTCTCTTGGCCAAGCTTGCTGGCGCTATGAAGGCATCTATGGCAAAAGCCGCTAGAGCATTTGATGCGCTGCGTATTAAGAGAGAAGCTGAATCTGGAGCACCTGCTGCGCCAGAGCAGGCTGCCCCCGCTGCAGAAGCAGCAATAGTTGCAGAGGCAACAACTCAAGAGGTTGTAGCCGAAGCAGCGCCAGTTGTTGAAGCAACAAACGAGGAAGTTGTTGCCCAGGCAGCACCAGAGACTTCTGCGCCAGTAGAACCAACAGAGAACGCTTAAAGAAAAGGAAATACGAAAATGGCAAAACTAAGTAGCACAGACCTATTAGCTCAATTCAAAGAGATGACTCTTGTTGAGCTCTCAGATTTCGTAAAGGCATTTGAGACTGAATTCGATGTTACTGCCGCAGCGCCAGTTGCTGTTGCAGCAGCAGGCGGGGCAGGCGGCGGCGGAGAAGCTGCAGCAGCTCAAGAAGAATTCACAGTAGTAATTGAAGAAGCCGGCTCACAGAAGATCGCGGTGATTAAGGAAGTTCGCGCCCTTAACTCAAGCCTCGGTCTAAAGGAAGCAAAGGATCTAGTCGATTCAGCTCCAGCCACCGTGCTTGAGAAGGCCGATAAGGCAACAGCTGATAAGGCAAAGGCCGCCCTTGAGGCAGCTGGCGCAAAGGTCAGCATCAAGTAAGTTCTTCTATAAGCGAGCCCCCCTTATACAGGGGGGCTTTGCTATTTATTGAGCCCTGCCTCTGATTAGACAGCGGCGTGTCGCTAGGGATATCCTGCCCCCTCGCTCAAAAATTCCAGGTCAGGCATATAGCGGCTGAGGCCTTACGTTTGCTGTGCGAACAAGAACAGATTTAAGAGTTATCAGAAACTTAAAGAAGTAGTGACTAACTTTGGAAGGAAAACTCTTGGCCGCGAAAACGAAATCAACAGCTCCTAACCGCATCTCTTTCGCCAAGATCCGCGAACCACAAGAAGTTCCAAATCTACTAGCTCTGCAAATTGAGAGCTTTGATTGGTTACTTGGCAATGATGCCTGGCGCGCGAGACTTGGAAAGAATGAAAGACCAGATCGAGGAGAAATTCCTAAGACCTCTGGACTTGAAGAAATATTTGAAGAGATTTCACCAATTGAAGATTTCCAAGGCTCGATGTCACTCTCCTTCCGTGATCATCGCTTTGAACCTTCCAAATACACAATTGCAGAGTGCAAAGAGCGCGACATTACCTATGCCGCTCCACTATTTCTTACTGCAGAATTTACTAACAATGTAACTGGCGAAATCAAATCCCAGACTGTATTTATGGGCGACTTCCCGCTAATGACCCCTCGTGGAACATTTGTTATCAATGGAACAGAGCGCGTAGTTGTTTCACAGCTAGTTAGATCTCCTGGAGTTTATTTTGAAAGAACAGTTGAGAAGGCATCTGATAAAGATATCTTCACAGCAAAGATCATTCCTAGCCGCGGAGCATGGTTAGAGTTTGAAATCGATAAGAAAGACTTTGTTGCAGTACGTATTGATAGAAAGCGTAAGCAGTCAGTTACTATCTTTCTTAAAGCACTTGGCTGGAGCAATGATCAGATCCTTGCTGAGTTTGGCGAGTATCCATCCATCAAAGAGACTCTTGCTAAAGATAACGTCTCAACTCAAGATGAAGCCCTCCTTGATATCTATCGCAAGATGCGTCCAGGTGAGCCGCCAACTAAAGAGGCTGCACAAACCCTTATTGAAAACCTATATTTCAACCCTAAGCGCTATGACCTTGCAAAAGTAGGGCGTTTTAAGGTTAATAAGAAGCTTGGCCTAGATCTTGATCTTGGTAAATCACTTCTTGCTATCGACGATATCGTCGGAGCGATTCGCTATATCGCAGCCCTTCATAAAGGCGAGACTCTTATCGATTTAGGTAAGCAGGTTCGCGTTGAGATCGATGATATCGACCACTTTGGAAATCGCCGCCTTAGAACTGTTGGCGAGCTAATTCAAAACCAGGTTCGAGTTGGTCTCTCTCGTATGGAGCGCGTAGTTAGAGAGCGCATGACTACCCAAGATGTTGAAGCGATTACTCCTCAGACACTTATCAATATTCGCCCAATTACTGCATCTATCAAAGAGTTCTTTGGAACATCTCAGCTCTCACAGTTTATGGATCAGACCAATCCAATTTCAGGTCTTACCCATAAGCGTCGTTTATCAGCGCTTGGACCCGGCGGATTATCAAGAGATAGAGCTGGCTTTGAAGTAAGAGATGTTCATCCATCTCACTACGGCCGCATGTGTCCAATTGAAACACCGGAGGGTCCAAACATTGGTCTTATTGGCTCTCTTGCAACTTATGCTCGCATCACGCCATTTGGTTTCGTTGAGACGCCATATCGCAAAGTTACTAAGGGCAAAGTCACAGACGCAGTTGATTACCTAACTGCAGATGAAGAAGATGAACACATCATTGCTCAAGCAAATGCTCCTCTTACTGAGGATAGCCACTTTGCTGAAGCGAGAGTTTTAGTTCGTCGTCGCGGCGGAGAAGTTGAATACATCCCAGCTGAAGAAGTTGATTACATGGATGTCTCACCTCGCCAGATGGTCTCTGTTGCAACTGCGATGATTCCATTCCTTGAGCATGATGATGCTAACCGCGCTCTTATGGGTGCAAATATGATGCGTCAGGCAGTGCCACTACTTCGCGCAGAATCACCTCTTGTTGGAACCGGTATGGAGTATCGCGCAGCAGTAGATGCTGGCGATGTACTTCTTGCTATTAGAGGCGGAGTAGTAAGCGAGGTTGCCTCAGATCTAATCGTTATTACAACCGATGATGGCGAGGAAGATACTTATAACGTCGATAAGTTCATCCGCTCCAATCAAGGAACTTCTCGCAATATGCGAGTAATTGTTAGCCAAGGACAGAAGATTGCTGCCGGCCAAGCTATTGCTGATGGTCCAAGCACTGAACTTGGTGAGATGGCTCTGGGTAAGAACTTACTTGTGGCATTTATGTCATGGGAAGGTCATAACTATGAAGATGCCATTATTTTATCCCAGCGTTTAGTTCAAGACGATGTTCTCTCCTCAATTCACATTGAAGAGTATGAAGTTGATGCTCGTGATACCAAATTAGGAGCAGAGGAAATCACTCGTGATATTCCAAATGTCTCTGAGGAAGTTCTTGCAGACCTTGATGAGCGCGGAATTATCCGCATCGGAGCAGATGTTGTTCCAGGCGATATCTTGGTTGGAAAAGTTACGCCAAAGGGTGAAACTGAATTAACTCCCGAGGAGCGCTTACTTCGCGCAATCTTTGGTGAGAAGGCAAGAGAAGTTAGAGATACATCGCTAAAGGTTCCTCATGGTGAGGGCGGAAAAGTAATTGGCGTAAAAATATTTGATCTCGATGATGGCTACGATCTAGCAGCTGGAGTTAATCAAGTAGTTCGCGTCTATGTCGCACAGAAGCGCAAGATTCAAGATGGTGACAAGCTTGCAGGACGCCATGGAAATAAGGGCGTTATCTCCAAGATTTTGCCAGTTGAAGATATGCCATTTCTTGCTGATGGAACTCCAGTTGATGTAGTACTAAATCCACTCGGTGTTCCAGGACGTATGAATGTTGGTCAGGTTCTAGAGACTCACCTTGGTTGGGTTGCAAAGAGCGGCTGGCAAGTATCTGGCTCGGATAAAGGATGGCAAGAGCGCTTAGGCGCAATTGGCGCACTCTCTGCAGAGCCTGGAACTCGCGTAGCAACACCTGTCTTTGATGGCGCAAGAGAAGAGGAGATCACAGGACTTCTTGGATCAACTCTTCCAAATGCTGATGGCGATCGTTTAGTTGGAGAGCATGGAAAAGCGATGCTCTTTGATGGCAGAACTGGTCAGCCATATCGCGAGCCAATCACTGTTGGTTATATGTATATCTTGAAGCTGCATCACTTAGTTGATGACAAGATCCATGCTCGCTCAACAGGTCCTTACTCCATGATTACTCAGCAACCACTTGGTGGAAAAGCTCAGTTCGGTGGACAGCGATTTGGTGAGATGGAAGTTTGGGCCCTTGAAGCATATGGCGCTGCCTATACCTTGCAAGAGCTACTAACAATTAAATCTGATGATGTGTTAGGCCGCGTTAAGGTCTATGAAGCAATCGTTAAGGGTGAAAACATCCCAGAGCCTGGAATCCCTGAATCATTTAAGGTTCTAGTAAAAGAGATGCAATCACTCTGTCTCAATGTAGAAGTACTTTCATCTGAAGGTGTTGCTATTGAGATGCGCGATACTGATGAAGAAGTCTTTAAAACAGCCGAAGAGCTAGGAATCAACTTGTCACGAGTTGAACCAAGCTCTGTAGAAGAAGTTTGACAGGGGGAGAAATAGATATGTTAGATGTCAACTATTTCGATGAGTTAAGGATTGGTCTTGCCTCTGCTGGCAATATCCGTGAATGGTCATTTGGTGAGGTCAAAAAGCCAGAGACTATTAACTACCGCACCCTAAAGCCGGAAAAAGATGGTCTCTTTGATGAGAAGATCTTTGGACCAACTAGGGATTGGGAGTGCTACTGCGGTAAATATAAGCGCGTACGCTTCAAAGGAATTATCTGCGAGAGGTGCGGAGTTGAAGTAACTCGCGCCAAAGTTCGCCGTGAGCGCATGGGACATATTGAACTTGCTGCCCCAGTTACTCATATCTGGTATTTCAAAGGCGTTCCATCACGTCTTGGCTATCTTCTAGATCTTGCTCCAAAAGATCTTGAAAAGGTTATCTATTTTGCTGCCTACATGATCACTGAAGTTGATGTAGAGGCGCGTGAGGAAGATCTTCCAAAACTAGAGAAGAAGATCAACTCAGATCGCAAGAAGATTGAAACCAAGCGCGATAACGATCTTGCTCTTCGCCAAGAGAAGATGGAAAATGATTTAGCAGAGCTCGAAGATGAAGGAGCAAAAGCTGATCAGCGCCGTAAGGTGAGAGAAGCTGGCGAGCGCGAACTAAAAAATATTCGTGAGCGTTCTCAAAAAGAACTTGATCGCCTCGAGGAGGTCTGGAGCCGTTTTAAGAATCTAAAGGTTCAAGATCTTGAAGGTGATGAGAATCTTTATCGCGAGATGAGTACTCGCTACGGTATTTATTTCAAGGGATATATGGGAGCTGCTGCAATTCAGCGCAGACTTGAAACCTTTGATCTCCAAGCTGAGTTCGACAAACTAAATGTCTTAGCTGAAAGCGGCAAGGGACAGAAGAAGACTCGCGCCATTAAGCGCCTTAAGGTGGTTAACTCATTTCTAACTACCTCTAATAAGCCTGCTTCAATGGTTCTAGATTGCGTTCCAGTTATCCCGCCAGATCTTCGTCCGATGGTTCAATTAGATGGCGGCCGGTTTGCTACCTCTGATCTAAATGATCTCTATCGCCGCGTTATTAACCGTAATAACCGCTTGAAGAGACTTGTTGATCTTGGAGCGCCAGAGATTATTGTCAATAACGAAAAGCGTATGCTTCAAGAAGCAGTAGATGCGCTATTTGATAATGGTCGTCGTGGTCGCCCAGTAACAGGACCTGGAAATCGTCCGCTGAAATCACTTTCCGATATGTTAAAAGGAAAGCAGGGACGCTTCCGTCAGAACCTTCTTGGAAAGCGCGTTGATTACTCAGGTCGCTCGGTAATCGTCGTTGGTCCACAGCTAAAACTTCATCAATGCGGTCTGCCTAAGCAGATGGCACTTGAGTTATTTAAGCCCTTTGTAATGAAGCGCTTAGTTGATCTAAATCATGCCCAGAACATCAAGAGCGCAAAGCGTATGGTTGAGCGTTCCAGATCTGTAGTTTGGGATGTATTAGAAGAGGTTATTGCTGAGCATCCAGTGCTACTAAACCGCGCACCAACTCTGCACCGCCTTGGTATTCAAGCATTTGAACCACAACTAATTGAAGGAAAAGCAATTCAGATCCACCCTCTTGTCTGTACTGCCTTTAACGCAGACTTTGATGGTGATCAGATGGCGGTTCACGTTCCACTATCTGCCGAGGCTCAAGCAGAGGCTCGCATTCTGATGCTCTCCTCAAACAATATTCTCTCTCCCGCATCTGGAAGGCCGCTAACTGCGCCAACCCAAGATATGGTCCTAGGACTTTATTTCTTAACCTCACTTCGTGAGCAGCAAGTTGGAGAGGGACGTAGCTTTACCTCGATCTCTGAAGGTCTAATGGCCTATGAGCAAAATAGCCTCTCACTACAAGCCAAGATAAAGATTCGCGTCAATATCAATGGCGAGCTAGTAACAAAAGAGACAACTCTTGGAAGAGCAATCTTTAATGAAGTACTTCCTGAGTCATTCCCATATGTTGATTACGATGTAACTAAGAAAGCACTTGGTTTAATCGTTGATAATTTAGCTGAAGGCTATCCAAAGGTAGTTGTAGCTCAAGTACTAGATGCCTTGAAGGAACTTGGTTTCACATGGGCAACTAGAGCTGGAGCAACGATTGGAATTGTTGATGTAGTAACTCCAGGAAGAAAGCTTGAAATCCTTGAGGGCTATGAGACAAAGGCCGATAAGGTCCAATCTCAATATGAGAAGGGTCTAATTACCGATGATGAACGTCGTCAGGAGCTAATTGAGATCTGGACTCAGGCAACAAATGAAGTTGCTAAAGAGATGGAAGATAATTTCCCAAGAACAAATCCAGTCTGGATGATGGTCTTCTCTGGAGCCCGTGGAAATATGATGCAGATTCGCCAGATTGCAGGTATGCGCGGACTTGTAGCAAATCCAAAGGGTGAAATTATCCCTCGTCCGATTAAATCTAACTTCCGTGAAGGACTCTCAGTTCTTGAGTACTTCATCTCAACACATGGTGCTAGAAAAGGACTTGCAGATACTGCCCTTCGTACCGCAGATGCTGGTTATCTAACTAGACGCCTCTGCGATGTGGCTCAAGATGTAATCATTAGAGAAGAGGATTGCGGAACTGATCGCGGTCTAACTCTAAAGATTGGAAATATCGTTGCTGGAAAACTAACCCGTGATGATTATGTTGAGACTTCAATCTATGGCCGCACACTTGCAGATGATGTAGTGGTAGATGGCAGGACCATCGTTACATCAGGTGCTGATCTTGGTGATCGCTTAATCAATGATCTAATTGATGCAGGCGTTAGCGAGATTAAAGTTCGCTCCATTCTTACCTGCGATAGCAAGGTTGGACAGTGCGCTAAGTGTTATGGCCGCTCAATGGCATCAGGCAAGCTAGTTGATGTGGGCGAAGCAGTGGGAATCATTGCAGCGCAATCAATTGGTGAGCCAGGAACTCAGTTAACAATGCGTACCTTCCATACTGGAGGCGCAGCAACTGCGTCAGGTGATATCACCCATGGTCTGCCTCGCGTAGTTGAGCTCTTTGAAGCGCGCACTCCAAAGGGCGTTGCTCCAATTGCAGAGACTGCCGGAGTTGTTAGCTTCCTTGAAGATGCTAAGGGTAAGAAGATAATTGTTACCCCAGAAGATGGCACTGAGGCTGTTGCTTATCCAATTACTCGCCGTCAGAAACTTCTTGTTGAAGATGGTCATAAGGTAGGCGTTGGTCAGCAGATGGTTGTGGGCGCAATTGATCCTAAGCAAGTATTAAAAATCTTAGGAGCAAGATCAACTCAGACCCATCTAGTCCATGAAATTCAAGAGGTTTATCGCACCCAGGGTGTTGGTATTCACGATAAGCACATTGAAATTGTGGTTAAGCAGATGCTTCGTCGCATCACTGTCCTAGAACCAGGGGATACCGATCTACTGCCAGGTGAATTAGTTGATCACCTAAGGTTCCAATCTGCTAACCGCGAAGCGGTGCAGAAAGGTGGCAAGGCTGCAAATGGTCGCCCAGAACTTATGGGTATTACCAAAGCATCACTTGCTACTGAATCTTGGCTATCAGCAGCCTCCTTCCAGGAGACAACTCGCGTCCTAACAGATGCAGCGCTTTCTGAAAAGAGTGATCCACTCCTTGGCCTTAAAGAGAACGTCATCATTGGAAAACTCATCCCAGCAGGAACCGGCCTTGCTCGTTATCGCAACGTTCGAGTCGAACCTACTGAAGAGGCAAAGGCTGCGGTCTATGCAGCTTATGAAGAGTATGACTATGCGCCATTTGATACCACAGGATCAGGAGAGGCAGTTCGCCTTGATGATTACCAAGTTGGAGAAAATCGCTAGTTAACAGAAGGTTAAATCCCCGATACTAATTAGAGTATCGGGGATTTTTGTTTACCCAATATTCGATTGATTGCAAGGATTAAGCTACTTAAATTTAATAGTTGGGAACTTGACTCCTCACACCGACGTTAGGAGTCGCATGAACAAGAAATCATTACGCGCTGTAGTTGGCATCGTGCTAGCACTAGCGCTATCTTCAAATTTTGTAATCGCTCAAGCAGCAACTAAGAAGCCTGCAAAAGCTCAATCTGCCGCAGATGTTGGTGGATTGAAAGAACTAATCAAACTTGCCAAAAAAGAGGGCGAGTTAAATACCATTGCTCTTCCTGATTACTGGGCAAATTATGGCAATGTAATCAAGCGCTTCTCTGAGAAGTATGGAATTAAGGTAAATTCCTATGATCCAGAGGCTAGCTCCGCTGAGGAATTAGTGGCAGTTCGCACCCTTAAGGGTCAAGATCGTATGCCAGATGTCTTGGACGTAGGTCTGCAATTTGCAGTGCAGGGCGCTCAAGAAGGACTTCTTGCTCCCTATAAAGTCATTGGCTGGAAAGATATTCCAGATGCAGCTAAAGATGCTAAGGGTCTTTGGTATTCAGATTACGGCGGATATATCGCAATTGGCTACGACGCCAATCTAGTCAAGACTCCACCAAAGTCTTTTTCGGATCTTCAAAACCCAATCTATAAGAATCAAATAGCGCTCAATGGCGACCCTACTTCTTCCAACTCAGCATTCCTCTCAGTGATGGCAACATCCGTCGCTGCAGGTGCAGGAGTAAAAGGCGCCAATAACATCAATTTCGCTCTTGATTACTGGAAGCAGATGAAAGCTTCCGGCAATTTCGTTCCAGTTGCAGCGACTCCGGCCACTGTGGCAGCAGGTCAAACCCCAATACTCCTAGATTGGGATTACCTACATGCTAAGTACAAGGACCAATCAGGCAAGGTTGATTGGAAAGTCGTTGTTCCATCAGATGGTTTGCTCGGTGGGTTCTATGCACAAGCTATCGTAAAGAACTCTCCACATCCTGCCGCAGCTCGTTTGTGGCAAGAGTTCCTATATAGCGATGAAGGTCAGAACTTGTGGTTGCAGGGAGGCGCTCGTCCGATTCGCCTTGATGCAATGGTGAAAGCCAATACCCACGATAAAACTGCCTACGCGCTATTGCCAGCTACGCCAAAGAACGCAAAGCCGATCTTCCCATCCTTGCAGCAACAACTACTAGCCAAAGCTCTCCTCACTCCCGCTTGGCCAAAGTTGTAACACTGCTAGAAAACGTTTGAGTAGCGGAAGTTGGTTCGAGGGTCCAACTTTCGCTACACAAATGCTCTTGCAAGTCTGCTAAACAAAATGAAGGGTTGTTAAATGTTTAAAAGAGCGGGGCTAATCGGCTTAGCCCCGCTTCTTATTTATATGGCAATTTTCTTAGGCTTGCCCCTAACTGCAATTTTTAGATTTTCATTTCTAAATTCAGAAAATGAGTTCACATTAGATAACTTTGCCACAATTAGTAGTGGAATCTATCGGGATGGCTTCATCTTAAGCTCGCAATTATCCTTTGTTTCAGCTGCCCTTTCGCTATTTTTCGGCTTCCTCTTTGCCTATGCCTTGGCCACCTCCAAATGGATTTATTTGAGAAAGTTGGTCTCTACAGCTTCGGGAGTGCTAGCAAATACAGGTGGAGTCCCTCTAGCCTTTATGTTTATTGCAGTCCTTGGAACCTATGGAGCCCTTACTACTTTCTTAAAGAATCTGGGGGTAGATATATATGGGGGGAGCTGGACGCTCTATTCTTTTTCTGGCTTGTTAATTGTCTATCTCTACTTCCAAGTTCCTCTAATGGTTCTAATCTGTCTGCCAATATTGGAAAATATCAGAGTTGAGTGGCGAGATGCAGCCTCATCACTTGGTGCAAGTAATGCTACTTATTGGCGTAAGGTTCTTATCCCAATTCTGACTCCACAGCTATTAGGTTTCTTTCTTCTTCTCTTTGCTAATTCTTTTGCTGCTTATGCCACAGCAGCAGCTCTAACTAGTGGCTCTCTTGCACTAGTGCCAGTACAGATTGCATCTTTAATCAGCTCAAATGTTCAGGTAGATGGAGCTAATACAGCGATGGCCCTTGGACTTGGCATGGTGATCTTGGTTGGAATATCAACTATTGGTTATGCCTTATTGGAGAAGAGGACTTCACAGTGGCGGCGATAAAACTAATTAGTGGCGTATTTAGAGCTGTAATAATCTTCATAGGCATCTCATTTTTTATGATTCCAGTTTTTGCAGCTTCCAATTTTGCCTTTGAAGATGGCAAGGGTGGATATACAGCAGATCCAATAAGAAGCGCAGCTGGAAATGAAGAATTGATGCAATCTCTCTTGCTTACTCTACAGATAGCTTTTGGCACGGTGTTATTGACGCTACTTTTGCTCATTCCAACAGTTGCGTATCTACACCTTGTCATTCCTGGGGCACGTGCATGGGTGGAATTCCTGACACTAACGCCATTAGTGATTCCGCCCATTGTGCAGGCAGTTGGATTCCTCTATTCAATGCCCACCTGGCTCAAATCAACTCCAAATTCACTAATTTTTGCCTATGTGATTCTGGCCCTGCCCTTTAGTTATAGAGCCCTTGATGCAGCTTTTGCCACCATAGATGCTCGCACTTTATATGACGCTTCTCGTTCACTGGGGGCAAGTTTTACCGCAGCGATTCGAAAAGTTTTGATTCCCAATGTTTCAACAGGAATTTATGGTGCAATCTTTTTGACAATCGCTCTGGTTCTTGGTGAATTTGCTTACGCCTCTCTTCTTCTTTGGGACACTTTCCCTACAGAGCTAGCCGTTGCAGGGAGCTCTAATGCATCAGTAGCAGTTGCACTATCAGTTCTTAGCTTGCTTGGTGTCTGGTTAATTCTGATTGGTATAAATCTCTTTAATCGAAAGAGCAAAACATTAATAATTGCAGGAGCTAAATAGCAATGGAGGAGAAGTAATGTCACGAGTGAATCTAAAGGGAGTAAAGAAAGCCTATGGCAAAACAATCGCCCTAGAGCAGCTAGATCTTGAGCTAGAACAAGGATCACTAGTGACTCTTCTTGGCCCCTCAGGTTGCGGGAAGACTACTGCACTTCGAATTTTAGCTGGATTAACAAAAGAGGATTCAGGTCAGGTCCTCTTTGATTCCATAGATATTACAAATACATCTCCAGCAGATCGTGATATTGGAATGGTGTTTCAATCCTATAGTCTATTTCCAAATATGACCGCTCGTCAGAATGTTGAATTTGGTCTACGCACCAGAAGAATAAATAAAAGTGAGATTGAATCTCGAGTAAAGAAGATCTTTGAAATCATTGAGTTAGGCAGCCACATTGATCGCTATCCCCACCAACTCTCTGGAGGCCAGCAACAGAGAGTGGCGCTGGCTCGAGCGATTGTGGTCCGCCCAAAAGTATTGCTTTTAGATGAGCCACTCTCAGCACTTGATGCTCAAGTCCGAGATCAACTCAGAGATGAAATCAAGCGAGTGCAGAGAGAATTTGGGATTACCACATTATTTGTCACCCATGATCAAGAAGAGGCGATGACGATTTCAGATCGTGTTGGTGTGATGGATAAGGGCAGATTGCTGCAAATCGATACCCCACAAAAGGTCTATGCTCAGCCAATTAACCCAACAGTTGCAAGATTTATTGGGATTATGAATGAGGTTCCTACCGTTGTTTCCGGAAATACTGTTGTCACGCTGGGCTCGAACTTTAACTTGGCAAAGGAATCAAGCTTTGCATCAGGAAGTAAGAATTTAAGGGCCTTGATTCGTCCTGAGGCAATTGAGATTGTTGAACCAAATCACATTGGAGTTCCTGGAAAAATCATTAGTATTTCATTTCTTGGCCCGATTGCTATGGTGCAGATTTCACTAGATCGCAATGTTGAAATTCGTGCAGTATTACCAGCAGCCATGATTGATCGCTATCAGATGGGTCAAGTAGTCCATGTCACCTCATCTGCTAAATCTCTAATTGTTGCTGATTAATGTCTGTTCCATTCTTCGCGAGCGCAATAGCAAAGGGCGTTGCCAATAGCCATGGATGGCGACATCTACTTTTAGATAGAGTAGATAATCATCTTGGACAACCATTAGGCGCCGTGAAGAAGTCCCTAATAAATTTGATTCACATTACTGATACACATATCTGCGATGCTCAATCACCTGCCAGAGTTGAATACCTAGATCGTTATGCAGACCCACATCACCCAGCATCAAGTGTCATTGGAACCTTAATTGGAACTTATCGGGCTCACGAAATATTGACCACACAAGTACTAGAGAGCGCAGTGCAGGCAATAAATCGAATTGATTTAGCACCTATAACAAAAACAGCCATTAGCGCTGTAGTAATTACAGGAGACTTAACCGATAATGCGCAATCCAATGAATTAGATTGGCTCACTACTTTATTAGTTGGTGGAAAACTTCGAGCAGATAGTGGAGCAAAAGATAAATGGCAGGGGGTGGGAGGAGATTTTTACTCTCCGTTTTTCTGGAATCCACATGGAACACCAAAAGGCGAAAGAGATGATTTCCCTAGGGATCTATATGGCTTTCCCACAATCCCAGAGCTATTAAATGCTGTCTCTCAACCCTTTCACTCCTCAGGGCTTAAATATCCATTCCTAGCAGTACATGGAAATCATGACGCACTTCTTCAAGGCACTGTCGCCCCAAATGAAGAGCTGCGGCAATCAGTGAAGTCAGAGGAGAAGATTTTTGAGCTACCAGATGAAGAAGCGCTAGGAGCGCTTTCTAAAGTATCGGAACAAGGACCTGCTGCTTATCCCTCTCCAATCGCTCCAAAGATTTTGAAAGTAAGCGCTGATGATTCTAGAGATTTTCTCACTCCAAGTGCATGGAACATCAATTTTTATCGTGAAGATGAAGATAATGGAATTTCAAGTGAGTATTTAGGCAGTGACATAAAGTATTGGAGAAAAGACTATGAATCAGTAACCATCCTTGCCTTAGATACAGTAAATCCATTTGGCGGTTGGCAAGGCTCAATTGATGAAGCACAATTTATTTGGCTCAAAGAGCAAGTAGAGCAAATAAAAGATCGATATATCGTAATTACTAGCCATCATCCAATTCAAGATATCTATAACGGGTACAGTCCATCGGGAAAACGTGTTTTAGGGCCCGAAATTGAGAGCTACCTAATTTCCAATCCTGCTGTCATTGCATGGATCTGTGGCCATACTCACCGTCATCGTATCGCCTACTTTGGTCCGAATAGTCAGAATGGTTTTTATCAAATCGAAACTTCATCGCTGATTGATTGGCCGCAGCAGGGGCGAATTATTGAGATTTTCATAAACGATAGAGATGAGATCTGTATTGCCAGTACTGTCTTTAATCACCACGGCTCGATACTTCCTGACTATGAACATCTAAGGCTTGATGAGGTAAATGAACTCTCCGGTCTATCAAGAATTCTCTCGCTTAATGATTGGCAAAGGCGCGGCGGAATTTTTGCAATTGAAAATAATGAGGGAGAGCGCTCTGATCGAAATGTTATCCTTAGCTTGCCAGTACGAATCTAGCCAGTAAAGATTGCATCAAGTGATATTTCGATCATACTAGAAG
>Ga0209357_1000543_pt1 | contig 14983 bp, 13 predicted proteins | sample LauGreFBDMM110SD_2_FD_187573 | JGI IMG/M metagenome (GOLD analysis project Ga0209357, IMG submission 187573) | Freshwater lake microbial communities from Lake Michigan, USA - Fa13.BD.MM110.SD (SPAdes) (version 3) | ecosystem: Environmental > Aquatic > Freshwater > Lake | place: Lake Michigan... | reverse complement strand
ACTTGGGATGCAAGAGCTTCCTTCACTTCGTTTGAAGGAGCTGGAAGAGGAGGTGTAACACGCTGCCGTTTGAAGAACGCGTTCAAGTTCAGAACCAAGTCGTCACTGCCTTGTGCGTCAACCGCTTCAGTCGGAAACCCCTCTTTTACAAAATAATTGGGATATTGCTTACAGCAGTCTAGCAGATCTTCAGTCCCTTCATCCGTCATCATCTCAAATGGTCTCCACTCCAAGTTTTTACTTAACTCCGGAGAATCCTTGGGAAATTTGTCAATTATAGTGGTCACCGGGTCCTCATATATCCTCTTACGTATGCAATCACAGAAAATCTGCCATTCCACAGACGTGGATGCATCACTTTCCGTAAGCCTGTCAAATTCCAATGGAAGAGGAGGGGTAAAAAATTTCAGCACAGGGGCCATGAAATGATGCGTAGCCATCATTGATACCCGCGACTGGCATTCAGTAGCCAAATAACGAAGACATTTCATATTCAAACACCCGTATGTGCTAGTACATAATCTATTGAGCACATCGTGCATAGAACCGGCTTTCCGGGGACCTGCAACAGAAAGGGCAAACTTCGACGCGGGGTGCAGAAAATGCGAGCGTGTGGTCACCCCCATCGGCCATGTACTTATGAAAGAACGGGCTAGATACATAGCTCCTTGAGTTGCCGCTGACTTCTTTTGGAGTCTTCCCAGTAAAGTGGTAATTGTTTGTACAAAGGTAGACTGCGTTTCGGTTATGTTCCATTCTAAAAATGAACTTGGGCAGCCTAGTAGATTCCCCACTGTCTGTTGAAAAACAGCAGCCATGGTCGAGTTGGAATCACCAGCATCTGTGCGAATTCCATGTATATCCAAGTAGTTTTGCATATAATCCAAACCGGTCACAGTCGTACCCTCCACGTCGTACTCTCGTAGCAGAGGTTCCAGAAAATCATATGTCATAATGATTGACCTAGCCAAGAAAGCCCCGAGACTATGTGAGGTCATTTTATCCGCGATCAACGGGAAGGATTCTGATGGAATAAATTGGAGTTCATGGTTCACGCATCCTTTTAAGCCTCGTTGTGATAGGAAATGGTCACCAACGTACATATCATCACTGGATTGGGGGGTTACGGTCAGACCGGTTAGGGTTTTCACGGTCTGGAGACGCACATTTCTTGCGCTATTACCTTCTACAATTGTGACAGAAGAACCTTGGCGGATATTTTCTAGCAAATCTTCAACACGTCTATGGAAATAGCCCATATTTACACCGTGACGGCGATAAATCTCTTGGTAAAATGTAAAAGATATATACCAATCAGGGGTCCCTACGCGCGCCACTGTCCTGGCTTTGAACGGATATTGCAAATTGACGCGTTGCAATTGGTCAAATAAGCTGGATTCCATGCGGGGTTTAAGTCGAGGGACACATGACATACTGCCAGGGGCGAGATAATCCTCAGGAATACCGGCTTTCAGTAGTGCGTCCTTCCACGGTTCCCATGCAGGGAATCTATTGCCTTCGGGAGCAATGTGATGGATGCCCATATCGAATGTGAGAGGCATCACGCGCCAGCTCACTTCTTCTTTAGGAAACGTGTGTCGGTTATCTCCCTCGTCACCAAACAACGCCATGAGAGGTCTCATTTTCCCGCCTCTCATAATATCGAGAGCAAACTTTGACTGATCAGCAATAAATGCCATATCTTCTAGACTTAGGTCTGGTCCTGGTGCTACCGGAGCACCCAATATTGGAAGCGTAGGGGCTGCTGCACGGCCTCGCGTGACTTCAGTGTATGCGAGCTGCAGGCGGGCGTGATTGTTCAGTCCGTATTGCCCACTCGATCCTCCATGTGGAAACGCGTCTGCGCTGAAAAAGTCGCTACTTCTAGGGATGTCAGACCCTCTGTGCATGGCCATCCTCAAGAGATCCGAAAACGAAAGGGTGAAATGTCCATCCCTCTCCTCGGTGTACAATTCAAATTCACGCTTGTGGTTGTCCTTATGCGGTGTAATTCGGTAGTATTCTGCCGTACGAACTCTCCGACGGAGGATATCCCGAGGCTGCTGCCCCACTTCCAATGAAAACGCTCTTGAATGTATGATTGAAAGTCCCCTATAGTTGGCAATGTCGGGTCCTTGTTTCAAACGCTTAACCCCATCAGCACCCTGAGTGATGTAATTCGTCTTTTCTGGGGTCATCGTCAACTGGAACGTCAGCTTCGAGTTACATAACAGAAAGTCAGGCATCGGCCCGCCCCTGTAAAGCACACGATAGGTGAGAAAAACACGCGACACAGGGAGAACACAAAAACGACGCACCATGTCTTAAGGATGGCCTTCGCCTCCTCAATGAGAATATCCAGCGCGTTGACATTTTTCTGTAACATCCCGAAGAGATCACAGTAATCTCTGCATATCTGCCCCGCTGTCTTTTCCACGGTGAAGTACTTCTCGCGCATAGTCTTCTGATACGACGGTGCAAGGACAAGAGCCATGTGCACGTCGAAATCATTAGAGTACTGTATACTTCCTATAAGCTGGTTCAATTGATTCTTGAAATTTTCCCTGCCTTTTGGGGACATCATGAAATTGTGCTCGAGGACTATAGCCATACCATGACGCACCATGTAACCCTCAAACGAGCGCTTGGACTGTGTAAGATGCCGCGCAGCTGACTCATACGGTACGCGGGAGGCCATCCCTTCGTCGAATTGCCACACATTCCATGTGAACTTGCCGTCCGGATCCTCCTTGTACAGGTACGGGAGGATCTTGGTCGTAAACGGGGAGTTGGTGGCGTCCGTGATAAGGCCATCAATACGGTCTGTGAGCCACGGATTGGGGCCCTTTAGAACATCGGGGAGATGCCATCTACCATGTCGCTTGAATCGCTGGAGGTCTGTCTTGATATCACGGGCGGACGGTCCGAAGATATTTTCGTAATCCTGGATAGATGGCTCGCTCGACGCGGCAGTGTACGTGTTCCCACCGGTCATACCCGGGTTCACCTCTGAGATGTAACCCGGAGTATGCCCCACGGCATTGGACCGATCTACCTGCGTACTACCCAGCATATTCTACCAGGGCTAGAAGCACGTATGGTTTATATACACGCACCATCACGACATTCGATCTACACACGCACACGAACAGAGGATACACGTGAAAAGAGGCATTCATTGACAAAACGACATGGTAGGGCTTCCTCACGGCTTACCAACAGGGGCAGCCGACGGAGTGCCAGTCATCCCGTCATCAGACTGGTGCAGCGGAAAGTCTCTGACCGCCTCCTCCAATGCCTGAGAAGCCACCTGCACCGGGTGAGGTGCAGTGCCGTCTCCGCCTGGCCCGTCGAATACATCAGACGACACTTCCGGTGACGGGGATGTCGTGGGGATGCTTTCCTGTGCAGGCACTGCATGCGCCACCCCTACAAAAGCAATGGCGAGCAAACAGAACACGAATGCAGAGGTGGAATGACAAACAACGGAACGAACCATGTTCTGTCACCAGCCCCCCCCGCCTTCGAATCTTAAATAGTACACCCTGCCTGTCACGTCCGCCTCATGACGGAGCCTGCAGTTCGTATTTGATCCGGATCCGTGCGGTATAGGCATAAGGCGTCGTTAAGAAAGCCTCAGCCTCACTCTTATTCAGAGCTGGCTTACCTCCAGCCACCTCGATATCATTGTTCATTTCATCCCAGTGCTCTGAATTCAGGCGCTTGATCTGCACTTGGAAGAGGCTTAGGTCGTTGGACGTCACCTTATTCAGGACACTCGCTCGAAGCGTCGAGCAGCACGCCGCGAGCACCTGCCGCGTCACTTTGAAATACTGCTCATCGATCTTAGGCTGATCGTCGATCTGACACCCGATCATACCCGAATTATGTCGAAGGAGAGAGATGACAGGATGGTCCTGGTGGACAAAGACCCAGGGGTTGTTCTCGACATTTAGTACACCTTCTGTCTCGAGGTTGGTAGCATTCCACTTGGCGAAATGCTTACGCCACTGCACGCCGTCTTCGTACCCTACGTCGCACTGGTAAATGGTCTGTGGGGTGCTACTAAATCCTTTAGGGAGCACGGTGTATGCATACCTCTCCCCCAGGTCGGTCATCTCGTGTGTCGGAACACAATTCACATGAACGCCCAAACCCACCGGGAAAGTCGAACGATCCTGCAGAACCTGGACTTCATGGATCACAGCTGTCCTCAACTGATTATGTGCCACCTGCCACACACACGCGGTGTTTACCTTGTCTGACATGAACATATGGGGGGGGGAAGGGCACCTGAGCATCCACGTCTGAACCCATCCCGAACACATTGATACTGCGTCCATCCACCAGCTTCCATGTCCCCGCAGACGGTCCTGCCATCTCCAGGGCCCCTAGACTACCTGAAATGTTGACATATAGCGTACGCGTCAACACGGTACCCTGTGGCACCGTGGTCCCCCCGACATTACCGTTTCCTACAGGACCTATCCCCCCTTGCCCCGGCACGCTCGGGCAGTCCCCATTATGCCACGCATGTCCATGATCCGGAACAGAAGTGATAGCTCGGTAAGGCGCACTCATCACAGGCAATGCCGAGCGAGACACCTCGACCTAAAGGTCACAGATCCTACTTAAATACGGGATCCGCGGGGACGCCTCGCACAGGCACACATGACGGAAAAACTGCCAAGTATCATGGCAACAGGGGTTGAACAGGGAGTAGTGGCTTTGCTTGGCACAAAGAGCAGCGAGGAACTGCTGCGATTGATCCCCCATGAAGACGTCCTTCTCATGAGCATCGCACTCACAACGGTAGTCTCTGCATTGTCTTCGTCTGACTCTCTTTCATCTGTCAAGGTCGTCTCTTCTCTGTTGTACCAGGTACTCAGCACGGTGACGCTCGATACACTGCTGGGGTACGTGACGATCCCCGACGACCCAATCACCACCTGTTTCAACCTGCTCTGCGTATTCTTTGCCGGGTACGCCTCACAACGAAGCGAGCCCAGCATGGCTGCACAGTATGTTCTAGTCTCCAACATCACGGCCGCAATTCGGGCATTCCAGGACGAGGCCCTTGCCATTGCCTGGGCATTGTCCGTGATACCTGCGACGCTAGGAATCGCGACAGGCAACTTGAATGCACTGATGCAATTGGTTACAGTCGAGACATTCATGGGCTGGATCCGAGCAGCATTGCCACAAGAGACGCTTCTCCCTGCTGCCCTGCTCCTTCTGTACCTGACCGCGCCGTTTGTGGCTCAATATCCAGTGCTCAGACGCATGTACAGGTTCGCGGTGTTTGCAGTCACAAACGACCACGTAGTCCACACAGTGCCCCCGTGGTTAGTGGCCGTCGGTTTCTGGGGTGCATGGGTCGTGGATACTCGACCCTCGAGCGCTGGCAAGACGTTTGCCGCCAACGCCGCAGCCAATGTAGGGGTCATAGCCGTGTTGGATGCAGCGCGCTTCGCCTTGGACAACGACCCAGCCCCTACACTCATATCCATTTTGATTGCTTTCCAGATTCTGGATCATGGGCCTGAGACCCCCGTCTAAAAAAATGACTTGAACGCGTGCCTGTGTGACCGATAAAGGGGTCTGCACCAGGCCCAGAGACCCATGTTCCCCGCCACATGGGATCCCAGTACCATGGGGAAAAAACGCAAGACACGCACCTTTCTTGAAGACACAGACGAAAAAACGTCAGCACGTATGCTACCGCTTGTCCAATTTCACTCAGACCTGCAGCAAACGATTCTCCGTCGCTTGAACCAACCTGCAACCGTCGGAACAGGGGGGGCAAACTCAGATACGTTGCCCGATGCCGCGCTGGACCATATCCTGGCCCGCATACCCTACCGGGCTATGCTCGAAAACTTATTCGGAAACACGGACCAGCAAGTCCAGGACGTGCCCATACTGACCAAGGCATACGAGGAATCCTTCATGCGCCAATCAGTCGCCGGGGAACAGGCGTGCGCAATGGGGGAATTATGCGAATGCATGCTGATCGATCGCACAGCCCCTTTCATCGGGGTGGAGCTCCGCTTACCAAACGACAGTGATCAACCCCAGATGTGCGTCCTCTGCTCGAGAGCCTCGACCCAGAAATGCTATTATGACATGTGCTACCTGAACCGGCCGACCAAGGGACTCATTCAACGATACGGGGTAATATTTGGCCAACCCGGCGAGTACGCAGTGGAGTGTGTGCTAGTGTCGCCGCCTGCTGTGGGACTTACATGTATGCCTGTGCCGTCCATGTCCCATCAAAGGAATCGATATTCAGTGGTTTCTCATGGCGGCACAAAGTCGCTACGTCAACACAGGGTGGCTTTCGAGGATTTTCAACGCCCCTCAAGCACGGAAGCAATCTGAAGCCGCATCAAGGCCTCATCATTCACAGATTGCATTCTGGTGGTGTACTACAAATCGTACCACAATCCCTGCTTGAGGGGGGAAAACACGAGAATGACAGGGAAGACTCGTTCATCCCACAATGCCCTCGAATGAACACCCACATAGAGAGACTGCACAATCTGGCACGCACCGGCGCCGTATCTGCTGATGCGGCTGAGAGACAAATCAACACATACCTGCTTATGCCTTCAGTGGGCATGAGTATGACATGCCAACGCCCCGTCGTGCCTCTCGCGTGGTTGCAAATGCCTCTGGCGGACGCTCCCCATCATACTACGATGCCTGACCTAGGAGCAGTCTTGCATAGTGTATTGACCCGCGAACAGTCCACAAGCTCTTCGCTAAAGCTCGTGGTGGAATTGTGCATCCCTCGATTTCGCCACCTCGCCCGTCCCGTCTCGTTCACCGACTCCCAGTCTCCGTTGATAGGGTTGGTTTTAGGACTGCTCCTCGGATTGTACAGCGGATGTGTAAAAAAACCCCGCTTCAGCGTCAGGGCCAAGATTTTCTCCCACCTCCGCGAGATCATGGTATCCCCTGGAGAGAGGCAGACTGAATTCTGCGTGAAAAACGAGGCGCTAATACTCTTCGGATGTATGGAGTACATGGCACGGGTGCTCCCGATGTTCATGCCTACCCTGTTTCAAGTGATTTGCGAAGGAGACCCTCACATCCAGGCATTCTACAAGCGCATCCCTCCGCTCGCAGACGAACTGAGACAATGGATCGATACTGGAGACGAGACCCCCACGTGGCCGGAAATAATCGCCGAATGTAAGGGGAAAATGGATCGCATCACCCGGTTGAAACGTGGGGGGGGACAGAACCTCGGAAATACAGGGAATACAGCGGAAACATCACAATTCACAAAGAGTCTGTCTTGTAGCACGACACGTGTCACTGACTCAATGCTGAGTAGGGCGTGGAATACCCCGCAACTGGGGCCCACGCCTACCCCAAACGAATTTGCATTACTTGGGATGGACATCGGAGTACCAGGGGGTATCATACGCTGGGTGCAGCAAGAAGTTCGCGTCACCCCGCTGCCATCCAATCTCAAGGCTATGCAATTGGATGGGATTCGACGCAAAGGAATCACGAAATGCAGGGCCAGTTACTTGCAGACGCATTGGCCTATATGCGTAAAATGCATATTCACACGCAAGCACACGACCGCCGCTCCTTCTCGGCTACAACTGCGTCTGGATACAGTCTCGCGCTCCATGGTATGCGCCGCGTGCCTGTCCAGAGATATCGTGTACGTTGATCTGCTCGGTCGCACGATGCGGTATCACGCCACCACGTTTTTCGTGTGTCCGGAATGTGTCACCGTCCAGCCCTACACGAGCCCAAGACAGCAACCATGGGGTGGGACCGCTACAGGCGACACCCCAGGATGTTTGTGCCAAGATGCTAGCCCGAAACAGAGACACGGGAAACAACCGAAGGGTCTATGTTGCGTATGCGGTGAAAGTTCACAAGCAAACCCGATCAGGCGAGTCGATCATCTCACGGCCCAAATGCGGTCATTCTATTTTTGCCAACGTCATACACCCCGAGCCGATGCGGTCAGATGCTGTGCCAACGCCAGACAGCTGGAAGGAGTGGAACTCCGACCCACGTCTAGAGTGAAACGCTGATATTAAAGCCCTGAAAAATCATCGCCAGCCACGCATTACGTGTATGATAGAACCCACAAGCCCATGGATTGGAGTGTCATTCAGACACGCCTCCCCTCATGTCGCGAGAGATAGTGTTGTATCCTATTTTACGAATGGACCTTTTGTACACACCGAACTTATCCTAGCAGACGGTAAGGGAGGTGTGCGTGCGTACGCTGCTAGGGATAATACAACCGGGTTCAGCCCTTCTGACAGCTTCAGCCTCGCTCACGGGGCGCAGAAAATATGGACTACCGTCCGCTATCCATTACATTCTCTCCAAGCGTACAAACACGTGTATTCAATCGTACTACAGATCATATCGCTTGCGTTACCATACAACAGTCAGGATCTATGGCAGTGTTGGATGCAGTTGGCACTGCCGTTCGAACACGATCTCGACTGTCAAAAACCTGAGACTTGGGTAAAAGACGGAGTTTTCTGTTCACAGGTGGTCCTTCTAATACTACGCAGGCTAAGGCGTGAAGGTATCCTCCCTTTGATATCACATGCCATACAAAAAGTCAACAGTCGGGGGTGCTCCCCCAACCAGCTGTTTCGACTATTAGTGTGCGACAGACCGGTCATTGCATACACACAAAAAACAGCCTGGAAAAAAAAGAAAAACGAAACTGTGTGGGCCACACTGCACAGGTAGTAAGTGCCCGTGCAAAGGTGGTTCAACTATGAGCACAGCCCAAGAGAGTGTCGCTATCTCATCTGAACTACCCGCTATTCAAGATCCTGTCCGAAAAGACAAAAAACACAGGGCCCACCCACGGCCTGGCGCGATTACGAAGCGACCACCCCCACGTCCATACAAAAAAATTACACAAGAGACTCTATGCGAAAGGATAAAAAATCTAAGCGCTCGGATGGAACGAGCGAAGACACAGGTTCCAGTATCATGCCCCTGTATACGTATATCAACTACAAATGTCTAACCAGAGACCACTGTACCCCGGCAGCACGAGAACGCTCGGAAACTTCTTACGAAGTATTCACACGAAGAAACATATCGCTTGAGGGAGAGCCTGGTATGTGAACAGACGGTGGTAACGGCCGAGGCCAACCCGCTTCGTGACTTCGAGACTATTTCACCCGTCATCGAGACCACTGGCCCCCCACAGTGAAGAAGGCGGTTGGTATTTACGCCACACGATACAACGGGCGAATGAAGTCGTAATACCACAATTACGCGCGCCTTGTCTGATTCTTGTGGTGCCGTCATACCACAGCATCCGCTGCAGATATCTCACGATTATGTCATGGTTCAAGAGACACCCGAGCTATTCCAATCCTCGCACGTGCAACAGTTCATGGAACAAGAACTGAGCAGAGGAAGTAAACAATGGATACACTACATCATCGCGGGGACTCAAGAAAAAGACCAAGTGATCACGCATACAAGTGATTTTATCCTGCTCCCCGATACTGAACGCGTCAACCGATACAGGCGGGCACTCCAAAGTTGGGGGGTACGCCATTGTAAACGATACCACTCTGCTCATATAGGGCAGGATACTGGGAGGACGGGGGTGCAAATACTGAACTGGCTCGCCATCATCACTGAAACTGGGCTCAGATCTCTCAGAGACCTCCGAGGACGACACGTCCCTATGTTGGTAAACATGCTGAGTAAATGCATGGAAGCCATAGAAAAACGCACAGGGATCAAGGAAGACCAGGTTATGGCGTATGTTCATTACCCTCCTAGTGTATATCAACTGCATATACATTTTTCTTACCCGTATGGGCAATACTGTCACCGGGATACGTACCGCATCCATGGGGTGCAAACCATCATCGACAATCTGCGGATGGACGGGGATTATTACACCAAAGCCACGCTGCAGTTGGCAATGTTCAGGCATTCACCACACTTCGCAGCTGTACAAAACCATCGTTCCGGTAGTAGTATGAACAACGAAGCGAGTGTCGACGTAAAAAACAGGGAGCCTTCCACGAAGGGTGTCCCCGACACAGACTCGCTGATAACCGACCATGTACGTGCACACGAGTCCTTTCCCATGCGCCGTGTACCTCAAGACGCCGAACTCCCATCGCAATGAATTCGTATTCAGTCATCTATGCAGCAATTCCGTCGTCAAATACCACCCTAGGTCTCTCAGGGTACGGGATATTCAAGAGTATTGGTACAAGATATCCGAGCACGAAACGAGGGCGTCTTATCCAATGATCAGAACACATTTCGTGGTTCTTGTGTCAGGGGATGTGGCTGAGGCCGTGTCAGTCGAGAACGCCAAACGTCCTCGCAACCGGTTTCTTTTCCAAGGGTCTAGATTTTGTAAAAGAAAACAACAGGAAGTTAACAGTATCCACGCTGACTTCTCGTCTGAAGTATCGTCTACGCATATAACGATGCGCTTCTACGGTTCATTGTCTTTTTTCAGATCAGCTCAATTGGCCTCGATCCTGGATATCGAATGTGCAATGGTACTGCTTCCGAAGGTCTTGCACGCCGATAAGATCCCTTTGTTCGCTGAATGGGTCGAGCGAGCCATAAAAAAATCTATGCTCACCAGCGCATGGGTGACGGATGGGACCATCTGTGCATATCGCGAGCATACGCTCACTTTTGCTCATTTCACGTCATAGGCATTGGACGTGTCTCGGTAATAAAGCGGAGACATGAAAGGGGCCAGACCAGTTAAAAATTGAAAAGGTGTATCAAGCACTCCACTTGTTCCACCATCCATGTTTATGGTATGAGGTAGTGCATCATCTACAAACGATGCAGGCGTTCCTTTCGTGGTAAGAGCAGTGGGTATATCTATTAGTCTGGTGCCATTGCGCAACTTGAAGCGAATATACTTCCATATCACCGACTGCTCTGTTTCATTTAGTCTATCGGCCTGATCCCACCCCCTTTGGACGTTCGCAAAGAAATGGATGTCACCTGGGAAGATTACGTATACTTCACTGAATTTCGCATCCGCAGTCACGAATCGATCACTGTAAACTCTACCAAACAGATACACATACAAAACCGAGAGGGTTGAATCGGCCAAAGGGTTCATCATATTGCAGACGATAAAAGGTATTTTGATTAGGTCCCCTTTCTCATTCTGTGTCGCCAAAGAGTTATTCAGGTTTTTTGCGTCAGGAATTAACGCTCCGTCGTATTTGGCTATAAGTTCCTGGAATATACGAACTGAAAAAGGTTCATAGCGCGTACTTGACATGAAAGCAGGTTTCGTTTCATGTACATTTTGTCGACTTTAATACTGCGACCAGACGGATGTCTGCACCACATCGCTGTCGATCAAACGAAAACACCCATTTGCCAAATCAAGGGTCAAACCAACGGGTTTAGGTAGGGTTATCGCATGAGAAGAGGATACAACATGTGTCATGCAAGTATCATGCATACAGTAAGCCCCTAGTACTTCCCACCGCTTCTCTTGGAAAAGACGGACGGCGTCCCCTCCAGAGCCCGTCTTACCCTGCAATCCGTTGCACTCGAGGAGTGTCTGTAGAGGGAACGTCACACCCAGACCCCATTTACAGGCGACGTACACGTCGTTGAGCTTCAACCTCCAGGCCGCCACCCTATCTATCGACGGAGAAAAGTGCCTGATGAGAAATGGAATATCGAAAGCCGCTCCATTAAAAGAGCACAGTCGGGGGGCGTGGTCCAGGAGACGCATGAACGTTTCTCTTTCATCGTCTGCCGCGTCTCCTCTGAAGAAAAAGACCCGTTTTATGTCAAAGGACGGGTCAAACACAGCCGCGCACGTTATCGAAGCGCGAGCCGGGTCTAAACCAGTGGTTTCTAGGTCAAACGCCAACATACAGGCAACCGCGTGGTACTGTCGGAAACACGCACAGGCATACGTCGCATTTTTTACGTGGAGCTATCCAATCTCAACACACACGCTCTTAGATAAAACTCAAGGGCCTGTGCCTTCCGATCGTCCACCGCCCGTAGATGATCCGAGAGCGAAGTCTTGGCCTCGGTCGTAGTCAAACCACTGTTCTCGCGTACAATCCGGGTCAATTGCTTACTCAACGCGCAGGCCTCGGATTTTGACGTATGCGACATGATTCAAGATGAGTATGGGATAGGAGGAAGTTCCATTTGAAAGCGCGTCTACACCCGGTAGAGAAGGCATCTTCCGAGGAAAAAACGAAGCCACGTGCGCGGTATTTAAGGCGGTCGACGAAAGTAGGATATCTTTACGACCGTTTGTTACCGCGCACTCCAGTACGTATTGATACTGTTTGAAATTGAACAGAAGCTTGTTTTAAATGGCAGACACTGAAGACACTGGAGAAGGAAGAGGAAGAAAGAGAAGCTCATCAGGTGGGCGTATGACGAAGAAACCAAAACTGAACAAGGACAGTCAGGAGTTACCGCCAAGAGAATTCGAGGATGTACACAGCGATGTCGTATCGGGAAAAACAACGATTGTACTGACTCCGAACGGATTCAAGTTGGCGCTGTATCCTTCCAAGGATACGGTACACACCCTGGACCGGCATAAGTTGACATGGGATTTTTTAGCCAACATGATGTCTGCAGCTAGTGCCCATACAGATTCAGCGGTTACCCTCAAAGACCGTTTCCTCGCGTTGAGTCCGGATAGTATCAACTACATCTCTTTCGCAACCAAATACGGCTGGGGGCTCCTGCACGAACCAATCACGGGGCAGCATGAGCCGCTAATAGATAGGGATGCTTTTATGCTTCTGATGGGAATGTTCATTGCGTCTGGTGACCCACGTAAAGCGTGTATTTGCAAACTCGTAGCCGAAATGGTTTCAACGGAGCGGGTGAAAGCCGCGCTTACTGCAAACTCGTATATCGAAGGGAATGTTCAGCTCAGACGCCTGATCAAGGATATGTGGACGAATCCTTTACCTGCCAACGAACTCGAACAGATCAGGGGTAAATACAAGCTCGTATTACACCTAGAAACGCAAGTAAGGGACATGTTCAATGCAGCAGTACAGGCAGGGCAAGGCAATAGGTATGCAAAAGTGCTGGAAGTCGTCCAGCAAGACAAACCATTCAGTGATCTAGAGAAAATTGGAGATCTTGCAAGCATCTTTGACTTCATGAAGTGGTCCCCGTCTAAAAACGCATTCGAGAGTTTTGCTGCCCATAGAGCACTTAATCAATTTATTCGAGAGTCTACCTTAGGGTCGCAACTCAAAGGGCCACCACGTATCCAGCAGCTCGTAGAGGCTTGTGTCAAGGCGACGAAAGCGCACGGAGATAAGCATGGTGAATTACTGAACATCAGCGATAAACGTGATGTTGCCCAGGAGCAGATGTCAGTCGTGGCTGGATTCCTCGCCGGATGCAGTGATTTGACAGCACGTTACATTTTCAAAAACATATGCCCGAAGACATTAACAGACGACGAACTCATCCAGCAAATGTGCCAGGCAGGCCAGGGGCTACACCCCGAAGTGCTCGATGCAAAGCTACGCGAAATCCATGAAACGTCTGGGCTCGCGGGGGATTACTCGAAGATCAAGTGGCGGCCGATATTCGAACATACGTATGAAACATCGAAGAAGTTGCTGGATTCTATGATTGCGTCGTACATCAATGAGTCTACAATCACGATGAAAGTTGAGGGGGAGGATAAAATTTCCAAATTCACCAGTATCGCCAAGAACGTCAGTGTACTCATAAACGCATTACTCTTATCTGAAGATGATTTCGCTTCTTTCAAAGACACCCATCTCCATGGATCCAGGATTTATCCGATGGATAAAAAAGCCGCCGACGATTGCAAGTCCGTTCACCTCATATTCGACCACATAAACCAGAGTTGTCTTCAAACAATCGCAGAGAAGGTATACTACGCAATACTGCGACTCCCTGCGGTGTTGAGATTGTTCTTTTCCAGGTTCGCCTATTACGCCAGAGGCATCCCTCTGCAGCATCCCTATGTATTCTCTAGAATTCTCGATGAAGTCACGAAGGTCGTTGTCGACTCGGCTGTGGAATTCCGAGCGTACGCCAGACCCATGGCACGCGACTTCATCTACATCTTGTTCCGGGCATTCTCCCACGAACAAACCGGAACATTTTCCCAGTTCCGTGAGGCCATCGCGTTAACAATGCCTCCGAAGTCAAGTGATACGTCTATCATCTATACAGGGCGTGATGACGACGAGAACATGTTCATCGTCGACACATCCACATTCAACCGAGTGGTCTTCTTCGAAGAGGTTATCACGGTCGATGAGATGCCCAAAACTGATCGTATGGTTGCACTGGCACCCGCCGTCGTCGCCACAGAGGGAGAAGCAGGAGGTAAACTGTTGGCTGGTAGCGATGTAAATGTGCCGGCCATCGACGCTAATGCCACAGAGGGAGAAGCAGGAGGTAAACTGTTGGCTGGTAGCGATGTAAATGTGCCGGCCATCGACGCTAATGCCGCAGACGGAGGAGGAGGAAGCAAAACGGCGGTCGCTACCGATGGAAGCAATCAGATAGGCGATCGGAATTTCAAGGTCGTTATCCATAGCGCTTTTGCTAAGAATACGGAGGACCTTTCGGAAAGCGCTATTGCAGCGGCGACTCTTGCGCGTATAGGCGAATCGGTATTGTGCATGGACGATGCGACTGCCACGGGAGAGAAGGCGACGGGTGGTGACAACAACCGCGAAATGGAAATGACCGGGGCTGCCAAAATCTTGGTTGGTGGCAAGGCTAAAACAGCACCAAAACAACCGAGGAGGGCCCGGGCGAAGAAGAACACGGTCAGCCAGAACGAGTTCATAACGAAGGATGCTAAAAAAGAGATCTCGAACATCAAGCAGAGTATCAACGCGTATTCTAAAAAAAACGAATGGGACGGGGAGGTTGTTAAAAAATTCAAAGAAGCGGTGGAGACCGTCGCTCAAACTGCCGTCAC
>Ga0209357_1000542_pt1 | contig 14990 bp, 11 predicted proteins | sample LauGreFBDMM110SD_2_FD_187573 | JGI IMG/M metagenome (GOLD analysis project Ga0209357, IMG submission 187573) | Freshwater lake microbial communities from Lake Michigan, USA - Fa13.BD.MM110.SD (SPAdes) (version 3) | ecosystem: Environmental > Aquatic > Freshwater > Lake | place: Lake Michigan... | reverse complement strand
ATTGGTCGTCCGTGCCGCTGCTGGAGGGTGTTCAAGCCTTGGCGCAACAAGGTTTCATTACTGGCGCTTCAGGACGCAATTGGGCGAGTTATGGCGATGAAGTGGTGTGGCCCGAAGGTTTTTCGCAAGTAGACCAAGCCATGCTAAGCGACCCGCAAACCAGCGGCGGATTGCTAGTGAGTTGTGCGCCCAATGCGCTGGAAGCGGTGATGGCGGTGTTTGCCCAACATGGTTTTGCTCATGCCTCCGTGGTGGGCGGCGTCGCGCAGAAAAAGGGCGACAAGCCTGTATTGCGGGTGGTTTAGCCTTGCCGCCTGTTCGCTGGTCGACGTTGTGGACGTCGGTTTTCAAATACAAACGGCCCTTGGCTTTGGCGTAAGAGGGGTCAGTCGGCGTAACCTGGGTTGACACGGTCAAGCACCCGCAGCATGGCTTCAAAGTACAAGCGCTCACGCTCAGACACTGGATGGCGGTCAGCAGGTGCGCGTTGCAACACTTCGGCAATCACTTCCTCGCTCAGCACTTGCAGCGGCTGGCCGCTGCCCATGGCCAGCAACTGGGTGTGGCAAGCTTTTTCCAGTTTGTACAAGCGTCTATAGGCCTGCGCCACGCTGTTACCCACCGTCACCACGCCATGGTTTTTCATAAATAGCACTTGCTTGTCTTGCAGGATGGTGGCCAAGCGTTCGCCCTCGCTCAAGGTTTTGGCCAAGCCGGTGTAGGTGTGGTCGTAGGCGATGCGGTTATGGAAAAACGCTGCGGTTTGGCTGGCAGGCAAAAGGCGGTTGTCTTGCAGCATATTGAGCGCGGTCGCCCAAGGCTGGTGGGTGTGCAACACCACTTTCGCGCCGCTGAGGCGGTGCAGTGGCGCGTGAATGCATTGGGCCGACAACTCAACCACGCCCTCGCCTTCCAAGGTTTCGCCTGCTTCGTTGAACACTATCATGTCGCTGGCGCGGGCCTCGGACCAATGCTTGCCAAAGGGCAGCACCAGGTAAGCGTCATCGCGGCCTGGCACGGTCATGGTGAAGTGGTTGTCTATGCCTTCTTCAAAGCCATCGAGCACCGCCAAGCGCAGGGCACCAGCCAAATGGACTTTGGCTTGCCACACCGCATCAGAGGCAGAACTGTGTAGAGGATGAACTGACATGACTCAAGCCTTTTTAAAAGCTGCACAAACCACTAGGTTAGCGCATCGTTCAATTAATTGGGATCTGACCCCGATTTTTCCGATTTTTCGGCTTCGACGCGTTGCGCGAACTCGGCACGCAGGGCTCTGAGTCTGGCGCGCGGGTCTTCTTTGGTGGTGGCGGTGTTCAAGGCCATCTCAGCGATGAAGCGGCTGGGCAGTGCACTCACCATTTCGCGCCCCTTTTTGCGTTTGCGGCTCCAACTCACCACCAAGCTGCGCTGGGCGCGGGTGATGCCCACATACATCAGTCGCCGCTCTTCCTGAATGCGCGTCAGGTTCAAGGCGTCTTGTTGCAAGCTCACGCCGTCTTCCTCGGGCTTGAAGGGCAGCAGGCCTTCGTTCACACCAGCCATCATCACATGCGGCCATTCCAATCCCTTGGCGGCGTGCAGGGTGGAGAGGGTGACCACGTCTTGGTCTTTTTCGCGCTCTGAAAGCGTGGACAAGAGGGCGATGGTTTGCGCTACTTCCAACAAGGTTTTGCTTTCGCTCATGAGGCTCACGCCTGCCGCATCGTCGGCCTCGCCGCCGCATCGTTTGGCCATCCAGTCGATGAAGTCCATCACATTGGCCCAACGCGCGGCAGCGAGTTTTTCGCTTTCCTCGCCATCGTACAAATGCTTTTCATAGTCAATGTCTTTGAGCCACTCGATTAAAAGGGCCAGCGCAGCTTCAGCACCCTGGGTGTGGCGGGCACGAAACTGCAAATCGTTGATCTCGTTGCCAAACGCTTGCAAGCTGCCCACCGCTTTGGCGGGCAGCGCCGCCCCTAGCGAGTGACTGAACACCGCTTCAAACAAGCTGATGCGGTACTGGTTGGCAAATTCACCGAGCTTTTGCAAGGTGGTGTGGCCGATGCCGCGCTTAGGCGTGGTGACGCAGCGCAAAAACGCCGGATCGTCGTCGTTGTTCACCCACAGACGCAGCCATGCGCAAAGGTCGCGAATTTCAGCGCGGTCAAAAAAACTTTGGCCACCTGAGACCTTGTAGGGAATCGCCGCTTTGCGCAAGGCTTTCTCTAGCATGCGCGACTGGTGGTTAGCGCGGTAGAGCACCGCGAAGTCCTTCCACGCACGAAACTGGCTGACCCCTTCGCCAGTTTCGTTACCACCGCGCAGACTTTGGATGCGGTTGACCAGCCTTTCAGCTTCGTGTTCCTCATTGTCGGCGTCCATCACCCGCACCGGTTCACCCGCGCCCAGTTCTGAAAAAAGTGTTTTCTGGAAAAGCTTGGGGTTGGGGCCGATCACATTGTTGGCGGCTTGCAAAATAGCGCTGGTGGAGCGGTAGTTTTGCTCCAACTTCACCACCTTCAATGCGGGGAAGTCTTGCGGCAAGCGCTGCAAATTGTCCAAAGTGGCGCCGCGCCAACCGTAAATGGACTGGTCGTCGTCGCCCACCGCGGTGAACCGCGCCCGCTCACCCACCAACAGTTTCAACACCTCGTACTGGGTGGCGTTGGTGTCTTGGTATTCGTCCACCAGCACATGGCCCATTTGCTGCTGCCATTGCTCTCTCACCTCGGCGTGTTGCTGCAAGAGTTTCAGCGGTAGGCCAATCAGGTCGTCAAAGTCTACGCTTTGGTAGGCACTCAAGCGTTCTTCATACCGCGCCATGATGCGTGCCGTGATGCGTTCGTTGTCGTTGCTGGCCTGCGCCTCGGCCATGGCGGCGTTGAGGCCTTGGTTTTTCCACAGGCTGATCGCCCATTGCCATTGGCGGGCTGTGGCCGCGTCGGTGGTGCCGCCTGCGTCTTTCAGGATGGAGGTCACATCGTCGGTATCCAAGATGCTGAAGTTGTTCTTCAGTCCAAGCGCCTCGCCGTTTTGCCGCAACATGCGCACACCCAAAGCGTGAAAGGTGCAAATCACCACTTTTTGCGCCTCGCGACCCACCAGTTTCTTGGCGCGTTCGCGCATTTCGGCGGCGGCTTTGTTGGTGAAGGTGATGGCGGCGATGCGCTCGGGTTCCAGCCCCAGCTGAATCAAGTGGCCAATCTTGTGGGTGATGACGCGGGTTTTGCCCGAACCCGCACCGGCCAGCACAAGACAAGGCCCTTGCACATGGTGGACCGCTTCGAGTTGGGGGAGATTCAGGTCCGATGACATGCAGGTGACAGAAGGGGCGGCGAATACGGCAAAGCCAGCCATCATAGCGATGACAATCAACCCACATGCTTTCCATCTTGGGTGTCACCTTTCCCTTTTTCGCCTTGGTTCTGGCTGGCTACTTGGCGGCCAAGCGGGGCTGGTTGCCGCTGAACGCCATTCCTGGGCTCAACAGCTTTGTGCTGTATTTCGCACTGCCTTGCATGTTGTTTCGTTTTGGCGCGAACACGCCCATGGCGCAGCTGCTCGATGGCTCGGTGGCTTTGCTCTACAGTCTCAGTGCCACGGTGATGGTGCTGTTGGGCATGTGGACGCTTCGACGCCATCACAACTGGAACGAATCCGCTTTTGGCACCATGGCCGTGGCCTTTCCCAACACCGGCTATATGGGCCTGCCCTTGTTGCTAAGCTTGTTTGGTCCTGCAGCGGTGGGGCCAGCCATCGTCACCATCGTCGTAGATTTGTTTTTCACCAGCTCCGTCTGCATTGCCTTGTCGCGCTTAGACCAAGCGCAAACCCATGGCGCTCGCACCGCGCTGCTTCAGGCTATCAAAAGTGTGTTCAGTATTCCATTGATATGGGCGATTGGTTTGGGTGCTTTGGTGTCGATCAATGCCTGGGTAGTGCCCGAGATGCTGACCCAAACCGTAGGTTTGATGGCGGGGGCAGCCGCACCCGTGGCTTTGTTCACCATCGGTGCTTTGCTGGCGCGACCCGTACCGCCTGCCGCACATGGTTGGTGGCATTGGCAGCGCGGTGGCGTTGACGCCTTGCTGGTTTTCTTAAAGTTGGTGGTTCACCCTGTGTGGGTGTGCGCTTTGGGCTGGGGTTTGATGCAGATGGGCCTGCCTCTCACGCCAACCGCATTGATGGCTGTGGTGTTGGTGGCCGCCTTGCCCTGTGCCAGCAACACCGCCTTGCTGGCCGAGCGATTTGGCGCTGACAGCGCTCGCATCACGCGGGTGATTTTGCTGTCTACCGCTTTGGCTTTCCCCAGCTTTTCTGCATGGGTGGCTTGGTACAAGGCTTAAAAAGCAGCTCTTAAATTGCCAGCGGGTCGACATCGATGGCCCAGCGCAGCACCGCTTTGTGCTGCGCGCGAAGCTGTTGCAAGTCCTCTTGCCATGCGGCTAAAAATTGCTGCAAATGCTTGCGTGAATGGCTCTCCACCAGCATTTGGGCGCGCTCTACATTGGCCACGCGTTGCATGCTCATAGGAACGGCTGGGTAAACGCTTAACACGCCAGCATCGGCAGCCAAACGTGCTTCACCCAAGGCCTTGGCAGCGTTCAAAAAATCTTGCGCGGCTTGCTGCGTTCGCGCCTCGGCACGCAACAAGGCTTGAAAACTGAAGGGTGGCAAACCCGCTTGCTCGCGCTCTAGCAGTTGCTGGGCCGCAAAACCCGCAAAGTCGTGGCGTTTTAAATATTCAAAAACGGGGTGGGTAGGGTGAAAGGTTTGCACCCACATTTCACAGGCCTGCGCAGCGCCCAGTTGCGCGTCTCGTCCTGCGCGGCCTGCGGCTTGCAGCAACAATGAAAATAGCCGCTCGGGTGCGCGAAAGTCCGCCGAAAACAAAGCGCCATCGGGGTTGAGCGCTGCCACTAAGCTGACACGGCGAAAGTCATGCCCCTTGGCCACCATTTGCGTGCCCACCAACACATCCACTTCACCGTCATGCACTTGGGCGAGTTGCTTGACCAATTCGCCTTTGAGGCGGGTGCTGTCGGCGTCGATACGTGCCACCCGCAGGGGCGAACCATCCGGCCGTTGAAGGTCTGCCAACATCTCGGCCATTAACTCTTCCACTTTTTCTGTGCCGTGACCCAGCACCGCAATGTCTTGGTTGCCGCACGCAGGGCAGGCACGCGGCACGGCTTGGGTTAGGCTGCAATGGTGGCAGCGCAGGGTGCGGTCGCCTTTGTGAAACACGCGGTAGGCGCTGCAATGCGGGCATTCGCTTTTCCAACCGCACTCGGCGCAATGCAAGACCGGCGCATAGCCACGTCGGTTCAACAAAACCAGCACCTGCTCTTGCCTGCCCAGGCGCTCGCGCATGGCGGCCAACAGGGGTGCAGAGATCAAGGTTTTGCGTGGCTGGTTGTTCATGTTCACGCGCCGCAACAAGGGCAAGGCGCCGTCACCCACGCGGCTGGGCATGGACAGGCGCTGGTAGCGCGGCACGGGCTGCCCCGCGACCGCCGCTCGGCTGTGGTGCCAACTCTCAAGCGACGGCGTGGCAGAACCCAGTAGCACTTGAGCGCCTTCGAGCTGGCTGCGGTAGACCGCCAAATCGCGGGCAGAGTAGCGCGCACCTTCTTGCTGTTTGTAACTGGGGTCGTGCTCTTCATCGACCACGATGAGTTTGAGATGAGGCATGGAGGCCAGCACTGCTAACCGTGTACCCAGCACAATACGCGCTGTGCCCAAGTGCGCGGCCAACCAGCTGTTGAGGCGTTGCGCAGGTGTCATGGCGCTGTGCATGGCGACGATGGCCGTGTCACCTAAATGGGAGAAGCGTTGGCGCACCCTGGCTTCCAGCTGCGGTGTGAGGTTGATCTCTGGCACCAGCAACAAGACTTGGGCTTGGGGGGAATCTTCCAGCAGCAAGGCCGCGCGGCGCAAATACACCTCGGTTTTGCCACTGCCGGTGTTGCCGTGTAACAAAAAAGGGCCGCCGTGTTGGGCGAGTTGCGCCAACACTTGCGTTTGTTCAGGGGTGAGAGATGGCGCCAAAGCTTTTTCCGCGCTGACGCACGCCAAGGGTTGGAGGCGCGAGAGCTTTCGCTCAAACTGCAGCGCAGTCATGTCTCGCAAGGAGGGCGGCAAGCAGGCCATGGCAAATTCACCGGCGCTGCGTTGGTAATAGTGGGCCGCGAAGTCAATCAGTTTTAACCAATTGGCAGACAAAGGGGGAATGCCATGCAAAACCGAATGGATGATTTTGAGGGTGGGGGAAGAAGTTGGGGGCTGTTCAGGCGCTTGGTGCCAAACCAATCCCAAGGTATCGCGTTGTCCCAAAGGGACCCGTACCAGACAACCGACTTGCACATCTTCCTCAGTCTCGTAAGTCAATGGCCCTGTTAATCGGCTGTAAGCGGGTGTGGGTACCAAAACAGAAATTTCTCTCCGCATGTCAAGCCCTCATTTGCGGCGTGAAACTGATGCAAATCTTCACAAATTGCGCTAAGTCATTGATTGAGAAGGGGCTTTGAGAGTCATCCCAAAATTCTGTGGATAACTTTGTTGACAGCTTGCAAGACAGGCGCCGCAAGCCCGATAAATCAAGGCTTTGAACACAATGCACGAAAAATTGGCAGACCATGGAATCTATATAAATCAAACACTTAAATAAAAACTGAAGATCTGCAAATTTTTTTGAGGGTGTAAGTCCTTAGTTAAGCAGTCGCCAAAAAAATGTGCATAACTACTAAGCGTCACGTAAAACTTTTTTGTCAAAAGCGCTGTTCAGGCGACTTGACGCAGTTTTTTGGAGTGGCTGTGCACCGCGTCCACCAAGGCGCTGACATGCTCGGGTGGCGTGAACTGGCTGATGCCGTGACCGAGGTTGAAGATGTGCGTGGGGCCCGTGGTGAGGGTATCGGTATGGGGCTTGCCGAAGCTGTCCAGCACGCGATGCACCTCTGTTGCGATCTGCTGGGGCGGCGCAAACAGAATATTCGGGTCGATATTGCCTTGCAACGCTTTGCCAGGGCCACCGACCTCGCCACCCACCAAACGCCGGGCGGTGCCCAGGTTCATGGTCCAGTCCAAGCCCAGCACCTCGCAGTCCAGGTCTTTCATCTCGGTCAGCCACAAGCCGCCGCCTTTGGTGAACACCAGTCTGGGAATGACAGCACCATCATGGCTACGTTTCAGCTGGGCCAGAACCCTACGGGTGTAGGCCAAGCTGAATTCTTGGAAAGCGCCATCGGCCAAGACGCCGCCCCAACTGTCAAACACCATCACCGCTTGGGCACCGGCTTCAATTTGGGTATTTAAATAGAGGGCCACCGCGTCGGCATTGATGGCCAAGATGCGGTGCATCAGGTCAGGGCGGCTGTACATCAGACTTTTCACCAAACGGTAGTCGTCCGAGCCGCCACCTTCGACCATATAGCAAGCCAGCGTCCAAGGGCTGCCGGAAAAACCAATGAGGGGTACGCGGCCCTTCAAAGCTTTGCGAATGCTGGTGACCGCGTCAAACACGTATTGCAGCTTGTGCATATCTGGCACCGCCAATGCGGCCACAGCGGCTTCGTCGCGCACCACTTTCTCAAACTTCGGACCTTCACCCAAGGCGAACGACAGGCCGAGGCCCATGGCGTCGGGCACGGTCAGGATGTCGGAAAACAAAATCGACGCATCCAGCGCATAGCGGTCCAGCGGCTGCAGGGTGACTTCGGTAGCGTAGTCCACATTGGTGGCCAGCCCCATGAAGCTGCCCGCCTTGGCGCGGGTGGCGCAGTACTCGGGCAGGTAGCGTCCAGCTTGGCGCATCAGCCAAACGGGGGTGTGGTCGGTTGCCTGACGCAAGCAGGCTCTGAGGAAAGTGTCGTTAAGGAGTGGTGCGTTCATGAAGCTTATTGTGGCAGGGGAATGACGGAGAGGGCTTGAAGTACCAAGTCAGGGCTGAGCACCTCTGACAAGACCTTGGGTGGCTGCTGGGGGGCAAGCAAGACGTACACAGGAACACCGCTGCGTCCCAAACGCCCCAGCGCTTGGGTGATGGTGGGGTCGCGCCGCGTCCAGTCAGCGCGTAAAAGCAGCACTTTTTTATCCGCAAACGCTTGCAAGACCTTGGTGTCGCGCAGCGTGGTTTGTTTGTTGACTTGGCAGGTGACGCACCACGCTGCCGTGAAATCGATGAAGACGGTTTGACCCGCTTGCAGCGCTGAGGCCTCTCGCTCAGGCGACCAAGCTTGCCAGTCAGAGTTGTTGCTGGTCTTGTCAGCGATGGCAGGGGGTTCTTTCCAAACCAGCGGTCCCCATGTGAAAACCAACAATAACAAGAGTCCGCCCCACAAACCCATACCCAGCCATTGGGCTTTGCCCGATAAACCCAGCGCCCACACACAGGCGCTTACCAACAACAGCACAGCCAGCATCACCGCCATGCCATCGATGCTGGTTTGCTGACCCAGCACCCACAACAACCACACCACGGTGGCCAACATGGGAAAGGCCAGCAACTGGCGAAGACGCTCCATCCAAATGCCTGGGCGTGGCAACCAGCGTGCCCAAGCTGGCACCCAACTCAAAAGCGTGAAGGGCAGTGCCAAGCCCGCGCCCAAAGCAACAAAAATCAACAGGCCTTGCCACAAGGGCAAGGTGAGTGCAATACCCACCGAGGCTCCCATGAAAGGCGCGGTACAGGGCGCAGCCACCACCACCGCCAATACGCCAGAGAGCAAAGCGTCGGCAAGCGGGTGACGCACCCATTGCGCCGCCAAGCCACTGCTCCATGAAGCTTGAACTTGAAGAACGCCCAAGAGGTTTAAAGCAATCAAAGTAAATAGAAGGGCAAGCGAAGACACCACCAGCGGCGACTGCAACTGAAAGCCCCAGCCCAGTTGCTGACCCGATGCCCGCAGGCCCGCCACCAACAGCGCCAGCGCCAGCATGCTGGCAATCACCCCCAGCGCGTAGGCCAAACCGATGGCGCGGCGCTGTGCCACGCTGTGATGGTGCTGACTGAGTGACAACACTTTGATGGCCAGTACCGGCAATACACAGGGCATCAGGTTCAGCAATAAACCGCCTAAGAAAGCGCCGAGCAATGCGGCGAACAAAGCCGCCCAACTCGCTGCCTCTTCCATCGCTTGAACTGGGGGCAGGCTGACAAGCGCCAAGTTTTTGGTTACGGTAGCGCTGCCTTCAGGGGGCCAACTGCCTTGGATGGCCAGGTTTAAGCGCCACGCTTTGGCTTGGTCATCTGAGTCACCCACAACGAGCAGTCTCAGCGTGGAGGGCTCGCTGCTGCGCATAGCATGCAAAGGGGCTTGCAGCACAAAGTCAGCACCCTGCCACTGGCCGGCCATTGAGTCCGCGCCCAAGCCGCTGGCCAAGACCTCGGTGGACTCGGCAAAGAGTTGCAAAGGCTTACCTTGCAAGCTTGAAGGGAGTCCTTGAATACGCAAGGCCAAACCCTTCTCTGAAACTTGGGCGTTTTGTGGAGAGGGTTGTAAGGCTTTGGGTTGCGCAGCCAGCAGCGCTTCAAAAGCCGCTGAATGGCTGGCGGTGCTGCCAGCCACAGGCAGTTGGATTTCAAACTTGCCCTCTTGCGGAATGCATTCTTGCTTGCACACCAGCCAACTGGCGCTCAATTGAAGTTTCAAGGTCGACGTGTTGGCAACCAGCCCTTTGTCTACTTGGACAGGTGCGGCCAGCAACATCTGGCCCTCAAAACCATGGTTGACCATGTCGCCCACACGGATCATCTGTGGAATCGGCCAAAGTGTGTTGCCCGCCTGCATACCCTGGGGCAGGGCCCAGTTCAGCTGCGTGGCCAAACCGCTGTCACCCGCATTGAGCCAATAGGTGTGCCAACCCGGTTGGTGCTGCAGCAGCAAGCCCAGCATCAGCGGTTCACCCGCCTTCAAGCCTTGCGGCGCGTGGGCCACCAACTCGGCGCGTACTTGGGGCGTGGTGACCACGCTGCTGGGCGGCATCTGGGCAAAGCAGGCGCCCAAGTTCAGGCTGATCAAAGCAAAAATACGAAGCAAATAAGTACTCATAAGGCCCATGTTACCCAAGCCTTTAAGATGCAGCGCATGAAGGTTTTTCCACGTTACTGGGCTGATTGCATCACCACCGACTTCGCCGAGCTCGATGCAGCACAGGCTGTCGCTGTTTTACCCTTGGGCGCCACCGAGCAGCATGGGCCACATTTGCCCTTGTCGGTCGACACCGATTTGGTCAACGCCATGGTCGCTGTGGCTCTGGGCTATTTGCAGCCTGCAGACCAAGTGCTGGTGCTGCCCACCCAAAGCGTGGGCTTGAGCTCAGAGCATCTGGCCTATGACGGCACTTTGAGTTTCTCCCCAGCTTCGGTCATCGAGCAATGGTGTGCTTTGGGAGAAAGTGTGGCGCGGGTGGGTGTGAAAAAACTCTTGCTCTTCAACGCCCATGGCGGCAATATGGGTTTGATGGACGTGGTGGCGCGTGAGTTGCGTGGTCACTGCGGCCTGACGGTTTTCAGCAGCAATTGGTACCAACTGCCTTTGGGCGAAGCGCTGAGCGCATTTGATGTCCATGAGCAGCGTTTTGGTGTGCATGGCGGCGACATGGAAACCTCGCTGATGTTGGCCATCGCACCGCACAAGGTGCGCATGCCCGAGGCGCAGCACTTTGCCTCGACTTCCGAGCAGCGCGCCCAAGACTTTGCGCTCTTGGGCGACGGTAAAAGTGCAAAACTGGGCTGGCATATGCAGGACTACAACCTGCATGGCGCTGCCGGTAACGCGGCGGCAGCCACAGCCGTCAAAGGCCAAGCGCTTTTGGACGCCGTGGGCGTGCAACTGGCCAAGCTGATCCAAGAAATAACCCGCTTTGAGCCGCTGATTTAACTCAGGTGAACGTCACCCAGTCGCGGTAGGCTGGCGCATCCAAATGGTTGATGGTGTTAAAGCTCACCAAAGTGTGGCGCTTGGGGCCAAACACCAACTCACTGACCGCGGTGTTGCGAATACGCATATTCATCTCAATGATGCTTTCGGGCGGGGTGCCCAAAAGTGTGCCCAACGCGGTCGAGATGGGGCCGCCGCTTGAGACCATCAACACATCGCCGCTGTGCTGCGCCCGCACATGCGCAAAGGCGTCTTGGATGCCTTGCACAAACTCGGTGAAAAGCGGCATACCGGCAGGTTGCACCTCGCCGTGCATCCACGCTTGCAGACCCTTGCGCAGCAAGCCGAAATGGTGTTTGTAGAGTTCTGGCGTGTTGGGTTTGGCCAAAGGCGCGGGGTGGATGGCATGGATCACCGCGTGGCTGTCATATTCGTTCAGGCCCGGCCACACCAGCGGCTGAAGCTGTGGTGCCTGCAAGCCTTCTTGAATGCCTTCAAAGGTTTGCCGATGGCGCTTCAAGCTGCCCATCAGCACCGCCTCAAACTGCAAGCCACGCTCAAGAAAATACGCGCCCAAACGCTGGCTTTGCTGGTGGCCCAGCGGCGAAAGATTGTCGTAATCGTCAGCACCAAACGAGGCCTGGCCGTGGCGCACTAAGTAAAGGGTTCCCATGGATGGCATTGTCGCCAATCTCAGCTTGGCAAAAAGTCTCTTGGGTGACCGCTTTTCAGAGCTTGACGCAGCCCTCGACGCAAGTCACCGACTCGCCGCCTACCCAAACCTGATTTTGTTCGTCGCGGCGCACATGCACCCGCCCAGCTCTGTCTAAACAAGTGCCTTGGCTTGCCACATAGCTGTTTGGTGCCAAGCCAGCCCCCATCAGCCACTGTCCCAAGACATCATCGCTGCACCGGCATTTTTCTGCTGATGAACACCGTTGCCACCACCGCCAAACCGAAGCTGACCGTCGTTGCATCTAGGCGTTCGCCCAAAATGGGAATCGCCATCAACATGCCCAAAAACGGTTGCAGCAACTGGATTTGGCTCACCCGCACGGTGCCGCCCATGGCAAGGCCTCGGTACCAGGCAAAAAACCCCAGCCACATCGAAAACAACGACACATAAGCAAACCCAGCCCAGGCGCTCCAAGGCACGGGGTGGGTGGGTTGGCTAAGCCAAGCCATTGGCAGCGTGAGCGGCAGGGATATCACCAAGGCCCAGCAAATCACTTGCTCAGGCCCCATGCTTTGGGACATTCGTCCACCCCATGCGTAGCCCAGCGCGGCAAAGACCATGGCACCCAACAGCAGCAAATCCGCCGACTGCAAATGCAAGCCAGACTGTCCTGAGCGCAGCAGCGCAAAGCCCACCACCAAAGCGCTGCCTGTGACCGCGCACAACCAAAAGCCCCATGAAGGTTTTTGTTTGTTCATGAGCGCTGCCAAACTCGCGGTTGCCAGTGGCAGCACGCCGGTGATGACACTGGCATGGGTGGCTTCTACATGGCGCATGGCCACTGAGGTCAACAGTGGAAAACCAAACACCACCCCAAGCGCCACCAGACCCAAACTTTTCCATTGCGCTCGGCTTGGCCAAGCGGCACGGGTAAGCCACAAATAAATCACCGATAAACACGCTGCGACAACCGCACGTCCCATCGCCAAAAACACACCAGATAAATGCGGGTCTTCGGGCGTGCCTACGGCTAAACGGGAGACGGGCAAAGTAACTGCAAACATCGTCACCCCCAGCAAACCAAACCACATGCCTTTGCGCTCAGAGGGCGTCATGCGAGCGTGGATCGGTGGCTTAAAACTTCGAAGCGTTCCATGGCGGCAAGCAGTTCATCGTCGATTTGGCTTACCCGCGCGGCTTTGTCTGCCGCTGACTTGGGGTCGCTGGCATACAAGCTGCCATCGGCCAAAGCTTTGTTCAACTCACCCTGTTCTTTTTCCAACTGCTCAATCAGAGTGGGCAAACTGTCATGTTCGCGCTGCTCTTTGAAGCTGAGTTTTTTGACTGCTGGCTTGGATGCCTGTGCTGTTAATTGAACGGAGTTACTTTTGGGCTTTTCTGTGCTTGCAGTTTGGATCTCAGCCACCTTTTGCGACCACACTTTGGCGCGGTTTGACTGCAAGAGCCAATCCTGCACACCGCCCTCGTACTCGCGCCAGTGCCCTTCGCCTTCGTAGGCGATGGTGCTGGTGACAACATTGTCCAAAAAGGCACGGTCGTGGCTGACCAAAAACACGGTGCCGGCATAGTTTTGCAGCAATTCTTCCAGCAACTCCAAGGTGTCGATGTCCAAATCGTTGGTCGGTTCATCCAGCACCAACACATTGGCAGGGCGGGCAAACAAGCGAGCCAGTAGCAAACGATTGCGCTCGCCACCCGACAAGGTTCGCACCGGCGAGTTGGCCCTTGCTGGGGAAAACAAGAAGTCCCCTAAATAGCTCTTCACGTGCTGGCGCTGTGTGCCAATTTCGATCCATTCGCTGCCCGGACTGATGAAGTCTTCCAGCGTAGCGTCTAAATCCAGCGCATTGCGCATTTGGTCAAAGTAAGCCACTTGCAAATTTGCACCTTGGCGCACCTTGCCCGTCGTCGGTTGCAGTTCGCCCAAAATCAGTTTCAACAGCGTGGTTTTGCCCGCACCATTGGGGCCGATCAAACCAATTTTGTCGCCACGCAACAGGGTTGCGTTGAAATGATTGACAACCTGCTTGTCGCCAAAATTCACCGAGACATCGGTCAACTCAGCCACTATTTTTCCGCTTGGCAAACCAGCGTCCACACTGGCCCTGACCTGACCAACAGCGTTGCGTCTGGCAAGCCGCGTGGCACGAAGTTTCTCTAAGCGGCCAATCCGTGCAACGGACCGTGTTCTTCTGGCCTCGACACCTCGGCGTACCCAAACCTCTTCTTGCGCCAACAGTTTGTCGGCCTTGGCCTGTGTCACCGCCTCGGCGGCCATTTCCGCTTCTTTTAAAAGTAAATAGCTTTGGAAATTGCCTTGGTAAGAGTTCAAATGCCCGCGGTCTAACTCCACGATGCGGGTGGACACTTTGTCTAAAAAAGCGCGGTCGTGGGTGATGACAACCACGCTGCCTTTGAACTCCACCAGCAAGTCCTCTAACCATTGAATGCTGTCCAAGTCCAAATGGTTGGTGGGTTCATCTAACAGCAAAATATCCGGCAGGGTCACCAGCGCCTGCCCTAGAGCCACACGCTTGCGCGTACCCCCCGAGAGACTGCCCACCAAAGCCGCGCCATCTAAACGTAAACGCTGCAGGGTTTCTGTGACGCGTTGCTCCCAGTTCCATCCATCTTGCAGTTCAATGGTGTTTTGCAAAGCGTCTAAATCACCTTCGCCAGCGTAATACTGCTCAAGCACAGCTTTTAGTGGCGATAAGCCCTCGCTGACCGCGTCGAACACACAAAGTTGCGCGTTCAGCAAAGGCTCTTGCGCCACGTAAGCCAGCTTCAGGTTCTGTTGGTACTGAATCACCCCGTCATCAAGGTTTTCCATACCCGCCAAAATTTTCAAAAGCGATGATTTCCCAGTGCCGTTTCGGCCAATCAAGCCAATGCGTTCACCTGCTTCAATTGATAGGGCGGTGTGATCTAAAAGCGGCACGTCGCCAAATGCGAGCTGCGCGGATTGCAAAGTTATAAGAGCCATGACAGGATTATGCAGGCCAGCCCTACTTTCAAGAAAATCGCTGAAGCACTTAAGTCATTGAAAGAAAACAATTTTTCTCCCAATCGAGCGGATGCCAGCAAAAGTTTTTGTTTATAGACGTTGCGAGCCACAAAAAGTGCGCTATACTAGCGGGCTCTGCTTTCAAAACGTACGCTGTAAAGCGGCATTCAAAGGCAAAGAAAAAAGTTTTAAAGTTTGACTTAACCTTCAAATTTGTGTCATAATCTAAGGCTTCGCTGATCGCGGTGAAGCACAAAAACAGGCAACTGTTTGGGTTCATTAACAAATTACAGCCGATAAGCGTGGGCGTTTTAAGGCAATTGCCAAGGTTCTAGTAACCGAGTCGCAAGACTTAAAACGCTCATGAAGATAGAAGTGAAGTTCACTTCAATTCCGTTTTTAATGAGTGGTCTCGAAA
>Ga0209357_1000541_pt1 | contig 14998 bp, 15 predicted proteins | sample LauGreFBDMM110SD_2_FD_187573 | JGI IMG/M metagenome (GOLD analysis project Ga0209357, IMG submission 187573) | Freshwater lake microbial communities from Lake Michigan, USA - Fa13.BD.MM110.SD (SPAdes) (version 3) | ecosystem: Environmental > Aquatic > Freshwater > Lake | place: Lake Michigan... | reverse complement strand
CCAGGTACTCGGCCATATGGACCCGCCAGTGCCCGAGGCCAGAGCCGGACATGGCCTGCACGGAGGGATCGGCTGTGCGCTTCTGGCTGACCAGCATGCGCGAGTCCACACCCAACTCACGCAAGGCGGCATGGATGCGATAGGCCGCCCGGCCCGCCCCAGCCCCACCGTCGGTATGGCTCAGATGTACGACTTTCATGCTGCCGTCCCTTTCAGTCCAGGTTGTTGGACGAAGTCCACCGTGTCTCCTTCAGCCCAGTTCCGCCAGGCGGCTAGGTCACCCCTGCGACTAAGTTCATCGAGAGAGGCCACCGCAAGCTTCAGCTTGTGATCCAGCGGCGCGCTCCCTTGGTCTTGGTAGCTGAAACTGGCTTTTGCACTAAGCATTGGCCAAGGCCGAAGTGCAAAAGCTGCGTAGGCATGCCACTTGGCGCGCAGCGCTTCCTCGTCGTTCATGGCAGGCTGAGTGTGCAGGTGCGCCAGACGCTGCAGGTACTGCTCACGGCTGGTGCTGTCCAGCGTGAAGCCCAGCTCCGAATAACGTCCGGTGCCGGCCGTGACGCAGTGCTTGCCAAAGCACACCAGCTCCATGCCCGATGTCCCGCGCACCGTTACACCATAGTCGATGGACTCGAACAGCGAAAGCGTGCTGATGTCGTCGTCGGCAGCAATGAGCGTAACGTGCGCTGGCAGCACACCGATGGCCTGGTCGATCAGCACCCGCTCCGCATACTCCTGGGTGATGCCCTCGTAGTTGCGCTTCCAGACATTGGCCGGATGCAGCTTGATAAGCCAGTTCAGGGCTGGGTTGGCACAAGCCGCCCGGACGGTTTCGACAAACCACTCACCCGCATCCTCGAACAGATCATCACCATAGAAAAGATTGGCATCCCACAGGACTTGCGAAAACACCACCACCGTGGGCTTGGCAGAATCAAGCCGGAAGCGCTGCATCAGTTCGCCCGGCGTGTAACGACGGGTGCTGCGCTGGTTGCGCTCCTGCAGGAACCAGCGCCCGCCATAACGGTCCGCGAACATCTGATTCAGCGCCTGCTGTTCGCGGTCTGTCCAGGGCCGCTGCACAACGAGATCCAGCGTCTCCCGGGCAACCGAAGAGGGGTGTTCACGCCGAGTGACGGGGGTCAAGCGCCGGAACGTCAGTGCGTCGTCTTTCCACGGCTGGATCATTTGGATGACGTTGCAGCCGCAGCCTATGGCCACATCCACTAGGGGACCGAACACTGCATAGTTCGCCTCGTTCGTCAGAGCCAGATCCGCGGGGTGCTGTTCGATGAGCTTGCGAGCGCGCAGAACATGCTCCAGCGTAGGCACCAGCATTTCCTGCAGGCGCCACCGGACTTTCGGATTCGCGAAGTCCACGCTGCCTTCAAACCTGATGCGCGACAGCGTCGAAATGATTTGCGGGCCGATCCAGCAACCCTCGAAGGTCCAGGCCTTGATGCCTTGCACGCTCAGCGGCCCGTCTAGGAACTCCTGCGCCTTGCGCCGGCACAGTGCGCTCTCGTCGGCGGCGAGACGATGGTCCTCCAGATAGACAAAGCGACGGATGCCGAAAGCCCGAAAATAGGCTCGCCCCAACATCATGGACCGGTTACGCAACACCACCTGGATCTGCCAGCCACGCAAACGCAGCGCCTGGCTGATGAACGCCATCAGCTTCAGCCCATAGATGGAATCGTCATTAACAGCATACAGATTTAGCGTCCGTCCAACGCCCTTTACCGGGGCCCGCCGCAGAAAACCAGCAGCACGATGTGTCTCAAGCAAATCGCTTAGAATACCCCTGATATGCCTCCGATCGCGCCAGAGCTTGCGCAGCAGCATCAAGGGCGCACGCAGGCCAGGTGAAACCAAAACCAAGTTTTTGAGATGGTCCAGCATGCCTTCTACTTAGTGGTTCCGGTCCAGCAAAGCTTGCTCGGCCAGAAGCAGATCTTGCGGGGTATCGATGTCCAAAGAATCTTCTTCCGACATGAGATAGGGCAGGCAACTTACCCCATAGAGTTGTCCGGAACGAAGCGTGTCTGGATGACTGATAAGCACCGCCGGCCCATTGCGGGCATAAGCGTTGGGCTTGTCTTGCCTTCTGATGGCGATGACCTGATCCCCAAGAAAGGGAACGAGAGTCCCCTGAGCAGACAGTTTCATCACCGAAACCGGGTTGAACTGGTGCGGCACCTCCACCACACTGACGACACTGCTAGCAGGGGCCGACCGGAAGAGTGCGATGGCCTCTTCGACATGGCGGCCCGTGCGCAACGGCGAGGTGGGCTGCAGCAGAACCAGCGCCTCCACCGCCACGCCCTGGGACTCCAGCCATGCCAGCGCATGCCTCATCACCCCCAGCATGGGTGCAGCGTCATTGGCCAGTTCGGCGGGGCGCAGGAAAGGCACTTCCGCTCCCAGTTCACGCGCGACATCGGCAATTTCATTATCGTCAGTGGAAACTATCACACGGTCGACAGAGGTGGCTTTCCGCGCGGCCTCGATGGCATAGGCGATCAGCGGCCGACCAGCGATCCGCACTAGGTTCTTGCGGGGGATACCCTTGGATCCAGCCCGCGCCGGGATGACCGCGACAATGCTCATACCTCAACCACCCAGCTTCAATAGGTGATGCATTTCTGTACATCGACCACCTCGGTGGAAAGGATGTCGGCAATGCGCTGACCCGCACGGCCATCGCCATAGATGGGTTCCATGGTGTATGGTCCATGGCCGACTTGGCGGGCTATGGCCGCCTTGATCTCGTCCCGTCCATAAGGCACGTCCAGCACGTTCCTGCCGCGGTCGCGGGCGTTCTGCCGGGTCCCGATGTTGACCACTGGCGTGCCTATAAAGGCCCCTTCCCTAATGCCGCTGCTGGAATTGCCGACGAGACACGCCGTCTTGCGCATCAGGCGCACATAGGTCTCGATCGATAGATTCTTGAAAAAGTGCATGTGCCGGTCCAGCTTTCGCTCGCGCCACTTGCGGATTCCACGGGCGATGTCGTCCGATCCCGCATCCGCGTTGGGCCATAGTACTATAGCGGGCAGTTCTAGGTCGCGCACGGCCTGCAGCGTCATGGTGATCTGCGCCTCGCCTGCGCCATACTCAGTGGTGACGGGATGTTGGGACACCAGCACAAAGGGTTGATCGAAGTTCAGCCTCTCTCCGACGCCCTTGTCAAACAGCGCGGACTCGAGCGAGATCTCGGGTGCGTCGAGGATATCGGCTACGAGGTCGATGCGCGGACAGCCCACCATATGCACATGCTCTGGCAGCTCGCCCAGGCGAATGATGCGCTCGCGTGCGCCTTCACAGGCCGGAAAATGGATGTGGGCAAACTTGGTGACCGCGTGGCGGATGCTTTCATCGATGGTGCCGCTGACTTCACCGCCCATGGTATGCGCCACCGGAATGTTCATATAAGCCGCAGCCAGCGTGGTGGCCATGGTCTCAAACCGATCACCCACCGTCAGTACCACATCGGGCTTCATCTGTTCGAAGAGGGTTGGCAGTTCCATTAGGCCGAGCCCGGTTGACTTTGCCATGGTGGCCGGGGTCTCGCCTTCGATCAGCATATGCACTCGGGCAGAGGCCACGAAACCGTCGCTCTCGATTAGGTTGATCACGGCACCAAAGCGATCCAAGACGGCCGAGGCTCCGACGATCAACTGGAGCTCAAGTTCATCATGAGCCTGGATGGCTCGCATCGCCGACTTAATGCTGCTGTAGTTGGCCCGCGAGCCGATGACGACACAGATTTTCTTCACTTGAGGTCTTCCCAGGTAATCTTGTGGTCGGGCGCCAGGGCGTGGCGCACCTGCCGGCCCAGCAACTCGGTGCGACGGGCGGCGGGGATGCCATCGCCAGGTTTCTTGAATGCGATGTCTGCAGCCTCCAAGGACTGCCCCGCCTGAACCGCACGAGCGGTCACTACGCTTTTCTCGAAGATGCGCTTCATATCGCGATAGTCCTGCAGGTCATCCTTGTCGACCGGGTTTGCGCGGATGATCGCGGCCTCCTTGACGTGGGAGCAGAAGGCCTTGAACTCATCCGGCTCCATGCTGTGCCGCGCGTCGCTGCCGTACATCAGACGCGAGAAGGTGAAATGCTTTTCTATCACCCTGGCGCCTAAAGCAACCGCAGAAATGCAGGCTGCTTGGCCGAGCGTGTGGTCGGATAGTCCAACAGGTAGCCCATAACGCTTCTGCATTTCAAGCATCACGTTGAGTCCAACACGCTCTGGTGCGCAAGGATATGCTGATGAACATTGCATCAATATGAGCTGACCGCCCTTGCGCAGCACGGCCACTGCGGCGTCAAGTTCAGCCCAGTTGCTCATGCCAGAAGACAGATAAACCAACTTGCCCGTAGCCGCCACCCGCTCCAACAGCGGCACGTTGCTGACCTCTCCCGAGGGAATCTTGTAGAGGTCCGCCCCAACGGATTCCAGAAGGTCCACGGCTTCGAGAGAAAACGGCGAAGAAAGGAATTTGGCCCCATTTGTGGCGCAGGCTTCCTTTAACTTCCTCCATTCATCAATAGAGAACCCAGTCCGCTGAAAGTATTGGAAACGAGGCTCGCCCTCGAAATAAGCGGGCATGGGCGCATCGGCCAAAGTCTCAGCTTCAGCAATATGGGTCTGGAACTTGACCACATCCGCACCACAGTTCGCCGCCGCCTCTACAGCTTTAATAGCATTACCGAATGAACCATCGGGAACCGAACCGATCTCGGCAATGATAGTGATACCTTTATCGTTCATGGGGTAACCCTTTTCTCACAACGCTCTCAGTCGGCGACGCAAAGGCAAATACGGACAACTTCCCGCTAGGCTCTGCGATACGATCAATGCTCAGCAATTCCATTCCCGCCTTACGCAAAAGGTGCCCCAGGCTCATCGGATCGTATAGATGGCAGTGCAGTGCACCGAGAATATTGTCGTCTGGTAAGCGCAGCTTTGCTGTCAATTTGTCTGGCACTTCCACATAGAGCAAGCCGTCCTCTGGCACCAGACTCTGGACGACCTGCAAAAGAAAAGGCAAGGGCTGTTCAATATGTTCCAAGACCTTGTTGAGGGTTACGAGGTTGAATCCGCGTAGCTCGGGCTGACCGAGGTACATGGCCTCGACCACCGCAAACTTATCCAACTGCCGCAGGTGAGCCGCCGCGCGGGGGTCAGGCTCGACACCAAGGCACTGCCACGCCCCTGTCGTCTGGTCCACCAAACGGGAGAGGAAGACGCCCGTCCCCGCGCCTATGTCCATGACCCGGGGTCGGGCGGGCGCCCCGGACCAGCGGCGCATGAAGTCCGTCACGCGGGCCACACGCCCAGCGTTGTCTGACTTGTCGGCGGACATGTTCATGACGCGTTGGTACTTTGCGGAAATATTTGAGCCAACGAAGTCGACCTCGTAATAGCCGCTGCGCAGCACAGATAATTTTGCCGAGTATAGGGAAGGTAATACGTTGGTCGCAACGCCGCAGTCACAACATTCGACCCAGCAACGCTCATATCTGGCGTCACTTATCCCGATACTACGCTCAAAGCGATCAGGATTGTGTATTTTAAGGATTTCCAGCGCTTTTGCGCTCGAACAGATCGCGCATTTAAATGAGTTGTTTCTCATTTTCTATCACTATGATTTTCAAAATAGAATCTATAGTCGAACCGATTTCTTATACAATCGTATTTGAAGGTTGCACTCATGAGTTATTTTGATGATGCTGCAATGCTTATTTTTCTTATTAAATCAAAAGCTTCAAAAACTATTCTTCTGGAAAGTGAAAGGATTATAAATACGCCGACCGCCACACCCAAGAGCCTGATTTCCCAGGTTATCGGTTCAATGATGGATTCGACAACAATTGCAAGGAATATTAAGGCGACCCAAACGAAAGCCCAAATGTCGATAACGGGCAGTGGCTTAATCAAAAGAACAGTGCGGCGAATAAAAAACCGATAGCATATGACTTCCAATATTGCAGCACCAATTGCGCCACTGAGTCCGAAGAACCAGGTCAGGGCCATAAATGCGATTAACCCAATTATTTTAGAGTAGGTTTGGGAGTTGGCGGCAAGTCGTCCACTGTCAAACGTATAAAGGACTGCTTCGGCTTCTTTACCGGTGTTTTGGAGAATACAATAGATGACCCACCAAGGCACAAGTACGCTCGCCCTAACAAGCTTACCGTGCGTAAGGAAGCAGATCAGTGGCTCGGCCAAGAAGACGGCGACCACCCCCACTAACGCTAAACAGACGTAGATAAGTTCCCAAGACTTCTTGATAGTTTTGAAGTTATTGACTTTCGCTTCGATAAGTGAAACCGGCCAAACTGTGAGGCTAACAATCTTGACTCCACGCAACAAAAGCGAACTATATAATTTAGAATGTAACCAAACAGCCACCGCACCAATCCCGATGAATTTGGTGATTACGGCGCCCTCCACTAATTGGGGGCCGTTCGATACTATGGCGTTCATAAAAAAACTGCGGTAGTTCTTTAACCATTTAAAAACCCACCTATTCTCCAAGGGGTAAGTTATTTTTTTACACAGAATAATAGAGACAAGTGCGGACGCAGAAAATCCTGCGAGTTGGCTTGAATACAGGCTGGCCTTATTCCATTCGAGCACAAAAAAACCGAGATACATTGAAATGATTGTGCAAAATCCCTGCGCAATCGCGCATAAAAATACACGGCCAGAATATCCCTTGTTGTAGTAAAGACTAAGGTACATTATCGTTATACTTTGGGGGCACACTGAAAGTATTGCGAAAAGAGTCGCTTTCGGGCTGATCGTTTGAGCCAACGATACTGAGGCAAAGGCCCATGCTATACTTAGCAAGATAGCAAACAGTACGCCAAATAGAACAGTAAGTACCAAAAATGTAGCATCGGCCCGTTCCTGCTCGGTTGCCGTCATGGACAAGTATGCCCCCGCACTTAAAATGCCCACGGGGCCTGCCGCCAAACTCGAAACTACACCGGTGATAATCGAAACTAATGCAAACGTGCCATAATCCTTCGGCCCTAAAACCGACAGCCCTACATAAACACCAATAATGCCGAATAGCGTCTGAGAAAAAACTGCGCCAACATAACCACCCATCCTCTTTCGCCAATGCGCAAGTTTTGGCTTGTTAATCGTCTGATTTTCCAAGGGTTTAATGCCCACGAATTTTTTGAACGATCAAACGGGGTAGGCTCCCCCAAATATGCTTATATCTTTTGATGGTATAGGTATCAACTATAGCCTGCCGTATGAGCTTAATGTCAGCGGCAGTTGTAAGAGCGGCATCCTCCAACAGAGAAAGCGCCAGGGTGTTAAAACCAAAAATAAAGCAAATAGCTGCGATTCTTTGCTTTTCTTCGTTGCTCAGCTCGTTGCGATCGGGATCTAGGCAAAAAAACGCGTCTCCTGCATGCAGTAAGCGTCGGTCTGATGATAACGGAAGCTCTTGAGCGCCCCGGCGGTAAGTATTGTGTCCCATATCAATATCCAACAGGCGGAAGCCGCACTCATTAAGAAAACTGTGCTGATCGCCCAAGACACAATGCTCACTATAATAAGGAAAGGCGACAAACTCAGTGAAGACGAATAAAATCCTCCCCTCGCTTAACAATTTCTGGGCGCCTTTAAGGCAACGTAGCTCGGCTCCTTCGACGTCCAGTTTAAGAAAATCGCAAACTTTACCATCCCCTAGCACCTCGTCCAGGGTGCGACAAGGGACGGTTACTGTTTCCTTGATTTTGGAATGGAGATCTTCGAACGATTTGAAGCGGCGGTTGTCCGGATAATCCAAATACATGTTGCCGGTAACTTGCTCCAGTGTTTCCCCCATCAATGTGGCTGCGCCAGGGCCTACAGTAATGAAGAATTTATGATCGCCATTACTATCCCAAATAGCGCATGGGTGGTATTCCTCTTTTTTAAAGCTCGGAATATTAGCACCTGTTTTATGCGCATCGGTTTTTTTGGCGATTAGCTTTTCATATTCGTCTGGATTGGGCTCGAAGCCAATGAGCCTAGAGTTGGCGCTATAGTAGGTTGGCAAAAGCTGCATCCCGTTTCTAGCGCCAACATCCACTACTAATAAATCAGCAGATTCATCAATCAGGGGGCGTAGCGTAATTTCGCCAATAGTCCGCCCGTCGACGACATTAAAATCGAAGGCCGATCGGCGCATTTTCTTGATGAAATTTTTTAGCATTATAGGTTCCCTATAAATGTTTAAGCTGTAAGTACGCTTATGCTGGCGGCGGTGACGCCTACTAAGTCATTCCCAGTAAGGACAAAATGAGATTAACCAGCAACGATTTATCGCTCACAAATTTTTGAAATATTAATCGAGATGGATTGTTCAATCTTATTCCATATTCGATCCGACACTTTTTCTGCCAAAAAGTGTTTACTAAAGGCCTGATAGCCCGATCGGCCAAGTCGCTCGCAAAGCTCACTGTCCAATACTGCGAGACAAACCATTTCTACTATTTCTTGGATATCACGTCCAAGGAGGCAATTTTGTTTGCGTTTCATCTCAGGCATTGAGGGAGCCGCATCCTGATGCGCGTAAAGTATATAAGTCGCCCCGGTCTGTCAGAGCGCCGCCGCCGATCCCACGATAACGACCGCCATGCCGTAAGTACCGTATACTTGCGGACCGAGAATCCGCGTCGCCAACGTCTCTTAGAAGGTATAGCGTTGAATCCAGCCTAGGCCGCTTAGCCGAGGGTTGTCGGCCAGCAGCACCTCTTCGTCCGAAGGATGCAGCAGATTTCTCAGACTGGAGCAGCCTCTTTCGATCAAGATGCTCATTTAATTTCGTTAGCTGTTGTACCGTTACTGAAAATTATTTGGTGGTTGCAAGCTTGCTGGGTTCCCAAGCGATTAACCCGACCATTGAAAATGAGTAATGGAGCTAATTTCCTTCTGCCAAACCAGACGAGAACTTTACTTGAGTTCTGTCATGTAAGCTGTAGGTGAATCGTGATTGGTGGCGAACGGCCGGCTTGCACATGAATCGTGAAAGAGCACATCAGCGCCTCGATTCAGTGATTTAGCCAGATTTTCGAAATCAGTCTTTACCCCCGCGTAACTGTGATCACCATCAATAAAGGCAAACTCCATGTGTTTACCCGGGACAAAAGTGCGACTGTCGCGCACGTGCAGTTCGCAATTCTTAAGTTGTAGTCGGGAAAGCAACTCTACGATGAGCTTGTCGTCTGCGTAGGCTGGCGCCTTAAGCTTTAAATCTACTGAAGACCCGTTCCCTCCGTAAGTTGCCGCCGCCGCTGACAAAAGCACAGTCGACCCACCTAACCAACGCCCAATCTCAATTAGCTGGCGTGGCCGCCTTCTGACAATAACACTCCATAGGTAGCTGGCCTCATCAAAATCCTGCGCTTCCACAGCTAAATCTAAATTGCTCCCCATGAACCGCAGCTTTGCTTTGCGGAGGCCACCATTAACTATATTGTGCAGTCTGGATATTGGATTCTTCATGAAACTCGCTGAATAGCTCCATCGAGCGACTCAACGATCACTTTCCCAGCCGTAGTCAGGGAAAAGTACTTTTCGAAAGTCGCTCGGGCTCCCGAGCGTAAGCGCGCTTGAAGGTCGGCATCAGCCCGCAGCCGCAAACAAGCGGCAGCCAAACCTGCGCTGTCGCTGGCCAGCAAACAATTTTCCCCATCGATGAGCTCGGGGATACCGGCCTTGTTGGCCACATGCGCGACGATCGGCACCCCGAATGAAAAGCCCGTGATGATACGCACCCGGATTCCCAGCTCAATAGGCGTCGGCACGATCAGGATACTGGCTTTGTGAAACTCCTCATCGGGCGGCGTAATCTGCCCCCTGAGCCTGATCGAGGGATGATCGAATTTTCTTCGTAATTCCGATGGCACGCTATCGAGTTTCCCTCCCACCAAATGAATCTCCAAAGCATCAGGAGCCACTTTTTTCAGTAATTGGGGCAACACACCTTCAACCAGCAACTGTATTCCAGCCAGGGTCGCGGTTCCGTTCAAATGCCCGATATGCAGTATTCGCCAGGTTCCTGGCCTAGAGGAAACCCCCTTAAAGCCGGGATCGGCAACGGGGGTCCGGAAGTACCGGCATCGCGACGCACCCATTTCCCGTAACATGCTGGCATGATGCGCGGCGAAAGCGCCGGCCACCGCGCATTCGTTGAGCATGGACACCATGCCCTCGATCTGCTGAAAGCGCGACACCCAACCATTAGCGGCCTGATACCACAGTGTTCGACGGCCACCCGCCGCGTTGTTGGTTCGCTGAAACTCACGTCGGAAAAGGCCGGGCAAGTGAACCGGGTCTCCCACTCCCGCAACCTTTGGCACCGTCCTGATGCCCCAAGCGGCAGCCAGCGCTTCCCAATGATATAGAAGCATGGCATCCGGCCTCAGGCGCACCAGGCATGCCTCCAGACTTGGCCGCAATGCCCGCGACGGGAAAATGCGATCCCGACTTAACAGCCGCCTGGGATCGAACCGGCTCAAGCGGGTGATTCCGTCACTCAGAATATCGCACTCCGCCCCCATCTTCCGCCAATGATCGATATGGTGGCGGTCTTCATCGGGCCCGCCACCGGTACGCTCAGGGCCGAGCGCTATCACCGTCACTCGGTAACCGTTGTTGAGCAGCGCGCGGCCCATCGCATAGGCGGTCATGGCGCCACCACCATGTGCGCAGTTTGGAATGGTCGAGTTTACTAGCAGGATATGCGGTGTTTGTGACATGGTCCGTTTGTTCTAAAGCTGCCATGCGAAGATCCCCGCTGCCGCGCACTCGGCAGAACGGAACACACTCTTCACATCCACCAGAATCGGTTTGTCGCCTCTTCTGAGCCCGCCTAGCACGGACAAGGGTAAGGCCTCGCGCAGTGAACTATGGGCGAAGGCAAAAATTATTGCGTCAAACGGACCGCAAATCGCCGCCGATGCAACCAGCTCAACTTCAGATTCATGTCGCACTTCGGCGGAATCCGCTTCGGGATCGTGCGCGACGACTTTGACCTCATAGTCCTCCAGTTCCTGGTAGATATCGATCACGCGGGTGTTACGAACGTCCGGCACGTTCTCTTTAAATGTCCAGCCAAGCAAGAAAACCCTTGCGCCCTTGACTGCACGACCCTGCGAAATGAGAAGCATCACCATCCCAATCAGCATAAGTACCACCTGCACAATCGCCCTGCGCCGCTGCTCTTCGGTCAGTAACGACCAGAATTTTCGATATATTGACATGATACTATGTGCTTAGCCAAATAGACTGCCCACTCGCGAGTGCCTGCAATATCCTAGCAAAGTACGACATTAATTAACGCGGATCCGAGCAGCTAGTCGCACCCTGCTCTCATTACTTCACATACCAATCCATGGCTTCTTCCAAGCCTGCCTTGATAGGGTGGGTCGGTTCGTAGCCAAGCAGAACCCGGGCTTTTTCAATACTGGCTAGGGAGTGTCGCACGTCTCCTCTTCGAAACTGCTGATAAAATGAATTTTTGATCTTCACTTGTGGATTTATTTTTTTAATGGCGATGCAAATTACTCTATTTAAGGTAGATAGAGTTGTCTTGTTCCCGCATGCGACATTGTAAATCTGACATGTCTCTTCTCTTTTTTTGCCTAAGGCAGCAAGAAGGTTAGCTTGGACAACGTTATCCACGTAGCAGAAATCGCGACTGGTTTTTCCATCCCCATTGATACGTACACGATCCCCCTTCTTGATTGCAGCAATCCACCTTGGAATTACCGCCGCGTAAGGCCCGTTCGGGTCCTGACGAGGCCCGAACACATTAAAATACCGCAAACCTATAGTCTCCAAACCATAGCATCGACCAAACACCTTGGCGTAGAGCTCGTTGGCATATTTGGAGACCGCGTAAGGCGAAAGCTGATTCCCTATACGTTCCTCGTGTTTCGGCAACTCTTTGCTGTCCCCATAAACAGAGCTGGAGGAAGCATACACAAAACGCCTCACCCCCGCATCTCGAGTCGCGATCAGCATGTTCACAAATCCCGTTACGTTTACCTCATGGGTGCTTAACGGATTGTTAATAGATCGAGGCACACTGCCCAAAGCGGCTTGGTGGAGAACGATGTCGACAGAGTGAGCTGTATGCCGTGAGCGTTTAGCATTAACTTTCAAGCTTCTGCCCAACTTGGGCATTTCTTGACCGAAAGCTTTGTAACAGTCATTCATCTTTCGGATATCTCCGCGAACGAAATGAAACTGTTTCCAAGCTTTTTCTCCGACAGCTTTGCGGACGAGATTCAGGTTCTTTCGATGCCCCGTTGCAAAATTGTCTAACCCAATCACTTTTTGATTTAGTTTCAACAGTGTCTCAATTAGGTGAGACCCAATAAAACCAGCGCAACCCGTCACTAGCCAAGTCCGCTGCTGACGCAGCATTTTTCTTTTAACGGATTCGTAGTATGGGTTTTTCAAAACCGGATCTTAGTAAGCAGTGGGTGGTTGGCTGTTGGCTGTGACCTCGAACTTACTGCCCACAGCTAACTGCATACTCACCACTAACAACTACGCCTGAAAATACACTTTGGGCCGATTAGCTGGCAAAACACAATTTCTCGTATCAACCAGCGGGACATTGAGCTTGGAGAAATTATGCCCTTTGAAAGGTGCGTGCGCTGTGGAAATAAGGACTAAGTCAGCAACTGAATCTATTTGCATAGATTTTCGTCCAGCCAAATGTGAATGTTCGCGACTGGGGCGTATTGCTGGCACATAGGGATCGTGGTAATCGACCCTTGCGCCTTTCGCCTCAAGCTTTTCGATAAGAATATAACTGGGGCTTTCTCTGTCATCATCCACATCGGCTTTGTAGGCGAGACCGAGCAGCAGGATTTTTGAGCCCTTCAAGGTCTTGCCGAGGGTGTTTAATGCCTCCCCCACTTTTGCCACCACGTGATCCGGCATAGCGGTGTTGATCTCCCCTGCCAACTCGATGAAACGCGTAGTATGCCCAAACTCCTTGGCCTTCCATGTGAGGTAAAACGGATCGATAGGGATACAGTGACCTCCCAGACCCGGCCCTGGATAAAACGGCATAAAACCAAAGGGCTTGGTCTTGGCCGCTTCAATCACCTCCCAAATATCGATTCCCATCGATCCATAAATAATCTTTAGCTCATTGACCAAAGCAATGTTTACGGAACGAAAGATGTTCTCCATCAGCTTAGTGGCCTCGGCCGCCCCCGTGGAGCTGACCGGCACCAGTTTCTTGATGGCTTTCCCATAAAGTTCCTTCGCCCGCTCCAGACAAGCCGGAGTCAACCCCCCCACCACCTTGGGAATTTCCGCCACCTTACTCTGAGGATTCCCAGGATCCTCCCGCTCCGGCGAAAAAGCCAAGTGGAAATCCTCTCCTGCTTTTAGTCCGCTTCCCTTTTCCAACACCTCTTTGAGATCTTCATCGGTGGTGCCCGGGTAGGTTGTCGATTCCAACACCACCAGTTTTTTCCGACCTCCGTCCTCTGGCCTTAGGTGCGGAGCAATCGCCTCCCCTGTTTTTAATATATAGGAGATATCAGGCTCACGGTTCTTGTTGAGCGGGGTCGGAACACAGATGAGGACCGCTTCCGACTGCTTTATCAAAGAGAAATCTGACGAAGCTGAAAATTTGCCAGCTTTCGCTTGCTCTGCTACATCCTCCGCCGGAATGTGCCGTATATAACTCCGCCCCGCTTTAATCTCCTTCACCTTACCAGGATCAATATCCAGCCCCAGCACGCAACAGCCTGATTTGGCAAATTGCAAGGCCAGCGGCAAGCCGACATAGCCAAGGCCGATTATAGATACGTCATATTTCATTTTAAAAACCTCATTTTTGGTAGGCAGTAGGCGGTTAGCGGTTACTTCAAGCTTACTGCATACTGCCTACTGCAAACTACGTACTTCCTTCTAACAGCGCGCTGCCGCCCTTGGTCGAAAAAGCCCGCGTCAGCGAACTCAAAACCAATCTTTCCCTGCCCTGTTATGTGTTGTGTCAGCATCCCGTGGGATCGCTGGACCCGACCGCTACTTTAACTTTGTCAGTAGCGGCATGGTCCTCAAAAAACCTGTGACCAGTGGAAGCAAAAGCTGTCCGTGGCTGTGCCAACGGCGAATCGTCTCCAGCTTTTCTTTTAGCTCTTCCGGCAAGCTGAGGTTCGGATCCTTTTCCAAGCGAATCACCTCCTCACCCAACTCCTTGAAAGCAGGCGCGATTTTCTTGGTGACAAATGTCTCCACCGCCTTGCGTAAGTGATCCTCAACAACGAAATGCTCCGCTCGGTTACCATTGTTACCCTCGACCCGAATCGCTCCCAGCTCCCTGAGGAAGTTTAATCCCTGACTGACCGAGCCCCGACTAATCTTTAGCTTCTTACAGATATCCCCCGCTTCGATCGGCCGTGCCGAAACAAACACCGCCCCGTAAATAAGCCCGACCGATTTTGGAAGCCCCAAGATCGCACAGAGTTTTACACAAAGATGAAGGATAGAATCCTCAGGACCACTGCCCTGAACAGTCCGTGAGGACTTAGAGTTTATCAGCTTAGATTTCGAACTTAGAGCAATCATAGGTTTTTAGTGTAAAGAGTAAGCATTTCGGATTTCGGATTTTGGATTAGCACTTAGAGATTATGAAGTATCTTTGATTGGTACGGACGCCTGTCCCCAGGCGTCCTAGGACGGCTCGGAGAGCCGTCCGTACCGAAAGCTCCAGCCTTGTTTCAAAAAAACTTGAAATACTCGATCTTTTGATACTTCGGCTTGGGGTTGAAAGAGGGAGGTTCATGACCATTGCGCTATTCTTTGACTTCCTTGGCTACGTTTCAAGTTTTTTTGAAACTATTTTAAGCTAATTGTTAGTTACTTAAGACCATAGCTCTTTAGATATAGGCTTCTAATGGTCTTACTCTAATGAGGCTTTTGTATTGACTTAGTCTAGACTAAGTTTAAATA
>Ga0209357_1000533_pt1 | contig 15044 bp, 14 predicted proteins | sample LauGreFBDMM110SD_2_FD_187573 | JGI IMG/M metagenome (GOLD analysis project Ga0209357, IMG submission 187573) | Freshwater lake microbial communities from Lake Michigan, USA - Fa13.BD.MM110.SD (SPAdes) (version 3) | ecosystem: Environmental > Aquatic > Freshwater > Lake | place: Lake Michigan... | reverse complement strand
TGATCGTGCTGTGGTCCACCAGCCGGTCCACCGCCGCCACGGTCATGGCGCTGGTGGAAAAGACGTTCTCCCACTCGCTGAACGGCTGGTTGCTGGTCACCAGCAGGGATTTGCGCTCGTAGCGGTGCATGACCAGCTCGAACAGCACCGAGGTCTCAGCCTCGTCCTTGCGGACGTAGCCGATGTCGTCGATCACCAGCAAGGCGTAGCGATCCAGCCGGCTCAGCGCCTTGGCCAGGGCGTAATCAGCCTTGGCCCGTTGCAGCTCCTGCACCAGCGTGGTGGCCGAATAGAACCGTGCCGAGCGATCCAGGGCGATCAGGCTGCGGCAGATGCCAGCCGCCAGGTGGGTTTTGCCCACACCGCTGGGACCGAATAGCAGCAGGTTCTCGGCGCGGTCCAGCCAGCCGGTGTCGTGGGCGAGCTGCTCGATCTGGGGACGCTCCAGATCCGGGATGGCGTTCCAGTCGTAGTCCGCCAGGGTTTTGGGGACCGGCAGCTGGGCCTCATGCAACAGCCGCCGCTGACGCGCTTGATGCCGCTGCTGGTGTTCCTGCTCCGCCAGCACATAGAGGTAGCTGGCTGGACTCCAGCCATCGGCTGTGGCCTGCTGCTCGGCCGCCTGCCACTGGCTGCGAAACTGGGGCAGTTTCAACTGTTTCAACACCGCTGGCAGAGCCGTTTCCAGTGCCGGCCTGCTCGGGGGTTCCAACCAGGAGTTCGTCATAGCTGCTGAGGGTGTGTTCGGGGATGTCGAGCTGGGGCATGGCCGCCAGGCCCCGGGGGGGGCGCAGGCCGTAGTGATCGCGCAGGGCTGTGAGGTTCAGCTCACCGCGGCGGAGCAGACGGCGCAGATAGCGCTCCACAGCGGCCAGGTCGTCGCTTCTGGCGGCGACATGGAGGGCGTCCACCATGACCTTGGCGGCCTCATCCGGCGGCAGGGCCGCCAGGAGTAGGCGCCATAGCTGCCGCCAGTTCTCTCCTGGGAGCAGGTCGGACTGCAGCTGGGCACGCAGCAGCGCCCGGGGTTTGCGGCGCAGACTCTCGATCATGTGGCGGAAATCGATCCGCCGCAGTGGCCCGCTTTCTCCCGCACGCCGATGCAACCGTGGCAGGGTCTCCACGTACTGGCTGCGCAGGAACAGATCCAGCCGGTCATGCCGCAGGTGCACCGTCAGCTGCTGGCCGATCAGCCGCGAGGGGACGCTGTAGGTGACTGAACGCACCTCGATCGTGCTGGTGCTCCGCACCCGCGCCACCACCGGCTCGTAGTCGGCAAAGCGCTCCACCGGCAGGGGCTGCAGATGCAGCTACTCAATCTCCAGGTTCCCCTGCACCTGGTAGCGGCTGTTAAGGGTGTTGGTGACGTGGGCGACCAGCTGCCGGTAGTCGGCCTCGGTGGCGAAATCGCGGCTACCGCGCTGGATCAGCTGCTGCTCCAGCCGGTGTTTCCAGTGCCCGTGGGGGCCCTCAATCGCGCCGTTCTCGTGGGCGATGCCGCGGTTGTTGCGGGTGGCGATCACGCCCAGGTGGGCGCAGAGCTCGCGGTATCGGCTGGTGTAATCCCCCGCGTAGCTCCCGTCACGGTTGCGGAAGCAGGCGCTGAGGCTGTCGGTGCGGTGCTCCGCCGGCACCCCACCGCAAAGGGCAAGAGCGTTCTGCAAGGCCTCGGAAAGGGCGACAAAGCTTTCGCCGCCGTGGATCACCGCCACATGGCACCAGCCCGAATAGGGCAGGCGGAAGTGGAACAGCCGGTGCTCCAGCGCCTCCCCCGCCACGGTGATCGGCTCGCCTTTGTGCAGCGTGAAATCCGAGATCCCCAGCACCCCAGCCCGGTGCTCCTGCAGGAACATCACCTCCTGGGCAGGGCCATGTAGGGCCCGCCACTGCTCGACGCGGCGCTGCAGGGTGCGCTTGCGCCGGTACCACTCCTCGCCAGGCCTGAGCTGCTCCAGGTGCAGCAGCAGGGTCTGGGGTTCAAGCTGCGGCGCCTTCTCAAGCATCGGCACCAACACGCTCTCCCAGACCTCAGCCAGGGGATCGGCGCGGGTGCGCCAATGGCGGCCCCGTTGCTGCTGTTGCCCCTCGGGCTGCAGCTCGCCGCGATCGATCCGTTGCGCGCTGCGCACCGAAATCCCCGCCGCATCAGCCGCCACCTGTTGGCTGAGCCCATCAGCCCGTTTTGCCATGTACCGCTCCTTGATCCGCAACGACAGAGGGGCGGGCATCGCAGGGCTCCAGACCGGAATCGGAACCCTGTTGTCGCATCCTGAGACCCGCCTATGTAGTTGCGCGGACCCGCCTACCTAATCGTCGCCGGACACAATGCAGAGTTGCAGAACGATGGAGGGCCGTTGTCCAGCATTGAACAGATCCTTGGGAGCAAGCCAGCGCTGAGGCTTGAGTAGTACGAGCAGAAAGGCCAGCACAAGAGCGACGTGAACGAGCATACGGATCTGATTCATCGGCAAGATCGTGGCCAATCCCGAACCGGCTAATGCGGAGAGCAGAAAGACCGGGAGCAGGCGCAAGGTGAAGGACCAGGGAATGGCGCCTGCGCACTGGAACTGCCAGAAAGCACTGGCCATGCCCACCAGAACAGGCAGACGGTTGGTGCCATTCGCCACCCCTGGGGGCAGGCCCAGCATCAGCAGCAGGGGCAAGGTGAGCGCAGAGCCGCTTGAGGCGGCCGCGTTGAGGAAACCGCAGACGATGCCAGCGCCCAACAGAAGAATCCAGGTGTGCATGGTTGGGCGATCACGACCAGAGTGTCGCAAGGACAGCCACCCCACGATGAGTGTGAAAGAGGTGTTGCGCATGGGCCACCCGTTCCTACGGAAGGTGGCCCAGCCCGTTAAGGAGCCCTTATCTGCGGAGATCCAGGCGCTGATCGTGGATCTTCGAGACACCATGCAGGCCAGAAACGGTGCCGGTCTGGCCGCTCCCCAAATCGGCAGCCCTTGGCGCGTGGTGATTTATGGCACTGGGTCGCCCAATCCGCGCTATCCAGAAGCTCCGATCATCAGGGAAACGGTGCTGATCAATCCTGTACTGGAACCAATCGGGTCGGACGCGCAAACAGGCTGGGAGGGCTGCCTAAGCGTGCCAGGTTTGCGAGGAGAGGTGACGCGTTGGCAGCGAGTGGATGTACGAGCCATGGACCAGAACGGAAACATGATCCAGCGTCAATTAGACGGCTTTGAAGCGCGCGTTGTGCAACATGAATGCGACCACCTTGATGGAGTGCTATTCCCACAACGCCTAGCCTCTGCAGCGAAGTTTGGTTACACTGAAGAATTAGTGAACAGTGGGCTAATTTCGGCCACACCCTCTTAGCAGTGTTCGACTTTTACCGCCGCAGAATTCAGCAGAGCAGTCAGCACACTCCATGGCATGAGCTGTGGCGCCAACCACTTTCGGCCATGATCCGCATGCCGTGGTGGCTGTTCTTCACAACAATGGCTGCCATCTACTTGAGCCAAATCATCATCTTTGGCTTGATTCTGAGCCTTGATGCGGGGCACATCGTGGGCGATGCCCCGATGGGCATACCGAAGCCATTTGCCTTTGCCATCGAATCTTTTCTAGCCAACGCATTCAGCGGATTAGCACCCGACTCAAGATTCACCTACGCCATTGCCGTGCTGGATCTGATCAGCGGGCTGATCACACTATCAACATTGACTGCCGTTGCATTCTCTAGACTTAGCAGCAACGAGATACCACTCATATTCAGCCGGCATTTATGCATTAGCAGCCTGAACAACGGCCATCTATTCTGCCGTTTTGTGACAACAGATCGAAGTCAGTGGCTCAACGTGAGCTACACGCTATCTCTCATTATTGACGAAGAGCTAGAGCCTGGCCTATGGCAACGGCGCATCGTGCCACTTGCAACCCTGAATAAAGGCACACCTCAATTGAGCCAAACAGCAACGCTCACCCACAACCTCGGTGCGGACAGCCCGATCACACAATTAGGAATCGAGGGCCTCTTGCAACATAATGCGGTGATCATGCCTCTAGTGGAAGGCATTGATGAAACAACAGGCTCAGGCTTAGTGCAGACACATCTCTACTCGGCGAAAGACATCATGCTTGGCTACCGCTATGGCGACCTGGTGAGCAGCGACAACAAGGGGCAACGTCGCATCGACATTCACAAACTGAACAATGTCGTTACCTACGATGCAATATCGTGAAAGCAACTGGGCAATGGGTCCCCGCCGCGGTAGCCACGACAAAGTTGCAGAGTCTGTCTTGGAGTCATGGGAAGGGCTAGTGTGAAATCAATACCTGCAGACGATGGAATACCATCATCATCATCCGCTCTGGACGCGAGCGCTCCATGCCTGCAATGCACTCGTGCTGGTGGGCATGGCGAGCAGTGGATTACAGATCTACAACGCTAATCCCGTGTTTGGCGGGCGATCTGGAGATCCCATACCCAGCCTGCTCACGCTCGGGGGCTGGCTCGCGGCCGGGCGATGGTGGCACTTCGGGTTCATGGGAATTTTTGCACTCGTTCTGGGCAGCTGGCTGCTGGTGCTATGGAAGTGGCGGAGAGAGCGGCTTGGTCGTGGTGGGGATCTTGGAGCCATCAGGGCCAGTGCCAATCCCAGGAAGCGCAACTACGCGCTGCACAAGCTCCTCTACACGCTGATGTTGGTGGTGCTGTCATTAGCGCTGCTCACCGGGCTAGCGATGTACAAACCCGCCACACTGTGGTGGCTATCGGGTTGGTTCGGTAGCTGGCAACAGCTACGTGTGCTGCACTTTGCAACCATTCCGGCCATGGCACTGCTCGTGTTGTGCCACGTGCTGCTGTCGTTGAAACTCGGCGGCCTGCGCTTGTTCAGAGCAATCAGCTGGTAGGAAACCATGAAACGCCGGAACCTGCTGCAATCAGCCCTTGGGACGGGTGGTCTTTTAAGCCTCGGTGGTTGCGCCCTCAACCCGCTGGGCCCAGAGGTGGCGCAGCTCACACGCCCCCTGAACGAGCGCATCGAAGCCTGGATGCAGACCAATGTTGCCGTTCCTGAATTCGCACAAAACCAGGTGGAGCCCGCAGCGCTACTGGTGAATAGCTTCAACGGTGTGCCAGAGATCAATCCAGCCAGTTTTTCACTCACCGTGGATGGCTTGGTGCAACAACCACAACAATTAAGTCTGGGCGCACTCGGCCAGTTGCCCCAGCAGGAGATGGTGATCCGGCATGTATGCGTGGAGGGCTGGGCAGCCATCGTGGCCTGGGGAGGTGTGCGGCTGGGGGATGTGCTCAGGCTGGCAGGAGTGTCTCCGCTGGCGGGGTATGTGGCCTTCGAATCAGCCGATGGATACTTCGAAACCTGGGATCTACGAACGGCGCTCCATCCCCAGACATTGCTGGCGACCCAGATGAATGGAGCCCCCTTACCTGCTGCCAATGGGGCTCCACTGCGGTTGGCCTCCCCCCTGAAGCTGGGCTACAAACTGAGCAAGTGGATCACCGCTATCCACGTGCTTAGTGCCCTGAATCCTCAGCGGCTCGGCACGTGGGAAGATCAAGGTTATGAGTGGTTTGCAGGTTTATGAAAGGCACGATCGCTTCATAACCAGTCAACCAAAGAGCATCCAGCGTGAAGAACAACGAGTCTCCAGCCAGATCAAGCCAGTCCGCGGACAAAACGGGGATCGCACTCGCATTAGCAACAACCGGCCTTGAGGCTCTCCAGCCCCTAGTGCTGGTACTGGCTTATCAACTGGGCTCAACACGATTGGTGAATGGGCATAACCCGATCAACTTCTGCAATGGCCTGCTATTTGGCAACGCTTTCAGCCTGGTGGCGCTACTACTGGCACAACGCGTCCAACGGCAGCGGGTCCAACGAAGCAGAGACCAGCAGACGCGATGGAACTCAAGGATCGCTATCACATCTCTGCTCCCAATTGGCTGCAATGCCCTGCTAGAAGTGGCACTGGTGATCGCATTTTCTCGGATCAGCGCCATTCAGGTCACCCTCACCGTGGCCTGCACAGCCATCACATTGATGTTGTGGGACTGCCTTGATCAACGCAAAGCGCCGAAGACCATCCCAACCCTAGGAGCCGTTCTTGTGGCACTCTCCGCCTGGATTGCCCTTGGACCGACAACAGATACAGAAGCCGGCGTAGAGCTCAGCGCCATGGGAATGAATCTGATACCCAATACGACAACTGGCAATGGATTGCTTTTGATCCTCATCCTGACGCTCGGCGCGCTGTATTACAGGTTGTCAGAGCCAGTTACGCAGGAGGCCGGCGTGTTCGCCTACGCCATCTGGCAAACCGGCGTGCAAACAGTCATTTTCTTCATTTGGGCAATCACTACATTTGGTTTAGCCCATCTCTATGACCTACAGTCTCCTCTTCTCTGGCAGGCAATGCTTGTCTATGGGGGCGTGATCTCCACGGCGTATACATTAGTGGAGGCGGCCGCTCTAGCCAAACCAGGCGGCACACTCGTGGCCCTTTGCGGGGGCTTTCTACCATTCGCTAGCGGCCTACTGGCGAGTCTTCTGCTACGAGAACAGCTGACCTTCAACCTCGTCGTCAGTTGCGTGATCGCGGGAGCCGGCATTGGCTTGATTGAAGCCCAAAAGCTACGCAGTCGCGATCAAACCGCAATCGACCCATAATTTTAATCAATAACGATCCTCAGGATTGCGTCTAGCAAGACACCACGCTGAATAAAGACGCGCCGATTGGCCATCTCAACCGTAGACCATCAAACGATGGAAACGTTGCCACATTTGGGACCCACACCCTGTTCCTGCCTGCCCCCTGCAACGCCAGTCGGCAAGACGGATGCCTGAGCGGCGCGCTTCAGGGAGGGACGCCCACTCGGGGGCAATCTGGGTTCGCCATGAAAGGCCGGTCAAGGCGATATCGGCTACGGCTGATATGTTCTGAAACACTGAGAGGTGGCTGTCCTGGCGAACTCACCGATGGTCGCAGCCGCAGCAAGAACGCCTGTGACACAAATTGAATCAGCCCTGGGCATGGGGCCTAGTGTGAGGGAAGTACAAGCCACAGTGCCAGTGCTTGATGGTTCTTTACCTGCTGTTCGTGCGGGCCTTGATGGGATCAGGGCCTATGGGTATATCAGCCTAGGGATCGCTGTTTTGATCAGTTGTTTTGGTGTCCAACGGATCGATGCTTCGGCGCGGGGATGGAGGAATCTCGGCTTCCGTTTGCTGATCATCCCCGGGCTTACGTTGCTTTGGCCTTGGCTGATCAAGCGGATCTGGATGGGTGCTCCTCCAGCGGTTGAGCGAAATGCCCATCGGCTGGCGGCCCGACCATGATCAGCAGTCGACGTCAGGCCCATCGCTGGTTGATCAGCGTGTTGGCCGTCCTTCTCCCCTGGATGGTGGTGAGCGCCGTGGTGCAGCGTCCCGACATCCCCCCTGCGTCAGGAGGTTCATCGTTCTTATTCTCTCGGGCTGACCTCACTGACGCCGATGCGCAAGGTCGGCTGCTGTCTCAGTTCAGCTGGACGGCTCAGGGAACTCAACTGAAGGGGCAAGTAGAGGCTTCCAGCTCAGGCCGAGGGCATCAGTTGCGCGTATTCCCTGAAGGCCAACTCAACGTGGCGGACCCACTTCTGTATTGGACGCCCACCACCACTAATCCCGTCGAGCGTCAGAAAGCGCAAGTGGTGGGCTCGATCGCGGGATCCGGCCCTCACCTGTATCGCTTACCTGAGCTGGTGTCCAACGCCCTCCGTTCTGCGCAGCCTGGACGACTGCTGCTGGTGAATCCGCTCAATCAAAGCGTCATATCAACCTTAAAGCTAAGGCCAGTTCCAACTACAATGAACCAGCCATGAGCCATGGCTATGTAGCGGTGCAATGGACGCGCCGAAAACTCATTTACGACGGCATTCTGCTCGGGTCAGTGAGTGCCTACCTGCTGCTGTTCATGGCGATCAGCCATTGGTGGGCCGCAGCAGCCAATGTTCCCTTGGAGTCCGACGGCGTCGCCATCCGGGCCTACGGCAGTGCGGCCTATATCCTGTTACACCTCACCCTTTCGATTGGCCCTCTCGCCCGTCTCAACCCGCTCTTTCACACCCTGCTGTTTAACCGCCGTCACATGGGGGTGATGGTGTTTGTGGTGGGCTTCTTGCATGTCAACGGTTGGCATTTGCCAATGGAACCCTGGAGTTGGTTTGGGCAGAAAGCCCCAGAGCTGCCGTGGAGTTTCCATGGAGCGCTGAATTGGTACAACGACTTCGGCAATCGCGATCCGCTGGTGAGCTTGTTCACCAGCAATCGCCACTTCAACAACTTTGAGTTGTTTCCCTTTGAGTTGTTGGGGGTTGTGGGCTTGGCGGTGCTGTTTGTGATGGCCGTCACCAGCCACGACTTCTGGTTAACGAATCTCACGGCGCCAGTCTGGAAAGCCATTCATATGGCGGTCTATGTCGGCTATGCGGCTCTGGTGGGCCATGTGTGCCTGGGGGCCTTGCAGAGCAACCAGTCCCCTTGGCTGGCAGCACTGGTCTTGGCGGGTCTGTTTTGGTTGCTGTCCATTCATCTGATCAGTGGTTGGAGGGAATGGGCGATTGATGGTCATCCGCTGGCTGTAGAGACCTCGGGTTGGGTGGATCTGGGCCCCATCGATGCCATTGCGGATGGCCGGGCCAAAGTTGTGGTGTTGGCTGGGGAGCGGGTCGCGGTCTTTCGCCGCGGAGCAGAGGTGTTTGCCCTCTCGAATGTCTGTCAGCACCAGAACGGTCCCTTGGGGGAGGGCCAAATCGTGAACGGCTGCGTGGTCTGTCCATGGCATGGCTACGAATACCGCTTGGAAACCGGTGCCTCGCCGCCACCATTTACCGAATGTGTACCCACGTTCCCGGTCGAGTTGCATCAGGGGAGGGTGCGCCTTGGATTGCCTCCTCGCCAACCACAGCAGACCTGAGCGATGGAGTTTTTCATTCACTACAGGCCCCTGCCGAAAGCGCATCGGCGCTTCTTGGGTTGGTTTTTGCCGCTGGTTGTCGGCGTAACGGTCCTGCTCGGCCTGCTGGTGCCAACGCTGCAAAATCAATACGGTGCAGGTAGTCGTCAACCAATCAAGCAACTCACTGGCTTGCTACTCAATGGCCCAGGGGGAGCTCAGTTGTTAGTGCCGCGCCTAGGACAAACCACTGGTCACTCCCACTATTCCCGCATCTTGCTGGCGGGCCCTGGCAAAAGCAGCCCACCAGACTCGGTGATGCAGTACCAAGGGAAGTGGGTGCGTTTGCAGGGTTCCCTGTATAGCCATGGGCCCTTGAGCGTGATGAACACACGTCAAGCCCAGCCCATTCCTCAGCCTGCTGATCTCTCGGCTCCCGATTTGGAAGGGAGATCGCTCGGTTCATTCGAGTTGGTGGGCGAGATTATCGACAGCAAGTGTTTTTCCGGGGTGATGAAGCCAGGCGCCGGGAAAACCCACATGGGTTGTGCCATTCGTTGCATCAGTGGGGGAGTCCCGGCGGTGTTCCACGTTCACAACAAGGCGGGAGAGGTCCTGGATCTGGTGTTAATCGACCAGGAGGGCAAGCCTGTAAACGATCGAGTTCTGGATGTAGTGGCTCAGGCCCTCGCAATCCATGGCGAAGTGATTGAGTACGACAACCTGATGGCGCTCAAGGCCGACCCATCCACCTATAGGCTGCTGAGCTGATGAAGTTTGATCCCCGCTACGAGCTGCTGACATCCAGAGTCTTGGCGGCCCTACGCCCTGTTCTGATTGCCTTTTTGGTGATGAACGGAGCTGTATTGGGTCAAGGCAAGACCCCAATCTCATTTTGCAATGTTCTCTTTGTCGGCAACCTTTGTGCGGCCCTGGTTGTCTTGTGCTGGTTTAAACCCGGTCCCATCTGGAAGGATATCCAGGGGTTGTCTACGAGGGTGCGATTGGGTCTGGTTCTGGATGGATGGTTAGCGGCGTTGAACTCTGCGCTCATCTACATCGGCCTTGAGTACACCTCATCCACAAATGCGATTTTGCTGGGCCGTTTGGCTCCTGTGCTCTATGCCCTCTCCGGCGCTGTTGTGTTTAGTCGGCTGATTTCTAAACGAGAGTGGCTTGGATTTGGGTTCATCATTGCCGGCACGTTGGTGGTGGCTTTGATCGGTTCGAACTGGATGGTGAACAAAGGGGATGCCTTAATCATCCTGTCAACAGTCGTCTTTGCCATCTCCTCAATTCTGGGTAAAGCAATTCTTGATCAAGACGTGTCGCTGCGAGCGCTGGTGTTTGTGCGCAACGGCTCCTCCAGCGTGATTTTCTTCATCGTTGCCAACGTGGTCTTTGGACCGCATCACTTTGCTGATGCATTTTCCGGCAAACTCTGGATCGTCATGGTGATCTATGCCCTGCTGATCATTGTGGTTGCTCAGTTCCTCTGGTTCGATGCGTCCGACCAGCTTGACTCGATCAGTGTCGGTCGCTGGGCGACACCTGCCCCAGCGGTTGGTGTCTTGGTAGCGGCGCTGCTGAATCGGCAGTGGCCTGCCAGCAACCAGGTTGTGGGTTTGCTTGTGATCATGGTGGGGGTTATGATCATGGCTTTTGGCAAGACCAAGCCAGCCAGGGGCAAACAGGAGCAGGAGCAAATGGCGGAACTGACAGCCAATGGCGCGAACGTGATCGCTCCGGTGACATGAGCGTCAAGCTCCTGTTGATTGCTGATCCAGGTCGTTATCCCAACGGGGATGGAGAGGTTCCCTGCTTTTACAGAGCGGTTGCAGCACACCCTGATTTCGCCCCTCTGCATCTAGCCACCGAACAGATCAACAGCCTCCCGTCCTCCCAATGGCGCCTCACCCCGGTGCAGGCAGGTCTCGACCAGGCGACGTTTCTGCGGTTGGGACAATCGCCTGTCGCCCCCTTCAACCCTGAAGAGATCGATGCTGTCTTCTGCCGGAGCCTGAAGCCATTCGCTCAGGGGTATTTGGAGGTGCTGCAGGCGCTGGAGCCGCAGCTGCGTTTCCTGAATCGACCGTCAAGCAAAATCCAACAGCTCAAACCGCATTTCCTTTCGGATATAGCGGGTGCCTTCATGCCGCCACACCTGGTCAGTAGCGATCCAACACAGATCGAGGCCTTTTTGCAGACCCATGGTGAGGTTGTCGCCAAGCAAGGCAACAGCACCCAGGCCCAAGGGGTGTTTCGCCTGAAGAAACAGGGCAAGCTGTACGCCGTTGAACATGCCTATGGACACCGCTCAGAGCAAAGCTCGCTGACGTCGCTGCTCGATCAGCTCCAGGGCGGGACGGATGCCCCCCTGCAGTTCATGCGCTTCCTGCCACGCACCAGCGAAGGGGACAAACGGGTGGTGGTCTTGGATGGACAGATCTTGGGGGCCTATGTGCGGCGATCGGCGGCTGGGCACTGGGTGAACAATGTGGCCGCGGGCGGCCGCTGTACGGCGGCGGTTGTGGAGGATCAAGATCGAGAGGCGATTGAAGCCACTTGGCCTGCTTATGCCTCCCTGGGGTTAAGAGTGCTCGGCTACGACTTCTTGCAAGACGACGCCGGTGCCTGGCGGATCAGCGAAATCAACGTTGGCAATGTGGGTGGATTTGCAAGCTTGCAGCGGATGGGCAGTGCTCCTGCGCTCAATCAGTTGCTTGCCTGGATCAAAAACTTTGCTCTGGCGTCCGCTCCCATCGAGATTCGAGCGGCCCAGCCCAGAGACGATGCTGCCATTGCTGCGATCTACCAATGGGCCATCGATCAAGGAGAGATCACCATGGATGACCGCCGCTTCCCGCCGCAAGCTGTCGCAATGAAGCGCCAGGAGATGGGTGCTCGGAGCAGTCTGTTGGTGGCGACGTGCCTGGGGGAAGTCATTGGCTGGGCAGATCTCAAGCCCTACTCCCCGCGGGCGGGCTACAGCCGCTGCGCGGAAACATCGGTCTATGTGCACCCGGCAGTGCAGGGCCAGGGTGTGGGGGGTAGCCTGCAGCACCAATTGATCGAAGTAGCCCAGGGGTACGGCTACGCTCATTTGGTCGCTAAGGTCGTGGCTGGGAATGGTCACAGCATTCGCTTCCATGAGCGGTGGGGGTATGAGTGTGTGGGTACACAGCAGCGCATCGGCTACCTGCATGGTCGCTGGTATGACGTGACGATTCTGCAGCGCATTCTCAATACCGAAGCTGAGCAGGACCATGGGCTCTGAACATCTGCCCCCATCCCCGGGCTTGAGGTTCCTGATCGAGGGATTAAGCGCCTGCACGGTGAGTGATTCAGCGCAATTGTTAGAGCTGATTGCAAGCGCAGGCGTAAGCGCTGTTGAGCTTGAGCCCTGGGCTGATTACAACCACTCACCACGGGATAGCTACGGCCGTCGGCTGGTCTGGTATGGCGGGCATTTTGAGGTGATGGTGATGACGTGGCTACCGGGAGACTTCAGCGCTATTCACGATCATGGATACGCTCAGTGGGGAGCTGTGCAGTGTTTTGGTACCGCAGAGCATCACAGCTATAACCTGAAAGGGCGACACCTCCAGTATGAAGCATCTCTCCCTTACACCCCAGGGCAAATCAGGATGGTGAATCGAGGTCTCATTCATCAAATGGGAAATTATGGATCTGAGAGTTTTCTGAGCCTCCACGTCTACGGCGCCGATGTTTGCCGAGAAGCGATCACGGGCAGCGCACGCGTCTTTGCTGTGAATGAGGGTTGCATTCAGTTCACCAATGGCGGCGTTTTCTTTGGTCTCCCTAATCGCGAGATTCTGCGCTGTCAGACTGGGTTAACGGCTGACCCCGATATTTTGCACCGGCAGCAGCAGCTCAGAACATGGCGTGCTGCCCAGGCCTTGGCAAATGTCTGCTGAGATTTCTAGCCTAAAACCCTATGTAGCCGGACCCGGCTTCGATGAGTATTTTACTTCTCGTGATGCGTTCAGTTATGAATGTGCTAGGAATCTATTGGAACATGTCCGCCAACATTCACTAGCACAAACGATACTCGATCTGCGCAATGCCGAGCGGGACCTGCTGACTGCGGGAGTTGACTATCGTCTCGAGCAGCCAATGCTCACTCATCCCGAAGCCTTTCTGCCATTTGACCCACTGCCTCGGCTTATAGATCAAGTTGAATGGGATCTACTTGAGGCTGGCTTAACCCAGCGTACTTTTGCGCTGGATGCGTTTGTTGCAGATCTCTATGGAGAGCAGCGGATTCTTCGGGATGGGATGATCCCTGAGGATTTGATCGCCAGCTCCCCGTTCTGGCGCCCTGAGCTGGTGGGCTATGGATCGGGAATACGGCGTTGGTGCGTTCTCGCTGCTTTTGATCTCATCCGAAATGCTGATGGTCACTGGCTATTGCTCGAGGAGAACCTCAGGCGAGCTTCTGGGATCGGGTATGCACTTGCTGCTCGTGAAACGCAGCTTAAGCACTTCCAATGGTTATGCGAAGGGATTCACGTAGCGCCAATCCAAAGCGGGCCCAGTCTTTTGCGCAGCGCGTTGGCATCTCTCGCGCCATGGACTGACGAACCTGAACTTGTGATCCTCACTCCTGGTCGGCTGAGTAGCGCGTTCTACGAGCACCGCCGACTGGCTGATGAGATGGATATCCCGGTTGTTGAACCAACTGAGCTGTGGGTTGATGCGGGTCGTCTGTGGCGCCATTCGGGCGAGGGGCCTGTCTCCGTTGATGTGATCTACCGGCGCAACGAAGACTTCTACCCCAATGAGTGTGAAGGCGTTGATCTCATGCTGGGCATCCCAGGGCTGATGGGTCTCTTTTTGAATGGTTCGGTAGCCATTGCCAATCCTCCTGGAACCGGCATTGCTGGTGACAAGTTGATCTATAGCTTTATACCCGACGTGATTCGCTACTACTTGGGTGAACAACCCAAGATTGAGCAAGTGCCCACCTATCGTTGTGTAAATGCATTAGAACGAGAGTACGTGCTCGATAGGCTTGACCAACTTGTGATCAAGCAAGTTGGCGGCGCAGGGGGGGCAGGACTGCTGATCGGGCCACTCGCCACACATGAAGAAAGGCTCGCCATGGCTGAAGCGATCGGCATGAATCCCCGCCACCACATTGCACAACCTCTGCAAGAGCTATCCACTATTCCATGTCTTCTTTCAGGAAAGCTCGAACCCTGCCGTGTCGATCTGAGGCCGATCGTTGTTTTTGGACAACAACCAGTTCTGGCAACTGCTGCATTGACAAGAGTGGCCTTGCAACCAACCTCGAGGATTGTGAACTTCACTCAGGGTGGAGGATTCAAGGACACATGGATTGTCAAATCGGATTACTAGTAGCTCGCTCCCATTGACCCAGAACAAACGATGCGCTTGCTACAGGAGAGTGGAGCGCATCGGCCATCCAGATGTGCTGCTATATCTCTGGCATGGCAAGCTATGTGCCCAAGGCGTAAAGAGCTATCCATTGGCCCTGGCCCCGAAAGGCCTGCAGCTTAGGCGTAAGGCAAGGTGACGTGACCCCCTTGCTGCTCCAGTTCCTATGAGAGCTGGTGGGTTAGTCAGGCCGCTTTCCATTGCTGGAGGACTTCCAGGGGCGTGCGCCCCTGGAGAGCCGAATGCGGTCTGTAGACGTTGTACTCGATTCGGTGCTGTTCTGCCAATACCTTTGCCTCTGGTAAAGATGAGAAGAGCTCAATATTCAAGAATTCATCCCTGAGCCTGCTGTTAAACGACTCCACAAATGGATTCTCCCAGGGTGAGCCTGGCGGGATGTACGCCGTTGCTGAACCACTGCCTGTGCACCACTCCTGCAATGCGTGGGCAATGAACTCAGGGCCATTGTCCATGCGCAGATGGGTCGGTGCTGGATACAGCTTGAGTAGCTCCTCGATCGTGTCGATCACTTCAAAAGCCCTGCAACGTCGACCTACACGGATCGCCAGGCAAACACCGCTAAATTCATCCACCACGTTCAAGAACTTGAGGGCGCGGCCATCCATCGTCTGATCGAACTGGAAGTCGATTGCCCAAACGTGATGCGGGTATTCAGAGCGCAACAGCTCCCTGCCACCTCC
>Ga0209357_1000532_pt1 | contig 15053 bp, 16 predicted proteins | sample LauGreFBDMM110SD_2_FD_187573 | JGI IMG/M metagenome (GOLD analysis project Ga0209357, IMG submission 187573) | Freshwater lake microbial communities from Lake Michigan, USA - Fa13.BD.MM110.SD (SPAdes) (version 3) | ecosystem: Environmental > Aquatic > Freshwater > Lake | place: Lake Michigan... | reverse complement strand
GCCACATTGCGCGTAAAAACTTTTCTTTGGCTTCATCTGAACCGTGGGCCAAGATGGTCGGTGCCACCATGCCCAGGCCGATGGTGAAAATGCTCTGATTGGGCACCTTGTAGTTGGCTTCAACAGCGGCGTACGCCTTTTCGTGAGAGGCGGTGAGCCCGGCTCCGCCGAATTCGCGCGGGCCGGTGATCCAACCAAAACCTGCATCGAACTTCTTGCCGCGCCACGCTTTGGCCGAAGCGACCATTTCTTGTTCGGCGGCACGAGATTTTTCTTCGAACATCGACATGTTGTCAGAACCCTCACCCCAGACGAATTTTTTGTCGGTCTCTTTGGGCTCTAAGTTGGCGTCGAGAAAGGTCTTGGCTTTTTGGGTGAACTCGGTAATTTCCACATTGCTCACGGTAGTTGCACAAGTGCGTTGACTGCTAGCCGAGCAACTAGCGTTTGGGGAGCCATGGGTCAGCCAGTCGCCGTCACGGTCACCCGCTCGCACGAGCCAGGCCGCGTGCGATATGAACTCAACCGTTCGTTGACGGGCCAAGAGCACGAAAACTACGAGTCGACACCGCACCGCACCGAGACTTTTGGGGCAGTGCTGGCCGAGCGGTTATTCGCCACGGGCATCGTGCGCAGCGTGCATGTGTATTCGAGTGTGGTGACCGTGGATCTCGTTGCGGGTGCCGACGCCGACGCGTTGACATCAATCATTCAAGATTTGTATCAATACTGGAAGCCAGGCATGATTCCAGTCGTGCCAGTAGCAGTGGCGAGCACGGCTACGGACACTGCGCCTACATCGTCCTAGCGTTGGGGCGTGCCCAGCGCAGTAAACACCACGCTGTCGCTTAATGAAGTCGCCCAGCGACTCAACGTGCACTACATGACGGTGTATCGATACGTTCGCTCGGGTCGACTGGCGGCGCGCCAGCAGGATGGCGAGTGGCAGGTGCTGGCGTCAGATGTGCGGGCGTTTGCCGCGACGCGTGTTGCGGCAAAACCCGGCACTCGCGCCAAGCGCGGCGCGCGGGCTGCCGCTGATTGGGCGGGGCGTTTTGAAACCTGTCTGTTAGCAGGTGACGAAGTTGGTGCCGAACAGTTGCTTGATGATGCGCTCAACAGTGGCCACGACTTGTTTTCGTTGTATCTGGATGTTGTTTCTCCAGCGCTCGTTGCAATTGGCGCCCGCTGGGCGGGGGGCAACTTGCACATTCACGAAGAACATCGCGCCAGCACAATCGTGGGGCGGTTGTTTGCTCGGGTGAGTGCCCGATTCGCCCATCGGGGGCCTTCACGCGGCACGATCGTGATCGGTGGCCCAAGTGGCGAGCGACATGGGTTGGCGCTGACGATGGTTGCCGACTTGCTGCGTAGTCGTGGCTTCAATGTCTCAGACATCGGCCCTGATATGCCCGCAGATTCGTTTGCAACGGCGGTGCAAAACATTGACCAGTTGCGTGCCGTGTGTGTCGGTGTCACGTTGCGCGAATCGTTGCCGGCGGCAAAAAGTGTGATTGCTGCAGTCAACCGCGTGGTGCCCGACGACGTGACGGTCTATGTCGGTGGGGCAGCAGTTACTTCGGATTCCGACGCACAGCAATTAGGTGCCGACGTCTGGGCAAAAGATCCGCGCACGCTGGTTGCGCTACTTAGCCAAGCAGACTGAGTAGCGTCGGTCGGCGTGGCGGCACCGAAACACACCCCGGTCGACCCGACTGATCGTCCGCGGGCCTACACCTCGCCAGAATTTGTTCCTGCATCATGGACCAATACGCGCAAAGCATCGGTAACGGGTCGCCAACCCCGCGCTGATCGTCTCGGCCACCCCGGCCCAGATCAGGGCTATGTGTTGATGCTGGCTGAGCGAATGCGACCACGTATCAAAGTGGCCTCAGGTGAACATGTTGATGACGCGATTCAGGGTTGCATCGGCATTGCATTGCGCCGTGCTTCACACTTTGGTCGTGCTCCGGTTATCCACGACCTCAATATTGCACTCACGATTTGGGGATATTTTCTTGACTCACCCCCGGCGGATTTGGTAGCGGTGCGCACAAAAGTGTTTGCCGGTGTTGCCAATGTGGTGCACCACTATGTGGAAGCCCGTCAGATAGTGGACATGGTGCCGCATTCAACGATCATCATGACGCCCGAGATGGTGAAAAAAGCGATGCCCAACTCGTGGCGCGCGCTGGTCGGCGCTTAGTCGATAGCCAGTTTTCGCAGGTCGTCCAACCGCACGAACTCCAGAGTGAGTGCATGGGTTGACCGCAATCGCACGTGGGGCGCCTTGCCGGCTTCGAAGGCCTCTTGCCAACGTCCAGCGCACAAACACCACTGATCGCCGGCTTTGAGCCCGGCGAAACCGTATTGCGGCATCGGCGTCGACAAATCATTGCCAGCAGCCTTGGAGAATTCCAGGAAGTCGTCAGTCATGATTGCGCATACGGTGTGAACACCGGTGTCATCGCCGCCCGTTTCGCAGCAGCCATTGCGATACCAGCCGGTGACGGGGTCAATGCTGCATGACTCGAGCGGCTCGCCAAGCACGTTGGGCTGGGTAGAGATTCGTTCGCTCATGACAAGTTGACGCCAACGAGGCTGCCGATGAGGTAAGTGACGGCTACGGCAGCGATCAAGATGGCTACTTGGCGCAGGCCACCAAACAGCATCGGGCGATCAGATCGCTTGGCAATTGCCGCACCAACAATGCCTGCAGTAGTCACACCGATTGCCACCGATGCGAGACGCGCCTGGTCGCCTGAACTAACAATCCATGGAATCACAGGGAGCAATGCACCGATGAGAAAACTGACGAGCGAAACCGTTGCCACCGACACCGGGTTGGGAAGATGAGCAGGGTCGAGGCCAAACTCTTCACGGGCGTGCACGAGGACGGCGCGTTGTGGGTCGCGCATCACCTCGGTTGCTGCTGCGGTGGCCTGCGCTGCTGACATGCCGTGCGAGCGATACATTCCGGCGAGCTCTGAGGTCTCGGCTTGCGGGTTGTGCATGAGTTCGCGCATCTCGAGCGCCATCTCGCGTTCGATGAGATCGTTTTGTGCCTTCACCGACACCCACTCGCCGGCTGCCATGCTCGCGGCCCCCGCTACTGCCGAGGCGACACCAGCCAGTCGGACTACGTCACCACCCAAGCCACTCGCGGCAAAACCGATGATGAGCGACACGTTGGTGACCAGGCCGTCGCTCAAGCCAAAGATTCCAGCGCGAGCAGTGCCACCAGCGAGACCGCGATGGTCCGGATGATCTTGGTGTTCGGCACGTGGGGATTCGGGCATGGCTCAAAGTTACTCGTGATGCGAGGTGCTCGGTCGCGCTTAGTATCAACTGTGGTGTCTGGCACTCCTCGCTATCGCTTCGCGCCGTCACCAACCGGCTTTTTTCATGTGGGTGGCGCCCGTACGGCGTTATACAACTGGATTCTGGCCCTCGCCAACGACGGTGTGTTCGTTCTGCGTATTGAAGACACCGATGAGTCGCGCAACGAGCCCCAATGGACGCAGGGAATCCTTGATGCCTTGGCGTGGATTGGCATTGACAACAATGACCCACATTTTGAAGGGCCGTACTTTCAATCAGCTAATGCAGCAACGCATGTGGAGGCTGCTCATAAATTGTTGGCCGACGGTCATGCCTACTACTGCGATCTCACGTCTGAACAAATTCAAGAACGTGCCAAGGCCTCAGGCAAACCGGGCTACGACGGCTATTCGCGCGAGCGAGGGTTGACTGCCCAACCGGGCTACAGCCTGCGATTTCGGGTACCAGCCGGCACAACTGTCGTCATCGACGAGGTTCGCGGGCAGGTTGAATTCGACAATGCAACGATCGAAGACTTCGTCTTGCTGCGCGGCAACGGCACGCCAGTGTTCAACTTGGCCAATGTGGTCGACGATGTTTCGATGAAAATCACCAACGTGGTGCGGGCCGAAGAGCACTTGCCGAACACCCCTAAGCAACAGATGCTGTGGCAGGCATTGGGCCACCCCGTGCCCTCATGGGCACACGTGCCTGTGCTGGTGAACGAGCAGCGCAAGAAATTATCCAAGCGGCGCGACAAGGTGGCCCTCGAGCAGTATCGCGACGAGGGTGTTGTGGCGCCAGCGATGGTGAACTACCTGATGACGCTCGGTTGGGCGCCAACTGGTGACACCGAAATTGTCGAGTTCTCTTCGATCGTTGCCGACTTCAGGCTGTCGTCGGTGAATCACTCATCAGCATTCTTTGATGTCAAGAAACTCAATGCATTCAACGGTGAATATCTGCGCAAGATGACCGTCGAACAATTTGTGGAGGCGTGTGAGCCTTGGCTGACGCCCGATAAGGCACCGTGGCCCGCAGACCGTTTTGACCGGAATATGTTCTTGCGCATTGCGCCACACGTGCAAACCCGCGTGGCGGTGTTGTCAGAAGTGCCCGCGATGGTTGATTTCTTATTCATGGCCGATGTGGTCATCGACTCTGCAGCGTTCGACAAGGCATTCGCAGCCGATTGGGCACGACCGCTTTTGCGCCTGATTCGTGATCAATTCGCCTCGGTGGACTGGAACCCCGAGGCACTAAAAAATGTGGTCGAAGTGGTGGGCGCAGCCAGCGACGTGAAACTCGGCAAACTGCAGGCGCCAGTGCGCGTGGCCACGACGGGGCGCAGTGTTGGGCCGCCATTGTTTGAATCGCTCGAAGTATTGGGTCGCGACGAAACGCTGCGTCGCATTGACGCCGCACTCACCCGCGCTGGCTAACTTCGTGCGCCGCGCAATTGTCGTTGTTGGCGTGGCATCGGTGTCGGTGGCCGTCTATTTCTTGGTGACCCTCGCCCAAGTGTGGTCAACTGGCCGTGACGACTCATTTGCTGCCAGCGCTCGCACGGTGGACGCCATCGTGGTGCTTGGTGCAGCGCAATACGACGGTCGGCCGTCGCCACAGCTGCAGGCCCGACTCGACCATGCGTTGCTGTTATGGAAGCGCGAGGCGGCGGCGTTCATCGTGGTGACGGGCGGCAAACAAGCCAACGATCGTTTTACCGAGGCGCAAGCCGGCCGCGAATATCTCATCGCCAACGGGGTGCCTGCTGCGGTGATTTTGGTTGAGCCCAACGGCGCATCTACTTTCGAGTCGTTGGCTGGTGTGCGCCGTGATCTGGTTGCCACCATCGGGCATGTGGTGCTCGTGAGTGATCCGTATCACGTTTTGCGGGCCCGGCTGGTGGCCGACGAACTGGGATTTGTCGTCGATGTGTCTGCCACACGATCAGGAGTCACGCAGGGCACTGCTGCACTGCGGCGTAATGCTCGTGAAGCGTTGGGCATTATGGTCGGGCGAATCACGGGGTTTCGTCAACTAGAGGCTTGGCTACAATAAATGTCGCAACACTCTGGGGAGTGGTGTAACTGGCAACACAGCAGATTCTGGATCTGTTATTCAGGGTTCGATTCCTTGCTCCCCAACAAAACTTTGTCTAACTAAACCTTGTTTCAACAAATAGTGCACTCGCAATGAAAATCGTCAGCGGTAGCGTTGTGAGCCGTTCGGGCTCCCATCGTCTAGCGGCCTAGGACACAGCCCTCTCAAGGCTGCGGCACGGGTTCAAATCCCGTTGGGAGTGCCACTCATCGCACGAGCGATGGCAATGCACGCAGGCATTCGTAATCGGCCACGTCGTTGTATAAGAACGTCGACAATCGCACACCGGTGATTCCGCCGGGGCTTGTCACGGCGATTTCCGCGCGTAACTCGGTGCGTGCCGCACGAATCAGGGCATCTTCTTGTTCAGTAGTCAGACACAGTTCGCCGGGCAGGGGCACGATGCGCATGTTTGGTGCGCACAAATCGGGATGTGTGGGTAATACAACATTCCAAGCTTCTGCCAACATCTCGGCAGATTGTGTCACCGTGTTGCGACAGTGCTGGCTGCGGTCGTTCCACGACCAACGCGCCAAAAAATCAAAAGCTGCTGGTGTTGCCAGATACGCCGAGAGATCGGCTGTGCCCTGGCTGTCAAAAGAAAGTGGAAATCCACGTTCCGTATTCCAACTACCAGCCAGTGGAGCAAGTTCGTGAGCAGCGCGGTCAGATACGGCAACCAGTGCAGCCGATGGTCGGGGAGCGGCCACCCATTTGTGAAAGTTGCTCACCCACGCATCAATGCCGTGCGGAATCGCTGGTGAGACTTGCCCGACGGCATGCGCGGCATCCACCACGATGAAACAATCCGGTCGCAGTCTTCGTACTTCGCGTGCGATTGCTTCGATTGGGTTCAGCTGGGCACTCGTGGCCACGATGTGATCAAGTACCAATACGTCTGCATCGCCAAGTTGATCGGCAACTTCGCTCACGCACGTGGCGATGGTGGCGTGTGCTGGTGGCGCTGCAGGCAACTCACGCAAAGTTGCACCGGTACGTTGTGCCAGGGCACGCAGGCCCAAGATGACACCGCCATAGTTGGAGGACATCGTGGCAATCGTGGTGCCACTGCGCACGACCGCAGCTGCGGCAGCAATCACCCCTTGGGATGCGTTCGGCACGAATGCCACACGCTGTTCGTCGGTGCCAAGTTCAACGGCACACCTGGCACGGGCCGCACGCAGCATCGCCGGCAATTCCGATCGGAAAAAGAGATTTGGATTGTGTTCCATCTGCTCGCGAATCGCGAGTTGGGCAGCAACGACCACACGGGGGACGGCACCAAAGGAACCATGATTCAAGTAGCGAACTGAGGAGTTGAGACTCCACTCAGTGAGCGATGCGAGGGCCATAGAAACCCTCGCGCCGACGATGCGCAGCGATTGCTCGCATGCGTCACCGTCGGCGACGAAGAAAAAGCGTGTTTAGCGCTTCTTTTTTGCGGGCTTCTTTGCCGAGGCCGAAGCCTTTGGCGCTGAGGTGTTGAGTTTTGGAGCAGTAACTGCACCAAGTGCCACGTCTTTGAAACCCTTCAGCGCGGTGATCTTGGCAACTGTTTTTGCCTTGATCTGGATCTGCTCACCCGTTGCTGGGTTACGACCGATACGCGCTGGGCGCTTCTTCTTGAAGAACTTAGCGAAGCCTGAGATATTGACGATCTCACCCTTGGCCACATTGGCCAGGATGACATCAACAGTTCCCTCGATGACGGCTTTCGCCACTTTCCTCTCGACGTTTGAATGGAGTGCTACTGCGTTGATTAGTTCGTTTTTCTTCATAGATGCCCACCCTATTACACGGGTGGTGGATGGCGGGGCGATACCCCAGCAATATCTAGGCGTCGTGTCTGGCGGGTTAAAAGTGCACCCGACACACACGCGGGCCATGCACTTGGCCACCGGCCCACGTGACGGTGGCAGGGTCAACAAGGCTGAACTCAGGGATGCGCTCGAGCCACACCTGGAGTGCCACCCGTAGTTCGAGTCGAGCCAGGTTCGAGCCGGCACAGCGGTGGATGCCCGAGCCAAAGGCCACGTGGCGGTTATGTTCGCGATCCAAGATGACCTCGTCGGGGTGCTCAAACTGGCGTGGGTCGCGGTTGGCGGCTGGGTACGCCATCAAAATGCGGTCGCCGGCCTTCATTGGGCAACCCTGGAACTCGGTGTCGCGGTCCACGATGCGAGCCATGGTGACAGGCGAGTAGGCCCGCAAGAGCTCCTCGACGGCAGTCGGCCAGAGGTCGGGGTTGGCGCGCAATTGCTTGCGATGTTCGGGGTGCCCTGCCAAATGCCAGAGTGACGAGCCAATGGCGCTCCAGGTGGTGTCGATGCCCGCCACGAGCATGAGGTTGCAGACCCCGAGCACGTATTGATCGGTGACCGGATATTTATCACCCGAGTTGAGCAGGTCGGTAATGAGATCGTCCTCGCGGGGATTCTTTTTGCGGTCTTCAAGTTGGGTCTGGAAAAAATTCAGAATCTTGAGGCGGCTTTCAAACCGTACTTTTGGATCGGTGAGCCCCACTTCGAGCACGCCCCGCACCCACGATGTGAACTCATCGGCCATCTCGAGTGGTACGCCGAGCATCGTCGCGATGACTCGCACGGGAATTTGTTGTGCATAGTCGGTGCCGGCATCCGCCTCGCCACTGTCGATGAACTTGTCGATCAGTTGATTGCAAAAGTCACGGGTGGTCTGTTCGTATTTCGCCACGGCCTGCGGTGCAAACACCGGGAGGATGAGTCGGCGGTGCCAGTGGTGGTCGGGTGGATCGCTCGAGATGGGCGGGGCCGCAACACCGGCGTAGGGGCCCTCGACGCCGAGGCCCGAACGGGGCACGACGACGATGTCGCGCGAAGTGAAAATTTCGTATTCCTGCGCGATGGCGACCACGTCGTCATAGCGAGTGGGAAACCATGAGCCGCCCCAGCGGTCAGAATGCGCAATCGGGCACGCCGATTCACGAATGTCGCTCATGGTGGGATACGGATCACGCACGAACTCGGGGTCAAAAATGTTGTAGTCGGTAGTGGGGTCGTTGACCGGCCCAGAGTTTTCTTCAAGTGTGGTCATGGCTACTCCTCGATGATGATGGCGTCTTCGGGGCAGTTGGCTTGGGCCCGCCGAGCCTTGGCGTGCAACTCTGCAGGTAAGTCACCGACGATGAGCACCGTGGCGTGGCCGAGTTCGTCACTGCCGAACACCTCGGGTGCTGCAATCGAACACATTTGTTGGCCTTGGCACGAGGCTTCGTCTACTCGTACGCGCATGAATACAGATTACTTGTGACTTGTCATCCGAGCGCAGTCGGCGTAAAACTCTTCCACGGCGCGGCGGCTTCAAGTTGGGCCGCCACACGCAACAACACATCTTCACGTCCGTAGGCCGCCACGAGTTGCACCCCGACGGGCAGACCGGTCGCTGTGCGCCCGAGCGGCAGGCTGATGGCAGGTTGGCCCGACATGTTGAATTGGGCGGTGAAACGCACCCATTCGCCGGCCAATCGCGATGGCTTCATCGGATCGCTCGGATCATTGGTGAACGACCCAACTAAGAAAGGTATGCGTGCCAGCGTGGGGGTAAGCAACAAGTCATACCCGTCATGCCACCACTTGGCCAGTGCCCGGCGGAACATTGCGGCTGCAGCCACTGATTTTGCATAATCAACAGCCGATGACTTGGCTGCGTACTCAGCCTGCACCCAATTGACCGCCTCGATGTCGTCGCTCGTGACTGGGCGGCCGAGCAAGGCTGCCAGCGCATCGCGAGACACTGCCTGCCCCGTGGCCCACATCGCCCCGAATCGTGGTGGGAACGAAGCATCAGCCATGGCCGACGGATACGACTCATCTACATGGTGGCCGAGCGATTCGAGCAACTTCGCTGTCGCGCGCGCAGCATCGCGGCATTCGTCGTCTACTTGCACACCGTGCGGGTCGTGATCGAGCATCCCGATGCGCAGTCGTTCAACTGGTGCACCAACCTCGGCGAGAAACGGTCGTGCTGGTGGTGGCGCGATCACCCCATCGCCGACTCCGGCGCCGTGCACGGCGTCGAGTAGTGCGGCGGTATCGGCCACGGTGTGAGTGACTGCCAGTTGCACACTCAACCCGGATTCATCGCCGAGTGGTGCCAGCGAAACACGACCCCGACTTGGCTTCAAACCAACGAGGCCATTGCACGATGCCGGAATCCGGATACTGCCCCCGCCGTCGCTCGCATGGGCAAGCGGCACGATGCCAGCGGCCACTGCGGCGCCTGCGCCACCGCTCGAGCCACCGCAGGTGCGTGACAAGTCGTGTGGGTTGCGAGTTGGGCCCCAAGCTTCGGGTTCGGTAACGGGCAGGCTGCCCCATTCGCAACTATTCGTGCGGCCGAATGGAATGAATCCGGCAGCCACGAAGCGTGTTGCCAACTCCGAGGATTGTTGTGGAACGTAATTCATCGCTTTGATGGCCTTGTTGCCATTAGAGAGTCGTTGGCCTGCATACAAAATGCCGAGATCTTTGAAGAGCGTTGGTACACCGTGAAATGGTGCGTCGCTGCGCTGTGCGTCGGCAGTTTTCGCTAACTCGCGTGCATGATCGAGCCACGTGATGGTGACTGCGTTGACTTGAGGGTTGAAGGCTTCGTGGCGCTCGATTGCGGCATTGAGCAATTCGGTTGCCGAAACTTTCTTGTCGCGAACAAGCCGTGCTTGATCGAGCGCCGACATGAATCGTGTTTCGCGTGCGAACGATGACAACGCCATGAATCACTAACCTAATGAGGTCGTGACGCCTCAACATTCATCGGGGCGTGCTTCTGTCTTTGAAGTGTTGCGGGCACCTTCGGTTGGTGCCTACATCGGCGCCAACGTGTTGCTGTACATGGGCCTCTCGCTTCAGGTCACTACGTTGGCAAAGCAGGTTTACGACATCACCAGGCGCGAGTTGGATTTGGGATTTCTCGGCCTCGCAGAGTTTCTGCCGATTGCGCTGCTGGTGTTCGTCTCGGGCACCGTTGCCGATCGCTTCGCTCGCAAGCGCGTATCGCAATTTGCGATTCTTGGTGAACTTGCGTCGGCATTGCTCTTGATGCTGTATGCATCGACCCAACCTACGAGTGTCGTACCCATTTTTGTCATAGCGATTCTGTACGGCACGGCCCGTGCGTTTCTGGCGCCATCGATGCGTCCGATTGCCGCGGCGATTGCACCAGAAGGGCGACTACCGCAAATGATTGCTTTGTATTCCACCGTCTGGACCTCGGCAGGCATCATCGGGCCGGCATTATCCGGGTTTTTGTATTCCGTGTCGCCGGTGCTGGCGTATGGTTCGGGATCCGGGTTAATCATTTTGGCGTTCAGTTTGTTCTCGGCCGTTCGCGTGCCGGCAACCAAGCGCGGTGCCGACTCTGGTGAGCGGCCCACATTGCGCTCGGCGGTAGAGGGGCTGAGTTACATCCGTCGCTCACCAATCTTATTTGCCGCCATCTCGCTGGATTTGTTTGCCGTGTTGTTTGGTGGTGCAGTCGCCCTGCTGCCGGTGATTGCCGAAGAGCAGCTAGGGGTCGGCGACATCGCCTACGGGTGGCTGCGCGCAGCAGCAGGGATTGGCGCAGGTGGAGTAGCTCTATTGCTTGCCGTGCGACCGCTACGACGTCACGTTGGTAAGTGGCTACTCGTTGCTGTTGCTGTGTTCGGAGTCGGGACCATCGTGCTCGGTCTCACGCGCACGTATTGGATTGCCTTCGTCGCAATCTTGTTCATCCACGGTGCGGACATGGTCAGCGTGTTCGTGCGTGGATCAATCGTGCCGCTCGTTACGCCCGACGACAAGCGTGGTCGTGTCTCTGCGGTAGAAAATGTGTTCATCGGCGCGACAAATGAACTCGGCGCCTTCGAATCCGGTGTGGCTGCTCATGCCGTCGGCGTGCCCGCCACTGTGGTCGGTGGTGGTGTGCTCACGCTTGGCATCGTGGGCGTGTGGTGGTTCAAGTTCAAAGACATGCGCAACGTAGATCGCTTCGAAGAGTTGAAACCCGTATGAGAATGTCCGCTCGTGGTGCGTTCACCATCGCGCTTTTGCTGGCTGGGTGTTCGAGCGAGTCAAGCTCAGGTCAGGACGGTGTCCTCGACGGCATCGGCCGGTTGCCTGGCTATGACTTCTGGGCGCCGGTCACGCTGCCCGATGGTGCAGCGCTTGCGTTGCCGTTGCCTGATGGAGGACCCGTTGGTGGACGAGTAGATGGCAACCGTGTGCTGTTGGTGGGGGATTCAATCCTTGCGTCGACTGCCAAGCGCTACGGCAACGAGATGTGTGATGCGCTCGAGCCGTTGGGCTGGCAGGTTGCAGTAGAAGCAGAACCAGGTCGCTTCGCTGAATTCGGTGTGCGCGTCTTGCAGTCGCGAATTGATGCCATATGGGATGTGGTGGTTATCTACCTCGGCACTAACTACGAAGGCAACGAGTCTTCCCTGCGGACACAATTCAGAACAATGTTCGAGACCACCCGCGGGGTGGAAACAGTGGTGCTGACAACAGGTGTGTTTCGTGACGCTCAAAAAACGGTGAACAAAGTGATCAAAGAAGTTGCCGAAGAGTTCGACCATGTGAATGTGTTGGATTGGGCGAGTGTGGCGAAAATCAGGGGTGTCAATGGCGCTGACAAAATTCATCTTTCTGATCTCGGCCGCGCCGCCTTGGCTCAGACCATTGGTCGTGCTCTCGACTACGCCCCGTATCGCGAAGCGTCGTGTCTTGACCCGCGGTTCCGCGACGACTCGGCCATCACCCGTCTGCCGGTGGAGACAACGCTTCCTTAGTCTCAGCTGCGCGGGCGGCTTTTCGTTGTGTGGCACGCTCTTTGGCTTGGGCGGTGGTGATCTCGCGGTGGTGTGCGCGACACAGCACCTCTAGCCCGCCAACACCGTTGTGGTCGGGGCTCAAGTGATGATGACAGCCCGGGCCATAACCCGCGCCCTGGCGAGCAGTGCGGTGGTTGACCTCACAATCGCGACGCTCGGCGCGGCAGCCGCGGTGTTCACAAAAATATTTGGCACGACGTTTGGCTGCCGCTCGTGCAAAACGCCAAATGTGGTTGCGTTGGTAGTTGCTGGCGCATCCGTTGCTGCACCAGGTGCGGCGGCGGGGTGCTGTAATGAGTGCGTTGCACCACTGGCATCGACTTGGTTCGCCTTTCCAGGCCGAGAGCGGGCAACCAATGCGCTCCTGTTCGAGTGCCGAGAGTTCACCCGTTGCACGCACCGGCACAGACCCACGCCGTCGTCGGCGTGGCTTACGCGCGGATGTTGACCGGCGTCGCGCGCGTCGCATCGACCATGTCGAAAAAATCGTTGCCCTTGTCGTCAATCACGATGAACGCGGGGAAGTCGCGCACTTCGATTTTCCAGACGGCTTCCATGCCGAGTTCGGAATACTCGAGCACATCAACTTTGGTGATGCAGTCTTGGGCCAGGCGAGCCGCGGGGCCGCCAACCGAACCCAGATAAAAGCCACCAAATTGCTGGCAAGCGTCGGTGACTTGGCGCGAGCGATTGCCCTTGGCCAGCATCACCAGACTGCCCCCAGCTTTTTGAAACTCAGCGACGTATGAATCCATACGCCCCGCTGTGGTCGGGCCGAATGCGCCGGAGGCAAAACCAACAGGGGTTTTTGCCGGGCCGGCGTAATACACACAGTGGTCTTTGAAATAGTCAGGCAGCACACCGTCGCGTTCGAGCACTTCTTTGAGTTTTGCGTGGGCAATGTCGCGAGCGACCACCATCGGCCCAGTCAACATCACGCGGGTTTTTACCGGATGCTTGGAGAGCTCGCGAAGAATATCGGCCATCGGTTGGTTTAAGTCGATGTTCACCACTTCGCCACCAAGGTCACCAAAACTTACATCGGGCATGAAGCGTGCCGGATCTGTTTCAAGTTGTTCGAGAAAAATGCCGTCACGGGTGATCTTGCCGAGTGCCTGACGATCGGCACTGCATGAAACGGCCATGGCCACTGGGCAACTCGCACCGTGGCGCGGCAGGCGGATGACGCGCACGTCGTGACAGAAATACTTGCCACCGAATTGTGCGCCAATGCCTGTTTGTTGGGCGAGTTTCAATACCTTTTGTTCGAGATCGAGGTCGCGGAAGCCGTGACCAGCTGCACTGCCCGCCGTGGGCAGTGAATCAAGATAATGAGTGCTGGCAAGTTTGGCAACTTCAACTGCGTACTCGGCCGACGTGCCGCCGATGACGACTGCCAAGTGATACGGCGGGCAGGCTGCCGTGCCGAGCGTCTTCATTTTTTCAAACAGCCAGGGCAACAGTGTTTTTTCGTTCAGTAAGGCCTTAGTTTCTTGAAACAAGTAGCTCTTGTTGGCCGAGCCGCCACCTTTGGCGATGAACAAGAACTTGTATTCATCGCCGTCGACGGCGGCAATCTTTATCTCGGCTGGCAAGTTTGTGCGCGTATTAACTTCTTCGTACATCGATAGCGGTGCCAGTTGGCTGTATCGCAGGTTGCTGGTGAGGTAGGTGTCATAAACACCCCGCGAGATTGCTGCGTCGTCGGCACCACTGGTGAGTACGAACTGACCTTTTTTCGCCTTCACGATGGCGGTGCCAGTGTCTTGACACATTGGCAGCACTCCGCCGGCTGCGATTGATGCATTCTTTAGCAAGTCAAGTGCCACGAAGCGATCATTTTCGCTTGCCTCGGGGTCGGTGAAAATATTGGCAAGTTGCTGCAGATGTTCGGGGCGCAGGAAGTGGGCGATATCGCGCATCGCTTCGGCAACCAAACGGGTGATGGCGCTGGCATCCACGCGCAAAAATTCACCAAGTTCGGTTTTTGCAACCGAAATACCGTCGCGCGAAATCAGTCGGTACTTCGTGGTGTCAGCACCGAGCGGTAGCAACTCGACGTGAGCGAATGGCTCGGGAGTAGTCATCAGACCAATGCCGGTGAACCGACAAACGCACCGGGGTCGCCGGGCGCGGGTATGAGCGGCTTGCTCCACGCCACCGTCTTGGCCACTTGTTCGGTGACCGCACGCCACTCGAGTGGGTTCCAGCCTTCGGCGCGGGCCACGACTTGGCCGTCAATGCGCAAAAACACAAAGGCCGGAAGTGCAGCAAGTGCCAGTTGTTTCACGAAGGTGCGTTCTGGGTCGCAGAACACGAGGGTTTCGCTAGCCGCTGGCCCCAAAAAGACGCGCGCTTCATCGGGTGAGGCAGTCACCACATAATTGGTGCGCACGCTCGAGCCAGCGAACTGAGCAAGAATTCGCCGAGCAGTCGGCAACAGCCAGGCACTTTCGTTCGTGAATGGGTCGACGACGACGGACAAAAGATGGAACGTGGTAAGCCAGTCACGCAACGGACGCGCCTGTCCCTCTAGTGGCTGCAACAGGGTGTCAGATGAGGGCGTAACCACAACAGCGACGGTAGCAAGTCGCAAGTACAGTCTTGGCAATGCACCCGATCGAGCGATTGCGATATGTGGCACGCGCCGACGGTGCGGGCCCTGGCGTGCTCGTGCGTGAGACGGGGTTGGCGTTGTGCGACATGAACCTAGACCCACAGTCACTGGTGTTGGCTTGTCGGCGCATCGTCGAGCGTCATCCATCGATGGCACAGCTGTGGT
>Ga0209357_1000528_pt1 | contig 15111 bp, 14 predicted proteins | sample LauGreFBDMM110SD_2_FD_187573 | JGI IMG/M metagenome (GOLD analysis project Ga0209357, IMG submission 187573) | Freshwater lake microbial communities from Lake Michigan, USA - Fa13.BD.MM110.SD (SPAdes) (version 3) | ecosystem: Environmental > Aquatic > Freshwater > Lake | place: Lake Michigan... | reverse complement strand
GCCCCTTCCTCCCCTGTTGCAACAGCCCGCCATCCGCCAGTTCCTACTCACGGCGCTTGGGGCCTTGCCATGAGCAGCACTGCGAGCGGCCCCAACGCCAGCGGCCCCGAACCCGGGGAGCAGGCTGTTCTGGGGCCCGATGACTTAGGCAACAGCCTGCCGGGCACGGTGTATCTCGTGGGGGCCGGTCCAGGCGATCCCGACCTGCTCACCCTCAAGGCCCATCGGCTGCTCAGCCGCTGCGATGCCCTCGTCTACGACTCCCTGGTGCCCCGGGCCCTGCTCGACCTGGTGCCAGAAGGCTGCGAGTGCCATTTCGTCGGCAAGCGCCGCGGCCACCATTCCGTGCCCCAACCCACCACCAATGCGGTGCTGGTGGAGCTGGCCCAACGCCACCGCTGCATCGTGCGACTCAAGGGGGGCGATCCCTTCCTGTTCGGCCGCGGCGGCGAGGAGGCGGCCCACCTGGTCAAACAGGGGGTGGCGGTGCAGGTGGTGCCTGGGGTGACGGCGGGTATCGCCGCCCCGGCCTACGCGGGCATCCCCGTGACCCACCGGCGGGCCGGCTCCAGCGTCACCTTCGTGACCGGCCATGAGGAGATCGATAAGGGTCGCCCCGGTGTCGACTGGCGCGGCCTGGCCCGCAGCAGCGATGGGCTAGTGATCTACATGGGCCTGCACAACCTGACCCAAATCTGCGCAGAACTCATGGCCGGCGGTTTGGCCGGCAGCACCCCGGCGGCGGTGGTGCAGCAGGGCACCGTGACCGGCCAACGCCAATTGATCACCACGCTCGCCGACCTGGCTGAGCGGGTCGAGGCCGAAGGCTTCGGCTCCCCCGCCATCGTGGTGATCGGCGCCGTGGTGGCGGAGCGGATTCCCCAGTGCGCCCCGGAACCGGCCCTGGTGGAGATGCCAATTCCCTTCTAAAGCAGCACCCCTACTCGAGCCGCAACACCCCCTGGGTGCGCTCCCGGCGCTGCTGGTCCTGGGCCCGGTAGAACTCCTGGCAGCCGTCCCGGGGGGACAGCACACAACTCACGTAGTTGGAGGCATCAATTAGGGCGGCGCGGATCGCCTTGGCCGCAGGCGTGCGCTGGGACTGGCTGTTGTTCGAGCCAAATTGCAGGGTGCCGGCGGCGGCGGTGAGGGCCTGACCGGTAGTGCCCATATTGGGAGCCAGCCAAAGGGCTAGACCGGCGGCGGGCGCCAGGCTGCCGCCATTGGCGCGGGCTTCAGCCGTGTTGCTGGCCCGCCCTTCGACGGTGCGCGCACCGATGATCTCGCCGGTGCTGCTGTCGACAATGCGGATATCGAGGGCGACGTAATCCTTGGTTTCCAGCTGCTGCTTAGCGGTGCCAAAACCGAGCAGGCCGAAGTTGCTGCCAGATTGCTTGTTCTCCACGTTGTTGTCGTAGGCCGTGAGGGTGCCCAGCACGATGTAGCGGGCGCCGGTCATCTGGCCCTTTTTGGCGGCGTTGCTGCCCTTTTTGACGATGCCCAGTTCGGCCAGCTCCTGCTCGGACAACACCTGCTTGAGGTTGCTGCGCTCCACCACCTGGATGTCACCCGTGGCGGAGAGTTCATTGGCCAAAGTGGCAGCCAGGTCCTGGGCCACCGATCCCTGCCACCACCAGGTGGGCTGGGTCACGGTGTTCTTGAACTCCGGCACCGACACGGTGGGCTTGCTCCTGGGTCGTGCCGGGCGGGGCTGCTGATAAGGCTGCTGATAGGGCTGTTGGGGCAGGGGCTGGGGATACTGCTGGGCCCCTGCGGGCAGGCCCGCAGTCCCGACAAGCAAGCAGGCGAACAGGCAGGCGCTGCGGCGGTTTGGGGTCATTACGGCCGGAAAAAAGGGACGATCCATCAAGCCATGCTGGCCTGGAGCGGGCGACCTGGCTTGGGGCTCCAATCATCAAGCCATCAGGGCAGCCGCAGGTCCACGGTCACGGCATCGGGGCTAGCTCCCCGCCAGGGGGCTGCCGCTGGATCCAGCGGAGCTTCAGCACCGGTGGGCTCCTGGGGCAGGAAGCCCCCGTCTTCGCTCAGCAGGGTCCAGCGCTGCAGGATCGGGCCGGCAGTTTGGGAGCCGCCCGCTTGGCAGACATGGTTGCGGTTCAGTTCCTCGAAACCCAGGCTCCCCAGGGAGGAAATCAGAGCAGGAAATAGCGCTGGGCCATCGGCAGCACCTCCGCCGGCTCACAGGTGAGCAGTTCGCCGTCGGCGAACACTTCATAGGTCTGGGGATCGACCTCCACCTTGGGCAGGGCGCTGTTGTTGCGCATGGCGGCCTTACCGATGCCCCTGGTGTTCTGCACCGGCACACACAGGCGGCTCAGGCCCAGCTTGCGGGGCAGGTCGGCCTCGAGGGAGGCCTGGCTCACAAAGGTGAGGCAGCTGGGAGCTAGGGCCTTACCGAAGCTGGCGAACATCGGCCGGCCATGGACAGGCCCGGGGGTGGGGATCGAAGCATTGGCATCGCCCATCTGGGCCCAGACGATCGAACCGCCCTTGATCACCAGCTCCGGCTTGACACCAAAGAAGCCCGGTTTCCACAGCACCAGATCGGCCAGCTTGCCCACCTCCACCGAGCCCACCTGGCTATCCACCCCATGGGCGATCGCCGGATTAATCGTGACCTTGGCGATGTAGCGCTTGAGGCGGCTGTTGTCGTTGCGGCCACCCCCCGGACCGGCGGCATCTTCGGGCAGGGCGCCCCGTTGCACCTTCATCTTGTGGGCGGTCTGGAAGGTGCGAATGATCACCTCACCCACCCGGCCCATGGCCTGGGAATCGCTGGCGATGATGCTGAAGGCGCCGATGTCGTGGAGGATGTCCTCGGCGGCGATCGTTTCGCGGCGGATGCGCGATTCGGCGAAGGCCACGTCCTCGGGAATGCGCGGATCGAGGTGGTGGCACACCATCAACATGTCGAGGTGCTCCTCCAACGTGTTGCGCGTGTAGGGACGCGTTGGATTGGTGCTGCTGGGCAGCACATTGGATTCGCCGCAGATGCGAATGATGTCGGGGGCGTGGCCGCCACCGGCCCCCTCGGTATGGAAGGTGTGGATGGTGCGGCCGGCGATGGCGCGGATCGTGTCCTCCACGAAGCCCGCCTCATTGAGGGTGTCGGAGTGGATGCACACCTGCACATCGAACTGATCAGCCACCGATAGGCAGCAATCGATCGCCGCCGGGGTGGTGCCCCAGTCCTCATGCAGCTTGAGGCCGCAGGCCCCGGCGCGGATCTGTTCCTCCAGGGCGGCCGGGGTGCTGGCATTGCCCTTGCCGAAGAAGCCCAGGTTCACCGGCAGCCCTTCGGCGGCCTGGAGCATGCGGGCCAGGTGGAAGGCGCCGGGGGTGCAGGTGGTGGCGTTGGTGCCGGTGGCCGGGCCGGTGCCGCCGCCCAGCAGGGTGGTGACGCCACTGGCCAGGGCCGTTTCGATCTGCTGGGGGCAGATGAAATGGATGTGGGTGTCGATGGCGCCGGCGGTGACGATGTGGCCCTCGCCGGCAATCGCCTCGGTGCCCGGGCCGACGATGATGTCGACCCCATCGGTGATATCGGGGTTGCCCGCCTTACCGATCGCACAGATGCGGCCGTCGCGCAGGCCGATGTCGGCCTTCACGATCCCCCACCAATCGAGGATCAGGGCGTTGGTAATCACCGTGTCCACGGCCCCATCGGCGCGGCTGGTCTGGGCCTGGCCCATGCCATCGCGGATCACCTTGCCGCCGCCGAACTTCACCTCATCGCCGTAGCTGGTGAAGTCCTTCTCCACCTCCAGGATCAGCTCGGTGTCCGCCAGGCGCAGCCGGTCGCCGGTGGTGGGGCCGTAGGTCTCGGCGTAGGTGCGGCGGTCGATCCGGTAGGGCATGGCCTCTCTGGCGGCGGGGGAGGGAAAACGGGAATCGGAACGGGGAGGAGCTTGGCGCCCCTAATCCAGGGGTCCGTTAATGCGGCCGTTGAAGCCGAACACCCGGCGCGCCCCGGCGAAGGGCACCAGGTTCACCTTGCGGCTGTCGCCCGGTTCAAAGCGGATCGCCGTGCCGGCGGGGATGTCGAGCCGCAGGCCGCGGGCGGCCTCGCGATCGAACAGCAGGGCGGCGTTGGCCTCAAAGAAATGGAAATGGGACCCCACCTGCACGGGCCGGTCGCCGCTGTTGGCCACGCTGAGGGTGGTAACCGGGCGACCGGCATTGAGTTCGAGCGTGCCGGGTTCGCTGAACAGTTCGCCGGGAATCAGGGGAGCCATGGCGGTAAGGGCTGGGGTGGGAAAGGGCTGCCGAGGGGAAAAGGCGGAAGGGGGTCCGGCTCAGCGGATCGGGTCGTGCAGGGTGACGAGCTTGGTGCCATCGGGGAACACCGCCTCGATCTGCACCTCCTGCACCAGCTCGGCGATGCCCTCCATCACCTGGTCGCGGCCCAGCCAGGTGGTGCCCTCGGCCATCAGCTCGGCCACGCTCTTGCCATCGCGGGCGCCCTCGATCACCAGGAAGCTCAACCAGGCCACCGCCTCGGGGTAATTGAGCTTCAGGCCCCGGTTGAGGCGCCGTTCCGTCAGCAGGGCCGCCGTAACGATCAGGAGCTTGTCCTTTTCCTGGGGGGTGAGGTGCATGCAAAGGGGGTGGCCAGGGGCACTTTGGCAGCGGCCGTGGCTACGGCAGCGTTCATGAAGAGGGGCTGCTCCCTGGTGAACAAGCCACAGCCGGTGAGGGCCAGCAGGCCCACCAGGCCAAGGCCACGTCCCATCCCTAGGGAAAGACGGGGAAGGCCTGGCGTTCCACTGACTTGGCTCCCCATTCCATCTCTTGCCGGTGCAGATCCAACCTATCGAGCGGGCGGCAACGCCGATGACCACTCCAGGGCCGGGCTAGGCGGGCCCTGGCCTAGGCCAGCAGGCTGCGCCAGAACGATTCCGCCAGGGCGCTGGCCCCGTGAGGGTCGCCCGCCGGCTGGCCGACTGCTGCCACGGCCTGGCCATTCACGGCCCGAATCGGCCGGCAGCCCAGGCTGTTCAGCAATAGGGCCGCGCTAACTGAGTGCTTGGCCGAGTCCTTGCTCGGGTCATGAACTGAGTCATCAACTGGCTGGAGCAGGAGCGCCGGATCGAGGCTGGCTTCCCGGGCCAGACCCAGGGCCAGGGCCCGGCCCCGCATCACCCCCGGCAGGCAGCCACTGGTAACGGGCGGCGTCAGCCAGGCGCCTGCCACGAACAGCACGAGGTTGGCCGTGGCGCCACAGCAGAGCTCGCCACCGGTGCCCAGCAACAAGGCCTCCTCGGCGCCGGCGCTGCGGGCCTCGCGCCGGGCCTGGATCGCCTGGCCATAGGCAAAGGTTTTGCACTGGCTCAACAGGCTGGCGCCCTGGCGCCGTTCCAGCTGGCTGATCCAAACCGTTACCGGCCTGAAGCTGGGCTGCAGCGGCGTGAACTGCAACCAGAAACGGTGCAGCAAGGGCGGCTCGCCCTCGGCGGGCAGATCGATCCCCCGGGCTAGCGCAGATCCCCGGCTCCAATTCAGGCGCAGGGCCCCGCTTAAGGCCCTGCCCCCAGCCTGGGAACGCTCCAAGGTGGCCGCAATCAGGGGCTCGAGCCCTTGCCGGTTGGGGGGGGGCTCCATGCCCAGGAGGGCGGCTGAGCGGTGCCAGCGCTCGAGATGGGCATCCAGCAGCCGGGGCTGCCCCTGCTCCAGCAGCACCGTTTCAAACAGGCCATCGGCCAGGGTCAGGCCGCGATCATCGAGGGGCAGGCTCAACTGGTCGGGCCGGCCCCACTGACCCCGCTGCGGATGCTGGCTGGGATCGCCGATCCAGGCGATTGGCTTTGGGAGGTCTTGGCCGCCGCTCATGCCAGGGCCTCCAGCAGGGGTTGGAGTTTCCAGCCCAGTTCCTCCGCTTCTCCAGCCGGATCGGAATCGGCAACGATGCCGCAGCCGGCGTGGACCCGCAGGCGCTGGCCCTTGACCATGACGCTGCGGATCAGGATGTTGCTATCGAAGCTGCCATCGGCGCCGAGGCGGAACAGGGAGCCGCAGTAGGGGCCCCGCGGCACCGGCTCGAGCTCGCTCAAGCGTTGGCAAGCGCGCACCTTGGGGGCGCCCGTGATCGAGCCCCCCGGCCAGCTGGCCCGCAGCAGGTCCACCAGGCCCAGGCCAGGCCGCAGCTGGCCCCGCACCACCGAGGTGAGGTGGTGCACCTGGCGATAACTCTCCAGCCCCACCAGCTGGTCGACCCGGATCGAGCCCGGCTGGCAGACCCGGCCCAGGTCGTTGCGCATCAGGTCGACGATCATCACGTTCTCGGCCCGGTCCTTGGGGTTGGTGACCAGGTCGGCGGCGGCATCGGCATCGGCCAGGGGATCGCTGCTGCGGGGGCGGGTGCCCTTGATCGGCCTGGTCTCCACCGCGCCACTGGCCGAAACCTGCAGAAACCGTTCCGGCGAGGCCGACAGCACGGCCTCCAGGCTGCTGTAAGCACCTGCCCTAGCGGGGCCACCAACGCTGGCGGCACTGGCGCCGGCAATCGCCAACCCAGAGAAGGGGGCCGGGCAGTGGCGGCGCAACCGGCCATAGAGGGCCAGGGGATCGGCGGCAGCTGCCAAATCCTGTTCGCAACAGGCGCTGAGGTTGGCCTGAAACAAATCGCCCCTGGCAATCAACTCGCGCACCTGGCCCACCTGCTCGGCGAAGCGGGCGGCGCTGGTGTGCCAGTGCCAGGCCCCCACGGGAATGGCGGCGGCTTCGGGGGGGACCTGGTGGGGCAGGGCCTCGATCACGGCGGCCAACTCGCCAAAGAGGGCGCTGTCGCTGCCCTCCAGCCACAGCCGTTGCTCCTGTTGGTCGAGCCGCAACACCGGGTCATGGCGGGCCGCCCAGAGCACGGCCATGTCGCTCTGGCGCCAATGGGCGCCCGGTTCCACCCAGGCACCGGCCCCATAGGCCAACCAGCCCATCCAATGACCACCGCCGGCCACCATCGCCGCCAGGGCCCCAAAGGGGTCCTGGTCGCGGCAGACGACTAGCTCCCGGGGCGCCACCCCGAGCACACTCCAGCGGCCCAGGTCGGAGCCATCACCATCCAGCCACACCAAACCCTCCCGGCCAAAGCGTTCGGCCAGGCCCCAGGCCAACGGCCAGGGATCGCGCCAGGGCAGCTCCAGGCGCCTCATCGGCCCTGGTGGTGGCCCTGGCGGCCCTGGGGGGTGGCCAGCTCGGGATGGCCCGCCTCGATCAGGGCGGCATCGCGGATGCGGCAGCTATCGCAAAGGCCGCAGGGTTCGCTGCCGCCGCTATAGCAACTCCAGGTTTGGGCGATCGGCACACCCAGCCGCAGGGCCTCGGCGACGATGCGGGTCTTCTGCCATTGCACTAGGGGGGCCCAGAGCTGGGCGCCCCGGCCTTCCCGGCCGGCCTTGCTGGCGAGATCGGCCAGGGTCTGGAAGGCCCCCAGGTAATCGGGCCGGCAATCGGGATAGCCGGAATAATCCACCGCGTTGACGCCCAGCACCAGCCGCTCAGCGCCGCGAGCCTCCGCCAAGCTCAGGCCCAGGGCGATGAACACGGTGTTGCGGCCTGGCACGTAGGTGGAAGGAATCACCCCGGCCTCCACCCCGGCGCTGGGCAGGGCGATGGCGGCATCGGTGAGCGAAGAGCCGCCCCAGGCCGCCAGGTTGACGGCAATTGTGTGGTGTTCGGCCAGACCCAGCACCCCCGCCAACCGATCGGCCGCCACCAGCTCGCGGCGATGGCGCTGGCCGTAGTCGAAGGAGAGGCCGATGACCCGCTGGCCCGCCTCCACCGCCAGGGCCGCCGCCGTGGCCGAATCAAGCCCGCCGGAGAGCAGGGCGATGGTGGTGGGAGTGCTCAAGGACAGGGGGCAGACGGGAAGCCGGAGCCAGGAGTGGCCAGCCCCATGATGGCGCCGTAAAGCGCCGCCACCAGGGCCCGTTCAGCGCACGCCCAGCCATTTGTGGGTCTGCAGGCTGAGGCGCCAATCGGGCCGGGACTGCACAAAGGCAACCGCAAGCTGCTGGCCCTCGGGGCAGTCGTAGCCGGGTTGGAGCAGCAACAGGGGGCCAGGGGATTGGCCCGGCAGCCCGGCAGAGGGGTCACTCACCCGCCGGGCGGTGGCAGCAGCAGCCATGGCCAGGGCGAAGTCCAGATCGGCAGGGCTGTGCACCACCACCTTGAGCTCATCGCAGCGCTCTAGCAGCTCGGCCCTAGGCGGCCGATGGGCCTTGGGGGAGAGGGTGATCCAGTCGAAACGACCGCTCAGGGCGTTGACGCCGCTGGTTTCCAGGTGCAGGGGCAGGCCGGCAGCGGCCAGGGCGGCGCAGAGGGGCCCCAGGTCGTGTTCGAGCGGTTCGCCGCCCGTGATCACCACGAAGCCGGCTCCAGCAGCGGCGGCCGCCCGAACCTCGGCCACCAGCCCAGCAAGCGGGCGCTGGGGATGGCTCTGGGCCGGCCAGGAGTGCTTGGTGTCACACCAGGGGCAGCCCACCGAGCAGCCGGCCAGGCGGATGAAGAAGGCACTGCGGCCGGCGTGGGCCCCCTCCCCCTGGAGGGAATGGAAGGTTTCCACCACCGGCAGGCTGGCGCTGCTTGGGGCGTTCGCCACGGCTCAGGCCGCCACCAGCTGCTCCCCAGGGCTGGCCGGCAGCCGCTGCTGGGCCGCCTCGATCAGGCCCCGGAAGAGGGGATGGGGCCGGCCAGGCCGCGAGAGGAATTCGGGGTGGAACTGGCAGGCGGTGAAAAAGGGATGGCCCTTGAGCTCAATCAGTTCCACAAGCCGGCCATCGGGGGAGGTGCCGCTGATCTGATAGCCCGCCTCCACAAAGGCAGGGCGATAGGCGTTGTTGAACTCGTAGCGGTGGCGGTGGCGTTCGTAAACCACCTCCTCGCCATAGAGCTCCTGGCCCAGGGTGCCGGCCGCCAGGCGGCAGGGATACACCCCCAGGCGCATGGTGCCGCCCAAATCCACCACATCCTGTTGCTCGGGCAGCAGGTTGATCACCGGGTGGGGGGTGTGGGGATCGAGCTCGGCGCTGGTGGCACCCACCAGGCCGGCCTGGTTGCGGGCCCACTCGATCACGGCGCACTGCATGCCCAGGCACAGGCCCAGGAACGGCACCTGCTGTTCCCGCGCCCAGCGGATCGCCGCCACCTTGCCATCAACGCCGCGGTTGCCGAAGCCGCCTGGCACCACCACCGCATCCATGCCCTGCAGCAGGGCCTCCGCCCCCTGGCTTTCAATCGTTTCGGCGCTGACCCAATGGAGATCCAGGCAGGCATCGCGGTCGATGCAGGCGTGGCGCAGGGCCTCTACCACCGAGAGGTAGGCGTCATTGAGCTGCACATACTTGCCCACCAGGGCCACCTTCACGGCCCGGCCCGGGTTACGCAGCTTGTGCACCAGTTCGGCCCAGCGGGCCATGTCGCTGTCGCGATCCTCGAGGCCCAACACCTCGAGCACCTGGCGGCTGAGGCCTTCGCTTTCCATGGCGATCGGCACTGCATAGATGCTGTCGGCATCGAGGGCCTGGATCACGGCCTTGGTGGCCACGCCGCAGAAGCCACCAATCTTGGCCTTGAGGTCTTCGTTGATCGGCCGATCGCTGCGGCAGACCAGCACATCGGGCTGGATGCCGATCGAGCGCAATTCCTTAACCGAGTGCTGGGTGGGTTTGGTCTTGAGTTCGCCCGAGGTGCCGATGAAGGGCAGCAGGGTTACATGCACATAGGCCAGGTCGTTGCGGCCGACATCGCCGCGGAATTCGCGAATCGCCTCGAGAAACGGCAGGGATTCAATATCACCCACGGTGCCGCCGATCTCGGTAATCACCACATCGGCGCCGCTATTGGCGGCCACCCGCTTGATGCGTTCGCGGATCTCGCCGGTGATATGGGGGATCACCTGCACGGTGCCACCGTTGTAATCACCACGCCGTTCCTTATTGATCACCGACTGGTAGATCGAGCCCGTGGTCACGCTGTTCAGGCGCGACATGGCCGTGTCGGTGAAGCGCTCGTAGTGGCCCAGGTCCAGGTCGGTCTCGGCGCCGTCCTCGGTGACGAACACCTCGCCGTGCTGGTAGGGGCTCATCGTGCCCGGATCCACATTCAGGTAGGGGTCGAGCTTGAGGATCGACACGCTGTAGCCGCGGGATTTCAACAACCTCCCCAGGCTTGCCGCCACGATCCCCTTGCCGATGCTGGACACCACGCCACCGGTCACGAAGACGAATTTGGCCATGGCACCTCGGGCGAAGCCCCAATTTATCGGTTCATGACAAAGGCCCGGTAGCCCGGGCCAGGCCGCACCAAACGAAGGGGCTCAGCCCTCCAGAAGGCTGCGCAGCATCCAGGCGGTCTTTTCGTGGATCTGCAGCCTCTGGGTGAGCAGGTCGGCGCTGGGCTGGTCGCCGCAGTCATCGGCCAGCACAAACACGGCCCGGGCCGTGCGGGCCACGGCCTCATGGCCGAGCACCAGTTCGCGAACCATGGCGGTGGCAGCAGGGATGCCCTGGGTTTCGCTGATCGACGCCAAGTTGGCAAAGTTGGCGCCGCCAAAGGGGGCGGGACATCCAAGCGAGCGGATCCGCTCAGCAATCCCATCGAGGGCATTCCAGAGCTCGATGTACTGCCCCTCAAACATCAGGTGCAGGGTGTTGAACATCGGCCCGGTCACGTTCCAATGGAAACCGTGGGTCTTGCCGTAGAGCACGAAGGTGTCAGCCAGCAGGCGCCCCAGGCCTTCGGCGATCTGCAGGCGCTGCTCTTCAGGCAGGCCGATGTCAATCGGCTGGGCGCTGCTGGAGAGGGGGGCGGCGGACATGGGGAGGCAATCGCAATGGACAGCCCCGGCTACTGGGGCGATCCAAGGGTTCTAGCCCAAGCCGAACCCAACTGGTACAACCGCTGGTTGGGTTTTGGGTTGGGGCCGCCAGCCCTCACTCGTCGGCGGTCCAGGTGCTGGCCACATGCAGCTCCTCGAGCTGCTTCAAGCTCACATCCGCCGGCGCCTGGGTCATCAGGCAACGGGCCTGCTGGGTTTTGGGGAAGGCGATCGTGTCGCGGATCGACTCCTCGCCGGCCAGCAGCATCACCATCCGGTCGACCCCGAAGGCCAGGCCGCCGTGGGGCGGGGCGCCCATGTCGAGGGCCTCCATCAGGAAGCCGAACTGGCGATTGGCCTCCTCCAGGGGCAGGCCGATCGTTTCCAGCACCTGGCGCTGTAGGGCCGAATCGTGGATGCGCAGGGAGCCACCGCCCAGCTCCAGGCCATTGAGCACCAGGTCGTAGGCCTGGGCCCGGGCCGTCGGCAGGGTGGCGGCCCACTGGGCCGGCTCGCTGCCGAGGTCGGCAACGTTCGGTGCGCAGAAGGGGTGGTGCAACGCTTCGAGGCGGTTTTCGCCGGCGTTGAACTCGAACATCGGGAAATCGACCACCCAAAGGAAGTTCCAGGCGGCGTTGGCCCGATCGGCGGCCACCAGGCCCAGCTCCTTGGCCAGGAACTGGCGCACCCGATCGAGGGCCTTATTCACCGTGGCCGTGTCGCCGGCGCCGAAAAGCAGCAGGGTGCCGGGCACGGCGCCGGTGCGCTCGAGCAGTTCGGCCTTGGCTTCGGCTGAAAGGTTGTCCTTGATGGCGCCGATCGTGTCGATCTCGCCGCCCTCGCGCACGCGGATGAAGGCCAGGCCGCCGGCTCCAGCCTTTTGGGCCTCACTGAAGACATCGCCGCCGGGCTTGATGCGCACGTTGCTGAGGGCCTCATTACCGCCGGGCACGGCGATGCACTTGACCGAGCCACCGGCCGCCACGGCGCCGGAGAACACCTTGAAGCCCATGCCAGCCACCAGGTCGCTCACGTTCACCAACTCCATGCCGTAGCGGGTGTCGGGCCGGTCGGTGCCGTAGCGATCCATGGCCTCGTGCCAGGTGAGGCGGGGGAAGGGCTGGGGCAGCTCGATGCCCTTGACGGCCTTCCAGATCGCACAGATCAACTGTTCATTGAGGGCCAGGATCTGCTCCTGGTCCATGAAGCTCATCTCCATGTCCAGCTGGGTGAACTCCGGCTGGCGATCGGCGCGTAGGTCTTCGTCGCGGAAGCAGCGGGCCACCTGGTAATAACGCTCCAGGCCGCCCACCATCAGCAGCTGCTTGAACAGTTGGGGCGACTGGGGCAGGGCGAACCATTCGCCACCGCAAACCCGCGAGGGCACCAGATAGTCGCGGGCACCCTCGGGGGTGGAGCGGGTCAGCACCGGCGTTTCCACCTCGATGAAGCCCTGGTCTTCGAGGAAGCGGCGGGCGGTTTGGATCGTGAGGTGGCGCAGGCGCAGGTTGCCGTTCATGCGCTCGCGGCGCAGGTCGAGATAGCGGTGGCGCAGGCGCAGCTCCTCGCGGGTGTTCTCCTCGTCGTGCACCGACACCGGGAACGGCAAGGTGCCCTTCACCGCATTCAGCACGGTGATGGCACTGGCCAGCAGCTCAATCTTGCCGGTGGCCAGGCGCTCGTTGATCGATTCGGCCGGACGGGCCCGCACCCGGCCCTTCACCTGCAACACCGTTTCGCTGCGCAGGTGTTCGGCCACGGCGAAGGCTTCGGCGCCCAGATCCGGATCCACCGTGATCTGCACGGTGCCGCTGCGGTCGCGCAGGTCGATGAAGATCACGCCGCCATGGTCCCGGCGCCGGTCGACCCAGCCGCACAAGCTCACGTCCAAACCGATGACATCCTGAGCCAGATCACTGCGCAGATCGCCGCACCCGTGGCTGCGCATGGCGGAACTCGAAATCAATTAATGATTTTCCCATGGCGAGCGGGCGGGGAACCAGCAAGCCTCAGGGGCGCCGGTAAAAAGGCCGTTTCACCACCGTGGCCGGGGCCGCCTTGCCGCGGATCTCCACCGCCAGTTCGGTGCCCAGCTTGGCGGCATCACTGGGCACATAGGCCAGGGCGATGGCCTCCCCCAGGGTGGGGGACCAGGTGCCGCTGGTAATCACGCCAACGCTCTGGCCATCCCGAAGCACCGGATAGCCGTGGCGGGCGATGGCCCGGCCCTGGAGCTTCAGGCCCACCAGTTTTCTGGTCACCCCCTCGGCGCCCTGGCGCTCGAGCACCTCCCGGCCGATAAAGGGTTTGGGCATCTCCAGATGCACCAGCCAGCCCAGGCCGGCTTCCAGGGGGGTGGTACTGGCATCCATCTCGCTGCCATAGAGGTGCATGGCGGCCTCCAGGCGCAGGGTGTCGCGGGCGCCCAGGCCGCAGGGCACCACGCCTTCGGTGAGCAGTTGCTGCCAGAGGGCCAGACCGGCGTCGTGGTGCAGCAACAGCTCAAAGCCGTCTTCGCCGGTGTAGCCGGTGCGGCCCACAAACAACTCAGCGCCGGCGGCGGCACCCTGGGCCGTGCCAGCCAGGCGCAACTGGCGATGGCCAAAGCGGGGCAAGCCAGCCAGGGAAACGCCGCTCAGGGCTTCCAGCCGGTTCGCCGCCTCCGGGCCCTGCAGGGCCAACAGCACGCCTTCGCCCTTGTGATCGGAAACGTGGATGCCCATGGGCTCCAGCTGGGCCCGGATCCAGGCCGTGTCGGCCTCAGCGCAGGCCGCATTGATCACCAGCAGCAGCCCGTCGGTTTCGGCGCCGGCAGCGTCCTCTGCGGCCACCCGGCCCTGGTCATAGACGATCAGGTCATCGCGGATGCCGCCCGCTTCGTTGAGCAGCACCGTGTAGCAGGCCTCAGCGGGGCCAATGCGGAACAGGTCGGTGGGCACCAGGGCCTGGAGGGCATCCTTGGCGCCATCGCCGCGCAGACGCAGCACGCCCATGTGGGAAATATCAAAGAGGCCGCAGCCGCTGCGCACCGCCGCATGCTCCGCCACAAGACCGCCGAACTGCACCGCCATCTCCCAGCCGGCGAAGGGCACCAAGCGTGCGCCCGCCGCCCGGGCCGCCTCAAACAGGGGCGTGCGCCGCAGGCTTGGAACGCCGTCGGGGTTCTGGTCCGAAAGGCCTGCAGAGGCTCCTGGGGAAGGGGCAGCCAGCGGAACGTCGGCCATGGCAGCAGTGCCGCTCAGATCGTGCAAATCCTATGGAGCCCAGTTCACGGCCTGGCAGGCCTAAAGTCAGACCGACCATGGCGAAGAGATCGCTAACCCGCGCTAGGCCAAGTTGGCTTGCTCGCAATCAGGGCAATGTCCCTGACAGCACCAAGCGCCGGGACTCAGCTAACGCTAAGTTAAGTAACATTTTATACGAAACAGCCAGGCTGGGCGGTTCATCTGTATCGCAGCTGCCACAGCTGGTGGGCCCCAGCCGTGATAATGGAATGAATAAATGATACGTGAGGGTGGGTGATTGTCCGCAACGCTGGGCCTGACATCGCCGGCTGATCTCCTTGCCACCCAGGTGGACTGTGAACGGCTCGCCTATCCCACGGGAGCTGAAATCTTTGCCAGCGGTGAGCGGGCAGCCTCAATCTTTGGCGTTTTGCAGGGGTTGGTCGAACTGATCGATGCTGACGGCAACCGGCTCTGTTATCGCCCCGGTGAGGTATTCAGCTATCAGGATATTGCCTGGCGAGAAGGCCGCTACCGCAATCACGCCGTGGCCCGCACGCCCGTGGAGCTTGTAAAACTAAGTCGGCCCCAGTTCCTCAACCTGCTGCACAACCACCCCACCATGGCGGTGATGCTGATCTCCCAGCAGCACGAACGCATGCGCGAACAACGCAATAGTGGCACGATTTGCTATTGATTGGCAGGCTTTAAATCGACTGGATTCAAGTCATCATCATTTAAATCGCACCTATCATAATAAGAGCAACCCTGCGGCCAATTGATCGCTAAAAGCTGGGCGTTTGCCCCAGCAACAACAGCAAACTGCGCACCACCTTGGCCGCCAGCACGCTGCTCACCCCACTGGGATCCAGCTGGGGGGCCAGTTCCACCACATCGGCGCCCACTAGCTGGTGGTGGCGCAGTTCATCCACCAGAACGGCGAAATCCTTCCACAGGAAACCCCCCGGTTCCGGGGTGCCGGTGCCGGCCAGCACGGCAGGATCAAACCAGTCGAGATCGACGGTGAGATAGAGGGGCCGGCCCCGCAGGGCG
>Ga0209357_1000525_pt1 | contig 15146 bp, 12 predicted proteins | sample LauGreFBDMM110SD_2_FD_187573 | JGI IMG/M metagenome (GOLD analysis project Ga0209357, IMG submission 187573) | Freshwater lake microbial communities from Lake Michigan, USA - Fa13.BD.MM110.SD (SPAdes) (version 3) | ecosystem: Environmental > Aquatic > Freshwater > Lake | place: Lake Michigan... | reverse complement strand
GTTGGGTAAGCCCATTGCTATGGATGAGGGTTTGCGTTTCGCTATTCGTGAGGGTGGCCGTACTGTTGGTGCTGGTCGAGTCACAAAGATCCTGAAGTAGTCCACAGTCCGTATTGAATTAACTAAGAAAATCTCAAAGTAAGGGGCCAGTTATGGCAAAGAGCGAGAAGCGGGTGAAAATTACTCTCGAGTGCACAGAGTGCAAAGAGCGTAACTACATCACCATGAAGTCCAAGGTAAACGACCGTGAGCGCCTAGAAATGAAGAAATACTGCTCCCGCGATCGTCGTCATACCAACCATAAGGAGACTCGTTAGGCCACTGATAGCCTGACCCCTTCATTAGGGCAGTAGCTCAGCTGGTAGAGCGCCGGTCTCCAAAACCGATGGTCGGGGGTTCAAATCCCTCCTGCCCTGCAAAAGACCAATTGAATCAATAACGAAAAGACAGAACAAAACAAATGTCGACTCAAGACCTCAACCGAGAACAAAAGCGCTCAATGAAGCGCCAGGGCGCCCTGAATGATCAGGGTGTCCCAGTTCGTGCTGCTCGCACAGGTCCTAGCAAAAATGTCAACAAAGAGCGCACCAGCCCCATCACCTATTTACGAGAAGTACGTGAAGAGATGCGCAAGGTTGCATGGCCTACTTGGCCTGAAGTGCGCAAGTACTCCATTGTTGTGCTCGTCACCGTAGTGATATTCACCTCCATCGTTGGCGGACTCGATGCATTATTCGGTTTCTTCTCCAGCTGGCTTTACAAGGACTAGTAGGAATTTCATGAGCGATAATTTTCTTCTCAATATGGGCAAGTCGTCTGAAGGCGACGTCCTTGACGATGCAGTAGCAACAGAAGTTGTCGACGCATCATTCGACCTCACCACAAGCGAGACCAACAACGATGCTGAAGTTGTTGAAGCTGAAGTGGAATCAATTTTCTCTAAGCCAGGGCAGTGGTACGTCGTTCACTCACAGTCTGGTTATGAGAAAAAAGTTGAACTTAACTTGAAGTCACGTATTTCATCAATGCAAATGGAACACCGCATTTATGAAGTTGTCATTCCTATGGAAGACGCAGTGGAGTTCAAAAAAGGTCAAAAGCAAATTGTTCAGCGCAAAGTTTTCCCCGGCTATTTGTTGGTGCGTTGCGAAATGGACGACGAATCATGGTTCTGCATTCGCAACACTCCTGGAATCACGGGGTTCGTCGGGCAAAGCCACAAAGGTCAAAAGCCAACACCATTGTCGCGACGTGAAGTGGAAACCTTCCTCTCGGCAAAGGGAGACGGCAAGGCTGCGCCAAAGCGCAAGTCACCAAAACTCGAACACGAAGTTGGCGAGAGCGTACGTGTGAAGGAAGGCCCATTTGCCGACTTCACTGGCGTCATCGACGACATCAATGTCGATCATATGAAGTTGAAAGTTCTCGTCAATATCTTTGGCCGCGAAACCATCGTCGAGATGGATTTCAGTCAAGTAGCGAAACTCTAAATAGCGGAACTCACAGTAAAAGGCCAATAAGGAAACATAGTCATGGCAAAAAAGAAACTTGCAGCAATCGTAAAGATTCAGATCCCCGCAGGAAAAGCAACACCTGCGCCACCAGTGGGTACCGCACTCGGACCCCACGGCATCGCCATCATGGACTTCGTGAAGCAGTACAACGCTGCAACCGAAGCTCAAGCAGGAACCATTATTCCTGTTGAGATCAGCATCTTTGAAGATCGTTCATTCACCTTCGTTTTGAAGACACCACCAACACCGGTGTTATTGCGTCAAAAAGCTGGTATTGAAAAGGCCTCGGCAACTCCTGGTAAAGCAGTTGCAGGAACGGTGACAGAAACAGACATTGAAGAAGTCGCCAAAATCAAAATGCCAGACCTCAATGCGTACGACCTTGAAGCTGCGAAAATGCAGGTTCGTGGTACAGCGCGTTCAATGGGTTTGAAAATCGTTTAAGTAATACATTCACACCGGTTCGACCAAGACAACCTCGCTTGGCAACCCAACATATGAGGGAGGCTTTATGCCAGTTAAAGGAAGCTTAGGAAAAAAGTACAAGGCTGCAATCGCTGCGTACGATCGCGAAGAACTGTTTAGCCCATTAGAGGCTGCAGAGATCGTGAAGAAATCTGCAAAGGCAAAATTCGACGAGAGCGTTGAAGTTGCCGTGCGTTTGGGTGTTGACCCACGTAAAGCAGAACAAATGATTCGTGGCACCGTTGCGTTGCCTTCGGGTACAGGCAAGACAATACGTATTGCTGTTTTCGCAGCTGGCGATGCCGCTCAAGCTGCTCGCGATGCTGGTGCCGATCTTGTTGGCGCCGACGAACTTGCTGCCGAAATTGAAAAAGGCAACATGGACTTCGACTTGGCCATTGCTACTCCCGACATGATGCCACTCGTTGGTCGTTTGGGTCGTGTGCTTGGACCACGTGGTCTCATGCCAAACCCCAAAACGGGCACAGTGACCCAAGATGTGGGCCGCGCAGTGAGTGAATTCAAAGGCGGCAAGGTGGAATACCGCACCGACCGTTACGGCAACGTGCACGTTCCCATTGGCAAGGCAAGCTTTTCTACAACCGACCTTGCCAACAACCTTCTTGCCGTTCTCGATGAAATTCAGCGCGCGAAGCCAGCTGCCTCAAAAGGCAAGTACTTGCGCAAAATCGTCATTGCCAGCACGATGGGCCCTGGCGTGAAGATCGATACCAACCGTATAAAGCCTGAAGTATAAAAAGTTTGTAATTCGGCATTTGCCGATAGCGTCACACATCTACATAACCGTTCGGTTACTCGCCAAAGACATCTGGCTTGTGCGCAAGCACAATTAAGAGAGCAGCAATTGGGCTCTGCCAGAAGAGGCGAACAACTTTCGGACACAGAACCACAGATCTCGCGATCTCGTGGTGTGTTCAAAGGGCGTTCGCAATTGCGGGCGCCGTGCGACCACACACACGATAGAGCGCAAGCCGAGTCGTGTCCGAGAGAAACATAAGGAGGTGAAAATGACTTCTACAAGCATCCGTTCCGAAAAGGCAGCCGTGGTGTCCGAAGTTCGGGAAAAGTTGGCAGCATCCGATGCAGCCATCGTGACCGAGTACCGAGGAATGACCGTGGCTGCACTTGCTCAACTACGTCGTGAACTGCGAAAGTCCGGTGCCGAGTACAAGGTGTACAAAAACACATTGGCTCGTTTTGCCGCTCGTGAAGCAGGCTACGAAGGCCTCGAATCAATGTTGGTGGGCCCATCGGCCATTGTGTTTGTGAAAGGCGATGCTGCAGCTGCGGCAAAAGCACTTCGCGAACAGGCCAAGGCGAACCCACTCCTCATCGTCAAAGGCGGTGTGGTGGGAAACTCCATATTGTCGAAAAAAGATCTCGACGTTTTGGCAGATCTGCCACCGCGCGAGGTATTGCTGGCCCAGTTCGCTGGTGCTCTGCAGGCTCCGCTCGTCAAGACCGCAGGTCTCTTGCAGGCACTGCCTCGCAATATGGCATACGGCTTGAAGGCGCTCGTCGACCAAAAAGCTGCTTAATTCATTCATTTTCATTCATTTTTAACCAAAAATTCAGTTTTCTCCCGCGGGAGATCTACACAAGGAGATAAAGCAACATGGCTCTTAGCAAAGAAGACATCCTCGACGGCATTTCAGCCCTCACCGTTATTGAACTCAAAGAACTCCTCGATGCATTCGAAGAGCGCTTTGGCGTGACCGCAGCTGCTCCAGCAGCCGTTGCAGTTGCTGCAGTTGCCGGTGGCGCAGCTGCTGCAGAAGAAGAGCAAGACGAGTTCGACGTCATCTTGAAAGATGGCGGAGCTCAAAAGATTCAGGTCATCAAGGCCGTACGCGAGCTCACCAGCCTGGGCTTGAAAGAAGCAAAAGACCTCGTTGACAGTGCTCCAAAAGCTGTTCTCGAGAAGGTCAGCAAAGAAGATGCTGCGAAGGCAAAAGCCAAGCTTGAAGAAGCTGGCGCAGGCGTCGAAGTTAAGTAAGACCAAAAAAGTGGCAGTACCTCGGGCGAGAGCCCGAGGTATTTGCTTTTTCTGGCCTGATTTGGTCGGAAATGCTTGACTCGGGGCGAAAACTGGCTTATCTTGCCTGCGAGACGGGCAATCTGGAGTTTCCGCGGAAGTTCTGCCAAAGATAAGCCCTATTTTTTGCGCTCCCGTGTTCATTTGGGTGGGGTCGCGGTAGCATGTTTTGTTGCCGTGTGCTTTTGTTTGTCAACATTTCCCATGTTGTCGCAGAGCACATTTCATCCCCTACCGCTTGCAAACAGGAGTAAATAGTGGCCTCTCATTCGTTGTCCCGCGATCGGTATTCATTTGCGAATCTTGGCGAAGCCTTAGAGATTCCCGATCTCATTGCTGTCCAACGCGAAAGTTTTGAATGGTTTGTTCGTCAAGGTCTTGCAGAAGCATTTGCCGACATTTCGCCTATCAAAGACTTCAGTGGAAATCTTCAACTCGAACTCGAGTTTGACCCCACCGATGAAGACCTGTGCCCACCACCAAAGTTCACCATGGAAGAGTGTCGCGAACGCGACATGTCCTATGCATCAAGCATCTTTGTTCGCGCTCGTTTCTTAAACGGTTACACCGGAGAAATTAAAGAGCAAGTTGTTTTCATGGGCGATTTCCCGAAGATGACGGAAAAAGGAACATTCATCATCAACGGCACCGAGCGCGTTGTTGTATCGCAGCTCGTGCGTTCTCCTGGGGTTATTTTCGAACCAGGTGAGCGTTTCCGTTTGCGTAACTTGTCGAAGCACCAATTGGTCAAGGGCACCATTCACCCGTACCGCGGTGAGTGGCTCGAGTTCGACGTTGAACAAAAGCCAGGAAAAGACGTTACCGCAGGCACACGTGTTGCCCGTAAGCGTCGCCTTGGTGTTTTCACCATCTTGCGTGCACTTGGTTACGACGAAGAAGGTGCACCAGGCTTCCTCGACCGTTTTGTTGCACACTTCGATTTCCTTGAAGGCCAGTGGGAAAAAGAGCGCAACATTGCTCCTACCCGTGATGAAGCACTTGTTGAAATTTACAAGCGCGCCCGCCCAGGTGAACCACCAACCTTAGAAAGTGCACGCGCATATTTCGAAAATGCATTTTTTGAAAATCGCCGCTATGACCTCAGCCGTGTTGGTCGTTACAAGCTCAATCGCAAACTTGGTGGGGAACTTGCAAGCTTGCAAAAGAACTTCGGCCTCACCGCCGATCAACTCGATTTGCCTGCAGTAGATCAGCCAGTACTTGCTAAGTGCGAAGTACTTGCCACCATCTCGTACATGTTGCACCTCGTGAAGCAAGAGCCTGGTTATCGCCTCGACGACCAAGACCACTTTGCAAACCGTCGTATTCGTTCTGTGGGCGAACTCATTCAGAACCAAGTACGCATTGGTTTGTCGCGTATGGAGCGCGTTGTTCGTGAACGCATGACAACACAAGATGTTGAAGCAATCACACCACAAACACTCATCAACATTCGTCCGGTTGTTGCTTCCATCAAAGAGTTTTTCGGAACTTCTCAGTTGTCGCAGTTCATGGACCAAGTGAACCCATTGTCGGGTCTTACTCACCGTCGTCGTTTGTCAGCGCTCGGACCTGGTGGTCTCAGCCGCGAGCGTGCCGGCTTTGAAGTGCGAGACGTCCACTTCTCTCACTACGGACGCATGTGCCCAATTGAAACACCAGAAGGTCCAAACATTGGTCTCATCGGTGCACTCAGCACATTTGCTCGTGTGAATGAATTTGGTTTCATCGAGAGCCCTTATCGCAAAGTTGTTAACGGTGTCGTTACCGACCAAATCGTCTACATGGCAGCCGACGAAGAAGAGAACTACACGCTTGCTCAGGCGAACACTCTGTTGAATGCCGACGGAACGTTTAAGGCCGAGCGCGTGTTGGTGCGTCGTTCTCCACAAACAGCCAGCCTTGAAGACTTGCGTAAAATGTTGGAAGCCGAGTCATTCTTCGGTGCTACAACCGACATTGCACTTGTGCCCGGAACAGAAGTTGACTACATGGACGTTTCGCCGAAGCAAATTGTTTCGGTTGCAACGGCGCTTATTCCGTTCCTTGAACACGACGACGCAAACCGTGCACTCATGGGTGCCAACATGCAGCGCCAAGCAGTTCCACTTATTCGAGCAGAAGCACCGTACGTAGGAACCGGAATGGAATTGCGTGCAGGCCGTGACGGTGCCGATCTTTTGTTGGCACTCGACGATGGAACCGTTACCGAAGTTTCTGGTCGCGGCATCACTGTTCAGTACGACACACTTGGCAAGAAGCGTTACAACCTCGCTAAGTTCCGTCGCTCTAACCAAGACACATGTATCAACCAAGTAGTTCGTGTACGCGAAGGACAAAAAGTAAACAAGGGCGACCTCATGGTCGATGGTCCAAGTACCGACCTTGGTGAACTTGCTCTTGGCAAAAACCTCCTCGTGGCTCTCATGCCGTGGGAGGGTTACAACTTCGAAGACGCAATCATTTTGTCTGAGCGTTTAGTGAAAGACGATGTACTTACTTCCATCCACATTCACGAGCATGAAGTTGATGCGCGCGATACCAAGTTGGGTGCAGAAGAAATCAGCCGTGACATTCCAAACTTGTCCGACGACATTCTTCGCGACCTCGACGATCGTGGCATTATTCGTGTTGGTGCTGAAGTTGGCCCTGGCGATGTGTTGGTCGGCAAAGTAACTCCTAAGGGTGAAACTGAACTCACCCCTGAAGAGCGTTTGCTCCGTGCCATCTTTGGTGAAAAGGCTCGCGAAGTGCGTGACACCAGCTTGAAAGTGCCTCACGGCGAAAGCGGAAAAATCATCGACGTCAAAGTGTTCTCTCGCGAGAACGGCGACGAATTACCACCAGGTGTCAACCAACTCGTTCGTGTTTATGTTGCACAGAAGCGCAAAATCAGCGTGGGTGACAAACTCGCAGGGCGTCACGGTAACAAGGGTGTTATTTCCAAGATTCTTCCTATTGAAGACATGCCATACATGGACGATGGAACTCCTGTCGACATCATCTTGAACCCACTTGGTGTTCCATCACGTATGAACGTCGGCCAGGTTCTTGAAGCTCACCTTGGTTACTGCGCACGTTGGGGTTGGACCGATCCAAAAACCAACTCAGGTAACACCATTGGTACTCCAATACGAGGAACGGAAACGAAGACGCGTCCAACAACTCCTCCTGCAACGTTCATTGCAACACCAGTATTCGATGGTGCGCATTGGGACGAGGAAGACATACATAACTCGCATCCGACAATCCAAACAATCTTGGAAAATATCACTCCCGATGGTGTCGACGGTCAACGTCTCATTCAAAAGACTGGTAAGACCCTTTTGCGTAACGGACGAACAGGAGAGGTGTACGACAACCCCATCACTGTTGGGTACATGTACATCTTGAAACTGTCTCACCTTGTTGACGACAAGATTCACGCTCGTTCAACTGGTCCATACTCCATGATCACTCAGCAGCCACTTGGTGGTAAAGCACAATTCGGTGGTCAGCGATTTGGTGAAATGGAAGTGTGGGCACTCGAGGCCTACGGTGCGGCATATTGCTTGCAAGAACTGCTCACCATTAAGTCAGACGACGTTCTAGGACGTGTGAAGGTCTATGAAGCAATTGTGAAGGGCGAAAATATTCCTGAGCCCGGAATTCCTGAAAGCTTCAAAGTTCTCATGAAGGAAATGCAAGCACTTTGCCTCGACGTAGAAGTTCTCGCAGCCGATGGTGCCGAAATTGAAATGGGCAACATGGACGACGACATCTTCCGCGCAACAGAAGCTCTTGGTATCGACATCAGCCGCCCAGAACGCGGCACCGATGACGACGACCGTGAGCGCCGTCGCGAACGCGCCTTCTAGAAACTTCTTAAACACAAACGTCCTTTATCTCTCATCAACTACCACGATCTTTAAGGAAACGGAACCGACATGCTCGACGTGAATATGTTCGACCAACTACGAATTGGCCTTGCAACAGCCGATCAAATTCGTCTCTGGTCAAAAGGCGAAGTCAAAAAGCCCGAGACCATCAACTACCGCACCCTGCGTCCTGAGAAGGACGGCCTTTTCTGTGAAAAGATTTTTGGACCAACCCGCGACTGGGAGTGCTACTGCGGTAAGTACAAGCGCGTTCGTTTCAAGGGAATCATCTGCGAGCGTTGTGGCGTTGAAGTAACACGTTCAAAAGTTCGTCGTGAGCGCATGGGTCACATTGAACTTGCTGCGCCAGTTGTGCACATTTGGTATCTACGCGGAACACGTAGCTGGCTTGCCTACCTTCTCGGCGGTATTGAAGCCAAAGAAGAGTTGAAGGCAAAGCAACTTGAAAAAGTAATTTATTTTGCTGCAAGCCTCGTTACCAAGGTCGATGTTGATCGTCGTCATAACGACCTTGCCAACTTGGAGCAGGAATACCTTGCTGAACAAGATGCAATTAAGAAAGATATGGAGCTTGCACTTGCACGCAAGTTCAAAGATGTTGAAGCAGAACTCAAGACTTTGGAAAAAGAAGGCACCAAAGAGAGCGATATCAAAATTCGCCAGCGCCTCATTGACAAAGAAATCCAGAGCTTGCGCGATCGCTTTGAAGGTGACCTAGATCTTTCACGTCGCACCTGGGATGAATTCAAGCGCTTGCACCCACGTCTCATTATTGAAGACGAAATGTTGTGGCGCAACCTTCGCGATCCATTTGGCCCATATGCCGAGTACTTCGAAGGCGGCACCGGAGCCGATGCCATCAAGGCACTCATCGACTGCCTTGATTTCGATAAAGAAGAAGAAAAACTACGCAATGCAATTGAAGCTCCCGATGGCCAAAAGCCACTGTCTGCACAACGTCGCCAAAAGGCCATTAAGCGTTTGAAAATTGTTGCTTCGTTCAACCAGCGCGATGAACAGGGCCGTCGTTTAAACAGCCCGAAGGCAATGATTCTCGATGTTGTTCCCGTGATTCCGCCAGAACTGCGCCCAATGGTGCAGCTCGATGGTGGTCGCTTTGCGACATCCGACCTCAACGACCTTTACCGTCGTGTTATTAACCGCAACAATCGTTTGCGCCGTTTGCTCGATCTGGGTGCACCAGAAATTATTGTGAACAACGAAAAGCGTATGTTGCAAGAAGCAGTCGATGCTTTGTTCGACAACGGTCGTCGTGGTCGCCCAGTAACCGGTCCAGGTAACCGTCCGCTCAAGTCGTTGTCCGACATGTTGAAGGGTAAGCAAGGACGCTTCCGTCAGAACCTTCTGGGTAAGCGCGTTGACTATTCCGGTCGTTCCGTCATCGTGGTAGGGCCAACCTTGCGTTTGCACCAGTGCGGACTACCAAAACTCATGGCCCTTGAACTTTTCAAGCCATTCGTCATGAAGCGTCTCGTCGATCTTGAACTTGCACAAAACATCAAGTCGGCAAAGCGCATGGTGGAGCGTCGTCGCCCACAAGTGTGGGACGTTCTTGAAGACGTCATTAAAGAGCACCCAGTTCTCTTGAACCGCGCTCCTACTTTGCACCGTCTAGGAATTCAGGCCTTCGAGCCAGTACTCGTTGAAGGTAAAGCAATTCAAATTCACCCATTGGTGTGCACAGCATTCAACGCCGACTTCGACGGCGACCAGATGGCTGTTCACCTTCCGTTGTCTGCAGAAGCACAAGCAGAAGCTCGTGTTCTCATGTTGTCGGCAAACAATATTTTGTCACCAGCATCGGGTCGCCCCATTGTGGCACCTTCGCAAGACATGGTCATTGGTGGTTTCTACCTCACCGAACTCGTTGAAGGTTTGCCAGGCGAAGGACGCTCGTTCCAGAACCGTTGGGAAGTATTCCGTGCACTCGATGAAAAGTCAGTGTTGTTGCATACCAAAATTAGGTTCCGCGAAACCTTGTCAACCGGAGAGCGTCGTACCATCGACATCACTCCTGGTCGCTTGTTGTTCGAGGAAGCTTTGCCAGCCGACTACCCAGAACGCTTTGGGCATATTTCGGCAACTTTGAAGAAGAAAGAAATGGGTCTCATTGTTGAAACCCTTTCTGACCACTATCCAAAGTCAGCAATTTCACAGTCGCTCGATGCAATTAAAAACGTGTGCTATCGCTATGCCGCACAGTCTGGTCTCACCATCTCAATTGATGACGTGAAGACTCCAAAAGACAAGCGCGCCATTCTCGATGATCACGAAAAGCAGGCCGACAAGGTGGAAAACCAATTCCGTCGCGGCATCATCACCGACGGCGAACGTCGTCAGCAAGAAGTGCGTATTTGGACCGATGCAACTGCAGCAGTGCAAATTGCAATGGAAAAAGAATTCAAAGCACAACGCTTTAACCCCATTGAAATGATGGTCGGTTCTGGCGCTCGCGGAAACATGACCCAGATGAAGCAAATTGCAGGTATGCGCGGTCTCGTGGCTAACCCTCGTGGTGACATGATTCCTCGTCCAATTAAGAGCAACTTCCGTGAAGGTTTGGAAACTCTTGAGTACTTCATTGCTACGCCTGGCGCACGTAAAGGACTCGTCGACACCGCATTGCGTACTGCCGACTCGGGTTACCTCACACGTCGTCTTGTTGACGTTGCACAAGAACTCATCATCCGTGAAATCGATTGCGGTACAACACTTGGCGTGTGGGTAGAGAACATCCAAAAAGACACTGCCAACATGCGTGCCTACCTCGACACCAAGTTGTTTGGTCGTGCTGTATTGAACGACGTGCCACTCAGTGACGGAACGGTGATTCCAAAGAACACCATCTTGACCGACTTCCAAGTTGAGCAATTGCGCGACGACGATTCCATTGGTCGCTTGCGTGTGCGTTCAGTACTTACCTGCGATGCGGAAATGGGCGTGTGCGCATTGTGCTACGGCCGTTCACTTGCAACAGGTAAAACCATTGAACTTGGTGAAGCAGTTGGCGTTATTGCCGCTCAGTCCATTGGTGAGCCTGGTACACAGCTCACCATGCGTACGTTCCACACTGGTGGTGTTGCAGGAAAAGACATTGCTGGTGGTTTGCCACGCGTTGTTGAACTCTTTGAAGCACGTACACCACGTGGTTCTGCTCGCTTGGCCGGCGCCACAGGAATTGTGCGCATTGGCGAAGACGAAGGCAAGGGTATTCCTGTCAACGTCATCGACGATCAAGGTGAAGAGCACTTGGTGCTTTTGCCCACCGGTAGCCGCGTCATGCCAGGCATTAAAGATGGCAGTGATGTGAAAGCTGGCGAACCACTCACCGACGGTCCATTTGATCCGAAAGAACTTTTGGAAATTAAGGGCACTCGTGAAACACAGGTGTACTTAGTAGAAGAAGTGCAAAAGGTGTATCGCGACCAAGGTGTTTCTATTCACGATAAGCACATCGAGCTCATTGTTCGCCAAATGACACGTCGTGTTGGTGTACAAGAGCCTGGTGACACTGGCTTCTTGCCAGGTGCACGCCTCGACGCAAAGGTATTCCGCGACACCAACCGCCGCATGGTGGAAGAGTCAAAGCGCCCAGCAGAAGGTCGCCCTGAATTGATGGGTATCACCAAGGCATCATTGGCAACCGAATCTTGGTTGTCAGCTGCATCGTTCCAGGAAACCACTCGTGTTCTCACCGAGGCAGCAATTGACGGCCGCGGTGACAAGCTCATTGGTTTGAAGGAAAACATCATCATTGGCAAGCTCATCCCTGCTGGTACAGGTATGGACATCTATCGCAACTTCGGTATCGAAGCCCCCGATTATGAACCAATGGCCTTCTATTCCAGCGATGAAGAAGACCCAGCAGCGTTCCTTGCTGGTATTCAAGGCACCTATGTGCCAGAAGCAGAAAACGGCTGAGTAGGGCATTCCCCAACGCAGTGCAGAAAAAGTTCACGTTCTGGAGTGCTCTAACGCAGGTAGCGGGTTGTTGCCAGTGCTAGAGCACCCATAACATCACAGAGTCCCAAAGAGGGGGTTTCCCCCGCTCGGCGAAGAGTTTCTACAGACAAGAGGTTTAGGCGTGCCCACAATTCAGCAGTTGATCCGCCAGGGTCGCACGGTGAAAACAACAAAGACGAAGACCCCCGCATTGAAAGGGTCTCCACAGCGTCGTGGTGTTTGTACGCGTGTATTTACTACCACACCTAAAAAGCCAAACTCGGCATTACGCAAAGTAGCTCGCGTACGTCTCACGAGTGGTGTGGAAATTACTGCTTACATTCCGGGCGAGGGTCACAACCTGCAAGAGCACTCCATTGTTCTAGTTCGTGGTGGTCGTGTTCGCGACTTGCCAGGTGTTCGTTACAAGGTCATTCGCGGCGCGCTCGACGCAGCCGGCGTAAAAAATCGTAAGCAATCTCGTAGCCGTTACGGCGCGAAGCGCGTCAAGTAAGAAAGTATCTGGAGAAAACATGCCTCGTAAAGGTCCCGCAACTCGCCGTGAAATGACAGCAGACCCTGTTTATCGTTCATTGCTCATTACTCAGCTCACGAACAAAATCATGCTTCATGGAAAAAAGAGCATTGCAGAAAACATTGTGTACGACGCAATGAAACTCATTGAAGTAAAAACTGGTACAGAGCCGCTATCGACTGTGAAGCGCGCAATCGACAACGTGAAGCCACCACTTGAGGTGCGCAGTCGTCGTGTTGGTGGAGCCACATATCAGGTTCCTGTTGAAGTTCGCCCACGTCGTGCAAGCACTTTGGCAATTCGCTGGGTAGTGGAATATTCACGTAACCGTCGCGAAAAAACAATGGCTGAATGCTTGGCTAACGAGTTGCTCGATGCCGCAAATGGTCTTGGTGCTTCAGTTAAAAAGCGTGATGACATGCAAAAGATGGCCGAATCCAACAAGGCGTTTGCTCACTACCGTTGGTAGTTCGAGCAAGCAGTTACCAAACCCCCCCACATGCGGAAGTGAAATAAAATGGCTAAGCGCGAATACCCTCTTGATCGCACTCGTAACATCGGCATCATGGCGCACATCGATGCCGGTAAAACCACAACGACCGAGCGTATTTTGTTCTACACCGGTAAGAGTTACAAGATCGGTGAAGTGCACGAAGGTGCAGCAACCATGGACCACATGGCCCAAGAGCAAGAGCGTGGAATCACCATTACTTCCGCTGCAACTACCTGCATCTGGAATAACCACCGCATTAACATCATCGACACTCCTGGGCACGTGGACTTCACCATTGAAGTAGAGCGCTCATTGCGCGTACTCGACGGCGCTGTAACGGTTTTCGACTCCGTTGCTGGTGTTGAACCACAAACGGAAACCGTGTGGCGCCAAGCCAACAAGTACAAAGTTCCCCGGATGTGCTTCATCAACAAGATGGACCGCATTGGTGCAAACTTCTATCGCACTGTGGAAATGATGAAAGATCGTCTGCAGGCAGTACCTGCCATCATTCAGCTGCCCATTGGCGCTGGTGGCCCAGAAAGTAACGAACCGTTTATCGGCCTCATCGACATCATCAAAATGAAAGCACTCATTTGGCACGATGAAGAACTTGGTGCGAAATGGGATGAAACCGATATCCCTGCTGGGATGGTTGATCAGGCAAATGAATATCACGAATTGTTGTTAGAGACCATTGCTACAAGCAGTGATGAATTCATGGAGAAATATCTCAGTGGTGCAGAAATGTCACAGGCTGAAATTAAAGAAACGCTTCGTCTCGGAACACTCGCATTCGACTTCGTTCCTGTTCTTTGCGGATCCGCATTTAAGAACAAGGGTGTGCAACCAATGCTCGACGCAGTGGTTGACTTCTTGCCAAGCCCAATCGACATTGCACCAGCAACTGGTGAAAACGTTAAGGGCGATGAGAAGCTTGTGCGCAAAGCCGATGAGAACGGCCCGTTTGCAGCACTTGCATTTAAAATCGTTGCCGATCCTTTTGGCAAACTCACTTACTTCCGCGTGTACTCAGGAACCATCAACAAAGGTGACGAGGTATACAACAGCACGAAAGAGCGCAAAGAGCGTCTCGGTCGTATTTTGTTGATGCACGCAAACCAACGTGAAGACCTTGACGTGGCAATGGCCGGTGACATTGTTGCTGGTCTTGGTTTCAAAGAAACCACCACAGGCGACACGTTGTGCGATCGCAATGACCCCATCATTCTTGAGCGCATGATTTTCCCTGAGCCAGTTATTCACGTGGCAATTGAGCCAAAGACCAAAGACGACCAAGACAAACTTGGTAAGGCTTTGAAGTCACTGTCTGATGAAGACCCAACATTCCGCGTTCGTACCGACGAAGAAACTGCGCAAACTGTTATTTCAGGAATGGGTGAATTGCACCTTGAAATTCTTGTTGACCGTATGCAGCGTGAATTCAACGTGGAAGCAACTGTAGGTAAACCACAAGTTGCCTACCGTGAAACCGTTACGAAAAAAGTCGAGTCTGTGGAATATCGCCATATCAAACAGTCCGGTGGTTCTGGTCAGTTCGCAGTAGTAAAAGTTACAATTGAACCTTCTGGCCCTGGTGGCGGCTATATATTCGTCGACAAAATTACCGGCGGTAAAGTTCCGCGCGAATACATTCAGCCAGTCAACCAAGGTATTCAACAAGCCCTCGATGCAGGTGTTCTCGCTGGGTACCCCACAGTTGACGTCAAGGTGAGCTTGGTCGATGGCCAGTACCACGACGTTGACTCCAGTGAAATGGCGTTCAAAATTGCCGGTCAGATGGTCTTTAAAAAGGCCGCCGAGATGGCAAAACCCGTACTCCTCGAGCCAATCATGGGTGTTGAAGTAGTAACCCCCGATGAATACATGGGCGACGTGATGGGTGACCTTTCTAGCCGTCGTGGCCGTATTGAGGGAATGGAAGCCCGCGGCAACACGCAGGTTGTTCGTGCCCAGATACCGCTCTCGGAAATGTTCGGATACAGTACCGATCTCAGGTCTCGTACACAGGGCCGAGCAACGTACACCATGCAATTCCACTCGTACCAGCAAGTGCCTGAAGTGATTTCACAAGAAATCATCAAGCGCGTGCGTGGCGAGTAATACGAATACCGATCCTTGAAAACATCACACAACGTAAACGGAGTAATCAGAAATGTCTAAGGCAAAGTTTGAGCGTAATAAGCCTCACGTGAATATTGGAACGATGGGTCATATTGAC
>Ga0209357_1000523_pt1 | contig 15179 bp, 10 predicted proteins | sample LauGreFBDMM110SD_2_FD_187573 | JGI IMG/M metagenome (GOLD analysis project Ga0209357, IMG submission 187573) | Freshwater lake microbial communities from Lake Michigan, USA - Fa13.BD.MM110.SD (SPAdes) (version 3) | ecosystem: Environmental > Aquatic > Freshwater > Lake | place: Lake Michigan... | reverse complement strand
GCGTTATCAGGACAAGTTGCCAGCGCTGCTGCTGTTTGGCCAGACTGCAAGCCAATATTGTCGAGGACATCGTAAATTCCAATAAAGAATGCAATGGCTGCTGGTGCCCCTTCAATTAAGTAGCGGACATTCATGAACAGCAGAAATGCAATTCCAAAAACAATGAATGGAGTGAATTTTTTTTGGGTTAGGCCCCAAATCAGTAATCCTGCCCAGACAGTTAATGAACCGAAAAAAATAGTTAATCCAAATGGCATGTTCATTCAATAACCCTCTCGCTTGTATTTGCTGACGTTTGAAATATCGAGCCTAATCATCCTAAGAGAGCAAATACAAATATGTCAATCGGGTTAATAGTTAGCTAGGCCCTGACAAATTGAAACTTAATTGAGTGTTGCCACACATTTGGCACATACGCAGGCTTTTCCCTTGGCTTGATCGGGTACTTGATCCATCACAGCGGGCGTAAAAACTGCATCCATACACCAGCAGCGCTCAGGCTTGGTACCAGTAGCTTTGGCCGTTTCCATGGCGCACACATTAGGTTCATGACAGATAGGGCAGCGGGTTGGATCAATGGTGTTCATAAGGCTTTTTTATTTATAAGTCGTGAAAAAGTTAACTGCAAAAAATCATCGCCCACTCATCCCTTTAATTTAGGTGTAGCAATGACCAAAGCATCATCAATATTTTCGCAGTACTTATGAATTTGTGACATGGCTTCAAGGATATGTCCGAGATAGTCTCTTAAACGCAATGGATCACGACTCATATAAGTTGCGAAGCTTGTAGCGAATAGCACCTAGGTCAAACAAAATAGTCTCGGAAGTGGTATCAACAAGAATATCTAAATCACTTAGCTCTGTATTCAAGCCCTGTGCAACAGATCCAAAAAAGCGAGCATTCAGCACCCAGTGCGCAAAACTTCTTGGTATTTAAGCGTCCATCTTTGCAAGAGAAAACCCCCTTACACTTTGACCGAGTTTTCGTCTCAAGCGACAGTTTAAAGTAGCACATATCAAAAACTCAAGACTTCAGTCGCACCAATGAACACCATGCCTGATTCTCGATTCGCCTTCAATCGTCGCTTGCTTGCCGATATTGGTGGAACGCATGCCCGCTTTGCCATGCAAAGTCAGCACCTGGGGCGTTTGGAAAATATGGCGGTTTACCAGTGCGCACATTTTGCGAGCCTTGAGTTGTGCGTCAGGCACTATCTGGCGGATCATCCCTCAGCAAAGCCGACCTGTGCAGCCATGGGCATTGCCACGCAGGTGATGGGTGACTGGGTCAGCATGCCCAACAACCCTTGGGCTTTTTCAACGTCTGCCTTGCAACAAGCCTTGCGGCTTGAGCAGTTACTTTTCATCAACGATTTCACGGCATTGGCTTTGTCGTTGCCTGACCTGGAAAGTGACGATCTGCACCGCATTCACCCCGGGCAACCCCAAGCTGGTGCGCCGCTGGCTCTTGTAGGGCCGGGCACTGGGCTTGGCGTGTCTGGCCTGTTTGCGACGGCGCAAGGCAGCTTTGTGGCCATCAGCGGCGAAGGCGGTCATGTCACCTTAAGCGCTGACAACCCTTACGAAGTTGCCGTGCTGGACTTTTTGCAAAAGCGCTTTGGTCACGCATCTGCCGAGCGCGCACTTAGCGGCCCCGGACTGCTCAATTTGTACGAGGCGGTTTGCGCCATTGATGACCGGCCTCGTCAACACACGCAGCCTCATGAAGTGATGGACAGTGCCCTGTCGCACGCCGACCCGGCAGGTGTTGCAGCTCTTGGTTTGTTTTTTTCATTTCTTGGCAGCATCTGCGGCAATCTTGCTCTTACTTTGGGGGCCAGGGGTGGGCTTTATTTGGGTGGCGGCATTGTTCCGCGCGCGCTTGCAGCGCTTGAACAATCGCAGTTTTTGTCGCGTTACCTGCAAAAAGGCCGCTACCAGGACTATCTTCGACAGATCCCTATTTCGGTCATTACCGCCGATGTTTTTCCAGCTTTAAAGGGTGCTGCACGCGCGCTGGATATGAAAAATCAGGCATGATGACTTTGATTTTTTTAACTTGATCTTATAAAGGAACTCACAATGCCTTCTGGAAAAATTCTCGTCGCCCAAGGTGGTGGCCCCACTGCGGTCATCAACCAGTCGATGGTCGGGGTGGTGATGGAGGCGCGGCGCTTTAGCCAGGTTGAGCGCATCTACGGCGCCATACATGGCGTTCGCGGCATCGTCAACGAAGATTTTGTTGACCTTACGCATGAAACCCAGCACAACCTTGAACAGGTGGCCAACACACCCTCATCGGCTTTGGGCTCAACACGCGACAAGCCTGATCTGGCTTATTGCCAAGACATTTTCAAGGTTCTCAAAGCGCATGAAATTGAGCATTTTTTTTACATCGGCGGCAACGACTCATCGGACACCGTTCGTATCGTCAGCGAGCAGGCCCAAGCTGCCAGCTACCCCTTGTGTTGCATCCATGTGCCCAAAACCATAGACAACGACCTGGTGGGCAGTGACCACACGCCGGGCTTTCCATCGGCCGCGCGCTTTGTAGCCCTGGCCTTTGCCGGTGCCAACCTAGACAACGTTGCGTTGCCGGGTGTGTATGTCGCGGTGGTGATGGGCCGCCACGCTGGCTTCCTGACGGCGGCCAGTGCCCTGGGTAAAAAATTTCCAGATGATGGCCCGCATCTGATCTACCTGCCTGAGCGGACTTTCGTGCTGGACAAATTCCTCTTGGATGTTAAAACCATATATGAGCGCTACGGACGCTGTGTGGTTGCTGTGTCGGAGGGCATCCACGACGCCAGCGGCATCCCGATGGCCAGTCTGCTGGCCAAAGATCTGGAGCACGATGACCATGGCAATGTGCAACTCTCAGGCAACGGCGCATTGGCCGACCTGCTGTGCCAAGAAATCAAAACCCGCCTGAACATCAAGCGCGTGCGCGGTGACACTTTTGGCTACCTGCAGCGTTCTTTCATGGGTTGTGTTTCAGACGTTGACCAACGCGAGGCTCGCGAGGTGGGGGAAAAAGCGGTTCAGTTTGCCCTGTGGGGCAAGCAAAGCGGCTCTGTGGCGATCAAGCGAGTAGGCTCTTATTCGGTGGACTACGAGCTGCTCCCCCTGCAAGCCGTGGCTGGTAAAACCCGTGTCATGGAGGATGCGTTCATCAGCGAAAGCGGCACCGATGTGACCGATGCTTTTCGACTTTACCTGCGTCCCTTGCTGGGCTCTGGCATGCCAGATGCCTACCGCTTGCGCAACAACCCAGTGGCCAAGGTGCTCAAACGTTGAGCAAAGGTTTTACGCCCCAGATCTCGTCGGCGTATTCACTGATGGTGCGGTCTGATGAAAACATGCCCATGCCCGCCACATTGAGAATGCAGCGCCGTGTCCACTCACTGGGCAAGCGGTAAACCTCATCAACCCGTTCCTGGGTAGCCACATAGTCTGCATAATCAGCCAGCAACAGGTAGTAGTCGGTTTCCAGCAGGCTGCGCACCACGTCTGCGTAACGGAAGGGCTCGTCGGGTGAAAAAGCACCATCTGCCAGGCGGTCGATGGCACAGCGCAAGTCAAAATTGTTGTCGTAAAAGCGGCGCGGCTGGTAGCCACTGGCGCGCAGCTCTTGCACCTGCCCGGTTCGATTGCCAAAGATAAAAATGTTGTCTTCGCCGACCTGTTCGGCAATCTCGATATTGGCGCCATCCCAGGTGCCGATAGTCAGCGCGCCATTGAGCGCAAATTTCATGTTGCCGGTGCCTGAGGCCTCCGTGCCAGCGGTGGAGATTTGCTCAGACAGATCTGCCGCGGGAATCACAATCTCGGCCATCGAGACACGGTAGTTGGGCAAAAACACCACCTTCAGGCGGTTGCCAATGCGTGGGTCGTTGTTGACCACCCGCGCTACATCGTTGATCAGGCGAATGACCAGTTTGGCCATGTAGTACGCAGAGGCGGCCTTGCCGGCAAAAATGACAGTGCGCGGCACCCAGTTGGCTTGCGGCTGGGCAAGAATGCGGTGGTAACGGGTGATAACGTGCAAAACATTGAGCAACTGTCGTTTGTACTCGTGCATGCGCTTGACCTGCACATCAAAAAGACTGTGTGCATCGATGGCAAGACCTGGAAACAGGTTGGCGATATGGTCTACCAGACGCTGCTTGTTGTGCTGCTTGGCAAGCCGGAATGCACTGTTGAAAGCGGGCTCGTCGGCCAGGCTGCGCAATGCACAAAGTTCATCGAGATGTCTGCGCCAGGTTGGCGCGATCCGGCTGTCAATCAGGGCGGCCAACGGCCGGTTGGCCTGCGCCAGCCAGCGCCGTGGGGTGATGCCGTTGGTCTTGTTGCAAAAACGTTCAGGGTACAGCGTGGCAAAGTCGGCAAAAATGGTTTCCACCATCAGGTTGCTGTGCAAGGCAGAAACCCCATTGACTTTGTGGCTGGCCAGCACCGACAAATACGCCATGCGGACGCGGCGGTTGCCACGCTCATCAATCAGCGAGACACGGTGCAACAAAGCATGGTCTGAAGGATAGCGCACATGCACTTCAGACAGGAAACGCGAATTGATATCAAAAATGATCCGCAGATGACGTGGCAGCAAGCGCCCGAGCATTTCAACTGGCCAAGTTTCGAGTGCCTCGTCCATCAAGGTGTGGTTGGTGTAAGAAAAAATACGCGTGCACAACGACCAGGCAGCGTCCCATGAAAGCCGCTGTTCATCCATCAACAGCCGCATCAGTTCCGGTACCGCCAGCGCCGGGTGGGTGTCATTGAGATGAACCGCCACCTTGTCTGCCAGCAAGTCAAAGTTGCCGTGGTTGCGCAGGTAGCGGCGCAAGATGTCCTGCATAGACGCACTCACAAAAAAGTACTCCTGGCGCAGCCGCAGTTCTTTGCCATGTTCGGTGCTGTCGTCCGGGTAGAGCACCCGTGAGACGTTCTCGGAGTGATTTTTAGCTTCAACGGCGCGCATATAGTCGCCCTTGTTAAAGGCTTCAAGGTTGATGGCTGAACTTGCGCGCGCTGACCACAGCCGCATGGTAGCGACACTGGCCAGCTTGTAACCGGGGACGGCATTGTCATAGGCCGTGGCAATCACGTCATCGGTATCGAGCCATTGCACCGAATCGTTGTCGGTTTGCAGGCGCCCGCCAAAGCGCACGACATAACTCAACTCCGGACGCATAAACTCCCAAGGGTTGCCGTTGACCAGCCAGTAATCAGGCTCCTCAATCTGTCGGCCGTCAACAATACGCTGGCTAAACATGCCGTACTCGTAGCGGATGCCATAACCAATGCCAGGCAACCCTACAGTTGCAATTGAATCCAGAAAGCAGGCCGCCAACCGGCCCAGGCCGCCATTGCCCAAAGCGGCATCGGGCTCGACCTCGATCAGCGCGTCAAAGTCTGCGCCCAACTGTGAACAGGCCTCTTTGACGGCATCGTAAACGTCGGTTGCCAGCAGGGCATTGACCAGCGCGCGCCCAGTCAGAAACTCCATGGAAAGGTAATACACCCGTTTGGCATCCTGGTCCTGGGATTGTGAGAGAGTTTCTCGCCAACGGTTCATGACACGGTCACGTACGGTGTGAAAAACCGCAAACATCCAGTCGTGCTGGGTGGCCGAGCGAAGGTCTTTGCCGACCGAATACATCAGCCGGTTGGCAATGGAACGCCGAATCCCCTCGACCAAGTTGGCGGGGGGGGCATTGTCAATCAGGCTGTCGTCATTCATAGTGGATCAATACTTTTTAAAAATGCAATCAATAAATTTCAAAGGCATGGGGTGTTTAGCAATTTGCCCACGGAGCTTGGCTTAAAAGATGGTTTGAGCTTGCGGTACAGCGCCAGATAGCTTTGAGCCGTAATGTCCCAGTCAAAGCGCAGCTTCATGGCGTTTTCCTGAACGGTTTTCCAGAGCTCTGGTTGCTGCTTCAAGGAAAATGCCTGCGCCAGTGCTGCTTGCAAATCTGACACGCTGAAATCGTCAAAAACGAAGCCGCAGGCGGTGCCGTCGGCCAGATGGTTCGGCGTGCAATCGACCACGGTGTCGGCCAGGCCGCCCACCCCATGCACCAGCGGCAAGGTGCCATAGCGCATGCCATAAAGCTGCGTCAGTCCACAGGGCTCAAAACGGGAAGGCACCAAAATGACGTCGCTACCTGCAATGATGGCGTGCCCAAGCGCCTCGTGGTAACCAATGTGAACCGCCACCTGGCCAGGGTGTCTGATGGCCGCAAGTAAAAAAGCCTGCTCCAGGTCTGCGTCGCCGCCGCCCAGAAGAGCCAGTTGCCCACCTTGTGAGACGATCTCGTCAATAACGGCTTGCACCAAATGCAAGCCTTTTTGCTCGCTTAAACGGCTGACCACACCAAACACCAGCGCATCAGGGCGCAGTTGCAACCCTAGCTTTGCCTGGAGTTGCGCCTTGGCATCAGCTTTCATGTCCAGGTTTTGAACGTCGTAGGGCTGAGTCAACACCGCATCGTGGCATGGGCTCCATATCTCGTAGTCCACCCCATTGAGGATGCCGCTTAGCACGTCGACACGGCTGCGCAGCAACCCGTCCAGCCCCATGCCTTGCTCTGGCGTAAGAATTTCCCGGGCATAGTTTGGGCTTACGGTGGTGATGGTTTGTGCAAATTGCAGGGCGGCTTTCATGAAAGAAACCTGGCCGTAAAACTCCAGTCCTTCAAGGCCAAACAGGTCGGGCGGCAAACCTAGCTGGTCAAACATGGTTGCTGGAAATAGCCCCTGGTAAGCCAGGTTATGAATCGTAAAAACAGTAGCGGCCTTGGGCTGCTGGCTTGCAGCCAGTTCGCGCAGGTAAATAGGCGCCAGCCCTGTATGCCAGTCGTGGCAATGAACGATGTCGGGCTGCCAACTGGTGTCCAAACCCTGACCCAGACAGGCCGCAGTCCACCCTAGCAAAGCAAAACGCACAGCATTGTCAGGCCAGGCTTGACCCTTTGAATCTAGGTAGGGGTTGCCCTCACGCTGGTAAAGGGTAGGCGCATCAATCAGGTAGGTGGGCAAACCGCTGTCTTTTAAATGCCCAAACACCACACTGGGTGGGTTGCTGGCCAGAGGTTCAACCAGCTGCGGCCCACATGCAGCTGCTTGAGGCAGCTGCAAAGGTTGATGATTTGCAGCGCATGTGAGCGCCGACCGAAGTGCCGGGTAGGCTGGAAGTAGCAAGCGCACATCACATCCGGCCTTGCGCAGGGCGGGGGGCAAAGCTGCACTCACATCGGCCAAGCCTCCGGTTTTGAGCAGGGGAAAAAGCTCGGCGCAAACGAAAAGAACCTTCATGGCTGGGGTTTAAGTGGGATTGGCCTCAAGCGCCTGCAGCATCTGAAGGGTGACAAGCACCACGCCGCGCTCGGTGCGGTAAAAACGCCGCGCATCTTCTACCGCGTCGAAGCCAATCCGCATGCCTGCAGGAATTTTGCAGCTATTGTCGACCACGACGCGGCGCAAATGGCAGTTGCGGCCAACATCCACCTGAGGCAGCAAAACGGCTTCTTCCACTGTGCTGAAAGAGTGCAAGTGAACGCTGGAAAACAACACCGAACGACGCACCTGTGCACCCGAAATAATGCAGCCCCCCGAGACCAGAGAATCCACCGACATGCCGCGTCTATCGTCATCGTCATAGACATACTTTGCCGGCGGGAGCTGTTCCTGGTAGGTCCAGATGGGCCATTCGCGGTCGTACATGTCGAGTTCAGGCAGCGGGTCCGTCAGGTCCAGGTTGGCTTGCCAATAGGCATCGACGGTTCCAACATCTCGCCAGTAAGGAACAGCTTTGGGGCTGCTGCGTACACACGACAACTCAAAAGGGTGGGCAGCGGCATGACCCAACGCCACCATGGCAGGAATCAGGTCTTTGCCGAAGTCGTGACTGGAGTCAGACCTCAGCGTGTCTGACTGCAGTGCTTTGTAAAGGTAATCGGCATCAAACACATAGACGCCCATGCTGGCCAGGGCTGAGCCTGGTTTGCCTGGCATGCTGGGAGGGTGCTCGGGCTTTTCAACAAACTCAAGAATGCGCCTATGCTCATCGATGGCCATCACGCCAAAGGCGCTGGCTTCACTCAGAGGTACTTCAATGCAGGCAACAGTGCAGCGGCTTCCCATGGCTACATGGTCGGCAATCAATTTGGCGTAGTCCATTTTGTAAATATGGTCGCCTGCAAGTACCAAAATGTAGGAGGGCTGGTGCGCCAGCAAGATATCCAGATTTTGAAAAACCGCATCAGCCGTGCCACGGTACCAGGAGTTCTCATCAATGCGTTGCTGGGCAGGCAAGAGGTCGATGAACTCGTTGAACTCACTGCGTAAAAATGACCAGCCCCGTTGCAGGTGACGCAGCAGGCTGTGTGATTTGTACTGGGTCAACACGCCAATACGCCGAACCCCAGAGTTCATGCAGTTTGAAAGGGCAAAGTCGATGATTCGAAACTTCCCGCCAAAGTACACCGCAGGTTTGGTACGCCGGTCGGTGAGGTGCTGCAAACGTGAGCCGCGCCCTCCAGCCAGCACAAGACCTATGGTTTTACGCGCAAGTTGGAGTGGGTTGTTGGGTTCCATAACGGGCTTTGGCACTCAGGCTGGGGATGGTGGGATCAGAATATCACGAAGCACCGCGACCATGAGCGTGGGTGATCTGAGCCAGTTGCGTGGCGGCGCCATCGGCCACCTGACTCCATTCGAAACGCCACTCCCAGCATCCTTGGGCCTGACCGGGAATATTCATGCGGTGACGTCCATCAAGCCCTAGCACATCCGCAAAAGAATGAATGACGGTGCACGCTACAGATTGAGACAGGGAGCGGATCATGGCCCAATGGATAGCAGTTTCAGCCTCGGGGCCAAGATAGCGCAACACTGCTTCGCGTTGATGCCGGTCAAGCCCTTGCCACCAACCGACAGCGGTGTTGTTATCGTGCGTTCCAGTGTAGGCCACGGTTTGGTGCTGGTAGTTGTGGGGGAGGTAAGGATTGCCCGAGTCATCACCAAATGCAAACTGCAGGATTTTCATCCCGGGAAAACCGTACTTCAGGCGCAGGGCGGTCACTTCCTGGGTAACCAGGCCAAGGTCTTCGGCCACCAAGGGCAGCGGGCCAAGTGCCTGAATCAAGGTATCAAAAAAGTCTTCTCCTGGCCCGTCACGCCATTGCCCTATCACCGCATTGACCTCGCTTGCAGGAACTTCCCAGTAGGCTTCAAAGCCCCGAAAATGATCCAGACGCAGCACATCGACACAGGTGAGCTGGTGAGCCACACGCGAACGCCACCAGGCGTAGCCATCCGCCTTCATGGCGTCCCAGTTGTATAAAGGATTACCCCAGCGCTGACCGGTCGGACTGAAGTAGTCGGGCGGTACACCGGCTACCGCCGCGGGCTCTCCATCTGAGTCAAGCAGGTACTGGCCGGTGTTGGCCCAGACATCAGCTGAATGGTGCGCTATAAAAATGGGAGCATCTCCTAAAATCTTGATACCACGGCTATGGGCATATTTGCGCAGGCCTTGCCATTGGGCCATAAACTGCCATTGCACAAAGCACCAGAATTCAAGATCTTGTGGCTGTTGCTGCCGCAGGCGTTCCAAGGCGCCGGGTGCGCGTTGGGCATACTCTGCTGGCCAGTGGTTCCATGTGGATCCGAACATGCCATCGAGTGTCATAAACAGCGCGTAGTCATCGAGCCAATGGTGATTCTGCGCACAAAAAACCGCAAGCTCTAGGCGCTCGGCAATTTCGGCGGTGTGAGAAAACCCTTGCCACGCGGTTCGCAGCAGCTCCATGCGGCGGGGTGCGACTCGGTAGTAATCGCAACGACGCCGCTCGTAGCCTGGGTCTGGCTCCCAGCGCAGCCAGCCCCTTTCGACCATGCTGGAAAGATCCACCAGCAGGGGACTGCCCGCAAAAGTTGAAACGCTTTGGTAGGGCGAGTTGCCGGGCCCGACCGGGTTGAGCGGCAAGACCTGCCACAGGCTCTGCCCGGCTTTGACCAGCCAGTCAACGAAATGGTAAGCGGCTGGCCCCAAATCCCCGCAACCGTAAGGCCCCGGCAGGCAAGTGGGGTGCAGCAGCACGCCGCTGCTGCGTCGGTTGAGAATGCCCATGTTTGAGTTCACTGGGTTGATTATTGCAAATCCACGTCAATGTCATGAACCAGCACCAACACGCTGTTGCGGCTCGCAGCGCATTGACCCGTCAAAATACCCGCACACTCAAACTCGGCAGTGGCGGTGTTGAGCACGAGTCGCCATGGGCCTTTGGGCAGTTCAAAACGCAAAGGCATGTCGCCAGGATTGAACACCAGCATGACACGCTGCGTAGCACTGCGTTGACCCTCGCCCACTTCCATCACGCAGGCCAGTCCAAGTTCATGGGGGTTTTGCCATTCTTCAACGCTCAGGGGTATCCCTTCAGGCTTGAGCCAGGTGATGTCACATCCGGTATGGGGCGCAACGCCATCTTCACGGGCTTGCAAGCCGTTGAACCAGCTTGGGTGGCGCAGAGCCGGGTACCTTTTTCTCAGAGCGATAAGGCTCCCCACAAAACCGATCACCGCCTCATCGCTGTGCGCCCAGTCAAGCCATGTGACTGCATTGTCTTGGCAATAGGCATTGTTGTTGCCGCCTTGGCTGTGCCCCAACTCATCGCCTGCCAACAACTGTGGGATGCCTTGGGCCAGAAATAAAGTTGCCAGCATGGCGCGTTGCCAAAGTGCGCGTTGCTCCTTAACCTGCGGATCATCACTGGGTCCCTCGATGCCGGCATTGGCGCTCAGGTTGTGGCTGTGACCATCGCGATTGTTTTCGCCGTTGGCATGGTTGTGCCGCTCGCTGTAGGCGGTGAGATCTGCCAGAGTAAAACCATCGTGGGAGGTTATCAGGTTGATGCTGGCCAAAGGACTGCGACCGTTACGTTGAAAGACATCGCTCGAGCCGCTCAGGCGGCGGGCAAACTGGCCCCGGGTGCAGGCATGTCCCAGCCAGTAAGCGCGCACGGTGTCACGAAACTGGTCGTTCCATTCCTGCCAGCCTGCCGGAAATTCCCCGAGCTGGTACCCCCCATTGCCAATATCCCATGGTTCAGCAATGCGCTTCACAGTAGAAAGCACCGGATCTTGCGACATGGCGGTCAACAAGGCGCCGCAGCGGTTGAACTGGCTGTGCAAGGCCGGATCACGCCCAAGCGTCGTTGCCAAATCAAAGCGAAAGCCATCCACACCAAAGGCTTGGACCCACCAGCGCAAGCTGTCCATCACCAGTTGAACCATGCGGGGCTCACCAAAACTAAGGGCATTGCCGCAGCCAGTGGGATTTTGGTAATGGCCCGCGCCATCCAGTGCATAAGCACCGGCGTTGTGAAGTCCGCGCCAGCACAGGGTGGGGCCTTTGGCATCGCTCTCGGCGGTGTGATTGAAAACCACATCCAGCAAAACTTCAAATCCATGGCGATGCAGCTTGTCGACCATGGCTCGAAACTCAAAACGTGCCGATTCACCGCAACTGCTGCCTGCATACGACGGCTCAGGAATGAAAAACCCCAACGTGTTGTAACCCCAGTAATTGACCAACCCAAGGTCTAGCAGATGCTTTTCAGTGATGTGCAACTGCACTGGCAAAAGGCACAGCGAAGTGATGCCAAGTTGCTTGTAATGCGAGAGCATGGGATCACTGGCCAAGCCAGCATAGGTCCCCTGCAAATGCGCCTCAACCCGGGGGTTGAGTTTCGTGAGCCCCTTGACATGGGCTTCATAAAGAACCATCTCTGAAAGTGCGATGTTCGGTCCAGGCGCCATGCCAGCGCCCCAACGCAACTCTTGTTCAACATCCACCACACGCGCTTTGGGTATGCGGGCAGCATTGTCGGTTGGCTCAAGCTGGTGTTGCCCCGACTCGTCAAGCCAGTAATCAAGCTCTTTTGCCAAGTCTTTCAATGGCCCTACCAATTCGCGTGCGTAAGGGTCTACCAGCAACTTGCGATCATTGAAACGGTGACCCGCACTGGGGGCGTAAGGCCCTTGGGCTCGCAATCCGTAAAGTTGACCGGTTTTTAAGTTGGGCATAAAGCCGTGCCAGACGCCATCCGTGCAGTTCGGCAAGTCCACACACGCGCTTTGCTGCTGGCTTGGTGCATCAAACAAGCAGCATTGAACACCATGCGCATCAGGCGCATAAACAGCAAAATTAACGCCATCCTGCTCCCTCCAGGTCATGGCGGTAGCTCCCAACGGCCATGGCTGACCGCTATGGCACTGGGTGCTTTGGGTCTGCTTCATGCATCGGGCTCCATCCAGATCACCCCCAGCGGTGGCAGCGACAGGCTAATCGATTGGCTGAAACCATGGCTAGGTACAGACTCGCTAACCACACGGCCCAAATTGCCGACCCCGCTGCCTGCGTAGTGGCTTGAATCGGTATTAAGGCATTCCCGCCAGCTACCGGCCATTGGTACCCCGATTCGGTAACCATGGCGCGGCACCGGGGTGAAATTGCATGCAACCAGTATTTGTGCAGACTCGGCTTGCCCGTAACGCATAAATGCAAACACGCTGTTCAGACGGTCGTTGACCTCAATCCAAGAAAAACCGCCTTGATCATCGTCGCGCTCATGCAGCGCGCCGCGACTCCGGTACAGATGGTTGACATCCCGCACCAGTTTTTGAACACCTGCGTGTGCCGCATCTTCAAGCAAAGACCAGTCCAGTTGTGAATCATGGTCCCACTCGTTTTTTTGCCCCAACTCCGCCCCCATAAAAAGCAGCTTGCGGCCAGGATGCGCATACATCAGGGCAAATAGCGACTTAAGGTTGGCACATTTTTGCCAGGCATCGCCCCACATGCGGGCATACAGCGAGCCTTTTCCATGCACCACTTCATCGTGTGAGAGCGGCAACACAAAATGCTCACTGTAGGCGTACATCATGGCAAAACTGATGCGGTCGTGGTGGTATTGGCGAACCACGGGATCAGTCCCAAAATACGCCAGTGTGTCGTGCATCCATCCCATGTTCCATTTGTAGTTAAAGCCAAGTCCACTAACCCATGGAGGGGCTGAAACTTTTGGGAATGCGGTGGACTCTTCGGCCATCATGACCGCACCGGGCGATTGCTGCCCAATCACCCGATTGGTGGTACGTAAAAACTCTATCGCTTCCATGTTTTCCCGGCCCCCATCTTGGTTGGGAATCCATTCCCCGGGTGGTCGGCTGTAATCTCGGTAAAGCATGGAGGCCACCGCATCAACCCGCAATCCGTCGATACCGTAGCGCTCAATCCAGAAAAGTGCGTTGCCGACCAAAAAATTGCGCACTTCCAGACGCCCCCAGTTGTAGATTAGGGTGTTCCAGTCTCTGTGAAACCCTTCTTTGGGGTCGGCGAATTCATACAGGGCGGTGCCATCAAATCGCGCCAGGGCATGGGCGTCGGTAGGAAAATGGCCAGGGACCCAGTCCAGAATCAGTTGTAAGCCTGCGGCATGAGCCACCTCAACAAAAGCCCGAAAATCTTCTGGTGATCCATAGCGTGCTGTGGGTGCATACAGACCGGTGGGCTGATATCCCCATGAAGCGTAAAAAGGGTGTTCGTGAATGGGCAATATCTCTATGTGGGTAAATCCCATGTCCAGCACGTAAGGCACCAGTTCGGCGGACAAAAAATTCCAGTCGGGAATTTGACCGTGCGGTCTGCGCCATGAGCCGGCATGCACTTCATAGATGCTGATGGGGGCATTGAGGGCATTGCCTTGCTGGCGAATGGCTTCGCGGCCCATCACGGGAGCAGGCAGGTCCATCACGCGAGAAGCGTTACCAGGTGGTAATTCGCAGCTCAGGGCATAGGGATCGGTTTTCAGTGTCCGCCGGCCGTCTGCCCCAAGCACATCAAATTTGTACAAAGCGCCTAGGCTTGCACCTGGAAGAAAAATTTCCCAGATGCCACACTCTGTACGAAAACGCATAGGGTGACAACGACTGTTCCAAAGATTGAAGTTACCGGCCAATGAAACTTGTTTGGCGTTGGGTGCCCAGACTGCAAACGCCACACCCTCAGTGCCGTCCTTAACGCAGGCATGCGAGCCAAGCTTTTCCCAAGGGCGCAGATGATTGCCCTCTGCCAGCAGCCAAACATCGGTGTCGCCTAGCCAAGGACTAAAGCGGTAGGGATCTTCGATCACCCTGACTCCTAGGTCGGAGACCATTTGCAGCTGGTATTTGTCTGTCGAGGTGAGCGAAAGTTCACCCACAAATAGAGCACTCCCTGCTATCTGATGGAGAGGACAAAGCAGTGCATGGTTATCCGGTGCGAGTACATTTACCGCAGAGCAGCCAGGTGCAAAAACCCTCAGACGAAATACGCCCGCAAGGTCGGCAGGATGACACCCTAAATAAGCAAAAGGATCCGTGCAAAGACCCGCCTGCAATTCTTCGGCCAGTATCAGCTCGGCAGGCTGAACTTGATGAATTATTGTTTCTCCTAGGATGGGGACGCTCTGGGCTGGCTGGGAAGTCTCTCTTATCGGTGCGTCTTTCATGCAACAGTGTAGCTTGGCGTATTTAAGCCCGCATGAAACTCTGTAAACATTTAAGGCACAATGTTAGCTACCAATAGCAAGGAGCATTACTTTGCGTGTCGACCCATCAAAAGTTAGGCAACAGGTTCAGGCAGCGGAACCCAAAGCCGCTGAACGCAAGCCCAAGCCAGAACGCCAGCCACCCGCTGAACAGGTAGCCCGGCCCGAGGCGGCTAAACCCAGCCAGCAGGCCGTCAAAAACAATCGCATCGATGTGCGCGCCTGAACTAAGTTTCCAGCTAGCAAATATTTGCTAGCTGTTATATGTAACTGGTAAAAAAATGTCTATCGTTAAACGAAAGATTATTTGGAATCTGTGTAGTTATTGAAGGCCAATTGGTTACCGCAGGCGTTGCTTGCAATCTTCAAATCATGGTCAATAACAGGCTTGTAAAAAGACAAAGACTGGGTTTTGGGAGCCACATAACCCAAAGGCGCAGAGTCATAACCCACTAGAACTTGAAATCCAGACATGGCCATGGTTTGGTTGCTGCAATTGACAACGTAATCGATTTGCTGGACACCGCTTTTGCCCATGTCGTGAAACTCACGGACATTAGCCAAACCGTTGGGGGTGTAA
>Ga0209357_1000517_pt1 | contig 15231 bp, 14 predicted proteins | sample LauGreFBDMM110SD_2_FD_187573 | JGI IMG/M metagenome (GOLD analysis project Ga0209357, IMG submission 187573) | Freshwater lake microbial communities from Lake Michigan, USA - Fa13.BD.MM110.SD (SPAdes) (version 3) | ecosystem: Environmental > Aquatic > Freshwater > Lake | place: Lake Michigan... | reverse complement strand
CCGCCCGCCGCCACCACCTCGATATCGACCCGGTAGTTGTGGCCATGAAAGAAGGCGCACTTGCTCTCGTGGCGATAGAGCCGGTGCCCCGCGCAGAATTTCAGTTGCCGGATCAATGAGAGCTGCGTGACGGCGGGATCGTGCATGACGCGACTCCTGGGCTGTTTCTGGAAGAGGGTCTGGAGATACGGTCAGGCGGAGACCGCTTCCCGCGAGAGCGTCTCCACCCGGATCGGCTGGATGTCGAACTTGGGATTCTGGCCGAGAAACCGGCAGGGATTGTTGTGAAACACTTCAATCGCCTCCTGCAGCGAGTGGCCGCGGCGGCGGTATTCGACGATGCATTCCTGCAGCGTGAAGGGGTCGCTCGGGCCCCAGTCGGCCGAGGAGTTCACCAGGATGCGGTCGGTGCCGTATTTTTCCAGCATGTCAACGGCCCGCTTCGGCGAGCACTTGGTGATGGGATAGAGCGTGAAGCCGACCCAGTAGCCGGCGTCGAGGCAGGGACGGATCGTCTGCTCCTCGACGTGGTCGATCCAGATCCGCTCCCGGTCCACGTTCATCCCGGCCAGCACCTCGAGCACCCGCTTCGTGCCATGGGCCTTGTCGGCCAGATGCGGCGTGTGGATGAGTACGAGTTGCCCGTGCTTCATCGCGATGTCGACGTGGGCCTCGAGCGAATCGCACTCGTTTTTGGTCGACTTGTGCAGGCCGGTCTCGCCCACGCCGAGCACGGTGGGCTTCGCGAAGAACTCGGGAAAGTGCTTGAGCACCTCGCGGGTGAGCGTGGGGTTCTCGGCCTCCTTCGGGTTCACCGCCACCCACGAGAAGTGGCGGATGCCATACTGCGCCGCGCGGGTCGGCTCGAACTCGCTGATCTGCCGGAAGTAGTCGATGAACGTCTCGGGATACAAGCGGTCAAACCCGGCCCAGAAGGCCGGCTCCGCGACGGCCACGACACCGCTCATCGCCATCCGCTCGTAGTCCTGTGCCGTGCGGGCGATGGCGTGGTAATGGGGCTGGATGATCTGCATCGTGGTGCTGCTCCTCTGGAAATATGAAGCTCGAGGAATGTGAAGCGTTGAGTCCTGCGAAGCGTGTGTGCGGGAGTTTCAGTCTCTAGTCTTTGGCAAACAGTTCGAGCAGCGCCACAGTCCGCTCGCGGTCGGAATGCGGGGCCGCGAGAATAGCGACCGCCTCACGGAGCCTGCCCATGCTGCCGGTACCGCCCTGTCCAGACCCAGCCCGACCGTTTGCGATACCGCCATCTCGGGCCACCGCCGCGTCATACCGGTCGAAATGAGCGGCCACTTCGAGGAGCATATGGCGGCTCTCGAGAAAATAGTTTTCCGCGACCTGGGCTGCAGAGAGCATGTTGGACACCAGCGGCTGGAGGACGTGGGTGACGAGGTCGCCGCGCGGCGACGCCATCAGCCGACCGAGATATGATAGCTTCCGCCAGAGCGGCCAACAGTCACGGCGAACGACCCTCCCCCTCAGCTGGCACGACGCCCCATGAAGATCGTCCTATTCGGAAGAGGTGGCCAGGTGGGCCGTGAACTCGAACAGGTGCTGCCGTCGCTGGGGCAACTGGAGGCGTTCGGCCGCGACCAGGCCGATCTCGAACGCCCAGACGCCATACAGGCGCTGCTCCGCCGTGAGTCACCAGACCTTGTCGTCAACGCTGCCGCCTACACCGCCGTCGACAAGGCCGAGTCGGAGCCTGAGCGTGCCCGGCAGATCAATGCCGACACCGTGGGCGTCATTGCCACCGAGACGGCCAGGCTTGGCGGGTGGCTCGTGCACTACTCGACTGATTACGTCTTCGACGGCGGGAAGTCGGGCAGCTACGTCGAAACCGATCCCACCGGGCCGCTGGGCGTCTACGGCGCCACGAAACTCGCCGGCGAGCAGCTCATCGCGTCGAGTGGCTGCCGGCATCTGGTCTTCCGCACCAGCTGGGTCTACGCTGCCCACGGCTCGAACTTCATTCGTACCATCCTGCGGCTCGGGCAGGAACGCGAGGAACTCTCCGTCGTGGAGGATCAGATCGGCGCGCCGACGAGCGCCGCCCGGATTACAGCCGTGACAGTCGCCGCGATCGGCAGGCTGGCAGGCGGAGAGGGCGATCTGCCTGCAAGCGGGATCTATCACCTCGCGGCCTCGAACGCGACCTCCTGGCATGGCTACGCGGAATACATCGTCGCCGCGGCACGGGCCGCGGGCCTCCCCATGCGGGTGGCATCCGACCGCATCCGCCCGATCCCATCATCCGCTTGGCCGCAGGCGGCACGACGCCCCGCCAACTCCCGACTCGACACCGCAAAGCTGCAACGGACGTTTGATGTGATACTGCCTCCCTGGCAGGACGACGTGCAGCAAGTGGTCGCCACCCTCATCCATCGATCCACGCACGCATGAACCGCAGAGGGATCGTGCAGAAACGCTTTTTCTGACCTCACCAATTCCCGGCCATGAAAGTCACCCCCACCGCCATTCCAGATGTGTTGCTGCTGGAGCCGAAGGTTTTCGGCGACAGCCGCGGCTTCTTTTTCGAGAGCTTCAACCAGCGGGCGTTCGAGGCTGCGGTCGGGTGTCCAACGCACTTTGTCCAGGACAACCACAGCCGCAGCGGCCGCGGCGTGCTCCGCGGCCTGCACTATCAGATCGCGCAGCCGCAGGGAAAGCTCGTGCGGGTGGTGTCCGGCGCGGTCTTCGACGTGGCCGCAGACATCCGGCCGGGTTCACCCACCTTCGGCCGCTGGGTGGGCGTAGAGCTGACAGCGGAAAACCAGCAGCAGCTTTGGATTCCGCCAGGCCTGGCCCACGGTTTTCTCGTGCTCTCCGATAACGCGGAATTCCTGTACAAGACCACCGACTATTATTCTCCCGCGCACGAGCGATGCATCCTCTGGAGCGATCCAGTGCTCGACATTCGGTGGCCACTCGCGGAACCACCGATCCTCTCAAGCAAGGACGCGGCCGGCCTGTCCTGGACCGAGGCCACGGCTGCGGCCAACTGATCCTTCATCAGTGCCCCACTGATCAGTGCCCCACTGAGTGCTCCACTGCATGACCCACTGGACCGGTCGGGACAATGCTGGCCCCGACTGGGAGCATGTCGGATCCTATGTGTCCCATGAGGTCGTCTCAGACATGGGGTGGGCCTGCGTTCGCCGAAAAGTCCGGTTCTGCCGTTTTTTTCGATTGTAGGTCCATGGTCCGGCGGTTTGTCGAAAACAGGCAGCAGCCCATCTTGGCAGTCCCCTTGTTTGCCCATTTTTCCCAACCTATCCTCCTAAGAGCTTTTTCCGTGACCCGCGGACTGTTCCGCACCATAGTAGAAGCCGATTGGCACGCTGTAACCGGGCTTCCGACATGCTGGCGAACACGACATTCCTTACAGCCGAAAAGGCAGATGTCGGCGGCCGAGGTCGGGCCGTCGCTCGTCTCGAGACTGCATCGGCATCGCCGCCTGAAGTCGCAGTCGCGCTCGCACCCGTCACGGTTGTGATCGTCAACCACAATGCCGGCCAGGTGCTCTTCGATTGTCTCGAGTCGGCGCTGGCGCAGGCCGTTGAGGTCGTGCTCGTCGACAATGCTTCCCACCCGGACCGCTTTGAGCCGCTGATCGCAGGTTTTGAGTCGCATCCGCGGCTGCATGTGATCCGCTCGGCGGAAAATCGCGGTTTTGCCTCTGGCTGTAACCTGGGAGCGGAGCTTTCCACCCAGCCACTGGTACTCTTCCTCAACCCTGACTGCGCCATCGGTGCAGGCTCGCTGGCCCGCTTGTGCGCAGCCATCCAGCACCATCCCCGCGCCGGAATGGCGGGAGGTCTGCTCACCTACCCCAATGGCGGTGAGCAGGGTGGCGGTCGCCGCGCCGTTCCCACGCCATGGCGGTCATTCGTGCGGGCCTTCGGCCTGGCGCGGTTTTCACGCTACTGTCCGAAGCTGTTCAATGATTTCCATCTGCACTACCAGCCGCTCCCGCAAGCACCGATCCAGGTTGAGGCCATCTCCGGCGCCTGCATGCTCGTCAAACGCGATGCCATTGATGACGTCGGGCTCATGGACGAAGGCTATTTCCTGCATTGCGAGGATCTTGACCTCTGCATGCGGGCCCGAGCCCATGGCTGGCAGATCCTGTTCGTGCCCAATGCGCCGATCGTGCATCACAAGGGCGCCTGTAGCCGGGAACGGCCCATATTCGTGGAGTGGCACAAGCACAAGGGTATGGTCCGCTTCTACAGGAAGCACTTCCGCAACCAGTATCCAGCTGGACTCATGGAGCTTGTGACTATCGGTGTGTGGCTGCGGTTTGTGGCAGTCGCGGCACGGATCCAGACCGCCCTTCTCTTGCAACGCGCTCGGGCACCACGGGCGCCAGACGTCCGGACCGCCCGATCGACAGTCGGTCACATGCCGCTCGGCGGTCCCGTTATGCCGGCGATCGTCTCGAACCGTCCGCTCACGTCCTAATCCCCCGCTCCATTTTGCCCGGCCCCTTCGCCTTCCCGGCGATCGTTTGGACGATCGTTCCGCCGCTGCCGATGCACCGCGAACCTCACACGGCACGGAACAGCGGTGCCTTCGCGGCGGTGGGCGTGCTCGGCGCCACGAGCTTTGTCGGGCAGTCGGCGCTCGCGCGGCTCCAGCGATCCGGGCCTCAGCGATCAGCACTCGACGGGCTCGGCTCGACGACCGCCGACAGCCCGGAGACTCCTGTATTTGCCTTTTCCCGCGCCGGCGTACCGCCGGTCGCGAGGAGCGTTTCCGGCGGCATCCGCTGGCACCAACTGCCCGTCAGCCCCAGCGTTTGGCAGGCTTCGATCCCGCACTGGATCGCTGTCTGTCCGCTGTGGGCTGTACCCGAGCAGTTCCCCCTGCTGGAAGCCGCGGGGGCCAGGCGGCTCGTGGCCCTGTCGTCGACGAGCCGCTTTACGAAACGTGACTCGGCCGCCGCGTCTGAGCGTGCCATCGCAGCACGACTGGCGGTGGCCGAAGATGAGGTGCTCGACTGGGCGCGGGCCCGGGGCATTGCGGCCACCATCCTGCGATCCACGATGATTTACGACGGTATCCACGACCGGAATGTCGCCCGCATTGCCCGGTTCATCCGCAGGGTCGGCTTCTACCCCGTGGCGGGCGCCGCCACGGGCCTGCGGCAGCCCATCCATGCCGATGATGTTGCCGCGGCCTGTCAGGCTGCCCTTGGATGCGACGGACTCCATGACGCCTACGAGATCTCGGGCGGCGAGACGCTCACCTACCGCGACATGGTCCAGCAGATTTTTATCTGGCTCGACAGGCTCCCCCGACTGGTCACGATCCCGCTGCCGCTGGTGCGGGCCGCCGCGCCACTGGTAAGCCTGCTGCCTGGGCTGGAGTTCCTGCCGACCACGGCGATCCGCATGAACGAGGATCTCGTCTTCGATCACGCCGCCGCCGCGCAGGATTTCGGTTTTCAGCCGCGGGCTTTTTCGCTTCCCTTCCGAACCGATTCGAATCATGCTGCAGGCAGTCCCCACCGGATCAGCACGCCCTGAATAGCCTGCCCGCCATGCATGCAACCGCCGCCACGATCCCGCTCGGCACCACCGCCGCCACGGCCACGCGGCCAGTCGTCCGGCAGGGGGTGTTTCTGGCATTCTTCGGCTTCATGCTCATCGTCCTCAATTGTCTCGTCGACAATGCCGCCATCGACGTGACCCTGATTCCTCGGCTGCTGGCGGTGCTGATCTTCCTTGTCGTGTCGGTCGTTGTCGTCAGCGTGCCGCGGATCGGCCGCCTGCTCGACTTCTCCGTGCTCGTCGAGCCGAGCATTCCGATCTTCGCTGGCTATCTCCTGGTCACCATCGGTTCGCTCCTCGTAGCGGCCAACGTCTCAGCCGGCTTCACGGATGTCTTCCGCACACTGGCGACCTTTCTCACACTCTGCCTCTCCTGCCTCCTCCTGCCAATCGTGCCGCGTTGGCAGGAGCAGCTGTTGCGGGTCCTCGTCGTGGCCGGGCTCGTCGGCGTCGGCGTCGGGGGTTACGAGATCGTCACGAAGCTCGGCCTGGGCATGCACGGCCGCAGGGCGATGGAACAGATCACGGCACTGATGTCGAGCGTGAATCTCTACGCCGGCATCCTCGTCCTGATGCTCCCGTGGTGCCTGTGTGGCGCGGTGGTCCTTCGCAAGACGTGGCGGTGGCTGGCGGCCGTGTCAGCCACCGCGATCCTCGCGATCATCCTGCTGCTGCAGTCGCGGGCCGCCTGGCTGGCGGTGCTCGTCGGGGCCGCGGCTGCCGTTGGCGTGCTCTTGGTCGCTCCGGCCCGCTTCAACCTGTCGCGCCGAGCCCGCAATGGTCTGGCCGCCGTATGCTTGGGTGGAATCGTCGCGCTCGCGGGCGGCATCGTCTCCGCTCCTGCCGACAACTTTTTCGCCCAGCGGTTCCGCAGCATCTTCATGGAACCCACCAACCCAGCCGCCCTGCCGCGGGAAGGTGGCCGGCTGATGATCTGGGGAATCACCTCGCGGATGATCGCCGACCACCCACTCACCGGTGTGGGAGCTGGCAACTTCACGGTCCGGCTCCACGAATACTTCGGCGACGACGACCTCGACTTCTCCAACGTGCATACCAACTGGGTGCAGCCCCACAACGATTTCCTCTGGGTGTTCGTGGAGAAGGGCGTGCTCGGCATCGTGCTCTTCGTGGGCTGCTTCATCGTCGCTTTTTCCTTCATCCGCACGATCCTGAGGAGCGACGCGGCCTTTGGCGACCGCTGGCTGGCGCTGGCAGCGGGCATGGGTTTCGTCTCCTACATCACCCTCTCGAGCTTCGATTTCCCGCTCGAACGCATCAACCATCAGGTTTATCTCGCCCTCCTTCTGGCGGTGGTCACCGTGCTCAAGCATGCGGTGCAACCAGCGGTCGGCGGCTTCACGACGAGCGGCACCGCCCGGCTCGGACGGCTGGTGGTCGTGCCTCTGGTGGTGGCGGCCCTCGGACTGGGCATCGCCTACTCTCTGGCGGCTGTCCGCCAGGAGAAAGACGTGATCGTGGCGCGGCGGGCCTGCGTGCAGGGGAAGTGGGAGGAGATGCTCGCGGCCGCAAAGCGGGCCCGCACCCCCTGGAAAACACTCGATCCGCTGGTGAGCCCGGTGGCCTTTCTCGAGGGCATGGCCCACGTGCAGTTGGGCCATCTGCCGGAGGGAATCGAGTGCCTGGAGCGGGCGAGGATCGACAATCCCAACCGCATGTATATCGTCAACAATCTGGGCATTCTCTACGCGGGCACCGGCCGCTTCGACGAGGCGATCGAGTGCTTCAGCCTGGCGGCCAACCGTTATCCCCACCGAATTGAGCCGTTTAACAACCTTGCCAACTGCCTGCTCGAAACGGGCCGCCCCGCTGAGGCGGTGGAACTCCTCGAGCAGATTCCCGAGGAACTCCTGAGCGATGGCATCCGCCGTAACCTGGAGCTAGCCCGCGCCCAGGCCGCAGCACAGCCACCAGAACCTGACGAACCGGCGGACGATACTGAGCGCGAATCGCCGGATGAGCCGGCAGACGACGCACCCTAATGCCTCTCCCGTGGCAACAAGAGTGCATCTTGTGTGTGCTCGATTCCGCAAGTGAAAAACTTGCGGCCACGGGTCTCATCCTTCGGTCACGCCCAACGTACGGAGCATCGCTCCTCCTTCGTGGCACTCACAACTGCGTGGGATTCGGGGCGTCACCGTAGACCGCCTTGGGATCGAAGGCCTTCTCAGGCTCTGTGAATTCGAGCTTCGTGCCCTGCCCGCGTTCGGCCCCTACCGGCACACGGCGGTAGAAGCACGAGCGATAGCCGACGTGGCAACTGGCGCCACCGGCGATCTCGACCCGCAGCCACACGCAGTCCTGATCGTCATCGATCCGCATCTCGACCACCTTCTGCACGAGTCCGCTGGTGGCGCCCTTGTGCCAGAGCTGCTGACGGCTGCGGCTCCAGTAATGGGCCTCGCCCGTCTCGATCGTCCTGGTGAGCGCCTCGCGGTTCATGACGGCCACCATCAGCACCTCGCCGGTGGCATGGTCGGTGGTCACGCAGGGGATCAGGCCCTGCGGGTCGAACTTGGGAGCCAGTTCATGGCCTTCCTCGACCTGCTCCACGGAAATTCTCTGGCCGAACGGTGAGCCGGGGGCGGGCGATGCGGATGCGGACACGGTGAAAAGGCTCCTCGGATGCGATCAGGAACGATCTGGATACGATCTGGATACGATCTGGACAGATCGGATTCCTCTATTCAATAGGTTGACCGGGCGGTTATCCAGCCCCTACCCTTCCCGGTGGAGTTCGCCCACTCGAGGAGCCTTTTCCATGGTCACGGTTGACATGCCCTGTGCGTTGGTGTCGCGTCGTTCTGCCCGCGGTGTCTCGGGTGGATTGTGCGGTGCGATGGGAGCCCTGATGCTGCTGGCGCTGCCGTCGCCCCAGCAGCCTGCCAATGCCGCCGACTGGCCCACGTTTCGCGGTGCAGACCGGACCGCTGTCGCCCCCGACACCGACCTCCTGGAAACCTGGCCGGCCACGGGTCCCAGGCTCATCTGGGAAGCTGCCGGCGCGGGCCGCGGCTATGCCAGCCCAGCGATCGCAGGCGATCGCATCTACACCCTCGGCGACGGCCTCTCCACCGCTGCCGACAAGGATGAATACCTCTCCTGCTTCGACCGTGAGACGGGCAAACAGCTCTGGAAGACGAAGACCGGCCAGCCGTGGAACGAGGGTGCCGAGTCGTGGCAGGGTTCGCGGAGCACGCCCACGGTCGATGGCGACATGGTCTACGTGATCACGCCCCACGGCCAGCTCGTGGCCTGTGCGACGGCCGACGGCAAGGAGCGGTTCCGCGTCGATCTCAAGGCCCAGTTCGGCGGCAAGAAGGATGATTCGTGGGGCTATAGCGAGTCGCCGCTTGTCGATGACAACAGGCTCGTCTGCACACCCGGCGGTGAGCAGGCCACGCTTGTGGCGCTCGACAAGAAGACGGGCAAGCCGATCTGGTCGTGCCCGATGAAGGGCGACCGCGGCGCCGGCCATTCCTCGATCGTGATCAGCCAGCCCCTCTCCAGCCAGACTGGGGGCCGGAAGGTTTACATCCAGACGACTGGGGCCGGCGCCTTCGCTGTCGACGCGAAAACGGGCACATTCCAGTGGGCATACCCGATCGACAAAACGACCGCCGTGATTCCCACGCCGATCGTTCGCGGCGATCTGGTCTTCTTTTCCGCCGGCTACAAGCGGGGCGGCGCCCTCCTGCGGCAGGTGCCGGGAGGCACTGGCGGCGTGGCGATGAAGGAGGTGTACGGCCTGAAAAAAGAGCTCGCCAACAAGCATGGTGGGATCGTGCTTGTCGGAGACCATCTTTACGGCGACTCCGACGACGCGGGAATCCCGTTCTGTGCCGAACTTATGACCGGCAACGTGGTCTGGAAGAAGCGTGGCAGCGGAAAGGGATCAGCCACGGTGGTGGCGGCCGACGGCCACCTTTACGTGCGGTTTGCCGATGGAACGCTGGCCTTGGCGAAGGCCGATCCGGCCGACTACGTGGAGGTGGCGACGTTCAAGATCCCAGGCAGCGATGCCCGGCCGAGCTGGTCACATTCGGTGATTCTCGACGGCCGGCTCTACCTCCGCGAGCAGGACAAGATCCTCTGCTACGACCTGCGGTAGTAGATATCCCGTGGCGGCAAGTTTTCAACTTGCCGAATCTTGGCTTTCGTGGCGGCAAGTTTTCAACTTGCCGAATCAATCGTGGGTGTCAGCCACGGCCTTGTAAGCGGCCCCGCCCAGGATCCCGCCCACGATCGGTGCCACCCAGAAAAGCCAGAGCTGCTGCAGCGCCCAGCCACCGGCAAAGATGGCCGTCGCCGTGCTGCGGGCGGGATTCACCGAGGTGTTGGTCACCGGGATACTGATCAGGTGGATCAGCGTGAGGCACAGGCCGATGGCGATCGGTGCGATCATGCTGCCAGCCTTCTTGTCGGTGGCCCCATGGATCACGAAGAGAAACACGGCCGTCAGCACCGTCTCAATGATGAAGCAGCTCTGCCAGGGATAGCCGCCGGGGGAGTGCTCGCCAAAGCCATTGGAGGCAAAACCACTCGCCGCCGCGTCGAAGCCGGGCAGCCCGCTGGCGACGAGATAGAGCACGCCGGCGCCGACGATGCCGCCCACCACCTGGGCGAGGATGTATTTCGGCATCTCGGCGATGGGAAACCGGCCACTGGCAGCGAGCCCGGCCGTGACTGCGGGATTCAAGTGGCAGCCGGAAATGTGGCCGATCGCCGTTGCCATCGACAGCACCGTCAGGCCGAAGGCCAGCGATACACCCAGGAAACCGATGCCGAGGTCGGGATATGCAGCGGCCAGAACGGCGCTCCCGCATCCCCCCAAAACGAGCCAGAATGTGCCAATTGCCTCAGCTAACAGCTTTCCCATCGAGTGCTTCTCCGTGAAAAACGACCGGGATCGATCCCACCCCGAGAAACCTCTCCGGGCGGTCGAACCGAAAAACGAGTCGGAAAACTAGGCGATTTCCGGGAAAAACGTCAAGGGCAGGGACAAGATGCCGATTCGTCCCCGTTTTTTCCCGATTCGTCAATTTTCCTCTCCAGCCCGAGAGAAAAGCTTGACTCAGCTTACCCAAGCCACTACGCCCCGCCCGACCGTCGAAAGCTTCACAGTCGCTCGTATCAGACACTTGCGATTCTTCGTAAAACCTGTACTTTTCCTAACCGTAGCTCTCCGGTGCCGACTGCACTGCCCGAACCGATACTTTTTCGCGAATTCGTTCCGAAGCAAAAAGGCTGCTCATCATGAATCTCCAACGTGCCCTCTGGACGAACATCTGGCCTGCGGCTTTGCTCGCTCTCGTCACAACTGCAGTGCTCGATTCCCGGTCTGCAGATGCGACTGTGTACACGTGGAAGAACACCGGTTCTAACTGGAACACCGGAACCAACTGGGTCGGCAATAGCGTTCCTGTCAGCGGGTCGACGAATTCGTTGTTCTTCAACGGCGCTGGCGGCACCACGAACAACAACATCGTTGGCGCCCCCGGTCAGGGCAGTCTCAACTTCGGTGCCTCGGCCGGTGCCTACACGCTGACGGGAAATGTGCTCCGTCTCGGCAGCCTCTCCAACAGTTCCGCCAACACTCAGACGCTCAGCACTCTCGGCATCAACCAGTTTAATGCAGGCACTTACGACACGGGTGCAAGCGTCGTAATCGGCGGCCAGTTCCAAGGATCTGCGAACATCACCAAGACTGGAGCGGGTACGCTGGTATTCGCGAACTCTGGTAAGACTTACACCGGCACCGTGACCGCGAATGAGGGCACGGTGGAGTTCAGTAATTCGGGCTTTACCAACGGCAACCTCACGCTCGCGAACGGAGCCAATTTCGTGTCCACTGGTGTCAACAACACCGTTGGGAATTTGGTCGCGACTGGTTCGGGAACCATTGCGCTGGGCGTGGCAGGCGTCGGCACTTTGAATACGTCGAACTTCAACTTGTCCAACTTCACAGGGGAAATTACGGTCGGTTCCAGTGGACAGGGCAGCTTCGACCAGGTTGTGTCGAACGACACAAATACGTTCGGCGGCAATCTAGCTATCAGCCTTGATTACACGCCGGAGAACTTCGATTCCCTGCTCAACGGTGAGGCCTGGCAGTTCTTTTCGGCCACCACTTCTTCCGGCAATTTCAGTACGGTCAACCTCACGGTCGGTGGCACTACATATAACATGACCAACAGCAACGGATTCTGGACGACATCCGGCCAGTTAGACGGCTTCGGTCCGACGGAGGGTTTTCTCTTCTCCACCGTGGACACCACGCTCGACATTGGCGGTCAACAGGTGAGCGTTGTGGCCGGCACCTTGTATGCCGTGCCCGAGCCCTCCACGATTGTCTTTGCCGGTATCGGCATGGCGATGGTCGGCTGGAGCACGCTGACGCGCCGTCGGGCCAAGGCCCGTCGGCAGGCCATTGAGGCTTCCATCGCCTGAGCTTGAGGCGGTAGGGTGAATCAAACACGAACCGCGACAGCGTGATCCGCTGTCGCGGTTTTGTTTTACACCTCCGCGGCAAGTTTTCAACTTGTCCGTGACCACAGGTTCAGCGTGGCACCCACACCAACAGCCGTGGGCCAAACACGATCAGGCCGATCACGACGGCCGTGATCGCTGCCAGCAAGACCGCGGCGCTGGCCATATCGAGGGCATCGCGAAAGCGGGGATGCCGGCGACTCCCGGGTGCCCGAGCCAGCGACTCGATTGCCGTGTTGAAAATCTCCGCCATCAGCACAAGGCCGATCGCGAAGGAGAGCAGACACCACTCGACGGCCGACACGTGGAAAAATGCCCCTGCGGCCACCACGGCCCCTGCCATGCCCAAGTGCACGGCGAAGCTCGACTGGGTTCTGACGGCCCGGGCGAGGCCCCGGAACGCATCAGCGAATTTCCGCGACCACGTCCGGGATGAGGTCCGGCCCCCGGAGGATCGCCTTCGCGGGGTCGTCAGGCTCATGGAGACTAGCCCGCCTTCACGTAGGGATCGCCCTTCTTCCAGTTGCAGGGGCAGAGTTCGTCGCTCTGCAGGGCGTCGAGCACCCGCATCACCTCGGCCACATTCCGGCCCACCCGACCCTGATTGACGTCGACCCACTGGATCACGCCATTGGGGTCGACGATGAAGGTGGCCCGCAGGCAGTAGCCCTCGGTTTTTTCGAGAATGCCAAGCTCGGCCGACAGCTTCTGGGCCGCTATGAGCGGGAATTTCAGGTCTGCCAGGTCGGGATGGGCCCGCCGCCAGGCGAGGTGGGAATACTCGTTGTCGGTGCTGCCGCCCACAACGCTCGTGTCGCGGTCGCCGAAGGCCTTCACCTGTTTGTTGAACTCGGCGATCTCCGTCGGGCAGACAAACGTGAAATCCTTCGGATAGAAGAAATAGACGACCCAACGGCCGGCGTAGTCGGCGTTGGTGAGCAGTTTGACGTCGTCCTTGCCGGTGCCGACGCAGGCCTGGGCAGAGTAGTGGGGAAAGGAATCGCCGACGGTAAGCATGGTAAGGTCTCCGGGGAAGAATCACAGAGTGTACGGGCCGCTGTCTGCCCGTTCAACTTGGCTGTCCGTTCAACAGTTCCGGGCGTCCAACGAGACCATGCGTTCAACACACGACACGCCGCACCTCCACCATGACCCGCTCACGGCTCGGACGGTCTTCGTGGCCCCGGAACGGGCCCAGCGGCCAAATGAGCTGGAGGGGGCGATGATTCGCTGCCCATTCTGCGCCGGAAATGAGTCGCTCACGCCCCCCGCCGTGCTGCGGGCGCCCCGCTCGTCCACTGAACCATGGCGGGCACGGATCGTTCCCAACCGCTTTCCGATCGTGAGCGGCACCGCCGCCGACTCGCCTGGAGAGGTCATCGAGACGGCAGCCCCGCGGCCCGCTTATGGTGTGCACGAGGTCGTGATCGAGTCGCCGGCGCACGTGAGGAGCATTCTCGCCATCGAGTCCGACGGTTGGCGGGAGGTCTGGGAGCTGTGTCGGGATCGGCTGGCGATCCTCGCCGACAAAGACGGCCTGGCGTGGGCGACGGTCTTCAAAAACTCCGGCGCACGAGCCGGTGCGTCGCTCGAGCATGTGCACAGCCAACTCGTGGCTCTCGACTTCGTGCCGCCGGCCATCCTGGCTGAATTGGCCGTCGCGGGCCGCACGGCCGATCCCTTTGGTGATCTGCTGCGGCTGGCCGCGGCCGAGCACAGGATTGTTGAGCAGGCTGACGATCTGGTGGCGCTGGTGCCTCCTGCACCGCGGCAGCCATTTGAGACCTGGATCCTGCCGCGCTCAGCCGAAACCTATTTCCATACAACGAGTCCGGACCGCGTGGCCGCCCTGGCCGCGCTGACGCAGTCGCTCATCGGCCGACTCGACCGGCTCCTGCCGGAGGCCGACTACAACTGGTGGCTGCACCAGCCGCCGTATGTGCATGCTGTCGCCCCCCACGCCGGTGTTCCCGTGCCAGCCCGCTGGCACTGGCATCTGGAGATCATGCCGAGGATCAACGGTCTGGCCGGCTTCGAACTGGGGGCCGGCTGCCACATCACGACCGCCACGCCGCAGGACTCCGCCCGCCGCCTCCGCGACGCGTGAACACCTTCCCCAGCCGGCACACGCCCTACAGGCGGGTCGGCAGCGATGATGAGCCCGCCCACAATTGGCAAAAACCCGTTTGGCGCGGGGGTTCCCAGCCCCGACAATCACGCTTCATCTTCGCCAGCGCCACCTCTTTCGGTTGCCCTTATGTCGCCCGCCGTCCGGCTCGTCTTCGTCCTCCACAATCACCAGCCCGTCGGCAACTTCGACGGCGTCATCGAGCAGGCCTACCAAGACAGCTACCTGCCGTTCCTGGAACTGCTCGAACGGCATCCCGGCATCCGGCTGGCGCTCCATACGAGCGGACCGTTGGCCGAATGGTTCGACCGGCACCACCCCGACTATCTCGACCGCATCGCCCGATTGGTCGCCGAACGGCAGATCGAGATCGTGGGCGGTGCCTTCTACGAGCCGGTGCTCGCGATGCTGCCAGCGCGGGACCGCATCGGTCAGATCCGGATGTCGACGGAGTGGCTCGAGCGCCGGTTTCAGACGAAGGTGACCGGCATGTGGGTGGCCGAACGGGTCTGGGATCCCGGCATGACCCGCGACATCGCGGCCGCCGGCATCGAGTGGACGATCCTCGACGACTCCCACTTCAAGGCGGCTGGGCTTCCTGATGAACAACTCGACCGTCACTGGCTCACCGAGGGCGACGGTGCGACGCTCGCCGTCTTCCCCGTCAGCGAACATCTCCGCTACGTGATCCCCTTCGCCGCACCAGAGGCCACGATCGACCACCTCCGGTTTCTCGCGTCGCGCCGACCAGGCGCACTGGCCGTCTTCGGCGACGACGGCGAGAAGTTCGGGGTCTGGCCCGACACACGGAAGGCCTGCTTCGACGACGGTTGGCTGGAGACCTTCTTTGGTCTGCTCGAGGCCAATGCCGACTGGATCCAGATGTGCCTGCCGTCGGAGGTCGTCCGCGACGTGCCGCCGGCCGGCACGGTCTGGCTGCCGGAGTGCAGCTACCGCGAGATGATGGAATGGGTGCTGCCGCCCGATTCGCAACTGGCCTGTATCGATGCGCGAAAGACC
>Ga0209357_1000516_pt1 | contig 15266 bp, 17 predicted proteins | sample LauGreFBDMM110SD_2_FD_187573 | JGI IMG/M metagenome (GOLD analysis project Ga0209357, IMG submission 187573) | Freshwater lake microbial communities from Lake Michigan, USA - Fa13.BD.MM110.SD (SPAdes) (version 3) | ecosystem: Environmental > Aquatic > Freshwater > Lake | place: Lake Michigan... | reverse complement strand
TGCCGAAAGGCAAACAAGTGTGACCTCAAGTGGAAGATGAATAATGACTTCTTCCCATACCGGGCCTCGATATTGATCTTGCAGGAAGTGAACTTCATCAAGTATCACTACTGAAAGATTCTCTAGCGAACGCGACGATGCGTAGATCATGTTGCGCAGTACTTCTGTTGTCATTACCAAAATTTTCGCATCTGAATTAATGCTGGTATCTCCGGTGAGCAGACCTACGTTGTCTGAACCGTACAGTTCCTGGAAATCACGAAACTTTTGGTTTGAAAGAGCTTTAATAGGAGCGGTATAAAAAGACTTCATTCCTCTATTCAAAGCTTCCGAAATTGCATGTTCAGCAATAAACGTTTTTCCTGAACCTGTGGGAGCAGCCACTAACACCGATGCGCCTTCGTTCAGCGCTTGTATTGCGTTTTGCTGAAATAAGTCGGGTTGGAATTTTGGGTTATTCATGGTTGGCTTTTTTTCTTCGCCATTGGATGAAAAAACCGATGCCGACAGATATGACGTAAAGAATTGTCATAGGTATTGCGAGCGCCAACATGCTGATGGGATCGCCAGATGGAGTAATGATTGCTGCTGTAAGGAAGATAGACATCACTGCCCAGCGCCATTGTTTGAGTAACAAACCTGGAGTGATGACGTTGACAAGTTGCATGAAAACGAGCAGAACCGGGAACAAAAAGCCGACCCCAAAAGCAAGAACCATCAGTGTTACTAAACTCACGTATTTGGTAATTTGGTAGGACTGAGAAACATCTTCTCCAGACCAACTAATGAGAAATTCCAATGCCTTCTCGAGGGTCCAATAAGCGATGTATCCGCCAAGGGCGAACAGGCTCACGCTGGAAATGATGAAACCCGTTGCATATCGTTTTTCTCGTTGGTGAAGTGCAGGTGCTGTGAATCGCCAAATTTGCCACAGGATGACAGGCAATGCGGCTGTCAAACCACCGTACGATGCGATCCGCATTCGCGCAGAAATGCCGTCTAGTGGCCCTAAGCCAAAGAGTGTTCCATCGCAATTGAAATCAGGTCGTGATAAACAGAGATCTCGATACGGCTGAGTTAAGAACCGCAATACTGGGTCATAGAAACTCAAAATGACCAATGCGCCGATAATGACCGCTAGAAGTGACCGAATGATACGAAATCTCAGTTCAGCGAGATGCTGAGTCATAGTAATTTCGTCGGTGGATGATCGAACACTGATGTTTTTGCGGAACAACTTCATGGAATCTGGTCTCCATTAGGTGCTTCGTCTTGTTCATAAGGAATGAACTTTGGTTCATCAGTCGTTGGAGTTGGTGCCTCGTCTTTGCCTAAAAAGATTCGCTTTGCTTCTTCTGCGGTATTCTTTATCTCCTGCAATGGGTCCTCGAACCCGGTCCTGAGGTCGCGCTGAACTCCGGAGGCAACATTCTTGATTTCGTGGTAAACGCGACCGAACTTGCGCATTGCCTCGGGCAACTTTTCTGGACCCAATACGACGAGGCCAATAAGAAGCAGAAAGACTATTTCGCTGCCAGACATATTGAACACACTCAAAGTCTATGAACTAGAACTGCGCGCCCTGTCATTATCATGGCAATATGGAGGAAATAAGGCCTAGTTACCGTGAGCTGACCTATATCGCCTTTGCGCATCGTGGGGCTCGGGCGTATGTCAGAGAAAATACCTTGGAAGCATTCCAACTTGCGTTGCGCCTGGGTGCTACCGGTCTTGAGTCTGATGTGTGGATCACCAAAGACGGCATTCCAGTTCTCGATCATGATGGCGTAGTTCAAGAGCGGATCTTGAAGAAACCCATCTGCAATTACTTGCGCGAAGATTTACCTGAACACATCCCAACTCTTCGAGATCTCCTACTTTTGGCGCCGCAGGGAGTCCCTATTTCTCTCGATGTCAAAGATGATGACTGCTTTGAGGCACTCATTACCGAGATTCGTACAGTTCATGGTGAACAATCACCTTTCATTTATTTATGTCATCCAGACTTAGATGTACTCGAGAAACAGAGAAGCAAATCGCACGGCATTTCGCTTGTTTCATCGGTGCGTCTCGCCAAATTAAAAAAAGGCCCCGAAATGCATGCAGCGCGTATGCGTGAACTAGGTGTCGAAGTGATGAACATGCATCATCGTGATTGGAATGGCGGTCTCGTTGCGCTCTTTCAGCGTTTCGAACTCCAATGCTTCGCATGGGACTGCCAGTTTGTGCGCAATATCGAAGATATGGCAAAAATAGGGATCAACGGTATTTTTAGCGACTGGCCAGATCGGTTCTATGACTAGAGCCAACGCCAACGACTCAAGGGCCACAGCACTACAAAGGCTCGACCAACTATTCGATTTTTATCGACTGAGCCAAACATCCGGCTATCCATCGACTGTGGGCGATTATCGCCGAGAACGAAAACTTGTTTGGCTGGTACAACCACTTCTGCCATTTCTGGCTGCCGACAACGTTCGATGAGATCATCTTGCTCTGTATCTCTGCTATCGAGATAGGGCTCTTTCAGAGCAACTTTGTTCACATAGACAACGCATTTACTGATGGAAATTTTCTCTCCGGCTAGACCAATAACTCGCTTAATGAGGTCGTCATGCTGAATTGTTTCGCCATTTGAGGTGACACGGTCGAATACGACTACGTCTCCCCTGTTGACATTGTGCAAGCGGTACGAGAGCTTATTTACCAGCACCCTATTTGGCTGATACAGCGTGGTCTCCATAGAAGGACCCGATATATAAAACTGTTGTAAAACATACGTTCTAATACCGAGGGCAACGACCAGTGCCACAACAAGAACAATGATCCAATCCCGGACAGCCTTGAAAGAATCTGAAGACGATGCAACCTCTTCTGGGGGTTGCACATCATCGACGTCTTCAGGCACAGCAAGATTGTAGATGCTCTGAAGGTCAAATGAACAAGATTCTCTACAAAGAATCAATCAATTTTTGCACACGATCATCAACATTCTTGAACGGATTCTTGCAAAGTACGGTTCTTTGTGATTGATCGTTAATCTTCAGATGAACCCAGTCAACTGTGTAATCACGCTTTTTTAATTGGGCAGCTGTAATAAATTGTGAGCGCAGGTGGGCTCGGGTTGTTGTAGGAGCCAGCGTTGTAGCCGCAACAATTTGTTCCTCAGAACAAACAGATTTCATGATGTTCTTGCTTCGCAGGTGGTAATAAATTCCTCGCGCAGGGTCTATGTCGTGGTATTGCAAATCGATGAGATGACAACGAGGATCGCCCAAAGAAATGTCATGTTTTTCTGAGTATCTAGACACGAGGTGATATTTTGCGACCCAATCAACTTCAGTTTCTAATTTAAGAGGGTCACTCTCAATAGTGGTAACGCAGTGTTCCCACATTTGCAGAGCACGAGTTTCTTCTTCATTAAAGCCGAAATGTTCGCTATACGAAATTGCTTTGTCAAGATAAATGCGCTGAATGTCGAGCGCACTCATCTCTTTGCCATTCTTCAACTTGACTTTTTTCTTGCACGTGATGTCGTGGCTAATTTCGCGAATCGCGCGCACCGGGCTTTCCAGGGTCAGATCTCTGAAATCAATTTCAGGATTCTCAAACATGCGCAGAACGCAAGCCATTGAACCGACCTTGAGAAATGTCGCATAATCACTCATGTTTGAGTCGCCAACAATGACATGCAAGCGGCGGTAGTGCTCCGCATCGGCGTGTGGCTCATCTCGAGTGTTGATAATTGGTCTACTGCGTGTGGTTGCCGAACTAGAGGTCTCCCATATGTGCTCTGCACGCTGCGCAATAGTGAAGAGAGGCCCTTTAGCGGTCATTAATAATTTCCCTGCTCCACAGAAAATTTGCCGTGTAATGAGAAATGGAATGACTACATCGGACAGTCGCGACTGATCATCGGTACGTGAAGTGAGGTAATTTTCGTGGCAACCATAGGAGTTCCCAGCACTATCGGTGTTGTTTTTATATATGTGAATTTCACCGCGAATTCCTTCGTCTTCAAGACGATCTTCAGCTGCGATACGCAGATCGTTGAGAATGTATTCCCCAGCACGATCTTGAGCTACTACATCGAGCAAAGAGTCACATTCAGCAGTTGCGTATTCAGGGTGCGAGCCTACGTCTAGGTACAAACGTGACCCATTGGGCAGAAATACGTTGGAACTCCTCCCCCATGTCACCACCTTGCGAAAGAGGTAACGCGCTACCTCATCGGGGCTAAGGCGACGCTGCCCTTTCAACGTGCACATAATTCCGTATTCGTTCTCTAGCCCGTAGATGCGTCTAGAGAATTCTTGCACGACTGCGTTTAACCTTGAACGAGAGCGTTAACTTCGGTGTCGTCAAGCCGAGTAAACGCGCGACGATCACCAGAACGATTAAGTATTGCAATTTCGCATTCTTCAATAGGAAGTTGCCGATCTGGGCCGGAAAGAGCATTTCGACATAATTGAACAACATCGGCCAATAATGCTGTGTCTAAATGTGCCAAGAGTGGAGACTCTTTCATGCGCGAGTAAATGGCGTCTGAGTCGCCGCCTAAAACACAGAATTTACGTTCATCGAGGACAGTGCCATCGTAAAAGATATGGAACAACTGATCTTTGGATGCTTCATCGGCAACTTCAGCGACAAGAATTTCTACTTCGAGGGGTTTCATCTCATGTGTGAATATTTGACCAAGAATTTGCGCGTACTGATTTGCCAGGCTTCGTGCATCTACATCAATACGTGAATACTGGTAACCCTTGAGATCTGCAGCCCGCACACCCGAAACTCGCAACTGATCGAATTCGTTGTATTTTCCGACACCAGCAAACGCAATGCGGTCGTATATTTCACTGATTTTTCGTAGCGTGTTGGAAGGATTTTCAGCGACAATGGCAATTCCTGCAGAGTACTGAATAGCAATGAGTGCCTTACCGCGAGCAATTCCTTTGCGTGCATAGTCGGCACGATCTTTCATGATCTGTTCTGGGGCTACATAAAATGGCATGCTCATTTCACACCTCCTGATTTCGTTCTTGGTGCTCAGCAATAAGTTCTTCTACAAGGTGAGACAAGGTTGCATCGTCAATACGTTCCCATCCGTTCGCCGTAATTGACGCAACTATTGGGTAAATACCGCGCAAGGTGTCGGGGCCACCTGTAGCTGAGTCTGAATCGGCGGCCTCCCATAAAGATTTCAATGCAAGACGAACTGCTGCATCTTGAGACATGGAAGTTCTCCAACCGACTTTAATAACTGCACCGGCGTGCACACTTCCTGAACCCGTTGCAACGAATTCGCGTTCTTCGTATCGGCCGCCCGTTGGGTCGTAATCCCATAAGCGTCCGTAACCCTTCTGGAGGTCATAGCCAGCGAAGATGGGAACGACCACCAGGCCTTGCATTGCGGCAGGAAGGTTGCCACGCACCATCATGGAAAGCTGATTTGCTTTACCTTCAAGTGAGAGCAATTGGCCTTCTACTTTTTCATAATGCTCGAGTTGTAATTGGAAAAGCTTGATCATTTCCATGGCAGGACCAGCGGTACCAGCTATTGCCACGCCACTGAATTTGTCTGCTGAGACAACCTTTTCCATAGAGCGGTGAGAGATGACATTGCCAGAGGTTGCACGACGATCGCCGGCCATTACTACGCCATCTGCAAACCGAAGAGCAACACATGTTGTTGCATGCGGAAAACTGACTTGAGTTGATGATTCAGTGAGATGCTTTTGAAACGGATCGATACCAACACGCTTCAGCAATTCGGCAAAACTGGCACCTGGATGGTCGCCTGGTGTGAAAAAAGGCATTGACATAGCAACAGTGTAGGAGTTATTCCCCACCCTTTTGTACGTAACTATTCACAAAATCCTCGGCATTTGTCTCAAGAATAGAGTCAATCTCATCGAGCAGGTTGTCTAAATCTGCTTTTAAATTTTCGGCCTGAGCATTTTTCACAAGCGCTAAATCTTCAATCACCTCGACTGGGGCTTCTTCTGGAATAGAGACACTTTTACGAATTTTTTCCGACATAGTTGCATCTTAGTATTGGATTTAGAACACATCAGAAATTCTGAACGATGTTAATTCAGAATTTTCGAGGCCAAGAGCAAGCACCAATTCCATTGGGGTAGAGCATGATTTGAAGAGGTCTTCGGTGAGGGCTCGCGTTCCTCTCAATGGCTCCATCATTGGTATGCGCCGCAATGGACCATCCCCTACATCAAAAATGAGGCAGTCCCAATTAGCCGACACCACAAACTCGGGCCAACGCTGCAAACACATGCCACGGAAAAATGCACGGGTACTTTGTGGTGGTTCAGTGCGAGCAATGTCGGCATCGCCTTGCGTAATGAGTCTCCTTAAATTCATGCGATCAGACAGATTCTTGCCTGTACGCATATCGTGGTACTGCAAGTCGAGAGCCTTAAGTCTCGCATCATTGGGCGCCAGGTCATTTTTCTCTTGGTAAGCGTTGATGAGACGCATCTTTGCTAACCAATCGATGGTGTCAAAGGAACCAACTCCGCCATTTGACAAGTTCGTTAGAGTTTCGCGCCAGAGCAGGAGAATATTTCTTCCTTCAAGAGGAAAATCATCGCTGTTGACACAATCCAGACCGTATTGCGCATTGTATTTTTCAGCTGCCTCTAAAATCAGAAATTGAATTTCTAAGGAAGTCTTTAATTCGCCATGAGAAAGACGAATCGCCTTCGACATACTGATGTCACGACTGACGGTGCGCATTGCATTTACTGGGCCATCAATAATGAGATGCGACGGAAATGCTCCGTCTTCAATCATGGCCAGCACGATGGATGTGGTGCCTACTTTCAAATAAGTGGCATATTCCGACATATTTGCGTCGCCGACGATGACATGCAGCCGGCGATACTTATCTGGGTCACAGTGCGGCTCGTCGCGAGTGTTGACAATGGGACGACGAATAGTTGTTTCGAGGCCAATCTCTTCTTCAAAAAAGTCTGCTCGTTGACTGATCTGATACGTAACAGTGTCAGCCTTGTCGGTTAAAAACTCTGATCCGACTTTTCCTGATCCGCAATAAATCTGTCGGGTAACAAAGTGCGTTGTAATGAAAGTAGCTAATTGTCCAAAAGGTAATTCTCGCGAAACAAGGTAGTTCTCGTGGCAGCCATATGAGTTACCTTTGCCATCTGAGTTATTTTTATAAGTAATAATTTCATGAAGATCGGGCAACAGAGCATTTGCTCTCTTCATGCTCTCTTTAATAATTTCCTCACCTGCTCGGTCATACAACACAACTTCCGTCGCGGTTCGACATTCAGGTGTAGAAATTTCAGGGTGAGCATGGTCTACGTAGTACCGAGCGCCGTTCGTCAAAACCGAATTTGCCATATGGGTCTCAACTTCTGGCGGGAAAGCATCTTCTAGAGCAAAACCTCGCGCGTCACGTTCTGGTGTTTCATCTCCAAAATCCCACTGAATGTTCTGCTTGAAAGCGCCAGCATAAGCATTGACAAGAACTGACGACGCCACAATAGGGCTACTGTCAAAACCGCGGGAAATGACCCCGTATTCCGTTTCAATGCCACAGACTTTCGGTAGGGCCATAAGTGACTACAGGTACTGACCGGTCACAACGTGTTCAATTGATTTTCCACCTGAAGCAGCACCAGGGTCAGCGTGTTCATTAATCAGTGTGCGAATGAAGACAATTCGTTCGCCCTTTTTGCCTGAGATCCGTGCCCAGTCGTCTGGATTTGTGGTGTTGGGTAAATCTTCATGCTCTTTGAACTCTTGGGCAATGGCTTCGATGAGGTCACCTTCAGTGATTCCCCTTTCACCAGTGTCAATGGTTCGTTTGATTGCAGATTTCTTTGCTCGCCGAACGATATTTTCAATCATTGCTCCAGACGAGAAATCGCGGAAAAAGAGAACTTCCTTATCGCCGTTTTGGTATGTCACTTCGAGGAAACGGTTTTCATTAGCGTCGCTGTACATGCGTGCTACACAGTGCGAGAGCAAAGATTCAAGAGCTGCTTCTGTGGAACCGTCAAATGCACTCAGCAAATCGGCATGTATTGGAATTTCTGAAGTGAGATAGCGCCTAAAAATGTGATGTGCCGCATCTGCGGTCGGGCGATCGATTTTGATTTTTACGTCCAGTCGTCCAGGACGCAAAATTGCAGGATCAATGAGATCTTCCCTGTTTGTTGCTCCGATGACGATGACGTTGCGCAAACTTTCAACACCATCAAGCTCGGCTAGTAGTTGCGGAACGATTGTTGACTCCATGTCGCTGCTGATGCCAGAGCCTCGAATACGAAACATCGAATCCATTTCGTCGAAAAAGATGATGACAGGCCAACCCTCTTCGCTCTTCTCGCGAGCCCGTTGAAAGATGAGTCGTATTTGTCGTTCCGTTTCACCGACATACTTATTGAGAAGTTCTGGTCCTTTAATATTGATGAAGTAGCTACGACCTTTATCGTGTCCAGTTGCGTCTGCAACTTTTTTCGCAAGGCTGTTTGCTACCGCTTTGGCGATGAGAGTCTTGCCGCATCCTGGCGGCCCGTAAAGGAGGATGCCCTTCGGTGCAGGCAGGTGATATTCCGCAAAGAGATCGGAATAGAGATACGGAAGCTCTACGGCATCGGCGATGAGTTCAATTTGTGCATCTAGACCACCAATGTCGCTATAGCTAACAAGTGGCACTTCCTCGAGCAAAAGATTCTCGACCTCAGGTTGATGAAGCCGCTCGATGAGGAGGTTGCTTTTTGGTTCTAAACGCAACAGGTCACCGGGGCGCAAATGCATTCCTCGTAGAGAGTCGCCAAGTTCGCAAATCTTTTGGTCATCGCCGCGATAGGTGATGATTGCACGGAAACCGTCTTCACAGATCTCTTTAAGTTGAACAACCTCTCCAGACGTTTCGGGTCGCCTCGTTGAAATAACGTTCATGCTGTCATTGAGGAGCACCTCTGAACCACGTTCGAGAACATCGAAGTCGATGTCGGGGTGCAACTGCACTTTCATCTTGCGACCCTGAATGAAAATATCAATTGATGCGTCATCATTCTTTCCCACAACAACGCCGTAGGCGTGCGGGGGTTGGGACAGTTTGTCTACTTCTTCTCGCAAATGAGCGATATGTTCGCGAGACTCGCGCAGCGTGTATGCGAGTTTCTCGTTTTGAGCTACAACACGTGCTAATTGACCCTTGGACTCGAGCAAGCGAGACTCCAGCGAGGTCTTGTTCACTTGTGATTCAGGTTGTTGATTGTCGCTAGACATTGCAGTGGCTCCTGACCTCGTTTCATCAATTATCTCCCGAAATCGGGCCGTAAACACTAGCGAGGGCAAACAACACGAAAAGTTCCTATTTTGGACTCCCGCCGTGTATCATTTTGCCAGTCAGTACAACTGCTGTAGTGCAGTTCTATACAGAGGGAGCCCCCAACATGAAGGTCTGGATCGATCAGGATCTGTGCACAGGTGATGGTCTTTGTGAAGAGATTGCCCCTGACGTGTTCACTTTGCTTGATGATGGCTTGGCCTACGTCAAAGAGGGTTCCAAGGTATTTGCAACTGCTAAAGGTAACGCTCAGGGTGCCGACGGTCTTGCAGACTTCCCCGATAGCCAAATTGACGCCGTTGTGGAATCAGCCGAAGAATGCCCCGGTGAATGCATCTTCATTGAGCCGTAGTTGGCCTACTGAACATCTCCAATAAATCTGGCTACTGTTAAAAAGCCTGTATGAGCGACCATTCTGTGGTCTGGGCGTACTGCTTGGCCCTCTATATGCCATGTGCGATGCAATACCTCTAGTGTTCTTTCGCTTGTCCAGCGCTCGTCGAAGGTTTCACGCACTCGAACTGCCTGTGTGATGCTTGGCGTATAAGCCACCAAAATGCCACCACGTTTCATTTTTTGTGTTGCATGAGGCACCACGAGCCATGGTTCTGGCAGATCTAAAACAACACGATCAAGATCGGTCGCATCAATTCCGTCGTAGCAATTGCGCAGTTCCACTTGATAATTCTTGAGCGCTTGCTCACCTAAGAAGGCCCTCACGTTCGCAATGGCGCGATTCGCAAAATCTTCACGTAGTTCGTAGCCAGTAATGATGGCCCCGGCGCGCAGCATGGCCATAGACAGTGCACCAGAACCGACGCCGGACTCCAACACTTTGACACCTGGTCGAATATCGGCGATCATCAACATTGTTGCAAGATCTTTTGGATAGATGACTTGTGCGCCGCGAGGCATCTCCACCACAAAGTCTTCAAGAGTGGGGCGCAAAACGAGATAACGCGCTCCTTTAGTGGATACCACTTCCGCACCGTCTAAGCATCCAACAATGTCGAGATGCGGCACAAAGCCCGCATGGCTATGAAATTCTCCGGTGCTGACGAGGTCAATGAGATAGCGCCGTTTTTTGCGATCTACCAGCATCACCTTTTCGCCGAGCACAAAACCTTGAGAATCCATTCCCTCAGTATGACTGAACTAAACGGAACTTTGGCACAGATGAGACGTATTAATGGATCTCAACGGTTGCCTCTCGCGTCACGAGAGTAACTTCAGTTCGATCTTGAAAGCGCACTAAACGGCGCACTATGCGAAATATCAAGTAAGCGCCACTTACCTTTCGTGAACGCCTGAGAGCCGATGTCAACAGCCGTTTTCTGAAAGGTATTCGCCCTATAAGAACGTATAAAGCCAACGAGCCCAAAGTGGAATTTTTGAACTTGCTCATTTTTGGCGGAATTGAACCCGAGTCGATCGACGCGCACCGCGACGTCGCCCGAACAGATAACTACACAACATGAGTACAACGCTTCCCACAGCAGCCAACGTGAGTACCATCTGTTTTTTATTTTCAAATTTTCCCTGGAAATCATCTTGCAAATGTGCAAAACGTTTTTCCAAATCTTCGCGCGAAATACGTTCATTGGCGGTCATAAAGAATCCTTCTTAATACTCATGAGTGCAAAGGCCACCACTATTCCACATGCCAAGACACCAACAAAGTAGGAAACAAATGACCATGAATGTTGGAAGGAATCGCCCAACACATCTTGAGTGACGCGAACTACGCCTAACACGATGAATAAAAGACCTGTGCAGATGAACGCCATCGACGCAAGACCCCAGAGGATCCAACGCAATGCGCCGCGTAAAGGCTCGATGGTCTCTTGTTTGGCGTATGACACGACAAGGTCAAAGACATCATCATTTGAGGAGGGAGAAAAACCCATGAGTGCATGTGTAGCAGCGAACTTCTCCAATTACTCCTTAGGGGTAATTGGACCCTTTATATAGGCGATGAGATGGACGAGCGCTAAGGCAATACCCCAAAGGCAGCGGTCAAACTACGCGCTGGATATCGAGACAGACCCAGCCCTAACGCATCCCATAGAGGTCGGTAATTCCCCTGGTCGGCAATGGCAGTGCCGTTGAGAATGAAGGCGAAATATAGGGCGCTTCCCTCTTTTTGAGGCAAGTAACCGCTCAGCGACTTCACATTCAGCAAAGTACCCGTTTTTGCACGTAATTTGCCCGCAACAGGAGACTTGTTGAAGGTTTCAGAGAGCGTTCCTGTTGTTCCTGCAGTGGCGAGACCGTGGCCGAATACCGCGGTGAGTTCTGGTCGAGCCAGTAGCGCCACAAGTAAGGAACATGTCAAACGATTATCACGTGATAACCCGGAACCATCCTTTAGGACATAGTTCGTGAAGCCCCAACTTGTTAAGAGCTTAACGGTTGCTTCAAGACCAGATTCTGTGGTTCCCTTGCCGTTGTGTGCGAAACCGATATGACGTAACAAAATCTCTGCAGTGTTGTTGTCGCTGTTGGTGAGCATCTCGGCTATTACATCAGTAAGAGGTGCGGAAGAAATATTAGCAATCTCAGAGTCACCCTCGGATACCTTTGCGCCAGCAGATGCTTCACCAGTTACTACAACACCCATTTTTCGCAGAACTCTCGTCATTTCAGTTGCCGCCGCAAGGCTGGGGTCATCGGGTTTGATGGGATTCGCAACTACAACTCCATCGTTTACCATCAGGGCGCCGAGTGGGCCACCCTCTACTCCCCTCACCCCAGATCCCCACGAAGCTATGTAACGACTTTGAGAAAGCAAATCATCGTTACCAACGACCGAACCTTCGACGGTGCGAATACCAGCAGCAAACACACGTTGTGCGAGCACCTCAAGTGAAGTGCGTTTCAAGGTAGGAAACTTCTCCATCTGTGCATAGTCGTTCGTTGTCAATAACGGATCGCCTCCGCCGACGAGAGTGATGTTCCCCGAGACTTTCGACCCGTCAACCTTGCCGAATACTCGAGTAGTGAAAACCGTTGACGCTGGAAGCAAAGTCGCCGCGGCTGCCGCAGTGACTATTTTTTGATTACTGCCAGGAATAAGTAGTGAGTCGGTTCGCTTCTCGTAGACAGTGCTGTTACCCCGCGTCACTTTAAGGCATGCCTTCCCTGGCATTTTCTCGGCGACACTCGAGAGATCTTGAGCAAGAGCTTCTCGTGATATTTCGTCGACAATGTTCTGTGCAGTGCGCCTCGCTGAAAGTACTGGGGTTGTTAAAATTTTTATGGAAACAACATTATTTCCAGCAGTCCGCTGAGCCAATGAATTTCCACCCAACCACAAAGTGATGAGAGGTAGTGCGCCGAGCACGCCAACGACTCCGAGTACAAGCCCAGGCCGGCGCGTACGTCGCTGTGTGCTCGGACGCGAAGTGTCGGTCATTGATGAACAGTAAGGTACGTCGAGTAGCGAACCATATGAGCTAACGCAGCCACTGCTCTGTGACCACTAGGGAAGCAATACCGATCTGTTTCACGTACCGTACGCGGACCAGCATTTTGCGGATCTGCTATTGCCAATTCGCTCGCGATGAGTATTGGTTTGCCAGTTTCTTTAATGAGTTCATCGGCGGCTTCAGCAAAACGAGCATCTTGGCGTTCGTGGTAGGCCACAATGCGCTCAAGGCCGTGGTCGGGATAGAACTTCCCTTCATGCATCAAACGAGCCTGGTTTGACTGAATACCAATACCGAGATAGATGACTGCGTCGATATCTGGATGTCGAGCAATCAGCCCCATCACTTCAGGAATGGTGTCGCGAGTCTCTCCACCTGCGCAATCGACTGGGTTGCTCTTGCTCCAACGCGGCGGAAGCTTTTCATCGATAGCAGCCTTTAGGTCTTCGGGTAGATCCACCAATGTGAGTTCTTGGGTTAACATCAGCGCATCGGAAGTGACAACCCCCCATCCTCCTGCGGTAGTTAAAATAATTGTGCGCCCGCCTTTGGGCAACGGCTGAGTAGCAAAGCATGCCGCGGTATCGAATGCTTCTTCAACATTTTTTGCCCTACTGATACCGCTCTGGCGACACGCACCATCGAATACTTTGTCGTTTGCCGCGAGAGCACCTGTATGGCTAGCAGCTGCTTTCGCCCCTGCTTCTGTTGCTCCACCTTTCATAACAACCAATGGCATTTTCATTGTGACTTCCTGAAGTTGCGCCATTAAATGTGATCCGTCGAAAATGCCTTCTAGGTAGGCGAGTCCAACTGAAGTTTCTTTGTCGTTTGAATACCATTTCAAGTAATCAGCCACCGACACGCAAGCGGCATTTCCAGCAGAGACCGCACGACTTACTCCGACTCCACTTTGACGTGAATAGTTCAAAAAGCTAGAAACGAAGTTTCCGCTTTGACTGGCAACACCGATACGGCCCCGAGGAGGATACGGCGCAACGATCTGCGCACACAGTTGCGATGGAGTACTTACCACGCCTTGCCCATTTGGACCCGCAAGCAAGATTCCTAGTTCGTTAGCCAATGAAATGAGTTCTTTTTCTAAGCGAATTCCTTCATCTCCAGCTTCGCCATAACCAGCAGAGGTGAGAAAGGCGGCCTTAATGCCTCGGCGTGCACACGCGCGAAGAATTTCGGGGTTCGCGCTACTTGGCGTACATACGAAAACAAGATCTGCAGCGTCTTTGGGAATGTCATCCAAACTTGCCACTGTTTGTATTCCTAGTACCTCTTCTTCAGAGAGGTTGGTACCAAATACTGCTCCGGAATAACCACTTGCCAAAATATTGTGAACGGACACAAATCCAAATTTTCCTGGATGACTAGAAGCACCGGTCACCACAACACCCTTTGGCTCGAAAAGAGCACGGAAATGTTCATCATCTAGAACCGATGAAGCAATTGTTTGATTTGTTGGCGTGGTGAATGCATCTTCAATTTCTACGAGTGCGTCGACAGCCACCACTTCGCCCGTACTAGTAACAAGTAGAGGGTTGAGATCAATAGATGCAATATCGGAACGTTCAACACTGACATTCGACAGTGCCAGTAACACACTCACCAGTGCATCAATAGAGACCGCTGGTTCACCACGAAATTCTCCCAGCAATTTTTGCGAACGTAGCTCGGCCACCATTTCATGGGCATCGTGTGAACTCAGTGGAACCGGGCGGAATACAACGTCGGCGATAGCTTCTGCCAGAACGCCGCCCACACCAAGCATGACATTCGGACCAAATTGAGCATCGCGTACAACGCCAGCAATGAACTCACGGCTGCTTTTGACCATGGGAGCAATAAGAACTTCCACTTCCCCATCGGCAGGCACTGCCGCAGCAAGTAATTCATCGACAGCCTTACTCACGTCGTCATTTGTTTGAAGATTCAACTTGACGAGCCCACGCTCGGTTTTATGGGCAATTGAGGGGCCGCAGAGCTTTGCAACCACAGGCAAACTCATCTGAGCCAACACTTCGGCTACTTCAGCGCTGCTGGAGACAACTCTCTCTTGCAAAATAGGGAGACCATGCCGTGCGAGGATTTCTTTACTGGCGAATTCTGACAAAGTGCTCATTGTGAAAGATTAGTTCTTTAGCCACAATCAACTGGGTTTACAGAGTCCGCCTTGAGTATATTTCCTTCCATGCATCTCGTTTCTAGCCTCTTCATGGACAATTTTGAAACTCGACAGGTTGCGGGTCCAGCCACTCGCATCGATATAACAGGGGCATTCTTCTCGACAGTTGCACAGGGTGATCTGCCGCTCACGATCACACCCCATTTTGTCGCTCTCATATTCTGCGAACCTGACGAAAAAGGCGAGGGAATCTTTGAGGTTGTTTTCCGCAAGGGCATTTCACATGACAGCGAGCAAATTGCGCGCAACGTCAATCCATTTCGCGTTGACCCGGGGAAATTCACCTATCGACTCG
>Ga0209357_1000515_pt1 | contig 15268 bp, 25 predicted proteins | sample LauGreFBDMM110SD_2_FD_187573 | JGI IMG/M metagenome (GOLD analysis project Ga0209357, IMG submission 187573) | Freshwater lake microbial communities from Lake Michigan, USA - Fa13.BD.MM110.SD (SPAdes) (version 3) | ecosystem: Environmental > Aquatic > Freshwater > Lake | place: Lake Michigan... | reverse complement strand
ATCTTGTATGAATTATTTGCGCTGTGTGTGCTGGGCTTGGGAACCCGAAAGTCGAAAAACAAGTTACCCAGTTACCCTTTTTGATGTAACTGGTTGAAGTACAGTGGTTATTTTGGGGTAACTTGCCCTGGTAACCTCTATTTTGGGGTATCTTAGGTTACCCCAATCAGAGGTGCTTATCTAGAAGGGCAAGGACGCCCAGCCAGTTTTCCTTGGTCTTGAAGTAGACGTCCATAATTTCCGAACCACCGCTACCGCCCGAGCTTTCGATTAGGTAGATGTCTAACCCATAGAGGCTGGTATCGTCCTTGTAAGCGTAATAACCCTTGAAGTCGATTTGGTTGAAGCAAAACATAACGTAGCCGTCTACGTAGACCTTTACCCTGCCATTGAAGATTTTAAGGTCGTAGTTGTGTTTCACCGGGGTTTGCCCAGGCCAGTTTTCTTTTTCCAGCTGATAGGCTTGGAGCTTGTTTTCTTCTTAGCCGAGGAATTGCACATAGACTTGGTAGGACGACAAGCAGGGTAGCTACCCCCATCGGACGCACTCTTACGGCCGCAGGGGCCACCGGTCTTACAGTTAATCCAACCCTTGCCGTTGTTCCTGGAGAACCAACCACGCAAACCTTTCTTCTTCTCTAACTCAAAGCCCATTACTTGCCTTTATTACCCCAGTTAGCTGCTCCAACCTTGCGACACTTTACGAGAGCTCCACTGGCGTAAGCTGACGGCCATACGGAGTACCTGGACTTAACCTTGCGAGTGCAGGCGTCGTTGGCTTTTTTCTTCTTTCCTAGAGCCATATCAGCAGCTCCAAAGGACTTTCCGGGACCAGTAGTTGGCAGACAGCTTGCCGTCACCACCCTTGATCCCACCGGACCGGGCGCAATAGCTCTTTCGTCGTTTAGCCGACTTGTGTTGCCGGAAGTCCTGCATTGAGCTATCGCCAAAGTGAACGATTCTTTCTTTGCCGTCGGCACACGCCTTAACCATTTTCTTTTTACCTGGCCGTGTGCTTGCCCGGGGCACGTTACAAGGCATAGAAGCTTTTTTTCCTAGAGGCATTACGGTACCGTTGGATAATTGCTTGGCTTAGCGTAGGTAGGTGTAATCTTTGTTGCAGAGTATGAGAGAGTCCACGCTGTTGCTAACCATGGGTAAGCTACATCACTTGAGGAAGAGGAGATAACTCCACTAGCCCCAAGATATTGCCATTGACTCCCACTCCAACGTACAGACTCCCCACCATAAAAATACGATGGTCGGCCATTCATAGAGGCGCCGGGTTGCAGATTTCTCCAACTCTGGCCACCAACAAAATTAGAAGCAGGATTCCCTGGGGTATTGTAGAAAGGGCCCTCCATCAAAACATGTGCTGTTGCGTCAGGCTCTGCGGCATTCGCTGGGTCATCGCTACCTATGCCTGTCGGTATTGCTTGGGTTTCGCCGTCATAAGTTGCGACCGGCTTGGCCAAGGCTAAAGATGCCACGTTATTTGAAACCGTATAAAAGACCAAAGTATCGAAACTTGTGACCGGCGCTGTTGCGTCTGTGTGCGTGAATACCGAGGAATACCCAGATCCATACATATTATACATAAGGCTGGTTAGTTCAAGCGAGCTTCCAATCCTTTTTAGTTTGATTGAGACGTCGTACTCGTCTTGAAAGCCGAATCCACTAACGGCCGTACCGGCACCAGTCGAGTATACTCCACTTGTTGTGCTAATTAGCGCAAGGTCTGCTGTATTTGTTCTTTTGAGTAGGAAGCTATGTGCTGGCCCATAACCAAACATGTAGCCTGAATATCCATTGAAAACGGCGTTGGATACGCCGTGGCTGTCATAGTTTATGTACGATCCAACACTCTTGAAGAGCCCAATGCGGATTGCGTTTTGGCTTGTGATTGTGTAGCCAGTCCTGTCCAGTTTCAGCTTAAAGGAAATACTTAATGTTTTGTCCGGCGCTATTTCCCTTGCCGCCGGCCTGTACCTAGTCCATCCGCAGATGTCTTGAGCGTTTGTGGCGTGTGTAAAAACTGGTCCACCCGCGAGCGCTGCTGTTTTCCGATACAATGCATGACCCGCAAAGCCTCCGTAAACAATATCTCCTACATTATATGTCGTTGAACTGCTGTATGTCGGATACTGATCCTTCATGCAGTCAAAGTGACACAGACAATGCCTACCGCTTGTTCCGGTGATTAGTCTTACTTCGCCGGCCCCGTATGTTATTGAGTTGGATGATCCAGAGTTAGCTCCGGACGAAAACCATTGCCGATTAGAAAAATTACCACCGAGTGTTAACTCGTCCGAATACAGGGTGATTCTCGGAGTTAACCCGACAGCGACTGGTTTTAACAGTGTTAAGTCTAAGCCTAAGCCGAGTTTCGGCATGGCAGTTTAGGCGCTTTTGTAAGCGATGATTTTGCCGCTGGTTAGCACGACTGTAGAGAAGGAGCCAAAGATTGTTACCCCCGCCGGTATATCAATACCTGCCGTAATGCCGCCCGTCGTGTTATCACTATTTATCCAGTTGCTTGAGATTACGCTGACGACTGCTGCTGAAGTTGCCTGAATAGCACCAAAAGGCCCGCCCTGCAAAGTTCCGCCACTAGTCTTGTAAACAGCCCCGTGTTGTCCCAGGGAAAGGCTTGAATCTTTTTCAGCATCAAAAGCCAGCTGGTTAATTTTCCGTAAAGAATAATTCTCGTTGTCGCTGCTAGAGGGTTGTGACATAGGATCTATATTAAATACTGTCAGAGATTAGTCAATACTGGTCTATTCAGCCCACACGGATTTACCGGCGGCCATCCTTTGTTTTGCAAAAGCAGTAGCTTTCTTAATCATTTCAGGAGTTGCTTCTTCATCACGTTTTAGTTTTTCAATCTCCATGAGATTTAATGTAGGGACGATAAGTGGTATTAGGGTTTCTTTGCCGTCAAAGTCCACCCCAATCGATTTCTCGGTCATCATTCGACCGTCCTTTGTTTTGATCGGCCCTAACCACCCACGACCTTTGGCCGTCCCGTCCGGTCTAAGTCCGTAACTACTGGTTGGGGTGGCTTGAACACCAAGAGGCATACTACTTCCTACCGCGATTCACGCTCTTTGACTCAAGATTCAGGTTCGACGCCTTATTATTCATGGTATTGCCGTCCTTGTGATTGACGTCTTTCCCACGCATGGCAGCCAAACCACGACGTTTAGTCATCGATCGACGAGCAGCGTTACGACCAGCACGACGTTTGAGTTGATCAGGCTTACCGTGATACTCCCGGTATTCCTTCCCGTAATCTCTTTTACCCAGTGGCATTTCCAACCTCCACTTTGCCCCATTTATCGACGGGGCATTTCTCGTAGGGAAACACGGTTTTAACCCTGAGGTTGCACCCACAGAGGTTGCATTTCCCGTGACCCATAAAGCCGTCCTTATCAAATTCCGGACAAGCCTTACAGAGGTTATACCGATGCTCTCGTATATCGTCGGGGGTGACCTTCAACCCGTTAACCACCCATGTGGCTACCGCATTGGAGAAACTCTTAATCTGATTGATGGTCATGGCTTAGTTTAACCTCTCTAAAAACCACCTCAATAGGCGGGCGAAAAAGCCAGGACGTTGCCGCCGGACTCTCTCACACACCCCATAGGGGGTGGTCTTCCACATACCAAACCTGTTTTCGACGTACCACGGCTTTCGAACCGTGATGTTTCGGATTCGTTTTCTCTTTCTCATTCTGCGTCCCAATATCCTCTCCGCTCTTCGTTTTTGCGGTCTCTAAACCACAATCCGAAAGCGACGCACACCGGGACGATGATCATGAAGACGACGACAGCTGCGCAAATAACTAGGCCGTTCATAGAATCTCCAGGGAGCTGAAGGTGTCTTCTGAGCCGAATTGACCTTTCACAAACACGTTGAATGCAACGCAGTATCTGTCGGCATCAGCCTGGCTCGGCTCTACTGAGTGAGTCAGGTGAGATGGAAACAGAACCAGCATTCCGTTCTTGGGCAGCACAGGCCACACGTCTGCGTTCAAGATGTCTCGTCTCTCAAACTCCCAGCCAAAGAAGGCGGGGAATAGGTTCATTTCTTTGTAGGGCTTGGAGAACAGGATCGGACCGCTGTTCTCGTATGTCTCTACATAGTAGACACCGGAGATCAGTGAATTCTCGTGCGCATGAGCGTGAGAAAAGTCACCCTTCTGGTGTTTCATGACCCAAGAGTTGGTAATTTGGAACTGATACTTTCTCTTTAGGCCGAGAGCTTCGAATGCATACGCATTGATCTCTCGAAGGATGGAGCCCTTCAGATACTGCATGTCCGGGCCGTCCAGGATCCTGGTGTCGACGGAACTCCATCCGTTGTTGGCTTTAACGCGACGCATATCCGCCTGTTTAACGACCGCGACAGATTGGCTGTCGGGTTGTCCCAGCTGCGAGATGAACAGCGGGGTGCTGAATAGTGGTGCCACCGATCTCTGTGGCTCGATTACTCCAGATTGATTTCCCATGTTATTTTTCCTCCTGATTTGCGCCGGATAACCTGCTCAGGTCGGATAGCCATAATTTTGGCCAATCTCTGACCCATGCGGTCCGGACTTGAAACGTAATGACGCGCGAGCTTTTCGAGTTCGGCATCATTAAGCATGTTGTTGAGTAGGTCGGTTGCAGAACCAACCCACTGTTTTGGGTTTTTCCCGTTCGCCGCGATTTTGTAATTGATGAGGTACTTATCGAGGAGTTCGGAGAAAGCGTGGTTAGGGTGGGTTGTTCTCGTATCTTCCAAAATGTCGGGGTGATGATAATTCGTTACGCCGAACCGGTTGGTGCCTTCCAGATGCGACGCTGGTGTCCAGTCCAGGAGCCAGCGGGCAAAGTTGGGCAACTCTCTGGCTAAGATCCGATCGATCTCCTGGCGGGGAGGGAAGGGGAACTTCCGGTGCCTCGCTTTGAAGAGCATGATCTTGTCCAGGATGGAGGTGTCGGTGTAGGGGATCGCCCGCATCGATTCGGGGTCATCATTCAGCGTGAAGATGATTCGCCCGATCCAGTTGATCGTCGTTGGATTCTCCCGCATCGCACGGTGGCGGTGCTGAGTGTTGGCGACGAACTTCTTGATCGAGTTGGTGAAGAGGAGATGCTTCTCGTAGCTGGTCGAAGCGACGGTATCGTCAATGTTGAGCACGCCGACTTCGAAGAGCTCGTTATTGAACTGATCCCCACCGCTGATGTGAGAGGAGGCATCGCAACCTCCACCCATAAGTGCCGCCACGATCTTGGTGCCGATTAGGGTCTTTCCTTGCTCCACTGGTCCCGCAATAAATACCGCTTGTCCCTGAGCTGGAGCCCCGGCGCTAGCTGTTGTATAGAACCGTTTCAGCCACGCCAGGAAGTACTGGAGACTGTCAGACGGATCAAAGAACTCGTCCAACAGACTCGCCGTCCAAGGGAAGTGCTCGCCCCACTCTCCAGGAGTGTTGCTGGGCGGCATCACCTTTACCCTGGAGGTGTTGAGGATGCATCGGCTGCCAAACCGCACGAGCTCCTCATGGCTGTAGAGCACCGGGCCGGTGGCATCGACACGACGGTTTTCCCGAATGCGAAGCATGGCTTCGTCGGTCTCCGACATATCTCCTCGGGCATCGCTGGTGAGACTTAAACCAAACAAGCCTGCAATATCCTTGCGAGCTGTCTCTGAGGGTGCGTCTCTCCAACTGCCTTCCATATCGCGGCGCCAATACTTACTTCCGTCGTACCAGTACGAACCCAGAGGTCCGCCCAGACGAGTGTTGTTAAATTCATCGACCCAATCCGCACCCAAGATATCTGCCCACGGATAAAACGCCCGATCCTGCGAGAATGAAACCATCCCGGTTGCCGTAACGATACAAGCCGACGGATTGTTGGAATCCGGAGACCAGAAAGCGTTACAACGTCCGTTGATGTCCAGAGACCCACGGAGTCGACCGGGGAACAGGCTTTCCACCCGCTCTTTGATCTTATCTACAGGGATCTCGGTATCTCCTTCACCCCGGTAGCGGTGAGAGGCGTCAAAGGCTGAGGCTAGAAGGGCACAGAGAGTATCAAACTTAACTCGGTTGTCGCTGACCTCGGTGGCTGGAGGATTCCAGGCGTAATACTGTTCTGGCTTACGGATGTTGTCATCCAGTCCAGGGAACAGCTTACGGACATTGAGTTCCTTCATCAGACGAGTGATGAAGGGATCAAATATCCCAGGTGCGATGGCTACGGGTTTCTCAAACAGCCAGATAACTCTTACCCCACCACTAATTGTTCGGTGGGCGTAGGCGGGTTTCATCCCGGCTTTTGAGCGACGAGTAAGACCTTCAAGCATTTCCTCGGCCGTAATCTGAGCGTCGTAGTCGGCTACAAGGGCGTGCATCTTGACCGCCTGGTTCTCACGGGAGACTCGGAGGTTGGGCGCACGACCCTCAAAGCCGGACACAAACAGCCAGTCCGTCGAGGGGTTGGTAGACCAGGAGGAAAACTCCTCCTTGGTCATGTTGGGTAGTGGGGTTGTATGAAGCCAGGCGTCGACTGGAGTTACCTCCAGGGAAGCCAGATTCTTCAGGGCATAAAGACTCATGGCCTTACTCCCGACTTTTAAAGAATATGGTTTCGATTCGGATTACAGACCCGTCCGGCCACCTCCTGACAATATCGTGCCAGTAATCAGCCTCGACTTGTGCATCCAATTTGCTCCGGTGCGTCCTATCGGACACTCTTGAACCGTCTCTCAACACTATGTACCTCGCGTTATCCATTTTATTTACTCCTATTTAACGTATCTGTCGGTTTCCGCGGCCTCGGCTGCGACCGGGCAGCCTTGTAACCAGTCCGGGGTTACCGACATCAACATTTCCACATCTTTTGGTTTCACATCCTTGTCGACCTCCACAACAGCTTCGTCGTGAACGTGAAGGACAAGGGGTAGGCCAGCCTTTTCGAGTCGTAGGATGCATTCGGCCATGACATCCCGGGCTGTAGCCTGAACGGTGTTATTGCATAAGTTGCCACCGTAGAAATTGACGTGAGGACCACCCATGATGGTCTGAGCTGTGTATCCCGCGTATCCGCTTGCGAGGTTTTGTGTGCGGATGTTGCGGTATCTGAGGCTTCTCCAGGAGGGAAGCTCGATCTCGTATTGTCCGTCTGCTTTGGATTGTTTGTAAGCCGTCTCTAACTTCTTCCAGAAATTGACGACGTGGTGATTCTTGGATCGGTATGTTCTAACAATGTTTGCCGCCTGAGCTTCATCGATCTCCAGGCCGTATGCTGTGTTGGCCATGTAGGCGAATTTCTTGGCTCCTGCGCCGTACCCAAGACCCAGCACCATAGCCTTAGCAAGCTGGTACATGGCTGTATTGGTTTTTTTAAGTGTTCCTTTTTCTCCGCTCCAGAGGTTGGACGAGATAGCAAAGGCTTCGTAGATGCCATATCCGTTACGGACGGCTTCTAGGAGGGCTGTATTCCCGGACAACCAAGCCAGAACCCTGGGTTCAATCTGGGACAGATCGCAAACGATGAACTTCTTGCCTGGGCGAGGAATGATACAGCCCCGCATATCGACGCCGAAATGGGGTTCCCTAGGCAGATTCTGGACGTTAAAGCGGCTATCTCCACTAAACCGACCCGTATGTGCCCCAAAGAACTTCATGCCGTAAGACGCCGTCATATCTGGACGCACACGAGAATCGAGCACCTTCATCTTGACCAAGTAGGAATTGGATTTTCTCCAATCCCGCATGGCGGCAACAAAGGGGACCTTGTCGCCGTATTTCTTTTCCCATACCGCACACTCTTCGGAGTCTTCTGAAAGGGAATCAGGCCAGGGGATGCCTTGGTTGATACACTCGGCCCTAAAATTCTTGATGGAGAGAACAACGCCATCTCCTTTGTCCATCCAGGGGAGCTTCTGTTCCGCTTCCCACTTGATTTTATCGAGCTTCTTGATTCCTTCTTTAACTAGGGGCTGATCAATCGCAAAACCCTTCCACGCCATCTCAATCGTATGCTTGGATAACTTGCGCTCGATTTCCGGCATCTCCGATCCGTACTTCTTGTAGAGCTCTAAACAACTCACAGAATCTGCTAAAGCGTATTGTGTCATCTCTTCCGCGAACTCAGTATTGACGACATCAGACCACTTCTTGCCCTTCATCTTTTTACGAGGATCCTTCGAAATCTCCTTAGCAAGGAGGTTCGTGCAGGCGCCTTCCAGATCCCTTGGAGAGCCAAGGTAAGCCGCAAGATTGGCCGTGCAGAAGAAATCCGCGGGCTTCGACTTGATTCGGTCACCAAGAGCCTCAACACACGCTCCGTCGAAGCTGTAGTTGTGCGCAATCCACCGGCAGCCGTCGATCTTATCCCAAGGAGCTTTGTCCACGGGACCGCAATACGGCTCAATACCGTCACCAACCATCGACACCATGTAGATCTCCCCACGCGGATCGCGTAGGTAGTGCCACTGGCCGAGCGTCTTAATGCTCAGCTCGTTGTCGTAGTAGGATTCGAAATCGATGGCAATGTTTCGCATTCGGCTTGGATTTCTTCTTTGGGTTCCTTGAGGGTTTCGAGATATAGGTCAAGCATCCGGCAGGTGAGGCCCTTGAGTTCCTCAGCCACCGTCTTTTCGACTGGTTGTGCATCCATGTGATCGGTGTGAACTTCAAACTTGAGTTCACCCTCGACCGCTGAGATGCGTACTCTTACGTCTACGCTCATATTGAGTTTCCTTTCGTTGTATGTGTTGTGGTGCTTACGCTTTCAATCGCAGCACCGAAGGTGTAATTCACGGTTGTGGTTGTACCCTGGGTAGTTGCTTCGGTAGTTGGGTAAAGGTCTTTCATAAATGGGAATTCCAGTTGGATCACGGATGCTTGTCTTTGGTAGCACCTACAAACCCGGCACGGCGGGCCTGCTCGATGAGAGTCCGTATCTCGTCTTTAAGACGACGGTTCTCTGTTGATAGGGATTCGTTCTCCTCGCGCATTTGCCGGAGACCGAGTTCGAGGATTTGTTCTGCTGTTCTCATAAAGATTGGGTTAAAGACGTCGGCTACTTCTTCTCCAATTTCGATTTCTCGATTTGGAGCTTCATTCGCTGTATTTCTAATTTCGTCCATATGGGATATCCGTGATTGTTTCTTTCGTTTAGTTCAGGCACGTCGACGTTAAACGCCGACGGCTGTTCTTTCGTCTTTGGATTCATATAAGAATTTTGCAGCAGACTTTATGGCGTTCCGATGTTGCTCTTTGTCTACCGCAAAGATGATCGCTTCTACCTGATCATTTGGGCAGTAGATGTCGGTAAACCCAAACCAGCGGTTCGCTAGTTTTATAAAAAGACTCATCAGTAGCGTATTAATCATTGTGCTCCCGTTTCTTTTTCTTCTTCTCTAAATCCTGAATTGTTTCTGCCAGCATCTTTTTGAACGCGATGCTGAAGAAATCGTCCTTTGTGGCGTCCTTTTTCCCGAAATAGACGAACTGGTCATACACATCGTCTTCCATCTGAAGATCGATTTCGACGGTATCAGACTCCCTTACGTCCAATACCTTGATCTGACCGATATCTTTGCCTGTTATCTTGTTGTAAATCCGCGCTTTCCCTTTAGCTTTCATTTTTTCTGACCCTTTCTTATTTTATAAAGAACCATCGCTGCCCTGCATAAAGCTCTTTGCAGGTGTCCGACGACGCCCTCTTTGTCCTCTTTTTTATTCCCGTCCAACATCATCATTGCGGCGGCCATATGGCTCACTGCTCGATCCGCAGAATATCGGATCGAATCCCGGGTAAACCATTGCCCGGGACCTGATTTTGTTGAACCTGTTTTTGATTTCCCGCCCCGTGTCATCACATGAACGATCTCTTTGGACGCATTCATGGCAATTTCGTCGGGAAGGGGATAGGAACTTGGCTGTTTCAAAGGCACAGAGGTTATGCGCCGTTCACGGATCTCCCGTAACACCATGGCCAAATCCCAATTCTTTAGATCAACCCGTCAAACCACGCGGTGGTTTCTGGGGTGTTCTTGCCGACCAAACGGAACACTGGCGTGAACCAGCTGCCCATCGTGTTGGAGCGAAGTTGAGTTACCAACTCGTACTTGCCGCCGGAGAGTTTCTCGCGGAGAGCCGTGGTGGCTTCCGTGATCAACTGCTTACCAGCGTTGTTGTACGCGCTCTTGGCTAAGATCATCTGCGCCAAGGCGTAGTGAGCTCCGTCTTTCTCAAAGGCGAACAGGGGATGTGCGCCTTCGGGGCTTTGGACCGCCATCGTGAGGATCAGGATAGGATCGTAGATATCCATATCACCCTCGGTGATGTCGGTGGTGCCGCCTGCAGTACGCACGTCGGCTGCCGTGTTAAAGATTTTCGGACGTTCTTCCGTGCCGTAGGGAATCCTCTGCATGTACTTTTTTGCCATGCGGATGATCGTCAATTTGGCAGGAGACTTCTGGTTTCCAACGGCCACCTCTTTCCGGAAGACGATGCTGCCGGGAGGGAAGTCGTTGGAGAGTTCGCCAGTCTTGTTGGCGATGTTGAGCCGGGGGATCTGGAAGTCGGAGACATTAAATTCTCCTTCCATGCCGGCGTTGGTGGTCAAGGTGAGGGGTTGTTCTACAACCTCCGTCAATGCCTTGCTCGATTCGGTTGCTGTTTCTACTTTTGCTTTTTGTTCTTTAGGGAACGTAGTTTTCATTGTTTATCTTTTATCTTTCTTAGTTGGTAGGACTCGCTTCCTCGCGTCAGGGCGTTCGCTTCGGTGAGTTTGTCCTCAAGGTTGTCGCGCTCTTCTTGTTTTGTGCCCCGCGGAGCCTTGCTGGCGACTTGATCAGCTAGCTCCTTGAAGTTGACTGTGACGGCCTCCATAAAGTCAGCCGTCGAAATCTTATCTTTGACCAATTCAAATGCCTTGTTGGCATCTGTAATCTTTCTTGCTCCCTGAACGGCCGTAAGACCGTATCCGGGGATCTCATTTCCTTCCTTCGCGTACTCAACATTGTGTTTACGTACGGAACCGCACCAAGCTTCCAGCACCGGTACGAGGCGTTGTGCCTGCGAACGCTTGTCAGGAGTGGCGAGCTGGCTTGGGTGAAAGAGATCGGGAAGTTGAGCGTCGTGAGCCAGGTCGTAGGACTTGGCTAAGGAGAGGGACATAGCCTGGACGGCGTCGCAGGTCGCAATACGGGAGCAATAGATGCACTGGTCGCCGGGGCGGGCCATATCCGGGGTATTATTCCGAGCCCGCTCGATGATGCCCTTGATTCTGGCGTTCATCTTGGGGAGATCCCCATCTCTGGTGAATGAAGCCGAGTCCACGTAATCCAAGCGGGGCTGTAGAATGTGGAGCTTGAGATTCTTTACGTACGGATACTTCTTAAATACGCCGATTGCGTACGCCCACATCTGCGGGTTGGTCTCCGCCGGGTCAACTGGGTTAAAACCAAACTTAAAATCAAACATCGCAGCCTCATCCGCACAAATGAAAAAGCGATCGACGTAACCCCATTGGTCAAACACGTCGAGCTTCTGCTCGGACAAGTCCATGAATTTAGAATTCTTTTCCGTGTACTCAGCTTTTGCCGCTTCGACGAATGAAAGACATTTGTGGACTAGAGCTTTTTCAGTGGAGTCGAGACCTTCCATTTCGCCGGTCTCGCACGCTTTGTGCATCGCAGTTCCGCGGAGAGTTACTGGATGAACTTCACCAGAATTGTCTTTTTGATAGCAGGGACAGAGCTCAAAGTACTTGAGGCTGCTCGGTGAGTAGCTAGCGTGATTGTCAGTAGTACTCATGAGGGCAACGTTACTACCAAATCTCCGTCATTAAGCAAGTCAATTTCACGAATTTTGGATTTTGTTTTTCGTGCGACTTGTTCTTCAACTGAATTTGCGGCGTAAACTAAATATTGTCTGCAATGACTCTTCGATCCGGTGCGTGCGATACGACCGAGAGCTTGTTTCAAATCAATCGCTGAGTACGTGGGACACACCAAACTCACTCGAGGACGACCGTGTAAATCGTGAAGCGAGAGCCCAACACCGCCGGCTTGAATTTGCACGATAATGATGTGCTCTTTGTTCGCTTGAAACTTGTCGATTGCCTCCTGACGCTCTTCTGCGCCTTGCTCCCCGTGGATTGCAGGAGCATTTAAACGCTCCATAAGCGTCCGGCAGGTCTGCATGAAATTGGTAAAGATCACGACACTGCATCCAGCCTCAACATGCTCCTTCGCCATCTCGGTAAGGACAGGCACCCGAAGCAGTTCAACCTCCTGGCGAAGTCTTAATAGCCTTGTACGAGGCTCAGAAGGGTCGAAGTCATTGGACTTAGCCTCTGCTAAGGTAGCCAGCTCGGTCTCCATTTGGCCGTAGAGCTTGCCAATGCGGTCATCAATATCGAAGACCTCGGACATAACATTGTTTTGAGGGAAGGCATCCCCGAGATCCTGTACGCGAGTACGTACGCCTTTCTTGGGGAAGATATGGGCATGGATTGCGAGGAGACCTTCTTTGCCTCCGTAGTATTGGAAGCCACCCCAAGGGGCTTGCGCCACTTTCATGGTCTTAAGCCAACCCCAGTAGTTCACGCCGGTATGAATGCCGAGAAGGTCGCCCGTCCATCGCATATCCAGAGGGTTCTGAGCGGCCGTAGCCGACAGCATCAAGACGGTATGGTCGGCTTTAGACGCGCCCAGGATCTTACCGTTCTGACTGCTGTACCCCTTGCACTTATGCACCTCGTCAAAAATCAGAAGGGTAGAGGAGGGGAGATCCCACTGCCATTTCTTGGCCACCCATTTGCCGTGCTTTTTGCCGGTGCGGAGTTTTTCGTAGTTGATGACAAACAAGGGTTCAACGCCAGCTTCTTTGAGCCAATGCTTCCAGGAAGGTATAACCGCTTTAGGACATATCACCGCCACGGGCATATTCATTTGCTTAGCAACAAAGGCTGCCGTGACCGTTTTTCCTGTTCCGCAATCGCTAGCGTCGAGCGCCACACGGTTGCTGATTAGGGCGTCCATTAACTGGGACGCGTTTTCCTTCTGCCAAGGAAATAGGTTCAAGTTTCGATGATCAACGAAACAAACGAACCTTCAGAATCATCACTTCCACTTCGCCAGGTCTGAACTTCCTGTATATCGAAGCAGTCCGAATCCACATCGACGCATATGTCGAGGGAAGGGCTTACCTTTTGCAGTTTTTCCAACAGCTCTCCAACTGTCATTTTATTTTATCTCCGCTGGCGGATGTACTTTAGTTACTAGCTCGAACCAAGAATCCGCGGTCATGGTAACGAGCCAGGGTGAATTGTTTTTACGGTGCGCCACTGCGATGGGTTTTCCTCCGCAGTCCCGTACCGCTTGTTCAACAGCTTTTCCGACGTTGAGGGCCTGAACCCTTTTGACTTCGAAATGGAATGGGAGTTCGGAAATGACGTCGGGTGCATCCGGATTCCCAGAGAACTGCTGGCCACGCCTTGCGGTGTAGCCACGTTTTTTGACTTCGTCTCTCCACTCACGCTCACCAACACAACCTTTGGCACGACTATTCACGTGAGACTCCGAATTTCTCATTCGCGAGCCACGCTTGGATATCCGACTCACAAATGCGGATTATTCCACCGGCTTTCGAGTGAGGGAGGGGATGACGTTTGTTATTTAAGTACCGACGGATTGTGCGGTCGCCGACTTTGAGACGAGAGGCGGCTTCTTTTACGGAATAAATCTTTTCAGGAATTTGTTTGCTGATTTCAGAGGGGTTTACGTTCTCGACGAAGATGTGAAGTTTATTGGAAGGAGTGATCGCTACTTTAAATGAATGAGCTTCCAATATTAGATTCATACGTTGTATGACATCTAAACACGCCGTATGACGGCAGTCAATTCAATTCAGTTTTTTACTTAAAATTAATTTGATTTATAACTAAATGGCTATGAGCGTTTTTGACTGTTTTTCTTACTATGCGCATCGATGTATTGCGCCAACACAATTCTAACCAAACCTGAAACATTGTTTACCCCTATTCGCCGGCTTTCCTCTTCGAGGAATTTAGCCATGTGCTTGGGTAGGCTTATTGTTTTTACTGTCTGACTATTCGATCTTTCGTGACTCCTCTCCTGTTGTTCTTTCATGTTTACCTCCTTGACCCGGCAGGATGGCAAAGTATTTCTCTGCCATAGCCCGAGTCACTGTTCTCCCATCCACCTGGATGGTTTTGTACCGACGCAGCAACATGGTTGGGCTGTTGCCCATCGCAAGTGCTGTTGTTGAAGCGTCTCCAGTCATAGCTAAATAGTATGTGGCAAAACTGTGACGATTTGCATTTTGCTTCCAAGTAAATAGTGGTTTTTCCTTATGAATCTTGTGAATTACTTCATTAACCGCGTTGTAAATGTCTTTGTTTGCGCTGGTTACACCGAGGCTTTTGAGTATATTACCTTTATATGTCCTAAAAGGGCTAAGCCAAGCTTTTAAATTAGCGGTCATGGTTATGGCTCTATCGTTGTTAGCTCTTGATTTAGAACCACCTACAAGCTTTCCTTTAATCAGTATCAAATTACTAGACCAGTCGATATCTTCCCAGCTCAGCCTGTCAATTTCAGCAGACCTGATGCCTGCAAAAGCTCCTAGTGCAATCCAGGGGATCGTTCTCTTTGTGGCGTGTTTAAGTATTAAAGCCATATCCTCGACTGACCAACTCTCGAGCTTGGCATCGTTAACACGGATACTTTCAGTCTTTTCAGCCTGATGGTCTTTGTCGGGTTCCAAGTAATCTTTTCGCTTGGCGTAATCAAAGATCATACTGATAGCCCCACGATAGTGCTGACGGGTTCTAGGCTGCCATTCCGGGTTAGATAAGAAGGAGTCCAGTTCCTTGGCTTTGATGGTGGACACAATTCGCTCCCCAAAAACTTTTTCGAATTTGCCCCAACGCTGTTGGAGGGTTTGTTTCTGACGTTTTTCAATAAAGGTGTCGTTCAGCTTTATGTTTAGCATTTCCTTCAAAACCTCGCTTACGCTGATTTGAGGCAACTTGCTTTCGCTATTTTGCAACCACAGAGCAACGGCCTCGCTTAGTGGGGTACCGCCCATCTTCTTTTCAAGATCTCTAAAATAGGTCAGCTCTTTGGTAGAGACTGAAACCATCGAAGCCCGGCCGTCGGCAAGATCCCTGGCAATTTTACGAGCCTCGCGCTTGGCTTCCGAAAGATCTGCAATCGCACGGCGTTGTCTTTTTC
>Ga0209357_1000514_pt1 | contig 15277 bp, 14 predicted proteins | sample LauGreFBDMM110SD_2_FD_187573 | JGI IMG/M metagenome (GOLD analysis project Ga0209357, IMG submission 187573) | Freshwater lake microbial communities from Lake Michigan, USA - Fa13.BD.MM110.SD (SPAdes) (version 3) | ecosystem: Environmental > Aquatic > Freshwater > Lake | place: Lake Michigan... | reverse complement strand
ATCCAGCGATCACGAGGAACGCCAAGCGCTGTTGCTTTTTCAGCCGAGCACAGAATAAGTGCAGCCGACATGTCGACATCATTGTTTGAGTTCATCAACTTCGGATACGGGAAACCAATCATGCGGTTCGTATCAGAGGCGGTGCGAATTTCTTCTGCTGTGTATTGCTTCTTTGACCATGCGTACGGATTCGCTGCAGCAACTGCGCTGAAGCGGGCATACAACTCACTGATATGAACTTGATGATCAGCAATTGATCTGCCTGCTCGCGCACGAAGCGCAGTTTCGAATAATGGGTAGATCTGAATTGGCATCATGATTTTGCGAGCAAGCTCTTCGGGCATGTTCATGGTGAGGTCTTCAGAAACAGGAACTGGCGCAATGTCGGTCGTACGCCAATCGGGCGTGAGGCCAGCTTTGTTGTAGCGAGCACGAGTGCGAGTCGTTTCGCCGCCGGTCAAAATGACGAGATCAAGTTCGCCCGCAAGAATTTGTCGTGAGGCTGCATTCACCAACGTTTGAGGCGTATTGCCGCCCATGGCGGACAAGCCCAGTTCACGCGGTGTGAGGCCCAGGTCTTCAGCGATGAATTGAGCGGGGTTGCCGTATTTCCATGACAAAAGGCTGACAACGCGAATGGCATCGGGGTTCGGCACAGATGACAGCCCAGCATCTGAAGCAGCAAGGGAGATGGCTTCAACCATGAGGGCTACAGGGTCGCGAGCATCATCAAGACCCTCGGCACGTTGCAGTACTTGGCCAGTACCAATAAGAACGGGGGTGCGTGGGTCAATTGTCATGCCATAACGCTAGGTCGTAGCCATAACACCTCTACTACTGTGAAAGAGATGTCCCGTATTGCAATTGGTGCCGACCACGCTGGCTACACCCTGAAACAGCACCTCATTGATGTGCTCACGAATCAAGGCCACGATGTCATCGACCTCGGGACCCATTCCACCGAGAGCTGTGATTACCCACCCATTTGTGCATCGGTCGGTCGTCATGTACGTGATGGCAAAGCTGATCTTGGAATTGTTCTCGGCGGAAGCGGTCAAGGTGAACAACTTGCAGCAAACAAAGTTCACGGAGTTCGCGCAGCATTGTGCAACGATTTATACACGGCTCGCATGGCGCGGTCACATAACAACGCAAACGTGTTGTCAATGGGCGCGCGCGTTGTCGGTGAAGGCCTTGCCGAAGAAATCCTTTCTACATTTTTATCAACCCCCTTCGAGGCAGGCCGTCACGAACGTCGCGTAGCGATGTTGGCCGAAATCGAGCAACAAGAATCGAGCAAATAATGCCTTTTCCATCCGACACAGACGCAGACAATGCGGTTTTTGACCTGCTCGAAACTGAGCGCATTCGTCAAATCACCGGATTGCAGTTAATTGCCAGTGAGAACTTCACGTCTCCTGCAGTGATGCATGCAACTGGTTCAATTCTGACGAACAAATACAGCGAGGGATACCCCGGTAAGCGTTACTACGGTGGCAATGCCATTGTGGATGAAATTGAGGCGTTAGCAATTTCACGTGTGAAGCAATTGTTTGGTGCCGAGCACGCAAACGTTCAACCTCATTCTGGTGCGAGCGCAAATATGGCTGTTTACTTGGGTCTTTTGAACCCTGGTGACACCGTTCTTGGTCTCAGTCTTGACCACGGCGGTCACCTCACGCACGGATCACCTGTCAATGCGAGCGGTATTCTCTACAACTTTAAGTCGTACGGAGTAACCGCTGGTGAAGAGCGAATTGACTTTGAACAAATGCGCGATCTTGCACTTGAACATCGTCCAAAGATGATTGTTGCTGGAACAACTAGTTATCCACGTCGACTTGACCCAGAGCCGTTCAAAGCAATTGCTGACGAAGTCGGTGCACTTCTTATGTTCGACATTGCTCACTTGGCTGGTCTTGTAGCTGGTGGTGCACACCCGAACCCCGTGCCATACGCCGACGTTGTCACGTTCACTACGCACAAAACATTGCGTGGCCCTCGTGGTGGTTGCATTCTTAGCAAGGCAGTACATGCTCAGGTAATTGACAAGGCAGTATTTCCAGGTAGCCAAGGTGGCCCACTTGAACATGCTGTTGCGGCAAAGGCAGTTGCATTCCGTGAAGCACTTGACCCCTCGTTTTCTGTGTATGCACACCAAATTGTGAAGAATGCTTCTGCATTGGCAGCTGCTCTTACCAAAGAAGGTTTCCGACTTGTTAGTGGTGGCACAGATACGCACTTGATGGTTGTAGACCTACGCCCATTCGATGCTGAGTGCACCGGAAAAGTTGCGCAATTGGTACTTGATGAAGCAGGTATCACGTTGAACAAGAACACAGTTCCTGATGATCCGCGAAGCCCATTCGTAACATCGGGTGTACGCATCGGAACACCGTCTGTGACAACACAGGGAATGACCGAAGCAGAAATGCCAGTGATCGCTTCATTGATCGCAGAAGCTCTTCGTCATCGTGATGATGCTGCGGCAGTTGCTGTAGTGAAATCAAAAGTGGCCGCACTCTGTGCCAAATTCCCTGTTTATCCCCACAAATTGTGACGGAAACGATCCAGTTGGAGCAGTCATCTAGGCTGAACATCTAATGGGTGACACAAACGGATATCTCATCGTCGGACTATTCGCGATGTTTGTCACTCTGATTACGACGCCAGTTGTCAGGTGGTTTGCACGCGAACACAATTGGATGGCGTTACCTGATGAGCGAAAAGTTCACACTGTGGCCACTCCTAATGTCGGCGGTATTGCCTTATTCGCCGGAGTTGTTGCTGCGTTGGGACTCGCTTGGAGGATGGACCGATTCGGGCCGTTATTCCAGGGAAACAGCGAACCAACTGGTGTGTTGCTTGGGGCGTTAGTAGTTCTTGTGATCGGTGCTCGAGACGATGTGAAAGAAGTGTCAGCCCCTGCTCGCGTTATTGCAATCGTTGGTGCCGGAATGATGCTTGTGTGGTTCGGCGTCACGATGTTTTATTTCCGCATTCCGTTCTTGGGGGTCATTCAATTAGGAAATGATTGGATTCCAATTGTCACAGTTGTGTGGTTATTAGGAATGGTGCAAGCAATTAACCTTATTGATGGGCTCGACGGATTAGCTGCGGGCATCGTTGCCATTGGTTCTACCGCGTTTTTTATTTACTCGAGGCATCTCTCAGGTCTTGGCTTGTTATCCGAACCAAACATCGGGCCATTGATTGCAATCATCACTGTCGGTGTATGTATTGGATTTCTTCCGTACAACTTCAATGGCGCGAGTATTTTTATGGGCGACGGGGGCGCGTATTTGCTCGGACTTTTGGTCGCAGTTTCGACAAGCGTTGTCGGTGGGCGAGCAGACCCAACTACCCAAGCGTTTAGTGGTCAGACATATTTCTTCTTGGCACCACTTGTTATTCCACTCATCATCCTCGGAGTCCCAATCTTCGATGTGGCGTTTGCCATTGTGCGCCGCGTCAGTAAACGTCAAGGATTCGCAGAAGCCGACAAGGGTCACTTGCATCATCGCCTCATTGATCTCGGACACGGCCCGCGCCGCGCCGTGGCAATTTTGTGGTTGTGGACTGCGCTGTTGTCAGCCCTGGTGCTATATCCCGTCTTTAACAAGAGCGCCACGAACTTTGCGCCCTTCGGACTTGTCGCTTTGGTGCTTTTTTTGTACACCGTCCTTCACCCCGACCTGCATCGCACCCCGCAAGACGAATGAGCAGGACATCTGGTCTCCGGTTTGACCTGAGTTGTTGCGTCCGTCTAGATTGTTCTTTGTTTCACAAGGTCAAATAAGACCCTTTCCCCTTAAGGCATCCGTTGAAATTACTTCCTAAACCCAAAGCGCCTGTCGCCCTGGATGCTGGTGTTTCTCACGGGATGGAACTTGCCGGCAGTGTGGTCGTGTTTTTCGGCTTCGGCTTCGGAATTGACTACTGGCTGGGAACAACTCCACTTTTCATGATTGTCCTCGTTTTGTTCGCCGTTGTCGGCCAATTCATCAAGATGTATTACGTCTACAGCAGTGCCATGCGTCACCTCGAACAAAAACGGGCCGAAGAATCCCGCGGGACACAGTCGTGAACGAGAAATTATCGCCCCTTGCTATGGCCTCAGCGGGCCAGGCTCCGGAAGTAACTGTTTCGCGTGACATCATCCGGCGAGGACTGATTATTGCCCCTCTGATCATGGTTATCGCAGGGGTTATTTGGGGACTAACAGGGGCATGGTCAGCGGGTCTCGGATTAGCTCTAGTCCTTATGAATTTTGGGCTTGCGGCCGCTTTGATCTCATGGGCGGCACCTATTTCACTAGCGCTCATGATGGGTGTCACCCTGTTCGGGTTCCTCTTGCGTCTTGGCCTTATTTCTCTCGCTGTCTTCTTGGTACGAGACGTGTCTTGGGTATCCCTTCCTGCGCTGGGGATAACAATTATCGTCACCCATCTCGGATTGCTGTTCTGGGAGATGCGATTTATCGCCGCTTCTCTAGCATTTCCTGGATTGCGTCCCAATGCGCAAGAATATCCCTCGTCAAGCGCCGCTGAGACACCCTGAAGGACCACAACGTGATTGCTCTCGATTTTCCAGAAATTAACTCGATCCTTGTTTGGAAAGACCTCTTTCCAAGTTTCAACAAGATTGCGTTAATCGCTGTTCTTGCTGCTGTTATCAGCATCACTATTTTCTTACTAGCTGTTCGTCAAGATCACAAAGAAGCACCGAAGGGAATTCGCAACTTCGCAGAAGTCATTGTTGAATTCATCGAAGACGGTGTTGTGATGCAGACAATGGGTAAAGAAGGACTTGCATGGACACCGTTCTTGCTCACAATGTTCTTGTTCATTTACTTGTGCAACGTTCCCGGAATTATTCCGTTCTTCCAAATGCCCGCAACTGCACGTATGGCAGTTCCGTTGTTCCTTGCACTCATGGTGTGGGTCATCTACAACGTCACCGGAATCAAGCATCAAGGTGTTGGTGGCTATCTCAAGAGCACACTCTTCCCCCCAGGAGTTCCCAAGGCTCTCTATATTCTCGTAACTCCAATCGAATTCATTTCGGCAATCATCGTTCGCCCGTTCTCGTTAGCTGTTCGTTTGTTCGCAAACATGATGGCCGGACATATTCTTCTCGTTACGTTCGCACTCTTGTCTGAGGCTTTGTTCCAAGCCAAAGACAAGATTCTGATTCCAGTCGGAATCCTCCCGTTCTTCATGCTCGTATTCCTCACTTCATTTGAAGTGTTGGTTGCGTTCCTGCAGGCATACATTTTCGCTATGTTGACCGCCGTCTATATCGGTGGCGCGACACATCCCGAGCACTGATCAATAAAAGATCTCCCAACTAACTACAACCCACATAGGAGAAAACAATGGAAGCAATTGCACAACTCATAGCGGCAGAAATGACACCTGCCGAATTGAAGAACAATGCAGCAGCAGCGAGCGCAGGCTATGCCTACGGTCTTGCTGCAATCGGGCCTGGCATTGGCATCGGTTACCTCGTCGGCAAGTCCGTCGAGGCGATGGCACGTCAGCCAGAAGCTGCTGGCATGGTACGTACCACCATGTTCTTGGGCATCGCATTTACCGAAGCGCTCGCGCTTATCGGTTTCGTGGTGTTCATTCTTCTCAAGTTCGCATAAAGCGAATTTGAGTCCACATACACAATCGATCTTTGCGCAAGCAGAGTCCAGGAGCTGAAATGCCGACTGCGATAGTCACCCAATCGAGCGGACGAATAGTCCACGTACGGCTGGTGTCTGCTGACCCCACCGATACAACCGTTGCCCCAGAGGCAGTAACTCTTGCCGCCGAATCAGGCACAGGAGTTGCTGAAACGACGGCGGTAGTAGCTGCACCGAACCCGATCGCGCCAACACCAAAAGAAATCTTTTGGTCGGCCGGTTCGTTCTTCGTGTTGCTCATCGTCATGCGCTACTACCTCTTTCCTAAGTTGAAAAAGGGAATGGATGCTCGGTACGACGATATTCGCAGCGACATTGAAGGTGCTGATTCCGTAAAGGCAGCAGCACAAACAGATGTTGCTGGTTACGAAAAGCAACTTGCTGCTGTCCGTGTTGAAGCTGCAGGTCGTATTGATGCTGCTCGCCAAACTGTCGACACAGAGCGCAACGCTCAACTTGCTCAAGTAAATGCTCGTATCGCATCGGCTCGCGCTGATGCTGAGGCAAAGACATCAGCAGCTCGTGCTGCTGCTCAAGGTCAAGTGGCCGAAGCAGTCGCTCAAGTTGCAACGAAAGCCGCAACGATGGCCTCTGGTCGTACTCCTGATGCATCAGTTGTTCAGGCAGCAGTTGCAGCAGCAATGGAAAGCGCAGGCTCACGATGAACTCTCTTCTCTCACTTCTTGTTCAACAGGTGGAAGGTGAACCGCTCACCTACGAAACTCACCACTGGCTTCTTCCAGAAACTGCCGAAATCATTTACGGTGGCCTTGCCTCTGTTCTCGTAATCAGCGCATTGTTTAAATTTGGTGGCCCAATGATCAAGAAGTCACTGACAGCTCGTACCGAGCGCATTCAAGGTGACATCGACAACGCACGCAACACTCGCGCTAACGCCGAAGTTGAAGCATCCCGTATTCGTACCGCACTTGGCGACATCAACACAGAGCGTTCACGCATTCTGGCTGAAGCCGATACTCAAGCTGCTGCAGTTCTTGCAGAAGGACGCACTCGCGTTGCTGCTGAAATGGCCGACGTGGAAGCAAAAGCAATGACTGACATTGCGAATGCTGCTGGTCGTGTTGGTGATGAACTTCGCGCTGAAATTTCTCGCTTGTCCGCAGTCGCTATCGAGCGAGTTGTTGCAAGCACAGTGAACGACAGTGTTCGTCAAGATCTCATTGAGAACTTCATTAGCAAAGTAGGAGCATCACGATGAGTCAAGCAACCATTGACACATACGTTGCATCAATCACTGCAATCGCCGAAGCCGACGGGGTACTTTCACAACTTGTTGGTGAATTTGCAGCCGTTGTTCGTGCAATCGACAACAGTGACGACTTGCGCAACAAATTGAGCGACGAATTGTTGCCAATCAGTGTTCGTCAAAACATCGTTGAAAAGCTTCTCGATGGCAAGGGGCACCGTGTAACCGCGCAGTGTGTTGCTCTTGTTGTCGGAGCCGGACATGGCCGCGACCTTCGCACCATTGCCGAAAAAATCAGTAGCAATTCTGCTCATGCACATGGCCGCGAAGTTGCCGAAGTACGCACTGCCGTTGCTTTGTCAGAAGATCAGACAAAGCGCCTTACAGAAGCGCTTTCCAAAGCAACTGGTTCGCAAATCAATCTCACCGTCATTATCGACCCGTCAGTTGTCGGTGGCATTGTTGCCACTGTCGGCGACAAAGTCATTGATGGATCCATCCGTAACAGCCTCGACCAGCTGAAGAGCCGGTTGTAAACAACATTCGCGAAAGACAAGGAAGACATGGCAGACATCACATTCTCCGCTAGTGATATCGCATCAGCGATCTCAAGTGGCCTAGACGGTTTCACACAATCACTCGAGGCACGCACCGTAGGTCGCGTCGCTGAAGTGGGCGACGGAATCGCACGCATCTCGGGCTTGCCCGACTGCAAAGTAAACGAATTGCTCGAATTCGAAGACGGCACCGTAGGCCTTGCGCTCAACCTTGAAGAAGTGTTGATCGGTTCAGTGGTCTTGGGCGACTCAGACGCAATTGAAGAAGGACAGACAGTTAAAGCAACTGGCCGCATCCTTTCAGTTCCTGTCGGTGACGCAATGCTTGGTCGCGTTGTAAACGCACTTGGTACTCCAATCGACGGCAAGGGCGACATCGTCGGTGCAATCATGCGCCGCGTTGAAGTTCAGGCTCCCGGAATCATGGGACGTAAGCCAGTACACGAGCCATTGCAGACAGGTATCAAGTCAATTGACGCCATGACTCCAATTGGTCGCGGTCAGCGCGAGCTCATCATTGGTGACCGTAAGACTGGTAAGACCACCATTGCGATCGACACCATCATCAACCAGCGCGGACTTGGTGTGAAGTGCATCTACGTCGCAATTGGCCAGAAGGGTTCCACCATTGCTTCAACGGTAGAAACACTTCGCCAGTACGGAGCACTGGAATACACAGTCATTGTTGCTGCACCAGCATCAGAGCCTGCACCGTTCAAATACCTCGCTCCGTATTCAGGTTGCGCCATTGGCCAGCACTGGATGGAAAATGGTGAGCATGCGCTCATTGTTTACGATGACTTGTCAAAGCAAGCAGAGGCGTATCGCCAGATGTCATTGCTTCTTCGCCGGCCACCAGGCCGTGAGGCATACCCAGGAGACGTGTTCTATCTTCATAGCCGCCTTCTTGAGCGTGCTGCGAAATTGTCTGACGAAAACGGCGCTGGTTCATTGACTGCATTGCCAGTGATTGAAACCAAAGCTGGTGACGTATCTGCATACATTCCAACCAACGTGATTTCAATCACCGACGGTCAGGTGTACTTGCAAGACAACTTGTTCAAATCAGGTATCCGTCCTGCTGTTGACGTGGGTGTTTCCGTGTCACGCGTGGGTGGTGCTGCACAGACAAAAGCAATGAAGAGCGTTTCAGGAACACTGAAGCTCGACCTTGCTCAGTTCCGTGAGCTTGAAGCATTCGCAACATTCGGTTCTGAACTCGATGCGGTGTCAAAGGCACAGCTTGAGCGCGGATATCGCCTTGTTGAATTGCTGAAGCAAGGACTCAACTCGCCAATGCCAGTTGAAGAACAAGTTGTTTCAATCTTTGCCGGAACAAAGGGTTACCTCGACTCAATTCCTGCAACAGATGTCGGCCGCTTTGAAATTGAACTTCTCAAGTTCTGCCGTGAGCGTCACGGTGCGATGCTTGCTGAATTGCGTACGAATCCAAAAGCAGATGTTCCATCTGACCTTGGTGACATCGTGTTGGCATTCAAAGCTGATTTCAAAGTAACTGTTCCAAAGACTGCTGCAGTTGATCCAACTGCCACTGATGCTGATGGCGTCGGTGAGGCAAATAGCAACAAGACCCTCGCGACGGAGTGATCTAAGTGGCTGGTGGACAAGAACGAATTCTGCGCGGACGCATCAAGTCCGTTCAGGCGACGAAAAAAATCACGCGCGCGATGGAGCTCATTGCTGCATCACGCATCGTGAAGGCGCAGCAACGCGTCGTCGCAGCCGTTCCCTACAGCGACATGATCACAGAAGTCGTTCGCGATCTTTCTGCAGCAGGTTCCGGCAGTTCAATGCCACTTCTTGCTGGTCGTGGTGAAATCAAGAACGTGTGTTACGTCGCACTCACTGCAGACCGTGGTTTATGTGGCGGTTATAACTCGGGCATCATGCGTGCAACCGAAGGTGAAATCAAAAAAGATGCACTAATCGGACGTTCACACACAATCGTTGCAATTGGTCGTAAGGCCGATGGCTATTTCCGCTTCCGCGGTTACAACGTTGCAAAGAGCTTTACTGGTTTCACCGATAGTCCTACTTACGCAATTGCGAAAGAAGTTGGCGAATTCGTCACCGAGCTTTATGCATCAGGCCAAGTAGACCGTGTTGAACTTGTCTACACTCGCTTCATTTCATCTGGTACCCAAGAAGTCGTTCAGCGCCCTCTTGTTCCACTTGAAGCAGAAACTGTTGCCGGTGGCGATGCAAAAAATGCAGCGGGCGCCGACTACGAATTTGAACCATCTCCAGAAGCAATTCTTGAGACCTTGTTGCCTCGCTACGTTGAGGCTCGTGTGTATGCAGCAATGTTGAATGCAGCAGCTTCCGAGCATGCATTCCGCCAGCGCGCAATGAAATCAGCAACTGACAATGCTGAAGAACTTATTAACAATCTTTCCCGAATCATGAACCGAGCCCGTCAGGACTCGATCACGACCGAAATCATGGAAATCGTCGGCGGTGCCGAAGCCATGTCATCGGGAAATTAGAAGAACGAACAAATAGGAGCAATCCAGATGAGTATGACAGAAACAAAACAAGAAGGACGGGTAGTGGCAATTGCTGGTCCCGTTATCGACGTAGAGTTCCCTCGCGGTTCACTACCCGAGTTGAACTCGGCGATCGAGTTCAACATCACACACGAAGGTACAACCACAGTTGTTCTTGCCGAAGTTGCACAGCAACTCGGTAACAGCCGTGTGCGCGCCGTGTGCCTGAAGCCAACTGACGGACTTTCACGTAACACACCAGTGCGTAACCTCGGTCATGGTATTCAAGTGCCAGTGGGTAACCGCACACTTGGTCACGTATGGAACGTATGGGGCGATGTGCTCGACGGCAACAACGATGACTTCAAAGACATCGAGCGTTGGGACATTCACCGTCCAGCTCCTGCATTCGACACACTTGAGCCTTCAAAGCGCATGTTCGAAACCGGCATTAAGGTCATCGACCTTCTGACTCCGTACCTTGCTGGTGGAAAAATTGGTTTGTTCGGTGGAGCAGGTGTTGGAAAGACCGTTCTTATTACGGAAATGATCAACCGTGTTGCTTCAAAGCACGGTGGTGTTTCAGTGTTCGCCGGAGTGGGCGAGCGCACACGCGAAGGTACTGACCTTCGTATGGAAATGGAAGAGTCGGGCGTGTTTGAAAAAGCAGCCTTAGTGTTCGGACAAATGGACGAACCACCTGGCGTGCGCCTCCGCGTTGCATTGTCAGCTCTCACCATGGCTGAGTACTTCCGTGACGTACAGAACCAGGACGTGTTGTTGTTCATCGACAACATCTTCCGTTTCGTACAGGCCGGTTCTGAAGTATCAACTCTTCTCGGACGTATGCCATCAGCAGTGGGCTACCAGCCAACACTTGCTGACGAAATGGGTCAACTCCAAGAGCGCATCACTTCAACCCGCGGTCGTTCAATTACGTCACTGCAGGCCGTATACGTTCCTGCGGACGACTACACCGACCCAGCTCCGTTCACCACGTTCACCTTCCTCGATGCAACCACTGAGTTGTCTCGTCAGATCGCGTCACTTGGTATTTACCCAGCCGTCGACCCATTGGCTTCAACGTCAACAATTCTCACACCAGAAACTGTTGGTGACCGTCACTACGCAGTTGCTCGTCGCGTGCAGGAAATCTTGCAGCGCTACAAGGAACTCCAAGACATCATCGCAATTCTTGGTCTTGACGAATTGTCAGAAGAAGACCGCCAGACCGTGTCACGTGCACGTAAGGTTCAGCGCTTCTTGTCACAGCCGTTCTATGTTGCTGAAGTCTTCACCGGCGTCAAGGGCGAGTACGTTCCTGTTGCTGAAACAGTGGAATCATTCGAAGCACTTATCAACGGTGAACTCGACGAGGTGCCAGAACAGGCATTCCTCAACGTCGGTTCAGTCGAGCAGGTGTACGCAAAGGCAAAGGCTCTTCAGGAGAACGCATAATGGCTGAGTCGTCAGGCGTTTTGCGCGTAGAAGTTGTGTCCCCCGAGCGGGTTCTCTTTTCCGGAGAATCAACTCAGGTGATCACCCGCACCATGGAAGGTGGCGAAATTGCTTTCCTTCCTGGACATGCGGCGTTCCTTGGTGCACTCACCGAGAACCACACGCGTATCTACTTGTCTGACGGCACCATTCAAAACTTGGCTGTTCACCTCGGCTTTGTTGAAGTTGGTCCCGGTCACGTGACCATTCTTTCCGATGCTGCTGAACTTGAAGAAGACATCGATGTTGCCGCAGTGCGCGCAACAAAGGTTCGTCTTGAAGAGCAATTGCGTACCGAGCAGTCAGCTGAAATTGAAGCTGAACTTCGTCGCACAAACGCACGCATCGCCGCCACCGGCGGACTGTAAACATCGGCCGAAAGGCCAGATCCAGAACCAAGGGTGAACCCTTCGGTCGGCTCAACGTTGATTGGCTGGCCTGAGTTACTCATGAAGTTTTGAGCTCGCTGGTACAAAAAATCTGAGTGTTGAAAAGATGAGCACTATGGTGTAATTTGTCATTACATAAGTAATCGTTCAAGGGGGCACCATGTCTAAGAAATTTTTCCTTTCGTTATTAGTGGCGTCGTCACTTTTGGTGGCGGCGTGTGGCGGAGGAAGTTCATCCTCTTCATCTACCGTTGGCCCTCGTCTTAAGAACTCTGCTCTGCCACAACAATGTCCCGAGGAAGGGTCTACGTCAGAAGAAGTAGTTGTTGAAGAGGGTGAAGTTCTAGAGGACGTCAATTGCATCGAAGCAGGAGATGAAGCCGAAGAGACAGCACCAATTGTTGATGCACCATTAGCTGGTGCAAGTGAAGAGGAAGACGAGTCGAAGAATTCAACCCCTAACTCTCAACCAGATGATACGAAAACAACCACTGCCCCTAAACCCAAATCGGCAACTGATCCGACAGGTGGCGTATTTGCAGTCCCAGTCACTGACACATCTAAACGCACTCCAAGTGGCACAACCACAAAACTGAGTGTTGTCGGATTTAAGGAATCCACACTTGTTCCAAACGACCTTTGCAAAATTCTTGACGTTAAATGTGGGGATTTGAATTTTGTCAATGTCACAGTCACTGGTACCAATGCCTTTACTGCGAGCGCTGAAATTCCAAAGACGGCTTTTGCTTTCCCTGGTATGACAATTTCTAACACCAGGTTGACCGTGGCGGTAGAGGGTGCTGCAGCAACGTTCGCAGTTCAGGCAGATGCCGAAGCAGTGATGTTCGGCACGAAAGTACCAATGACACTGACAGGCACATTCAACACCGAAGATGTCTCGATCAGCCTCACCCTTAGCAACAACAAGCTTGGCTTGAACGACATGTTCGGTATCCCTGGTCTGTCTATTTCATCTATCTCTACTCAAGTAAAAATCATTGGTGTTGTTCCAACATGTTGTCTCTTTTCCATGACCGGAACATTGCCAACGTTCATGAAAGAACTTGGCATAAATCCACAGTCGAAAATTCGAGTGACATCATCAATGGGTTCATACCCATCAATTGTCGGAATGTCTGTTGGCTCACAAGACCCAGGTTCACCTGACATTTTCTCAATCAAAAATGTCTTGTCGGCGCAGTACATTGCTGCGTCACTCTCAGCTCTCCCTGCCCAAATTGATGGCGTGACTTACCCACAAGGCCTCGCAATGGCATTTGATGGGATGTTTGCGAATACACCAGTATCCGTTGCGGGAAATCTTGTTACTCCGTATGAGTGGAGTCTTGACTTCAATATTGGAGCTTTCAAAGTCGGTGGATTCCAACTTGACGAGACCGTCGGTTCGATTTCAAAGACAAAGACTGAATTAGGACTGATGATTAACGGTGGCATCAAGGGATACGGTCTTGACGCACGATTGAAGGGATCATTCGATGTCTTTGGCGGCCTTGTCATTGAAGGTGAATCAAGTTTCAAACCTGGCGCAGGAATCGACTTGGGCACTACCAAGCTAAAAATGGGCGCGAAGTTCACAAAGTCCGGAGCGCCAACCGCTGAATTCACAGGTCAGGTAATTACTCCGAACTACGGATTTATGCAAGGTAGTGGCAAGATTGGCTTTAAGGCCTACGAAAAGGGAATCGCTTACCTGCTCGAAGTCGAGGGCAAGGTCGGCGTTCCAGGGCTTCCCGGATTTGCTGACATCACCGGTGGTCTAAAAGTGACTAACTGTGAAAACTTCAAGTGTTCGCAACCTCTTGTCGTACCAGCGGCATACCTCACCGGATCCGCTTCGTTCTATAAACAGCCACGACAGTCTTTTTCAATCGGGGTCAACCCTGCTAACTGGAGTTTCAGAGAGGAACTCAGATTTGATTTCAACAGGGAACTCAAAACATCTGGATCTGGTTTTGAAATCGGTATGGGAGTGAGCGGAAAAGGATCAGTTGTCATAACAGAAAAAGGCGTAACGCTTGGCAATGGCAACTTGGGAGCAAAAGCATGGTTGAAAACTCCTGATACTAGGGCTGTTTACAGCGCAAGAACCCAGACTCGTCTTTATCGGACAGTGTGCGGTGGTCCTTGGTACCGCATCAAGTGCCGTCAAGAGGGGTATTGGAGCTACGCCGGTGGACATTTAATCTTCCCTGCCATCCGCGGTATCAATATCAACATTGGTGCTGAAGTAGGAATCGATAACGGTCGCTTCTACGTTGCTACTGGTCGTAATCAGTGGGCCGGCGCTCAGAAGTTGTACTTCAGCTGAAGTGGAAATTTCTGACTACAAACCAGCAATTGCCAAATCGCGTGCTGTTTTGTAGTCAGGTTTTCCATTAGGAGCACGTGGGATTTGGCTCACAAACACCACACGTTTTGGTGCTTTGTATCCAGCCAACTGTGTCTTCACGCTTGCAATAATGGCGGCTTCTTCCACCGTTGCTCCCGGGGAAAGAGATACGACAGCGGTGACTGCCTGACCAAACTTGTCGTTATCAATTCCGACAACGAGACAATCTAAAACTCCATCAACTCGCTTGACAGCCTCTTCGACTTCCTCGGGAAAGATTTTTTCTCCAGCCGAGTTAATGACTTGGCTTCCTCGACCAAGCAATGTGAGTGAACCGTCAGCTTCTACCGTGGCCATGTCTCCTGGGAATGAGTAGCGCACACCGTTAATCGTGCGAAATGTTTTGCTCGATTTTTCCGGATCTTTGAAATAACCGATGGGAACAGCACCGCCGGCTGCGACCTTTCCAATTTCACCCGAACCTGGTTGCACTTCTCGGTCATCTTCCGTGAAAACCTTTGTGGTTGCTGAAACCGAAAACTTTGCTGTTGCAGGGGGGAGGCCTTTCATACTGATTGCCATACCCATAGATCCTTCACTTGAGCCCATGGCATCAAATAAGACAACCTGTTCAATCCGATCAAGCAGATCTTGTTTCACTTCAGAGGTCCACATCACGCCTGATGAAGCGACCATGCTCAAGCTGCTCGTGTCGTAGGGCGTTCCTTTTGAGACGGCCTCATCAATCGCTTGAAGCATGGGCTTAGCAAATGAGTCTCCGACAATCGTGACATGTGTTGCTTGTCTGTCTTGAATAACGCGGAACAATTCGTGCGCATCAAAACTTCGACTTTCTAACGTCACGATGTGTGCACCGGCAAGTGATGGCATCATGGTGCCGATCCACATGCCAGTCCCGTGCATAAGCGGGCAACCTGGAATAGAAATGGGCCGGATGCCATTTGCCTGTGCTTCGCGCAAAGTTGCTCCGAGATCTGCAATATCGGATGGCGGGGTAACCCCAAGCAGCATTAGTCCATTGGCTATAAACGAATCGACAAGAGATCCCATGTGGTAC
>Ga0209357_1000511_pt1 | contig 15324 bp, 15 predicted proteins | sample LauGreFBDMM110SD_2_FD_187573 | JGI IMG/M metagenome (GOLD analysis project Ga0209357, IMG submission 187573) | Freshwater lake microbial communities from Lake Michigan, USA - Fa13.BD.MM110.SD (SPAdes) (version 3) | ecosystem: Environmental > Aquatic > Freshwater > Lake | place: Lake Michigan... | reverse complement strand
TTGCACAAACTGTTTTGGGGTGAAGCATGGACTTTGATTTTTCAGACGAACAAGAGCAACTGCGCGACGCGGTTCGCAAATGGGTGGACAAGGCTTACAGCTTTGACCAGCGCACCAGCGTGGTGGCGGCGGGTGGTTTTTCTGCCAGCGCCTACCAAGCCATGGCCGAATTGGGTTTGTGTGGCTTGTATGTGCAAGACGCTTATGGCGGCATGAACATGGGTCCCACCGAGGGCATGGTGGCCATGGAAGAGCTGGGGCGGGGTATGGTGATGGAACCGTTGGCCCATACTTGGATGTGCACCGCTGTGCTGCAAGCTTTTGCGCCCGACGACCTGAAAACCGAATGGTTGCCGCGCTTGGCCGGTGGCGAGGCCTTGCTGGTGTTGGCCCACCATGAAAAAGGTGCGCGCTACGACATGCACAAATGCCAAACCACCGCAAAGCAAGTGGGCGGCGTTTGGCAAGTCACGGGTCATAAAAGTTTGGTGCCTGCCGGTGACCACGCCCACGGGTTTTTGGTGCCTGCCACGGTGAACGGCCAGCAAGCGCTGTTCTTGGTGCCGCGCAGTGCGGCTACCGACACCGCACAGGCCTACCTTGCGCAAGACGGCAGCCGCATGAGCGAGTTGCATTTGAAAGACGCATCTGCTCAGCTCATCACCTTGGACGGTTTGGACGCCTTGCAACTGGCGGTCGACGTAGGTGCCACTTCCTTGTGTGCTGAAGCCGTGGGTTTGATGGAAAAAACATTGACCATCACCGTGGAGTACCTGAACACCCGCAAACAGTTTGGTGTTGCTATTGCCAGCTTTCAAGCGCTGCGCCACCGTGTGGCTGATATGAAAATGCAGCTGGAGCTGGGTCGCTCTATGAGCTACTACGCCACGCTCAAACTCAACTCGCCTGCCGCAGAACGCAGCTTGGCGGTGTCACGTGCCAAATTTCAAATTGGGCGATCCACCCGTCACGTGGGCCAAGAAGCGGTGCAACTGCACGGTGGTATTGGTGTGACCGACGAGTACATCATCAGCCATTACTTCAAACGCTTGACGCAAATTGAACTCAGCTTGGGTGACAGCTTGCACCACTTGGGGCAGGTGTCGGCGCAGATGCAAGAAACCGCTGGGGTGTTTGCTTAAGGTGTTAGCGGCTTGAAGCGAGGCTGCTTCACGCCATCAATCACCACTGCCTCGGTGAACATCGCAAACGGCCGAACCCACAGACCCCGTTCACCGTATTCGGCGCGGTACAGCACCAAAGGCTCTAGGGTTTCGCTGTGGCGCACCACACCCAGCACTTCATACGGCAGGCCTTTGTAGTGGGTATAGGGGCCCAAGGGCATAGTGGGCAGGGGGGATAGGTCGGTGTCGGACATGGCAGCTAAGCATAAAGCTTTTTAGCAAAGCCGATAATGCTTGTATGCATCCAAAAGCCTTGTTAGACGCTTGCACCGAACTCACCCGTTTGCTGCTTCGCTTTGACCACCCTGCTGACAGCGTGGTTTCCAAATACTTTCGTGACCAACGCAAACAAATGGCCCTGGGTCCCCGCGAGCGTGGCGTGTTGGCTGAAACCGGCTACAACGTGTTGCGCCAAAAACTGCGCTATGAGCACTTGGCCAAGTCGGGCACCGGTGTGAAAGAACGCCGACTTGCTATTCTGGGTTGGGCCGCTTACCTTGACACGCAAGCCAAGTTGCAGCAACCCCAAGCCATGCATGGCGACCGCGGTTTCATGAAAGCCGCCATGAGCGAGATGGAGTTCAAGTGGTTGGCCGATTGCGACGCCGCCACCGATGACGCTTTTCTAGCGCCCCACAAACACAATCTGCCGCCTTGGTTGGCCGAGGCTTTAGAGGCGCAATTGGGCGAGGAGTTTTGGCCTTTGGTGGAGAGCTTGCAGCACACCGCTGGTTTGGATGTGCGTGTCAACACGCTGCTGGCCAAGCGTGCTGATGTGCAAGCCGAGTTGGTCGCACACGGCATCGCGGTTGTGCCTACGCCTTTCTCTCCTTGGGGTTTGCGCATGAATGCCAAACCCAACCTCAGCAAGCTCGCGCTGTTTGAAAAGGGTTTGATCGAAGTGCAAGACGAAGGCTCGCAGTTGTTAGCGCTTTTGGTCGACGCCAAGCGCGGCGAGATGGTGGCCGATTTTTGCGCGGGTGCAGGCGGCAAAACCTTGGCGCTGGGCGCATCCATGCGCAACACCGGTCGCTTGTACGCATTTGATACCTCGGCCCACCGCTTAGATGCTTTGAAGCCGCGACTGGCCCGCAGTGGTTTGTCCAATATTCACCCCGTGGCGATAGCCCATGAACGCGATGAGCGCATCAAGCGCTTGCGCGGCAAGATGGACCGCGTGTTGGTGGATTCGCCTTGCACCGGCTTGGGTACTTTGCGTCGCAACCCTGACTTGAAATGGCGGCAGACCCCAGAAGCTGTGGCCGAACTCAGCGTCAAACAAACCGCTATCTTGGCGAGTGCAGCGCGGTTGCTCAAACCCGGTGGCCGTTTGGTCTATGCCACTTGCAGTTTGTTACCTGAAGAAAACGAGCAGATTGCCCAAGCATTCAGCGTCGCACATCCTGATTTCAAGCCTTTGCCCGTCAAGGATTTGTTGACTGAGCTTGATGTGGATCAAGCATCGACTTTGTGCACCGCTGATGATTTGTATTTGCGCTTGTGGCCGCATTGCCATGCCACTGATGGGTTCTTTGCAGCCGCATGGGTGGCAGCATAAAATCAGCTGGCTTGTGACATAAAGGATTGCTATGGTTTTGCCCTCTTGGCCTTGGTTGGATGCAGTGTTGAATTGGCTTGCCTATGGAACATGGCAGCTAAGTGGCTGGCAGTTGGTGCTCTTCACGCTGGCCATGACCCATGTCACCATTGCAGCGGTCACTATTTACCTGCACCGTCACCAAGCGCACCGCTCACTCGACTTGCATTGGCTACCAGCGCATTTCTTCCGCTTTTGGTTGTGGTTGACCACGGGCATGACCACCAAGGCATGGGCATCTATTCATCGCAAACACCACGCCAAGTGTGAGACCGAGGATGACCCGCACAGCCCGCAGGTGTTTGGCATTAACAAGGTTTTTTGGCAAGGTGCTGAGCTGTATGGCGTGGAAGCGGCCAACGAAGAAACCTTGCGTAAGTACGGCCACGGCACGCCTGACGATTGGCTAGAGCACAATGTTTATTCGCGCTTTACTTGGCAGGGTGTGGGGCTGATGCTCATCATCGACTTGGCCTTGTTCGGCGCCATTGGCGCGACCATCTGGGCGGTGCAAATGATGTGGATCCCTGTCACCGCAGCCGGTGTCATCAACGGCATTGGCCACTATTGGGGCTACCGCAATTTCGAAGCACCTGACGCCAGCACCAATATTTCGCCTTGGGGCATCCTCATTGGTGGTGAAGAGTTACATAACAATCACCACACCTACCCCACGTCAGCCAAGTTATCCGTCAAGCCCTATGAGTTCGATATCGGTTGGTTGTACATCCGTGTGCTGGCAACCTTGGGCTTGGCCAGCGTGAAAAAGACGCCACCCAAACTGCACTACGCCGATACAAAGCCAGTCGCCGATGAAAAAACCTTGGAAGCCTTGATTGCCAACCGCTATGAGGTGATGGCTGGTTTTGCCAATCAACTCAAAATGGCGTTAAAGCAAGAGGTGGCCAGCCTGCCCAAGTTGCCGACCGATGCCGTGTTGGTCGCTGCCAAGCGTTGGATGCACCGCGATGAGCTGCAAGTGCCAGAGCAATTCCGCACACTTTTGGCGCAAGCCCGTGCAGCCTTGCCCAACGTGGACACCATGGTGCGTATGCGCGAGGAGTTACGTCAGCTTTGGCTCAATACCCATGCGACACAGGCGCAGTTAGCACTGGAATTGCAAACTTGGTGCAAACGTGCGGAGGAAAGCGGTATTACTGCCTTGCGCGACTTTTCTTTGCAATTACGCGCTGCGCGAATGGGATGACCGCCCCCCAGTTTGACTATGTGATTGTGGGTGGCGGTTCCGCTGGCGCCACCTTGGCTAACCGATTAAGTGCCGATCCTCGCGTTACTGTGTGTTTGTTAGAGGCTGGCGGTGATGGCCGTGATGTGTTGATCCGCGCACCGATGGCAGCGGCCATCATGCTGCCTGGCAAGCCTTTGAAGGTCAACAACTGGGCTTTTGAAACCACCCCCCAAGTTGGCCTGAAGGGGCGTCGAGGCTACCAACCCCGCGGCAAAACTTTGGGAGGCTCTAGCGCCATCAACGCCATGTTGTATGTGCGTGGCCAGCATGAAGACTACGATGGCTGGCGTGACTTGGGTTGTGAGGGCTGGGGCTTTAACGATGTATTGCCCTACTTCAAGCGTTCTGAAAACAACCAGCGTGGCAACAGCGAATGGCACGGCACAGCCGGGCCTTTATCGGTGGCGTTTCAGCAGTCACCCCGTCCGATTTCCGAAGCATGGATGGAAGCGGCGCAGCAGTGCGGCGTTGCTCTGAACGAGGATTTCAATGGCGCTAAGCAAGAAGGTGCTGGCTTGCATCAGGTCACCCAGTTTTGGGATGACCAGCGTAATGGGGAAAGGTGTTCAGCAGCAGCCGGGTATTTACACCCCATCATGGCCCAGCGCCCCAATTTGACTGTCATAACGGGTGCCCACGCCACTGAATTGTTATGGACGGACAGGCGCATCACAGGTGTGAAATACCGTCGCGGACAACAGACGCTGGAGGTTCATACCCAAGCCGAAGTCTTGCTTTGTGCTGGCACATTTCAATCGCCTCAGTTACTTATGCTGAGCGGCATAGGCCCAGGCGATCATTTGCAGTCTCTGGGTATCGAGGTGAAACAAGATTTGCAAGGCGTAGGTGCCAATTTGCAAGACCATTTGGACATCACTTTAGCTTACCGTTCCTTGCGCAATGATGTGCTGGGCATTGCACCAGGTGCTGCGTTGCAACTTCTTAAAGGCATCCACCAATGGCGCAAAGACGGTACCGGCATAGTGGCAACGCCTTATGCAGAAGCAGGCGCTTTTGTGCGCTGTGCGCCAGATGCAACGCGACCTGATATCCAATTTCATTTTGTAGTGGCACGTGTTGAAGACCATGCCCGACGCCTGCATTGGGGCTATGGCTACTCCTGCCATGTGTGTGTGCTCAGGCCGCACTCGCGAGGCAGTGTCCGTCTGCAAAGCCGTGACCCTTTAGATGCGCCCTTGATAGACCCGGCTTTTCTGAGCGACGACAGAGACACAGCCTTGATGGTGGAGGGTGCCAAAAAATTGCGCGCCATCATGCAAGCGCCGGCTTTGCAATCCTACCGAGGCAAAGAAATTTACACTGCAGACATACAAACCGATGCGCAATGGGAGGGCTATATCCGTGAGCGTGCTGACACGATTTACCACCCCGTGGGCACTTGCAAAATGGGTGCTGCACATGACCCCATGGCGGTGCTGGATGCGCAGTTGCGGGTCAAAGGCATACCGGGTTTACGGGTGATTGACGCTTCGGCAATGCCGACCTTGGTGAGTGGCAATACCAACGCGCCCACCATCATGCTGGCTGAAAAAGCAGCAGACTGTCTTCTTCATTAAGTGAGCAAAACCGCAAGGTAATCTATGCGTATATTTTTTCGATTTCTGATGGGCATGGCCTTTGTGTGTGTATCCAGTGCCTGGTCCCAAGAGCAAGCCAGGGTCATCTCAAGTACGCCCACTTGGGTACCATCAAGCACGGTCAACAGCCAAGGCGAGATCGTCATGTATGCCACTTTCAATGTGGTTTACGAGCATGCAGGCAAGCAATACACCGTTCAAATGCCCTACGACCCGGGCTCTTTTGTGACATTACAAATCTCGCCTACCTATTCAGCCTCAACAGCTGCGCCGCCTTTGCCACCAGCGCCGCAAGTGATTTACTTGCAAGCCCCACAGCAGGTATTGACCAACCCCGTCTATGTTCTGCCGTATTCGCCACCGTACTATTACAGCAACCCTTTGCCATTCACCTTTAACTTTGGCTTGGGCTATTACCGTTGGAGACATTAACGCTTAGGCAACAAAAAACCCGCCTAGGCGGGTTTTTTGTATCAATGACTGAATTACTTCAGCTTGATTTCTTTGTATTCCACATGCTTGCGAGCTTTGGGATCAAATTTCATGATCGACATTTTCTCGGGCATGGTTTTCTTGTTTTTGCTGGTGGTATAAAAGTGACCGGTACCAGCAGTTGATTCCAGCTTGATTTTTTCGCGTCCGCCTTTGGAAGCCATGATGAAGTCCTTTCGAAGTCGGTAAAAAAATTAAGCTTGACCGCGAGCGCGCATGTCTGCGAGCACGAGGTCAATGCCTTTTTTGTCGATCAAGCGCAATGCAGCGCTGGAAACGCGCAAACGCACCCAACGGTTCTCAGTTTCCACCCAGAAACGGCGGTACTGTAAATTGGGCATGAAACGACGCTTGGTTTTGTTGTTGGCGTGGGAAACATTGTTTCCGACCATGGGGCCTTTGCCCGTGACTTCACATACGCGTGCCATTCAGACACTCCTTTAAATAACAGCCTAACAAGCAAAAGTGGTCAGGCTTGACCTCGCCAAGTGGGGGGCGGTATCCCCTGGATTAAATCCTCAGAGCCGGAGATTGTAGCTTGAAACCCCTGAGGGGCCTCAAATAGGCTTTATTGTTCCAAAAAGCGCTGTGCATCCAAGGCCGCCATGCAACCCGTGCCCGCGCTGGTAATGGCTTGGCGGTAAATGTGGTCTTGCACATCCCCAGCCGCAAAAATACCGGGCACGCTGGTTTGCGTGGCCATGCCTTGCAAGCCGCTTTGCGTGATGATGTAGCCGTCTTTCATGGCCAGCTGGCCTTCAAAAATGCCGGTGTTGGGCTGGTGGCCAATGGCAATAAAGCAGCCGTGCACCGCCAAATCGCGGGTGCTGCTGTCCAAAGTGCTTTTCAAGCGCACACCGGTCACGCCTGACGCATCGCCCAAAACTTCGTCAAGCACGCTGTGCACTTCCAGCACAATTTTTCCACCCTTGACCTTGTCCATGAGCTTGTCGATCATGATGGCCTCAGCCTTGAATTTGTCGCGGCGATGAATCAGGTGGACTTTGGTGGCGATATTGGAGAGGTAGAGCGCTTCCTCGACTGCGGTGTTACCACCGCCAACCACGCAGCAAACCTGTTCGCGGTAGAAAAAACCATCGCAGGTGGCGCAGCCCGAGACGCCACGTCCCATGAACGACTGCTCTGAGGGTAGGCCCAGGTATTTGGCCGAGGCGCCGGTGGCGATGATGAGGGCGTCACAGGTGTAATTGCCACTGTCGCCCATCAGAGTAAATGGACGCTTGGAGAAATCGACCTTGTTGATGTGATCAAACACCATCTGGGTGTTAAAGCGCTCAGCGTGTTCCAAAAACCGCTGCATCAGGTCGGGACCTTGCACACCATGGACATCGGCCGGCCAGTTGTCCACATCGGTGGTGGTCATCAATTGACCGCCTTGGGCCATGCCGGTGATGAGCGTGGGCTGAAGGTTGGCGCGGGCGGCATAAACGGCGGCGGTGTAGCCGGCGGGGCCAGAGCCCAAAATAAGAACTTTGCTGTGTTGGGGGGATGTCATGGGATGGGTGGGTCAGAGCCTAGAGCGTGAGCAAAAATGCCTCACGGGAAACAGTAATTTTAGGGCTTGCCGTCATTGTCTGCTTGCACGCTCCTGTTAAGCTTAGCTTCTGTCATGACTTACTCGTTACATACCCTCAACAATACCCGTGAAAAGCCACCCGAGATGACGGGCTGGCAGCGATTTATCCAAGAAATTGCCTTGGCCGTCGGGTTTGTGGTTTTGCTTTTTTGGCTCTTGGCCATCGTCAGCCATTCTGCACTGGACCCCGCTTGGACAACCTCGGGTTCTAACCCCCATATTCGCAACTGGGGTGGGCGAATTGGTGCAGCCGTTAGCGACTTGTCTTTTTTCTTGCTGGGCTATTCGGTATTTTGGTGCTATTTGGCAGGCTTGGTCAGTTGGTTGTCCGCCTTGGCCAATCGCTTGCGCAGCGAAGAAGAGGTGGTGGCCGACCCTCATATTTGGCGCTTGACGCGCTGGGCGTTTTGGAGCGGCTTGGTGATGTTGCTGCTCTCAAGCACAGGCTTGGAGTTCACCCGTCTTTATCGCTTCGAAAGTCTATTGCCCGGCCACCATGCGGGTGGTGTGTTGGGCTACTTAGTGGGCAGTACCGCCAACAGTTGGCTTGGCTTCAATGGTTCAGGTCTGATTTTCATTGTCTTCATGGTCATTGGTTTGTCTTGGGTGTTTCGTTTTTCTTGGATTCAGCTCGCTGAAAAAATGGGCTCTGCGATTGATGGCCTGATTGAACAGCAGCGGGAGAAACGTGAAATTGCCCAAGACTTGGCTCTGGGAGAAGCCGCCGCTCGTGCGCGTGAACAAGACATGGTGTGGGGGCGTGATGAGAACGCAGACATACCCGCTCACCCTGTGCGTATTGTTGTCGAGTCCGAACCAGCGCCTCCCAAAAGTGAGCGTGTTGCGCGTGAGCGGCAAAAACCTCTGTTCAATGATTTACCCGACTCCCGCTTGCCGCAGGTAGAGTTGCTTGACGCCTCGCAACTCAAGTTAGACCCTGTGGACGCAGAAACGATTGAGTTCACCAGTCGCTTGATTGAGAAAAAACTGCGTGACTTTGGCGTAGAGGTCAAGGTGCTTGCCGCAGCCCCTGGCCCTGTGGTGACTCGCTACGAGATCGAGCCTGCTACCGGTGTCAAAGGCTCTCAAGTAGTGAACTTGGCCAAGGATTTGGCGCGATCGCTGAGCATGGTGTCCATACGCGTGGTGGAAACCATCCCAGGGAAAAACTTCATGGCGCTGGAGTTACCCAACAGCAAACGCCAAACCATTCGCTTGAGCGAAATCTTGGGCTCATCGGTTTACAACGAAGCCAAATCCATGCTCACCATGGGTTTGGGCAAAGACATTGGCGGCAACCCTGTGGTGGCTGATTTGGCCAAGATGCCCCATGTGTTGGTCGCTGGCACCACGGGTTCGGGCAAGTCAGTGGGTATCAACGCCATGATTTTGTCGCTGCTCTACAAAGCCGAAGCGCGGGACGTGCGAATGCTGATGATCGACCCCAAGATGCTAGAAATGTCGGTCTATGAGGGCATACCGCATTTGTTGGCCCCTGTTGTCACCGACATGAGGCAAGCCGCCAATGGCCTAAATTGGTGTGTGGGCGAAATGGAGCGACGCTACAAGCTGATGAGCAAGCTGGGTGTGCGCAATTTGGCGGGTTACAACCACAAACTGGATGAAGCTCGGGAGAACGGCCAAGCCTTGACCAATCCGTTCAGCCTCACTCCCGATGAGCCTGAGCCGTTGGACCGCTTGCCCCACATCGTGGTGGTGATCGATGAGTTGGCTGACCTGATGATGGTGGTGGGCAAGAAGATTGAGGAACTCATCGCCCGTTTGGCACAAAAAGCCCGGGCGGCTGGCATTCATTTGATCTTGGCGACACAACGCCCCAGTGTGGACGTCATCACCGGATTGATCAAAGCCAACATTCCCACGCGTATCGCGTTTCAGGTCAGCAGCAAAATTGACAGCCGAACCATCCTCGACCAAATGGGCGCCGAGGCTTTGTTAGGCATGGGCGATATGTTGTATCTGCCCAGTGGCACTGGTTTCCCCATTCGCGTACATGGCGCTTTTGTCAGCGATGACGAAGTGCACCGCGTGGTCAGCTATTTGAAAACCCAAGGTGAGCCCAATTACATCGAAGGCGTGCTCGAAGGTGGGACGGTGGATGGCGGCCCCGAAGGCCCCGACTTATTTGGCGACATTGCAGGCGAAAAAGACCCGCTTTATGACCAAGCAGTGGAGGTGGTTTTGAAGAACCGAAAAGCCAGCATCTCACTGGTGCAGCGGCATTTGAAAATTGGCTATAACCGCGCTGCCCGTTTGGTGGAGGACATGGAAAAAGCTGGCTTGGTCAGCGCCATGAGCACCAATGGTCAACGTGAAATTTTGGTGCCCACACGCGAAGAATGAATATTTCATTTCACTTCATCATCTCAGCTGCCTTGTGTTTTGTCGTTGGCGTGGCTCATGCCGACAGCATGGACAGTTTGGCGCAATTTTTGAAGTCCACCCGTAGCTGGCGAGCCGATTTTGTGCAAGTGGTCACAGCGCCCGCCAAAGAGGGCAAGCCCCTCAGACCCAAAACCTCTTCCGGTGTTTTCGCTTTCATTCGTCCCAGCGTTTTCCGTTTTGATTACAGCAAGCCCTATGTGCAAAACATCGTCGCTGATGGTCAGCAGCTTTGGTTGTTCGATACCGATTTAAACCAAGTCACGGTGCGCAACCAAGCGCAGACTTTGGGCAGCACACCTGCAGCCTTGATTGCATCAGCGCAAGACATTACCTCACTCAGCAAAGAGTTTTCTTTGAAAGCAGCGCCCTCAGATGAGGGTCTGGATTGGGTGGTGGCCACTCCCAAAATCAAAGATGCTGGTTTGCAAAGCGTTCGCATTGGTTTGCGTATGGACGCAGGGCAAGCGGTTTTAAGCCAGTTGGAGATCATCGACGCGTTTGGCAACCGTTCGCAAATTCGGTTCAGCCGCGTCGAAGTCAATCCTGCCAACCTCACCATGGCCAATTTCACTTTTGTGCCACCCAAGGGGGTGGACGTGGTGCGGCCTTGAACCACACGCCTCTGGCCGAGCGCCTGCGCCCGCGAAACTTGGGCGAGGTGATTGGCCAGCAGCAAGTGTTGGGCGAGGGCATGGCGCTGCGGGTAGCGTTTGAATCGGGCCAACCCCACAGCTGCATTTTGTGGGGACCGCCAGGGGTGGGCAAAACCACCATCGCGCGTTTGATGGCTGACGCCTTTGATGCGCAGTTCTTGTCCATCAGCGCGGTGCTGGGTGGGGTGAAAGAAATCCGTGAAGCGGTGGACAAGGCACTGGTCGAGCGCGATTCGCTGGCCCCCAAACGCACCATTGTGTTTGTCGACGAGGTGCATCGCTTCAATAAAAGCCAGCAAGACGCGTTTTTGCCACATGTCGAGTCGGGGCTGTTCACTTTCATTGGCGCGACCACCGAGAACCCTTCTTTTGAAGTGAACTCGGCCTTGTTGTCGCGGGCAGCGGTGTATGTGTTGCAGCCACTGTCAGAAGACGACTTGGCGCACATCATCGACAAAGCGCGCAGCATCAACGCCGTGCCCACTTTGGAAGACGATGCCCAAGCGCGTTTGATCGCTTACGCCGATGGCGACGCCCGTCGTTTGCTCAACACCTTGGAAACTTTGGCGGTGGCGGCGCAGCATGAAAAGCTGGCGCAGGTCAGTGACGCTTGGTTGATGAAGGTGCTGGGCGAGCGCATGCGCCGCTACGACAAAGGGGGCGAGCAGTTCTACGACTCCATCAGCGCCTTGCACAAATCGGTGCGTGGCTCCGATCCAGATGCTGCGCTGTACTGGTTGGTGCGCATGCTCGACGGCGGGGCTGAACCCAAGTACATGGCGCGGCGCATGATCCGCATGGCCGCCGAAGACATTGGGCTGGCCGACCCGCGTGCCTTGCGCTTGGCCTTGGATGCAGCCGAGGTGTACGAGCGCTTGGGCTCACCCGAGGGCGAATTGGCTTTGGCCGAATGCGTGGTGTATTTGGCCATCGCACCCAAGTCCAACGCTGTCTATAAGGCCTACAACAGCGTGCGAAAACTCATCAAGGCCGATGGCACCCGCCCTGTGCCCCTGCACCTGCGCAACGCCCCCACCGCTTTGATGAAAGACTTGGACTACGGTAAAGCCTATCGCTACGCGCATGATGAACCCGACGCATTTGCCGCCGGTGAAAGCTATTGGCCCGAGGGCATGATGCCGCCCACGCTGTACGAACCGGTGGAGCGGGGCTTGGAAATCAAGATCGCCGAAAAAATGCGGGCTATGCGAGAGAAAAACACGCAGGCCCGAAAGCCTTAAACAGCTGCTTTATCAGCCTCGCTGGTGAACGAGTCGGCGAAGAAATCGTCCTCAAGCAAACCACTGGCGACATAGTCTCTCTTGGCAGAATCCACCACGATGGGCGCACCGCAGGCGTACACCTGATAGGCCGCCAAGCTTGGCGTGTCTTGCAACACCGCCATATGAACAAAGCCGGTTCTGCCGCTCCACGCATCTTCAGGTAAAGCATCCGACACCACAGGGATGTACTGCAGATGGGGCATCAAAGGCAGTTGCGCCAACACCCAGTCGTTGAGGTACAAATCTGAGGGACGCCGTCCTCCCCAGTACAAACGTGTAGGCCTTGTGATGCCTTTGTGCTGCATATGCTCTATCAAGGCTTTGATGGGCGCAAACCCTGTGCCAGAGGCCAGTAGCACGATGGGCGTAGCGCTTTCCTCGCGCAAGTAAAAGCTGCCTTGGGGTCCTTCAACTCTTTGTATGTCTTTTTCTTTCATAGCGCCAAACACATGGTCGGTGAATTTGCCCCCTGGCATATGCCGGATGTGCAGTTCAACTTTGGGCGCATCAGCCGCCAAGGTGTGCGGTGCGTTTGCCATGGAGTAAGCGCGGCGCGAACCGTCACGCAGTAAAAATTCCACATACTGACCAGCGTGGTATTGCATCAACTCGGTGGCGGGAAGTTGCAGAAAGATACGCATCACATCGCTGGAGACTTTTTCCATGGAAGCAATCCGAACCGGCATTTTCTTCATGGGAAAAGCGTCCGCTGAAGTGACTTGCTTGGACTCCAACACCACATCTGATAAAGCCGTGGCGCAGCATGTCAACACCAAGCCTTGGGCGTGCTCTTTATCACTCAAAGCCTTGGTTTGGTAAGTGCCCAGTTGAACTTCACCGCTGATTTTTTTGCATTTGCAAGAACCACATGCGCCATCCTTGCAGCCATAGGGCATGTTCAAGCCTTGTCGAATGCCAGCGGAGAGCAAAGTTTCGTCGCCCTCAACCGTGAAACTGCGCCCACTGGGTTGCACCACAATCTGAAAAGCCATGCTTGTTATCCTTGGAAACCTGTTTGCTATCGAAAGCGCTGATTTTGCCCTCAATTCAAAGTCCACTTGGTGCCTTGCCCGCAAGGTTTCGTCGCCCCCGTGTCTTGATCGTCGGTTGTGGCGATGTGGGTTTGCGTGTGGCGGGTTTGCTCAAAGCCTCTTCGCGTCTCATGGCCTTGACCAGTTCAAGCCAGCGTGTGGAGACTTTGCAGCGTAGCGGCATCACCCCCATGCTGGGCGATTTGGATAAACCGCAAACCCTCAGGCGTTTGGCTGGCGTGGCCACCCATGTGGTGCACATGGCGCCACCGCCGCTTGAAGGCCATACCGACCCGCGCACCCGTGCCTTGGTGTTGGCGCTGCGTTTGCGCAGTTTGCCCTCTTCGATGGTCTATGGCTCAACCACGGGCGTCTATGGCAACTGCGAAGGCGAATGGATCGATGAAACGCGTCGACTTCAACCCCAAACTGCCAGAGCGCAGCGTCGTGTCAACGCCCAAGACTGGGTGAATTTTTTGGGTATAAGCGGTTACCCCAGAACCCAAGTGCTGCGTATCCCGGGTATCTATGCCATGGACCGCGAAGGTGGGACGCCGCGTGAGCGTTTGCTGCGCGGCACACCGGTGTTGCAAGCACATGAAGATGTGTACACCAACCATATCCATGCAGACGATTTGGCCCGTGCCACGGTGCTGGCACTTTGGCGCGGCAGGCCTTTGCGAGCCATGAATGTGTGCGACAACACAGACATGAAAATGGGCGACTACATGGACAGCGTCGCCAAGATGTGGAACCTGCAAGCCCCCGCTCGCATCAGCCGCGAGCAAGCACAGTTGCAACTCTCGCCCATGGTGATGAGCTTTTTGAACGAGTCTAGGCGTATACGGTCAGTGCGCTTGACCCAAGAACTGGGTTTGCGCCTGCTTCACCCCACTGTGATGGACGGCTTAAAAGTAGCTTCTAAGACCTAGCGCATTCCAATTTTGGCGTCGCCAAAAATACCGTTCGCTTCTTTGGGCAAGCTGCGCCAGTATTGCTGGGTTGCCTGAACTTGACCACCCAGGGCGGCGGCGGCCTCCCAACCCCAGCGGGGTTTGTATAAAAAGCTGCGACCCAATGCCACCAGATCCGCTTCGCCTTTGACCAAAATATCTTCAGCTTGCTGTGCTTGCGTGATCAGTCCCACAGCGATGGTGGGCATTTGGGTTTTTTGTCTTACGTGGTGGGCAAAAGGGACTTGGTAGCCAGGGCCAATGCTGATTTTTTGCTGAGGCGCAATGCCACCTGAAGAGATATGGATGAAGTCTGCACCGGCTTGTTTGAGCATCAAGGCAAAGTCGGCGGTTTCCTCTAAGGTCCAACCGCCATCGATCCAGTCGGTGGCAGACAAACGCACACCAAAAACACCGTCAAAGACCTTACGCACGGCTTGAAAAACTTGCAAAGGGAAACGGGTACGACCAGCGAAATTGCCGCCATAGCTGTCAGTACGTTGGTTGGCAATGGGAGACAAAAATTCGTGCAGCAAATAGCCATGTGCGCTGTGCAACTCGATCATTTCCAAACCCATGGCTTGGGCGTATTTGGCTGCTTGCACAAAGGCTTGCTCAATCGCGATCAAACCCGCCGCATCAATTTCGTGGGGAGGTGCTTCACCCTCCATGACATGGATAGGAGAGGGCGCCACGGTTTCCCAGCCACCTTCATTGGTCGGAATCAACATCCCGCCTTGCCAAGGTTGGGCGCTGGAGCCTTTTCGACCCGCATGGGCGATTTGCAAACAAACAGGTACAGGCGGGGCTAAGCGGCGTGCACGGGCCAAGGTTTCGGACAAAGCATGGGCGGTTACGTCGTCCCACAAGCCAAGACAGTTGGGGGTGATTCGGCCTTGGGCCGTGACAGCTGTTGCTTCAATCATGAACAAGCCTGCGCCACTGTTGAGCAAGTTAGCCCAATGCATCAAATGCCAATCGTTGGCTTGACCATTTAAATCACAGGCGTATTGGCACATGGGGGCGACCACAATGCGGCTGTCTAGGGTGAGTGAGCCGCGGGGAGAACCGAGCTGAAAGGGGGAGAAAAGCTGACTCATGGCATAAAAACTTCAAAATACAGACAAATTGCATCTTAAAGCCCCTCGTGGATTTAAGTTTGATAACTGTCATGCCGATACTGTCAGTAACATTTGTGTTTTGTGTATTCTTATGCGCCTCATATACCTGCAATTTTGTTGGATATTGGCCTCTTTAGCTGCCTGTGGTGGTGGTGGGGGC
>Ga0209357_1000510_pt1 | contig 15332 bp, 10 predicted proteins | sample LauGreFBDMM110SD_2_FD_187573 | JGI IMG/M metagenome (GOLD analysis project Ga0209357, IMG submission 187573) | Freshwater lake microbial communities from Lake Michigan, USA - Fa13.BD.MM110.SD (SPAdes) (version 3) | ecosystem: Environmental > Aquatic > Freshwater > Lake | place: Lake Michigan... | reverse complement strand
GATTTTACCTGTGGAATGCCTGTCTCTGCCGGAATCAGCGATACCTGCCATTATGAAGACAAGGCCTATGGTTTTTGTTCAGCAGAATGCAAGGCTGAGTTCCAAAAAGAGCCTGCAAAATACCTGGCCGCAAAACAGTAATCAATTCAGAAAAATAAATATTTATGCCAATTGTTAAAGCTTACGGAGCATCCAGCAGCCAATCTCCTATTGAACCGCTGAACATCCAAAGAAGAGACCTTCGCCCACAAGATGTTCAGGTGGAAATTCTTTATTGTGGCATCTGTCACAGTGACATCCATACAGTAAGGAGTGAGTGGGCTGGCACCGTTTATCCTGTTGTTCCGGGTCATGAAATTGTGGGGAAGGTAAAAGCAGTCGGCAGTGCTGTAACACAGTTCACCGTTGGTCAAACAGTGGGAGTAGGTGTAATGGTTGACAGCTGCCGTACCTGTAAAAATTGCAAGAGCAACCATGAGCAATATTGTGAAGAAGGGATGACCGGAACCTATAACGCACCGGAAAGGGATGGTTCAGGCATGCTCACCATGGGTGGATATTCTGCTGAAATTGTCACTGATGAAAACTATGTCTTGCGGATCAAGGGCGAGGAAAACCTGGCAGGCATTGCACCGCTGCTCTGTGCTGGCATCACCACTTATTCTCCTCTTCGGTTTGCAGGTGTTAAAGCAGGGATGAAAGTGGCGGTAGTTGGACTGGGCGGACTGGGCCATATGGCGGTGAAATTTGCTGTTGCTTTTGGGGCTGAAGTTACCGTTATCAGTACATCAGCGTCTAAGGTTCAGGAAGCCTCTAAACTGGGCGCGCATCATTTTATCTTGGCCAAGGATCCGGCGGTGCTCAATGACCATGCAACATCTTTTGATATTGTGCTGGATGCTATTTCAGCCGACCATGATTATACACAGTACCTCAATTTGCTCGGACTCTACGGAAAATTATTGGTGGTAGGTTTGCCCGAGCACCAGCCAAAAGTTTCTCCTTTTGCCCTGATCAAGAACAGGCGAAGCATCGTTGGTTCTATGATTGGAAGCATACAAGAAACCCAGGAGATGCTTGATTTCTGTCATGAACACAGCATTTTTGCAGAAATCGAGACCATTGCGGTCTCTCAAATAAACGAGGCGTATGAGCGGATGATCAAGGGTGATATCAAATACAGGTTCGTTATTGACATGTCAACAATCTAACATGCCCAACTTCAACAGAAGAAATTTTCTCACAGCCCTTCCAGCCATCTCGCTGGCAAGGGCTGTTCCTTTTTCTGATGACATCCCATCGAAGAAAGCCAATCGTTTCCGCCTAAGCCTGAACGCATACTCCTTCAATGATATGCTGATGAAGAAAAAAATCAGCAAGGATGAATTGCTCGAATTCTGCGCCAACACTGGCTTTGATGCCGTAGACATGACAGGATATTATTTTTCTTCTTATCCTGAAACACCATCAGATACTGAAATTTATGCGTTCAAAAGAAAGGCGCATGCAGTGGGGATTGAGATCAGTGGCACGGGAGTACGAAATGAATTTTCGTACAGCGACAGCAATGCATTGGCCAAAGAAATTGACACTGTTTTGCGTTGGATAGAAGTGGCAGCCAAGATGGGAGCTCCTGTATTGCGCATTTTTACAGCCAAGCAATACAGTACCGGTGATGAAAGGAAAAGGGTGAATGAACGAATTTTGTTTGCATTGAACAAATGCCTCGAAAAGGCAAAATCCCACGGTGTCATACTGGGCATACAAAACCACAACGACTTTCTGAGAACTGCAGATGAATGCCATGAACTGATAGGGTCTATCAACAGTCCGTGGCTGGGATTGGTAGTGGACACAGGTAATTTCATTGCCACAGACCCTTACGAAGAAATCCGAAAATCATTGCCCCTGGCTGTGAACTGGCAGGTAAAAGAAAAGTTACTGATCAATGGGGTACAAACGCCCATGGACCTCAAACGGCTCTGCTCCATCATTCAATCCTCCAATTACAAGGGCAATATCCCCATTGAGACACTGGGAATGAATGACCCATTGAATGAGGTTCCTGTTTTTTATGATAAGGTTAAAAAGCATCTTTGGGGTTGAGATGGTCTCCAATTCCCTTATATTTTGTTAATTTGAACCTGCTGACTTGCATTTGATTGGAACACCAACTACTTTTCAAGTACAAATTATGCTGCTTCGCCCTATCTTTTTTTATACAATACTCCTGTTTGCCTGCTGCTTTCAAAATGCAGTTGCACAGGAGAACCTGCTCCCAAAATGCGGATCAGATGTGCTATTGTCCATGCTTCGGAAAGATCCCACATTTGTTCAAAATGAGAAAACCCTTAACACATCTATCCGGAATAAGCTGCTCTTCAAAAAAAATCAACCAACCGTTGTGTATACCATCCCGGTTGTTTTTCACATTGTCAATTCCAACGCGGCTTCTATCACCGACCTGATGGTCATCAATGCCTTGAAGGAATTGAATGATGCGTTCGCGCACCTTGGTGTCTATGGTGTTGACGCTTTAGGATCCAATACCATGATTCAATTTTGTTTGGCCAGAACCGATCCCAATGGGGGCCTGACCAGTGGCATTGACAGGGTGAACTCCTATTATGAAAATGTTGATGTAGACCTTGAAAGTGATAAAATGGGATACCTGACCAATTGGAACCCATCAAAATATGCCAACATTTGGGTGGTGAACTCGATACAAGGAGAAATCCCTCCCAGCCCATTCAATTGCGGCGTTTGGACAAGATCTGGTTTTGGAGGATATGCCAGTGCCGGTGTCGGTGCCATGGTCAGCGGACTCAGCACCCCATTGCTTGCGCACGAGATGGGGCATTACCTTTCCCTCTTGCATACATTTCAGGGCACCAATTGCGTCAACAATGATTGTACCACTGATGGAGACCTGGTCTGCGATACTCCGCCAGACAGGAGTACTGCAGGTTCCTCCTGTGCCAGTCCTGAGAATTCCTGCAAAACGGATACCATTTCAGGACCTTTCACCACAGATGTGCCCGACAATATCTCCAATTTCATGGACTATGGTAGCCCTTGCCCTACCGTCTTTACACAGGGTCAGGCAGACAGGATGCGTGCATTTCTGGAGTCTTTCAATGGAGGCAGCCTGATTGCAAGCGACAGGTGCAATATTCCATGTGCAGAAAATATTCAAACCAGTTTTGACTGGAACACCAATCCGCATCCCATCATTGGAGACCTGGTTCAGTTCAACAACAGCAGTACTGGTGCCGCAAACTACGAATGGTATGTGAATGGCGTTTGGGTGGACAATGTTGTTGCGTTGAAGTATGTATTTCCGCTGGCTGGAAAATATGAGATAAAACTAAAGGCATACAATGCAGACAACAATTGCTTTGGATCTTATGTTGGCAATGTGATTGTTGACTGTGGTGTTGCTTCAAGGTTTTCTCCAGACAAGAGAATCATTGCATCTGAAACCGGCATCTACAGCGACACAGTAAGGTTTCTAAACAAGTCTTATGGTGCCAACGCTTTCAAATGGTTTGTGAGCGACCATACTGGAGGTAATATTACCATGGTCAGTACAGACAAAGACCTCGCTGTTATGTTTCCAAGAGCGGGGTTCTACCGCATCAGTCTTGAGTCGACCAACGGAACCTGCACAGAAATGTCCAGAACCTATACCATGAATGTTTTGGATCCAAAGCCTGATGGGCTCCTTACCATTTTTGACATGGACTGCTACAAAAATGACAGCATCAGGATTGTTTTTGGTATTTACAATGCAGGCTACGACACGATTCCCGCCAACATGCCCATAACATTTTATGACAGGGATCCTGCGCTTCCTGGAGCGCAGCAACTCAAGAATACCTTCGTTACTGATAAGCCAATTCTTGGAAGATGTGGAATCACCTATACCCACATCATTGCAGCCAACAGGGCAAAACTGGATACTGTTTTCGCTGTTTTCGATGAGCAAGACACCCTCATTGAATTGAGCAACATCAACAACAAGACCAGCAGGAGAAATTTTCAATTCAGGATTACTGTTTCACCATCTGATACCACTGTATACACCAATAGTGATATACAGTTAACAATGAGAAGCACTGGAGACAGTGCCACCAACATCAAGTGGACAGCCAAGGCAACATCGAATTGTGCCAACTGTGAAAATCCCATTTTCAGGATTGTGGATTCTACCAGAATCAAAGGATATGCAGAAGGCGGATTTGGTTGTGCAGACTCTGCTTATGCGAATGTCAATGTATTTCCCATCGATATTTTTCTGACCACCAATGCCATTTTCTGTTCAAAGAACGATAGCCTTGTTGCCAGCTCCATCATTTGTCTCTCCAACGGATACAGCAGCCTCAAGCAGAACATTGAAATGCGCTATTTTGATGGCGATACCCTGGCTGGCCCTGCCAACCTCCTGGGAACCGCAACGATACTGAGAACAACGGCTTTCAACAACCTCTGCCTGCTGGTTCGCCACCGCATCAAAATGAGTAAAACCGGTAAAGTCTTTGCTTATATCAATGGCGACCTAAAGCAATTTGAATCCAATCTCAACAACAACAGGTCCAATTATACGTATGTGCCATTCAGCATAGATGTGCCCGATGACGACATTGATGTATTCCGAGGAGTAGCCACCCAGTTAACCATCATCAATGGCGGGGAAAAATACAAGACCCTGCTCTGGACACCCTCCAACCAGCTGAGCTGCAGCACCTGCCCAGATCCTGTATTCAAAGGCAATTCCAATACGCTGTTGAAAGTAGTCGGATCGTCAGAATACGGCTGCAGAGATTCTGCCACCATCAAGGTGAATGTTTTCTGGCAGAACCATTTGATTCTTCCCAATGTATTTACCCCTGATGGCGACGGCCTGAATGACAATTTTTATGTGATTGCCGGAAAGGATGTTAAGCTGGTCAAACAGTTTCAAATATTCAACCGCTGGGGGCAGAAAGTTTTTGAGAAAACCAATGGCAGCACCAATGATTATGCCGCTGGCTGGAACGGAATGTTCAAAGGAGTCAAGGCCCCTATGGGCACCTATGTATATTTTATTGTGGTAGAATTACAGGATGGCACCAGTGAAACGCATAAAGGAAATATCACACTCATCAGATAAAGTGAAAAAAAGCCTGACCATATTGTCCTTTGTTTTTATTGCACTGCAGGCCCGTGCACAGGACCCGCATTTCTCGCAATTTTTTTCATCACCATTGACCTTGAATCCTGCCAATACGGGCAACTTCTCGGGCTTTGCAAGGGCTTCAGCGAACTACAGAAACCAATGGCCTTCGTTTGGGAATGCATACTCCACGTCAACGGCTTCCATCGATGGCACAGTATTTAAAAAGCTCATTCCAGAAGGAGACAGGTTGAGCCTTGGCTTGCTGATGTTGTCTGATCAATCGGGCAATGGTATCCTGAAAGAAAACCACCTTGGTGTTTCTGCGGCCTATACCAAGGGGCTCGATATGTCGGGCAAACATTCCATCACAGCAGGATTTCAGGGCAGTTTCAGCAGCCTGGGTTTTGATCAGAACAAAGCCAATTTTGAAGATGAAATATCAGCCAGTGGTTTTACGTTGCCCTCTTCAGAAGTTCTGCTTTCGCGTGATCTTGGCAGACAATATCTCGACATGCATGCAGGACTGCTGTACAAAGGTTCTTTTTCTGAGAATGATCTTTTTTATGCAGGGGCATCAGTCTATCACCTGAAGACCCCTTCGTTGGGATTTTCATCACCCAATTATTTTATACAGCGCAGGTACAATGTGCATGGAGGTGGTTATATCGCACTTGGATATGCCACCACGGTTCATGCCAGTTTTCAGTACCAGCAGCAGTTCAATTACAAAGAATTTGTACTGGGCGGTGCCATCAGCCAGTTGTTGGTTGACAAACAAAAAACCTATACGGAGCTCTATGCGGGAGCATGGATCAGAAACAACGATGCCATCATTCCTTATCTGGGCATTGAATGGAACAGCCTCAGGGCGGGCTTCTCCTACGACATCAATTATTCAAAACGCAAAGCTGCTTCTGCCATGTACCAAAGCGCAGAAATCTCTCTTAATTGGATCTTTAATATGGAAGAGGGTGCATTGACGGTAAAATGTCCGAAGTTTTAGCTCAATGCTGCTTCACAAATTTCTTGAAATAGGTTTTTTCATTGTTGATTACACGAAGCAGATAGATCCCATCCGCAGCATTCCCCAGTTCAACTGCATGTAATTTTGTTCCAGTATTGGTGTTGAACTGAACACCATTGTAGATAGTATGGCCTGATATAGAGATGATATCAAACTTCAGTTTTCCAGCTTCCGGATTGACTTTAACTTCTACCCTGTTTTTTACAGGATTTTGTACCAGGCTCAATCCAATACGACCCGGGTCGTAAGTGTTCACTGCCGTGGTTCCTGATGAAGGCAAGAGGTAACGGCTGAGCACCGGGATATGGTCAGCAGTTGTAGTGGCATAGTTGGCAATCCAATCGTTTACTTCCCTGATCAACCGTACAGAACCATTGATATAGTCTGCTTCGAGTTCGTTGGAGATGATGACATGGTCAATGAAATCATTATACCCAATCATTGAATTGTGCCCGGTATTGCTCAGGATCATGCTCACAGCCTTGTAGCGGTCTGCGTCAGTGGAATCTTTGACAATATCATCATAAGAAGAGAGCGCAGGATTGACTCCCTCAGAAATAGTAGAATCAAGGTCATCGTTATAATCACCCAAGATGATGATGTTTGCTGCATTGAAACTTGCATCCAATGTATCTTTCAGCTCTTTGGCACCATCTTTTCTTCTCAGGTGATCAGATGCGGTGCTGCCAGACTTTCCATGCAACAGGATGAAATTCATTTTTTTGGTAGCCGTTCCATTCACAACATCTGCCTGCAACAAGAAAGGAACACGTCCGCTGGCCCAGTTGGAATTGGCGGCAGTGCTGGATTTCAGGAGTCCTCTTGCTGTTGGGTTGGTGATGACGGATTTCCTGTAGGCAAAAGCAATCTTCTGACCAGGCGCATAGCTTCCGCTTGTAGTATTGGCAGCGTTGGAGCAGTAATCGGAAACGATAAATCCATAGCCGGCAGATGATTCAATGAGTGTTTTGAAACGGTTGATGTCTACCACTTCTGAGAATGCATAGATATCAGCGTCCAGGCTGTCCATGACGCGTTTGATGTTGGCCTGTGCCAGGTCATCATTGGTAGGACCCTGTCCGGCTGCAGTGCTGCCAAACCAAAGGATGTTCCAGTTGACCACATCAAGGGTTGCGTTTTTTGCATAGGTATTTCCTGAGAGATCATAATAGGCAGTGGCAGACCCCATGGCACTGAAAGCAATTCTTCCTACGGCAACCGATTTATCTGTTGTGGGCATGTACCTGACATGAATGGTTTTGGATCCACCGGCCAACTGTGCAACAGTGAAATTGATGCTGCTGGAGAAAGCAATATTGTCTTTGGAAACCTGGAAAAGGGTTGGAGCAGTGATCATCAGGTCTGAAGCGGCATTCATCACCTGAAAGCGGATGGGCTTGGATGCTGTTGCTGTTCCGTTACTGCTGTTGTCGAACTGGGTCAAGGTTGGTGTTTCAAGAGATACTTTTGCTACCGGTGCGGAGGTTCTGTTTTTGATTTGCACATCATCCAACGAAACCCTTGCAGCGCCGAGCGCAGGAGAGGAAAGGTATTTGAAAGCAATATAGCTTGACCCTGATTTGAAGGCAGCGAGATTGATGTCATTCACAGCTGTCCACTTGTCGCTGTTGGGCAATGGGAGCAATGCGTCAACAGGCGTCCACGCAGCTGCCCCTGGAGCGGGCCTTGAAGCCTGGTTGCTGGCCACCAAGACCTGAATCTGGGGTCCTGCGTATTTTGTCCTTTCGCTAAAAGAAAGAATAGGAAACTGAAAAAGACTGAGGTCAAGGGCTGGAGAGATCAACCAATCTTCATTGTCTACAGCGCCCGTTCCCGAAACAAAGCCATTGACCTGCACACCATTGGTACCGGCATTGCCAAATATGCTGCAAGCCCATACGCTATCACCCTTTACACTGGTCTGTGACCAACCCAAAGGAAGACCTCCTGAACAGGCATTAAAATCAAATGAAAACTCTGGCGCAACTGAAGTGGTAAAACTCCAGGTGCTGCTGCCGGTAAATCCAGCAAACTTATTGCCCGCAACATCAGCAAAAGCGGTGTTGGGAACCTCAATATAGTATTTTGTAGAAAGGGTGAGACCGCTTACAGCAATGCTGGCAACAGCACCCGCAACGGAAACAGCAGCTGTTGCCACATCAAAGGTGGACACCGTGCTGTTGTCTGCAAATTTTTTAAGGGTAACCAATCCGGTTCCTTTTGCAATGGGTTCAGAGAAATTGAGCACCAGGCTTGTACTTGTATTGATGCCTGTCGCATTGTTCGCAGGGCTCAGGGAAGAAATCGTTGGGGCAGTATTGTCTGCACCGGCACTGATGGCCTCAATGGAAAAATCATCAATGCCCAACCCGTCATCAGCACCCGTTGCATTGAAATCAGACCAACGGAGATAAAAAGTGGCACCGTTTCCTATGTTGAGGCCTGTGATGGTAAAATTGATGGCTGTTGTATTCGCAGCAAGGGTTCCATCCAATGCCCCAAGCGTTCCTGTGGTGATAGGCCCTGTGAAGTCGAGCTGGTCTGCATTGATCCAGGTGCCTGTTGCCAGACTGGTAGCATCTGTGCTGTATTGGAAATCCAGCCTGTCTGCCCTGGCAGTGGCTCCGAGCCTCCACTGTTCTCCAACATAACTGATTTTGAGTGATGATACTGCACCGCCGGTCGTATTGGTAAAGGCTACCCCAATGGATGGAATCAAACTTCCTGACTGAACCGTTCCAAGCGTCCTGTCATCAGCGGCATCAAGACCAAAGCTATAGGTATCCCCTGAAGTGGAGGAGCCTGTTCCGGCAGTATAGGTTAGGTTGGCATTTGTTCCTGTCTCCAGCAGGAGCCATCCGGAAGGAAGGGTTGATGCCGTTCCTGTTTTTGCCAGTGTGTTGAAGTTTTGCGTATACGGCGTTGCAGTGAGAGATACTTGCGCATGCAAGGCATTAACAAAAAAAATCACTGTGGCAAAAAGGACAGAAAAGGAGGAAGGTAAAAAACGCATGAAAAGGGGATTTATGCGAATATAGAGGGATTTTGAAAACCCTCACCCATCCATCCGTCAAGTCAGCATTAATTTTTCTAACCCAGCCTTAAAATGACGGGCTGGAACAACTCCTGACTGCCTCCACTTCACATCCATTGGCCCAATGGTTTCGCCAAAAGTTGAATTATTTGACATTTTGTTGGAACGCCTACTCCTTGATCCAAATCAACGGATTCCTGATTGGCAGGTTCCTGATCACCTCATCTTCAGTGGGGGCATGGTCCAGTGATTTCCAGGTATTGAACAAGCCTTGATCATTGAGTGCAATGGCACCAAAAATCAGAAAGGGGTGCGCCACTGGCCAATTGTCCCAGTACATCACATCCTGCTTGAAAGTCCATTTCTTCTTGTCTTCCACAAATGGATGCATGAAGGATATCCCCTTCCGGATTGATCGTTTGTCTTCCAACGCAAATTCCCACACATTGTTTTGCTTGTCAGAAAGCATTTTACAGAGCATGACCATGGCATCAAGGTTGAACAGGGCATACCCGTATGGCTTTGTTCTGGCCAACTCCTTGGGGAAGCTTCCATCTGTGGCCATTTGGCCTGGCAAGTGCAGTGTTTTGTAGCGTTGTCTGCAAAGATCCAACAAAGAATCGTTTTGGGTGAACCTTGCAAACCCAGCCACCTGCATGGTCCAGCAGGTGCCATGGTTGTTGAGTGCATTCATCTCGTCGATGCCATATTTATGGTGCGTGACCCAGTTGAGGTATTTTTCAAACCATGCGCGATATTGAATAAACTCAGCAGGCTTGGCCGATTTGCTTTTTTCAAGAACGATGAGGGCTTGGGACACTTCAATCATTTGGATCATGTCTATGATGCCAATTCCCCTGCCGGTGAACCTGCCCTTGATGGCCTGTGCGTAGAGCAGGTGCGGATTCATCAGGGTTGCCGTATCAATGAACCAAGCCCTTGCATGCTTGAATGCCTGGGCTGCATACCGTTCATTTTTGCTTGTAAGATAGGCTGATGCAAGTGAACCCATGACCCGGCTGAAGCGAATCATGGCCTTGCGGTGGTCGATGAAGTTGTCTGGATTGGTCATGCCATCCCGCTGTATATAAGGACTGTCGGCACTTTTAGGGTTGGGCCACCAATAATCCCCTTCAGAAAAAAAATCATGTTTGCCTCCGCTGCTCCGGCTTGATGTTGAAGCAGTCACAGTAACAGGCAGTTGTTCCATTGCCCAACTTGCTTCCTTTTGAACATAAGGCATCAAGACCTTTACCGCCGTTGATGCCATGGTGGATGAAGGGGCAGGAGTTTGTGCTGAAAGCTGGACGGAAAGTAGCGCTACATTGAGCAATAGAATAAAATGCTTTGCAACTGAAGACATCATGCGTATGGCTTGTTTGAAGGAAAGTTAGCGCAATTTTGGCTTTATCGGAAAACATCATCGAAAACGTTTTCCTACATATATACCAAGCCTCTTGAATCAAACAAATGCTATCCTTATCTTTGAATCCTTCATGAGGCCATTACTGCTGACAATTTTCTTTTTTGTTGCAACAACCTGTTGCCTGCAAGGACAATCCCTGAGCGCCATGCGACCATTGCTTGATACAGGTTATTTTGCCAGAAAGTCAGTTGAATCGATAAAAATTGATGGCTTGCTAACAGAAGATACCTGGGAAAAAGCACAAAAGGCAACCAACTTTATACAAAATTTTCCGATAGACAGCTTGATGGCATCTGCCAAGACACAGGTGATGGTTTCCTATGACGAAAAATTTTTGTACGTAGCTGCCAAGCTTTACAATTCTGTGAGCAAACAGTCCTATGTAACGCCATCGCTGAAACGTGATTTCAGGGGAGAAGCCAATGATGCCATTGTTATCAGCATCGATCCATTCATGGACAGGATGAATTCATTTTCATTTGGTGTCAATCCCTTGCGCTGGTATTGAAAGCAACGTATTGGTTCAATCTTTAGGCATTCAATAGCGAATGGTTTTAAAGACAATTTCTGCATACCCGTTTCTTTCATAAAAAACACCAATCGTTTTTTTATCAATGATAACAAGATCGCTGTAAGCCGCCCAATCGCGCTTCTTCTCATCAGCAGACTTGTCAACAACAATGGATTTCTTCCAGGTTTTGCCTTCGTCATAACTGATGCGAAGGGTAAGGTTGTCTCTCCTTTTTTCATCCGCTGCATTGCAGGATGCGATGATGGCCTTGCCTTTTTTGTATCCCAAAGTAATGATGGACCCCTGGCATACCGGGTCTGGAAGAGATGGTTCAAAATAGGCGGTATCCCAGCTGGCACCTCCAGTGCTGGAGTAGGCAAGTATCCTTTGTTTGATGTCACCCCGTTGGTTGCGAATGCTCATCATCATGCGTCCGTCAGACAACTCAGCTGCCATGGTTTCATTTGATCCAGGGATATCAACGTTGGTGGAAAGTTTGAATGTTTTTCCGTGGTCATCAGAATAAAACCCGTGTGCATTGCAGTCTCTGTACTGGGGTTGCGGATCACCAGCGGTATGGTTTGCGGCTACAAAAATTCTTCCTTTATAGACGCCATGTTGAAACTGGAATGCATGGCCGGGCGTGTTGGCATAGGTCCGCCAATCTTCCTTGAACTGGTAGGCAGGATTGGCAGTTGGCTGAAAAGGCCTGTGGGCCTGCAGTGTAATGTTTACAGCGTCAGACCAGCTCTTGCCCTGGTCGGTGGATTTGATGTACCATACTTCCCTCAATCCATTTCCCTTGCGCACTTCACCCTCATGGTTGTTGCCTGTATTGTAAAACAAATACACAACACCCTGGGGATGTTCAGGATCAAGCATGTCTACAACCGGAGCTGGATTGCCTGCCTGAAGCGATGCATAATTCACCAGGACCTTTACCGGCGACCAGGTTTTACCCTTGTCTGCACTGCGTTTCATGACAATGTTGATGTCGCCAAAATCTCCACTGTTGTTCACCCTTCCTTCGGCAAAGGCAAGTATCTCCTTGTTCTTTAATGCAATGATGGCAGGAATGCGGTAGCTTTTATGGCCTTCTGTACCACTGGTAAAAACAGCTACCTCCTGGCCAAACGCCAGGTTGACCAAAAGCAAGAAGAGGAAGGGTAAATATTTCATGATAATACATTTGTTTTTGGGGGTTTAAGAAATATCAATTGGATGATGAGCACAATCACAACCACGAAAGCCAGCATGGCAAAATCTTTGCCCAGATTGCCAGCATCGGTTGATTTACCCAGGTAATCGGTGATCAATGCGCCTGCAAAAATCCCTGCGGTATTCAAAAATCCATATCCGGTAGCGCGTTGGTTGGGTTGTACGAATTGACAGAGGATGGGCATGTTGTTGGTGTCAAACATGCCAAATCCAAAGCCAAACAAGAATGCTGATGCAATGATGTGAAAGACCGTTACGCCATACCCCATCAAGAATAAGGCAGGAATGGTCAGCGCAAGCCCAATAGCGCCTGTATAAATCCTTCCCCTGCTGTTGACCTGAAACCACCTGTCAGAGAGGATTCCGCCGACGATGACTCCAAGCAAGGAGGAGATGGAGATCGAGATGGTGGTCAGCGGACCTGCTACAGACATGTCTATTTTCAGGTTTTCGGCGATCAATGTTGGGGCCCAGTTTTTGATGGCCCAACCCGGAAGACTGGGCACAGCAAAGTAGAGCACAATGATCCAGAAAGGGAAAGAACCCAAGAGCGAAGCCAGGCCTGAAAAAAAGTTTTTGTTGGGTTGATGCCCCAATGATGCAGGAGTGATTTCTCTTTTTTTATCCCTCAGGAAAAGGATAAGCACCATGGCATAGAGCATCCCTATCAATCCAAACAAAATGAATGTATTTTGCCAGGAATAATATTTTGATACGGTGGAACCAAATCCACCCAACGCCTGTCCCATATAGATGCCAGACATGTGGATGCCAATGGCCAAGGACCTTGTTTTGTCGGTATGGAAATCTGCAATCAATGACAGGCCAGCAGGAATGTACAGGGCCTCACTGAAACCCATGATGGCGCGCAATACATACAACTGATTGAATGTTTCTGCATAACCCATGGAAAAAGTGACGGCAGACCAAACAAAAAGACTGCCAATGATCAACCATTTTCTGCTGATGCGATCAGCGATGATTCCAGAGAAAGCACTCATGGCTCCATAGACCCAGAGGAATATTGCCATCAGCCTTCCGAAATTGGTGGCCTGTTTCAGCTCAGCAATGTCTATCTGCATGGCAGGACGCATGGTGGAAATCATCTGCCTGTCCATATAGTTCAGGAGTGCAACGCCAAAAAGCAGCGCAACGATGATCCATTTGTAGTTTTTGGAAGTACTCATTTTTTAGATTTTAGTTCAAGAGAAAAAATATTGGGTGTTCTCACACCTGCTCTGATTTCTCCACCGGGTATCATGATAAAACCATCCCAAACGAATGCATGGGTTGTTACTGGTGTTGAGAATGGCAAGATCCCGATATTATCCCAGCGATCATGTTCAATATCATAGGCCAATATCCCATGGCTGAATCCCGGATGGGTTGATTGAAGGACGACTCTTTTTTTATCCAGTGTTTCGATAACGATGGAATCTGTTTCCTTGTTTTTTTGAGCAACCAGCGCTTCAACCTTTGAAAAAATTTCACCCCTGTCTCCTCCAAAAAGCAATACCCTGCCGGCAGGATCAAGCAAGCCTGTTCCTGCAGACAATCCATAAGGAAGTGGTGCTTTCACTGTCCATTGTTTTGTGTTGATGTCAAAGAAATGGTTGGTGGAATACAAATCGCTGATGCCACTCTGCTGTTTGGCACGACCAGCCAGAACATAAATGCCTTTTGACTTTTGTCCATTGAAAAAAACGGCCACCCCATGGCTTATGGGATGCGGAAGTGGAGGCAATGAGGTCCACCCATTTTTGGAATTGTTCAAGTCCAAAACAAATACCTTGTCTGATACCTTTGACACTGTTTCCCCGCCCATGACATATACACTCGATTGGTATGCCACCGCCATGGCATTCGTCAAGGGGATTGGAAGGTCTGGTAAAAAAGCCAGTTCTTTATCATCCTTGAATACCTGCAAGATCATCACCTTATTGAGTATTCCCGTTTCATTTTCACCTCCAGCCATCACCAACCCTTTTTCAGTTGATGCCGTTGCAGCATAACCAAGGTTCATCGGGAGTGTATACTTCCCAGAAAAAGTCAGTACGCCTTTGGTGTTTTTACCATAGAAAAAAACATCATCATAATAAACCTTTCTACCTCCTTCCCAGGGCATTTTATCTGGGAAGTTTGTACCTCCTGCAATTATCATAAAATCACCAAACACTCCTGCACTTTGTCCTGCAAGCCCTATGGAGGGAATGCCTTTTGATGCTGGAAATTCTCCGACCTTCTTCCAATTGGTCAATTGATTGGGTTTGTGCTGGCTATTGGTAGTCAACATCCAGAGCATTGAAAAGATGATACAAGCGTTTGCACGGACCATTTCGTAAAACCGTTTTATGTTGATCAATATTACGCTTTTTCATGTATCAGTTGCCCGAAAGAATGGATGATGTTTCACCATCGATGCGCTATTGAGATCCAAATAAAGCCTCGCATTTTCATGCAACCTCAAAGCCGTGGAGGGATACAATGCACTGATGTCTGCATTGATCGTATGGTCTACTGCCATTGCCTTATTGATACCCGGCACCACACAGACAATGGATGCGGCTTTCAACAATGCAGGAATGGTGAGGGTGATGGCCGTTTGGGGAACCTCGTCAATGGAAGCAAAACACCCATCATGCACCTGCTGCATCCTTGAGACCTCATCCAGCTCGACCAGCTTTACCATGAAGGGATCGTTGAAATCAGCCACGTGAGGGTCATTGAAAGCAAGATGGGTATTCTCTCCAATGCCCATGCAAACCATGTCTACGGGATGGGCTTCAAGCAATGCGGCATAGCGACTGCATTCTGCTGCAGGATCAGCAGCATCTCCATTGATATAATAAACAGTATTGAACGTTTGTTTGACAAAAATGGCCTGCTCTAAAAAATGACCAAACCGCTGTGGAGCAGTTGGCTGCAGACCAACATATTCATCCATGTGAAAAGCATTCACCC
>Ga0209357_1000499_pt1 | contig 15493 bp, 13 predicted proteins | sample LauGreFBDMM110SD_2_FD_187573 | JGI IMG/M metagenome (GOLD analysis project Ga0209357, IMG submission 187573) | Freshwater lake microbial communities from Lake Michigan, USA - Fa13.BD.MM110.SD (SPAdes) (version 3) | ecosystem: Environmental > Aquatic > Freshwater > Lake | place: Lake Michigan... | reverse complement strand
TATGGCCTGATGTCGCATATGTCAGAGTCCTTGGGCGTGAATTGCACGTATTGCCACAACTCGCGCTCCTTCCAGAGTTGGGAAAACAGCCCGCCGCAACGCGCAACCGCATGGCACGGCATACGCATGGCGCGGGGACTTAACACCGGCTATATGGAGCCGCTGACAGCGACCTTCCCCCAGCATCGCAAGGGCGAGCTAGGTGATGTTGCCAAAATCAACTGCGGCACTTGCCACCAAGGTGCGTACAAGCCTCTGAATGGCGCATCCATGCTCAAAGACTACCCCGAGCTGGCAGCGCCATCAAGCAAAGCGGCTGCACAAGTGGCTGGAAATTAACACCGCGCCGCAGCAGTCAACCCCAGCGGCATGAGACACACATGGTCAACCAAGATCCTGTGTCTCTTGCTGTCTCGGGGGTGGTTGTGGTTATCTTGGTGGATTATTTAAGAGCCCACCAAGGCTGGGGTTGGTTGCGTTTGGTTCAGGGCGCTTCAGCCTTCAAAGACACACCAGGGTTACTTTTCACCAAAGTCATGGGCAGCGGCCACCAAGGTGGCTTCAGTTTGCGACCCAGTGCTTCACACCAAGGCCTGATTTGTGTCTTTGACCACGCAGACCATGCAGACCAATTTTTAGCAGGCCCTTGGCTTGCCGCTTACCAAGAGCGAGCCAAGCAGTGCCAAGCCAGTTTATTGGCCATCACATCTTGCAAAGGCGCATGGGATGGTCGTGCTTTCGATGTCACGCCTGACGACAAGCTGGGTCACTATGCTTTTGAGCCACGCAACCCCTCGATGGCCGCCATCACCAGAGCCAGCATTCGACCTGCCAAAGCGGTGGCATTTTGGCGCTATGCGCCAGCGGCTCAGGCCGATTTAAGCCAAGCCCCAGGCTGCTCTGTGGCCATGGGCTTAGGTGAAGCGCCACTGGTTCGCCAATGCACTTTTAGTGTGTGGCGTGACACCCAAGCCATGCTTGACTACGCCCACACCGGTGCCCACCAGCAGGCCATTACCGCGGCTTACAAAAATGATTTTTTCTCCGAATCCATGTTTGTGCGTATGCGACTGTTGCGCACCGTGGGTGAATGGGTCATGCCGAAAGAGGTGGTGGCGCATGGCTGAGCACAAAGTGGTCGTGGTGGGCGCAGGCATGGCAGGCTTGGTCAGCGCATTGCAACTGGCAGATCAGGGTTTGTCGGTGACTGTCGTTGACAAGGCCGAACAAGTTGGCGGAAAAATGCGCCAACTCATGCCCAATGGGGTTGCCGTGGACAGTGGCCCCACGGTGTTCACCATGCGTTGGGTGTTTGATCAGATCATGGCATCGGTAGGCACGCGCTTGGAAAGCGAATTGACAGTCCAGCGCTTGGATGTGTTGGCACGCCACTTTTGGGAGGATGGATCCCAACTCGATTTATACGCAGATCCGCAAAGATCGGTGGATGCAGTGGCGCGTTTTGCTGGTCCTGAGCAGGCCAAGCGTTTCGTGACTTTTTGCAAAACCACCCGTGCGGTCTATGACGCGCTCGAAGGGCCTTTCATACGTTCGCCATCGCCCACCATGGCGCAGATGATGTCGGGACTGGGGCCGCGTGGTTTGGCCACTTTGGCTTCTGTGGGACCCATGCGCAGCCTCTGGGAAAGTTTGGGCAAGCATTTCACCGACCCGCGCATGCGTCAACTGTTTGCCCGTTACGCCACATATTGCGGTTCCTCGCCATGGCAGGCACCTGCAACCTTGATGCTGATTGCCCAAGTAGAGATGGACGGCGTGTGGGCGGTGCAAGGGGGCATGCATGCACTGGCGCAATGCCTGCAGCGTTTAGGCCAAGCCAGAGGTGTGCGTTTCATCTTGGGCCAAGAATGCGAACGCATAGAACTGTCGCAAGGTCGTGTCTCGGGTGTACGCATGCAAAGTGGCGACAGCTTGCAAGCAGACAGTGTGGTTTTCAACGGCGACATTGCGGCCTTGCGCCAAGGCTTGCTTGGGACTGGTGTGAAAGCTGCCGTGGCGGGTAAAAAACAAGCTCGCTCACTGTCTGCCGTTACTTGGTCTATGCATACGGCCACCTCAGGTGTGGCCTTGGACCGGCACAATGTTTTTTTCAGATCTGATTACAAACAAGAATTCGAGGACATTTTTCAGCAAGCGCGGTTGCCGTCGCAACCCACGGTCTATGTTTGTGCGCAAGACCGTGGCACCGGCGAAGCAGTCAATGGGGCTGAACGCTTGCTGTGTTTGGTCAATGCGCCTGCCAATGGCGATAAGCGCAGTTTCACCCCCCAAGAATTGACCGATTGCACCGCCAGCAGCCAAGAACTGATGGCGCGTTGTGGCTTGTCATTACAGTTGGAGCCTTCTTCATCATGCATTCGCACCACACCTCAGGACTTTCACCAACTGTTTCCAGCCACGGGCGGGGCCTTGTATGGCCAAGCCACACATGGATGGATGGCGGCGTTCGCCCGTTCGAACGCCAAAGCCCAAGTGCCGGGCCTGTACTTGGCGGGGGGCAGCGTGCATCCGGGACCGGGGGTCCCAATGGCGGCCATGTCGGGCCAACTGGCGGCCGCGGCGCTGATGGGCAACCTCGGTTTGACCAAATTGTCCAAAGCGGGGGCTACCTCTGGTGGTACCTTGACGCATTAAGCGACGATGGTCAGCACGGCCTGACCATCATTGCCTTTGTGGGCAGTGTGTTCTCGCCTTATTACGCATGGGCGCAGCGCAGCGGCAAGGTCGAGCCCGACAACTACTGTGCCCTGAACGTGGCGCTTTATTCGCGGCATGCCAAACGCTGGACCATGACCGAACGGGGTGCTCAGCACTGTCACCGAGATGCGCAGCAGTTCACGATAGGACCTAGCCAATTGCGCTGGGACGGGCGGGCGCTGGTGATCGATATCAACGAAGTGGGCGTGCCTTTCCCGCACCGTGTCAAGGGGCAGGTGAGGGTGCATCCGCTTGGCTTGTTCAACTTCAGCACTGCCATTGATCAACAAGGCTTGCACCGTTGGGGTCCCATTTCGCCCAGTGCGCGGGTGGAAGTGACCATGTCCAGTCCTGGCCAAAGCTGGTCAGGCAGTGGGTATTTGGATTCCAACGAAGGCGATGAACCAATAGACCGATCTTGCCGCGAATGGGATTGGTCGCGCAGCCCCCTGAACGATGGAAGTACTGCGGTGATTTACGACATCCAAGGCAAAACAACAGAGGGCGACAAGTTGCTGGCACTGCGGTTCACGCCGCAAGGCGAGGTCTTGCCTTTTGTGCCTCCAAAGCGGCAAACCATGCCCTTGACCCTGTGGCGACTTGGCAGACGCATGCGCAGTGACGGCAGCGTGAATGTGGCTGAACAATTGGAGGACACGCCGTTTTACCAACGTGCATTGTTGCAAAGCAATTTGCTTGGTGAGTCGGTGCAAAGCTTTCATGAAAGCATCACCATGTCGCGCTTGGTGTCGCCTGTGGTGCAAGCCATGTTGCCTTGGCGCATGCCGAGGAGGGCATGATCACCGCCCTTTGAACACCGGCTTTCTGCGCTCGGCAAACGCCTTCACGCCTTCCGCAAAATCTTCCGTTTGGCTGCTTTGTAGTTCACGTTCACGCAGGGCTGCTTCATCGTAGTGACCTGCGGCAATTTCGTTCAGCGAGCGCTTCATGGCTTGTGCCGCCAAGGGTGCCAAGGCCAGCACATCATTGACAAGTGTTTGGAGTTGCGTTGGAAAATCAGCGGCTGAGGAAAAGCTTTCAAACAATCCCAAGGCTTGTAAATCTGCCGAAGAAAAAACCCGCGCCGTGAGAAAGGCTCGCTTCGCAGCGGCAATGCCAAAGTGGCTGACATAACGTTGCAAACCGCTGGGGTAGTAGTGCAAGCCCAAGGCGGCAGCAGGCATGCGCCACTCGATACCCTCTAGCGCTAATCGCAAATCGCAAGCCAGCACCAAGTCGGTGGCGCCACCGTAGATGCTGCCATTCAATGCACAGATGGTAATGGGGCGAAGTTGGTTTAAAGCCTCCGGTACTTTTTCAAAAGCGGTAGAGCCGTGATTGGCATCTTTGAAACCACCGATGTCATAGCCAGCGCAAAACACAGGCTTGGGGTGGCCTTGGGTGTTGGCGGTCAGCACCACCACCCGAACATCTTCGTCATTGTTGATGTGTTCAAAATGCTGAAGCAACACCGATAGATCGGTGTTTTCCAAACGGTTGCGCTGCGCGGGGCGGTTCAGTGTGAGCGTGGCGACACCGTCTGCGATGTGCAGCAGAGGGGCGGTGCTCAATGCAGCACCACAGGTACTTGGGTGGCAGGCGGTGTGTTGCGACTGCGGTGGCACCTCACCAAACCATCGATCATCACCATACCTATGCCAGGGATGTCGCCCAGTTGAACGCTTTCAAGCAGGGTGCGACCAGCGGTTTCTTGGGCGCGGTCCATGAAGACAAAGTCGGCAGCGCGGCCAACTTCAATCAAGCCACAATTCAAATTGCGAATGCGTGCCGTGTTGCCAGTGGCAAAACAAAATACCAACTCGGCAGGAATATTGGCAAGACTTGAAAGCAAGGCCACCATGCGCAATATGCCCAAAGGTTGTACGCCCGAGCCTGCAGGACCGTCGGTGCCTAAGATCACGCGGTGCGGGCATTTCAGCTCCAGCGCGGCTTTGGCCGCGGCAATCGCGACACGCTCGTTGCCGTTGTGAACAATCTCGATGGCGCGACTGGATTTCTCGCACAGCTCGCACACATGTGCTTCAGATAGCGAAGTGTGACCGCCATTGATGTGACCAATGACGTCGGCGTCGGCTTCTAGCACCACATCTTTGTCAATCAAGCCCGAGCCAGGGATGGAGGGGCCGCCTGTGTGTATGGTGCTTTGTATGCCGTGCTTGCGTGCCCAAGCCACCATCTCTTTGGCTTCGTAGCCAGCTTTGACTGAGCCCAAACCCACTTCGCCTAACAGCGTCACACCCGCTGAAGCCAGTTCGGCGAAGTCGTGTTCGGTCATGCCTTTTTCGATGATGGGCGCACCCGCAATCACCTTCACGCCGCCTGGGCGGAAGTTGCTGAAAGCACGTTGCGCGGTGATGGCCAAGGCCTTCAGACCCACGATGTCTTTGGGGCGTCCGGGCAAATGCACCTCACCCGCCGAGACCATGGTGGTCACGCCGCCGTTCATGGTGGAGTCGATCCAGCCAATTTGGTTTTGCCTTGGCGTCCAGTCGCCAAAAACGGGATGCACATGGCTGTCAATCAAGCCAGGGGCGACGCAGGTTTGTCTGACGTCGATGGTGGTTTTGGCGCCCTCGGTATCCACATCTTTGAAGCGACCCACAGCGGTGATAAGCCCGTCCATCACCACGATGGTGTCGGCGTCCAAGATGGGATGGTCGATGTCGCCCGACAGCAGTAAACCAATGTTTTTGATGACGACCTTGCCTGAGGCTTCTTCAGTGGTGGCGGTGGCCATGGGTGTCTCCTGAATGCTTGCGTTGGAAAATGATTCTGCCACGCGCCCGAGCATAATAGGGCATGGCAACACCCAGCAACACCCATACCGACGGACTCCCCAGCACTGACGCCGCCCAACCGTTGGGTTTGCAAAGGGTGGAGCCGCGTCACGGACCGGTGCGCGAGGGCAAGGTGGAGTGCAACGCCTGTCCCGTGCTGTGCCATATCTCTGAAGGGCGTGTCGGTGCGTGTGACCGCTATGCCAATCACGGCGGCTTGCTGGTGCGCTTAGACCCCGTGGTGTTTTTAAGTCAACAAGCGCAAAGCGCTGAACCACTGGCTTTGCAAGCACGGCCCGACAGTGAGACATCTCCAAAAACTTTGGCCGCTATCGATAGCGCAGAGCGCGGCGTGTTTGTCACCGGCATTGGCGCTTCCACCACTTACCCCGATTACAAACCCGCACCCTTCATCGTCGCTGCCAAGTCCAAGGGTGTGGACATGGTGACGGTGGTCACCGAAGGTATCTTTAGTTACTGCAGCTTGAAGGTGAAGATCGACACCGACAGGTATTTGGGCGACGAGCGCGCAGCGGTGCTTTACCAAGGCGAAGAAGTTGGCCATGTCACCACCGCCGAGTACGGCTCGCAAATGCTCAGCTTGGGCGGTGTGCACCACCTCACAGGTGGGGAAAAAAAACAAGGGCGCATGGCGCTGGAATTGATGCATGTATTGGGCAACCAACTAGCGGCCGAGGTGCAAGTTGAAAACGGTGCCAAGGTGGTGCTGCAAGCTGGCCGTGCACCGGTGGTGGACGGTGTCACCGAGCAACGCATGCGCGTGGGTTGTGGCTCGGCGGCAGTGGGTATGTTTGCGCGTCAGTGGCTGGGCTTGTGCGACGAGGTGGTGGTGGTGGACGACCACATCACTGGTGTGCTGACCGAGCACCAAGCGGGACGCTGTTTGTACATGAAGCCCAGCGGCATCAACATCAAAGGGCGCAAGTCCACCCCTGGCAGATATTTTCAAGTTGCAGCCGCAGGCACCGGTTGGGGCGGCACCAACATCAGCGACCCGCTGTCCATCTTGGACGCATGGAGCCCTTCTGAAGCTTGGCCCGGTTTGCGCTTGCTGATGACTTCCACCACCGGCGAGCATGCTGCTTGGTTTGTGTTGGATGAACATTTGCAACCCCAGCCAGCACCCATGCCTCCTGAAGTGCAACAAGTGGTAGAGCGCATTGGTGAGAACTGCGAACCGTCCTTGGTGTCGGTGCTGTTCTTGGGCGGCGCGGGTGGCAGCTTGCGCTCGGGTGTCACCGACAACCCCATTCAATTGACGCGTGCCGTGAAAAAATCCTTGGTCAATGTCACCTGTGGCGGCGCACCCGCTTATGTGTGGCCGGGCGGCGGCATCACCATCATGGTGGATGTATTGCGCATGCCGGCCAACAGCTTTGGCACTGTGCCCACACCGGCCATCGTTGCACCCATCGAGTTCACGATGAAACTTTCAGATTACCAAGCCTTGGGTGGCCACATGGGCTTTGTGCGGACCTTGGACGACAGCTTGCTCAAAGGTGCGTGGCACAACGACGGCGCACCCACACAGCTGAAATGGGAAACACCGCCAGCAGGTGCCAACCCTTGGCCCTTGGACAACCCGCCGATGTTGGGCTGACACCCATGCAAGCAACTCGCCAAGCTTTGTCAGAGGGTCGATGGCATTTCCAGCATGGCCCCATCGATATTGTGTTGCAGGCTGTTGGCGAGTCAAAGGCCTGCCAAGACGCAGTGGAATCTGCGTGGCTGCGTTTCCAAACTGTGCTGCCCGAGTTGGTGAGCGAGTTAGCGTTGCTGCGACAACCGGTTTCTCAACTTCATGCAACCAGCCTCAAAGGTGGGGTGGCGCAACGTATGTGGCAGGTGTCCCATGGTTTGTCTTGGGCTGCCGCGGATGGCTTTGTCACCCCAATGGCGGCTGTGGCGGGTTCGGTGGCACAAGCGTTGATTCCATGCATGATGCAAGCCGGTGTCGACAAAGCCTATGTGAACAATGGCGGCGACATTGCTTTGCATTTGCAAGAACACCAAAGCTGGCGCCTAGGCGTGGTGAGCGATTTGCAACAAGCTTTGCAATCAGGGCTTGACTCTGAGCTCATCAGCGACAGCCACTTTGTCATTCACCACGACATGCCTGTGCGCGGTGTCGCCACCAGTGGGTGGCAGGGACGCAGTTTTTCATTGGGCATTGCCGACAGCGTCACCGTGTTGGCGGCGACTGCAGCGCAAGCTGATGTGGCAGCAACCTTGATTGCCAATGCAGTTAACTTGGACCACCCCGCCATCGTGCGCCGTCCTGCCAACAGCTTGCGTGACGATACCGATTTAGGGGATCGAATGGTCACGGTCGAGGTGCCACACTTACCACCCGCACAAATACAGCGTGCTTTGCAACTCGGGCTAGACTGTGCCCTTGCCATGCAAACGCATGGTCAGATATTCGCGGCTTTTTTATGTTGTCAGGGCCAAGTAGCTGTGGCACAACCCTTGGAGTGTTTGGTGTGACTGCACTGATTGATGTTCGACGGGTATTCACCCATGTGGAAGAGATTCACCACGAGTTTGGTCCCAAGTCCGACACCCCCTTGTTGCGCGGCGCAATTGCCGCGGTGTTGCGCAACCCTTATGCAGGCAGCTACCACGCCGATATTTTGCCGATGATGGAAGCCTTGAACCCCTTGGGTGTGGACTTGGCCAAGCAGTTGTGCGATGCCATGGGTGTGTTGCCCGATGCGATTCAAGGCTATGGCAAAGGTGCCATCGTGGGTGCGGCGGGTGAGTTAGAGCATGGCGCTTTGTGGCATGTGCCTGGCGGCTATGCCATGCGTGAATTGCTGGGATGGAAGGGCGACCGTGCGGCTTACCTTGCGGGCCAAGGTGGCGTCAGCACCGGCCAACCTGGCAATGCTTTGGCCATCGTGGCTTCCACCAAAAAAGTGGGGCCCCCTAGCGCTGCGCTGGATGTGCCCATGACGCACATCAACGCCAGCTATGTGCGCAGCCATTTCGACGCCATTGAGGTGCGCGTACCGGGTGCGCCGCGCAGCGATGAAATCATCGTTATTTTGGCCATGAGTACAGGCGCACGGGTACATGCTCGTGTGGAAGGCTTGGCTGCACAAGACATCAGCCAATGGAATGGGTTGCGTTAAACACGCAGGAGCAGAAGATGAAATCAGAAATACGAAAAATCATTGTGCAAGTAGACGAAGTGTTGAAAGAGGGCGGACAAGCGGTCAACCCACCCACACGTCGCGCCTTGGCCATGGCGGTGATTGCCAACCCCTATGCAGGCAAGTTCAGCGAGAACTTGGACCTACTCATTGACATCGGCGAAGAGTTGGGCGGGCTGCTTGGCGAGCGCTGTGTCAAAGCCTTAGGTATCCAGCCTGAAGACGCCCACAGCTATGGCAAAGCCGCTATTGTGGGCGAGGCGGGCGAGTTGGAGCATGCTGCGGCTATTCTTCATCCTAAGTTGGGCGCACTATTGCGTAAAGCAGTGAGCAAGGGCGCAGCATTGGTACCTTCCGCTAAAAAACAAGGCACGCTAGGAACCGCGATTGATGTGCCTTTGGGTCACAAGGACGCAGCCTTTGTGCGCAGCCACTTTGATGCAATGGAGGCGCGTGTCAACGATGCACCACGTGCCAATGAAATCGTGGTCGCTGTGGTGGTCACCGACAGCGGTCGCCCGCATCCGCGCATTGGGGGCTTGCAAGTGCATGAAATCACCGGTACCGATGGTTTGCGTTAACTTTTGGAGTTCTTCACCATGTCTCGAATAAGCCCAGCAACGGATTCAGCGCTCATCGTGGTCGATGTGCAAAATGGTTTTTGCGATGGCGGTAACTTGGCTGTTGCCGATGGGGCGCAAGTGGTCCCCATCATCAACCGCATGGCGCCCGCTTTTGCCAATATCGTCATCACCCAAGACTGGCATCCTGCAGGCCATGCATCTTTTGCCAGCGCTCACAGCGGTAAAGCAGCGTTTGAAACCACCGATATGTTTTACGGAACCCAAGTGCTGTGGCCTGACCATTGCGTGCAAGGAACTCAAGACGCCGCGCTGCATGCAGACCTGCACTTGCCCACGGCGCAACTGATCATTCGAAAAGGTTTTCACGACGGCATCGACAGCTACTCGGCCTTCATGGAAGCCGATCGCAAAACCCAAACCGGCTTGGAAGCGTATTTGAAACAACGCGGCATTCGAAGTGTGTTTGTGGTGGGTTTGGCCACCGATTTTTGTGTGGCTTGGACCGCTTTGGACGCACGTTCTGCTGGTTTTGAAACCTGCGTCATTGAAGACGCTTGTCGTGCCATCGACATGAACGGCTCGCTGGCAGCGGCGTGGGCACAAATGCAAGCGCAGGGCATAAAGCGTTTGCAGTCTGCCGACTTGCAGTTACCTTAAGACATACCGCGCGATGAAAGCTGTGGCCGCGCACAAATACCCAACGGTGGAATTGACCGTCAACGGGAAGACCCAAACCACTGCCTTGACCCGCCACACCACGGTGTTGCATTACTTGCGCAATGACTTAGGGCTCAATGGCCCCAAGTTTGGTTGTGGCTTGGGCCAGTGCGGCGCTTGCACCGTCTTGGTTGATGGCGTGCCTGCACGTGCTTGCGTCATACCTGCGATAGAAATGCAAGACAGGGCTATCACCACACTAGAGGGTTTGGGTAACGCCAGCAAACCCCATGCGGTGCAACAGGCATTCATCGATACCCAAGCTGCGCAATGTGGTTATTGCTTGAATGGCATGGTGATGATGACGGTGGCCTTGTTGGAGCGGTACCCTCAACCCAACGATGATCAGATCAAGGCTGCGTTGTCGGGTAATTTGTGTCGCTGCGGCACCCATGTGGAAATCATCGCGGCGGTTTATCGAGCTGCTGCTTTGTTGTTGCAAAACACTGCGCACAGGTCTGCCTGATGCGCGCACTTTGGGTCAAACAGCGCAGCGATCTCTTTAACGCCCGAGGTGTTTTGCTGGTGCTTCGTCCCCCGCTGGCGCAACCTGCGCCGGTGGCAGGGCAGCCTAGCTTTGTGGCCAGTCTTGCCAGCGAAGGCGATGAATGCCTGTTGGCTTTGTGGGATGACGCCAGCGTCACCGCTTTGCATGGCCATGTTGATTTAGGCACGGGTTTGCGCACTGCCTTGGCCCAGTTGGTGGCCGAAGAACTGAACATGGCGGTTGGCAAAGTCCATCTTTTGATGGGTCACACTTCTATTTCACCCAACCAAGGTGCCACCATTGCCAGTACTTCCCTGCAAGTACATGCCGCACCAATGCGCGCCGCAGCAGCGCAAGCCCGTGATTGGTTGTGTGCCAAGGCTGCCGAGCGTTTGCGATGCGAGCCTCAGCAGATTGTTTTGCAAGACGGCAGGTTGTCGTTCAAGGACGCTGCGATCAGTTTGCAGCAATTGTTGGCCGAGCAACAAGTGCTGCTGCGACTTGACAGCCAAGCCAAGTTAAAGCCTAGCGAGCAACACCACACGGTGGGGCAAAGCACGCCACGGGTGGACATGGCTGCCAAGGTCTTTGGCGACTTGATTTACGTTCACGATATGCGCATGCCAGGCATGTTGCATGGTCGGGTGGTACGCCCACCCTATGCGGGTGCGGACCATGGCGACTTCATTGGCAAGACCTTAGCGCAGGTCGACCGCGAATCCATCGCTCATGTCGATGGCATACGCGCGGTGGTGGTGCAAGGCGATTTTGTGGGTATCGTCGCTGAACGCGAAGAGCAAGCCGAGCAGGCCATGCACGAATTGGTGGTGCATTGGAAGCCTTGGCCTGGCATGCCCAATGTGCAAGACGCGGCAGATGCGATACGCCACAACACCCGCACCACCCGTGAGTTGGTGAACGAAGGTGATGTGGATGGTGCGCTGTCAGAGGCCTGTCAACTTCTGCAGCGGGAATATGTTTGGCCTTACCAAATGCATGCGTCCATTGGTCCCTCGTGTGCTGTGGCTTGGTGGTTGCAGGGGGCTGATGCGCAAACACCCCAAGTGCAGTTGCGTGTGTGGGCAGGTACGCAAAACCCGCATGTGTTGCGTGCCGACTTGGCGATGCTGTGTAGCGTTAACGACCCCGAGGTGGAGGTGGTGCGCATGGAGGCCGCCGGTTGCTATGGACGCAACGGCGCAGACGATGTGGCCGCCGATGCAGCGCTGTTGTCCAAAGCAGTTAGAGCGCCGGTTCGGGTGCAACTTTCAAGAGAGCAAGAACACGCATGGGAACCTAAAGGGGCCGCACAACTCATGCAAGTGCGCGGTGGCTTATCGGCCAATGGCCAGCCAACTGGCTACGACTTTCAAACCTCTTACCCGTCCAATGGTGCACCTACCTTGGCCTTGTTGCTGACCCGCACCATAGCGCCTGCAGCACGTGCCTATGAAATGGGTGACCGCACTGCCAGACCACCGTATGACTATGCTGATTTGCGTGTCACGGTGCACGACATGCCGCCGCTCTTGCGTGCTTCGTGGTTGCGCGGCGTCTCGGCCTTACCCAATTCATTTGCGCATGAAAGCTTTATTGACGAACTCGCCGTTGCTGCAAATACCGATCCCCTGCAATACCGCTTGCAGTTGCTCTCTGACCCACGCGCCAAAGAACTGCTGCAAGCCACGGCCGATCGTGCTGGGTGGCAAATACATCAGTCACCCCAAGAAAAACCTTCGCATGGCGATTGGTTACAAGGGCAGGGTGTGGCCTATGCCCGATATGTGCACAGCAAATGGCCGGGTTTTGGTGCGGCTTGGTCAGCTTGGGTTGCTGATGTAGAAGTCCACCGTAACACCGGTGAAGTACACGTCAAGCGCGTGGTGGTTGGTCATGATGCAGGCTTGGTGGTCAACCCTAAAGGCGTTGAGCAACAGGTGCATGGCAATGTGCTGCAAACCACCAGCCGTGCCTTGCTCGAAAAAGTAGAAACCGATGCCAAAGATGGTCGCGTGGTCAGCCAAGACTGGGGCAGCTACCCCATTTTGAATTTCCGCCAAGTACCGGTCATTGAAGTGGTTCAAATGCCTCGTCCAGGCGACGATGTGCCTTTAGGTGCGGGCGAGTCCTCCTCTGTGCCAGGCACGGCGGCCATTGCCAATGCCATTTTTGACGCCACCGGTATTCGCTTTCGTAACCCGCCATTTACACCTGAGGTGGTGCGTGCCGCTTTGCATCCTTTGGGCGCACCCGCGCCTGCACCCGCGCCCATGGCAGACACCGTCATAAAACCACCCAGAAGTACCCAGCCAGGCGTGCTGCAAGGTTGGCGCAAACGTTGGCGGCAAGTCAGCGGTGTGGCTTTGGGTGTGTTCGCGCTCAGCGCGGCCATCGTGGGTTGGCGTGTGGCCTTGCCCACGGTGAGCTTCAACCCAGCGAACTACAGCGCCGATATGCTGCAACGCGGCCAACAATTGGCAGCGCTGGGCAACTGCGCAGGTTGTCATACGGCTCTAGACGGCATGCCCAACGCCGGCGGTCGACCCATGCACACGCCTTTTGGCACGGTGTTTTCCACCAACTTGACGCCCGATGTGCAGACGGGCATAGGTGCATGGTCTTACCAAGCTTTCGAGCGTGCCATGCGCCAAGGCATTTCACGCGATGGCCATGCGCTCTATCCGGTGTTTCCCTTCACCTCGTTTGCCAAAACCAGCGATGCCGACATGATGGCTTTGTACGCATGGTTGATGTCGCAAGCAGCGGTGACATCGCACACGCCTGAACCGCAGTTGCAGTGGGGCATTGGGTGGCGACCGTTGATGGCCTTATGGAATGGTTTGTTTCATGCGCCTCAGCAGTTTGCGCCAAAGCCTAAGCAAAGCGCTGAATGGAACCGCGGTGCGTATTTGGTGGATGGCTTGGGGCATTGCGGTGCATGCCACACGCCACGCAACGCAATGGGGGCCGAGCGCAACGAGCAAGCCTATATGCAAGGCGCGATGGTGGACGGGTGGCAAGCGCCTGCGCTAACGGGGTTGAATCCATCGCCTGTGCCTTGGAGTGAGGAAGAATTTTTCCGCTATTTGCGACAAGGTCATACACAGCAACACGGCATAGCTGCTGGCCCTATGGGCTTGGTGGTGCGCAACTTGGCCTTGGTGCCGGACACCGACATACGTGCCATGGCAGTGTATTTGGCTTCTCTTCAGCCACCCTCAAGCGCAGACGAAGCGCAACGTGAGACTTTGGCCGCCAAGGTGGTGGCAGATGCGGCAAGACAAGCCCCATTGCCAGACGCTGCCCAGCGCTTATTCCAAGGTAGTTGTGGCGCCTGTCATCACGATGGCGATGGACCGCAATTGTTGGGTGTGAACCGTCCATTGGCACTCAACACCAATATGCACAGCGACCGACCCGACAACTTGCTGCGTATTGTGTTGGAGGGTATTCAAGCACCGGCTACCAAAGACATTGGATTCATGCCGTCGTTTGCGAATACGTTGAGTGACAAACAGTTGGTGTTGTTGGTCGATGGGATGCGTGCTCGTTATGCACCGGATAAACCGCCTTGGCAAAATACGGCGCAGACCTTGGCTGCGATGCGACGACCTTGAAATTTAGCTGTGCGTGGCGCTGTCGCGCACAAAGTCGTCCAAAAGTTTTTTCAGTTGCTCGGTTTTACGCACACCCAATACCTTGTGGATGGATTGGTGGTGGGCGTCGACTTGCGCGGTCAGGCGTTGCACCATGGCCAAACCAGTGTTGGAGATAAAGACCAGCACCTTGCGACTGTCTTCTGGTGATGTGTTGCGCATGACCAAACCACGGCTCACAAGTTTGTCTATGTTTTTGGTGAGTGCTGGATGGTTCATCAGCACCTGTTCGGCCAATTCCCCCATGGCGCGTCCGTTTTCATCTGACAACACCTGCAAGATACGCCAGTGTTGTTCGGTCATTTTTTCTTGGGCTATGGCTTTGCCCAAACCCATGCTCATCGTACGGTTGGCCGATGCCAGCAAGTAGGAGAGGTAATTGTTCAGGTCTTGACTAGGCATATATCCTGCTTACATTCTGTGGAATTTCTGCTAGTCTAATGAACTTCTTTTCCAAGGACAACATCTTTGTTGTGCTTGGGGCATTCTTTGTTGGGTTGCAGGTGAAAAGATTGGCATAGGCAACATGGGTAGACATTGGAGTGGTCAATATCGGGGAACTGATGCACGAATTTCATGCATGCATCACCCCAAAAAAGTGCGCTCATGGCAAGTGCATAAGTCGCTTGCGCTTCCAGCAGACGCGCAATATATCTCCATTGGTTTGTGTATGGCGCAAGATGGCGCGGCTGGCATATGGTCGCCCTCTGCATTGGCCAGCGCCGAATTGGCTGTGGCTGAACTCAATCAACGCAACGGCATTGCAGGGCGTCAGGTGCGCTTGGTGTGTCTCAATGCCTCAGATGAATCTTCCAACTTCGAAGATGAATTGCTGCGCGCCATAGACGCCCATGGCATCGAAGCCTTGGTGGGTATGCATACCAGTGCTGTTCGCGAGCGCATTGTTCAAAGCGTGGGCGGCATGCTTCCTTATGTTTACACACCCTTGTATGAAGGGGGTGAAGTCACTCCTGGGGTATTCACGCTTGGCGAAACGCCAGCGCAACAGTTGCGTCCTGCTATCGATTGGCTGAGTCGTAACGAAAAAGCCAAACGCTGGCTGTTCGTGGGCAACGACTATGTGTGGCCCCGTGTGTCGCACCGCTTGGCCAGCAACTATGTCGAGCAAAGTGGCGGCATTGTTCTGGATTCCATTTATTTGCCGATTGGCACCCAAGATTTTTCAGCCGTGCTGGACCGTTTGCAAAGCTTGCAAGTCGATGCGGTGTTGGTGTCTTTGGTAGGCCAAGACGCCATCACGTTCAACCGCCAGTTTGGTCACGCGGGTTTAAGCCGACGCGCGGTTCGTTTGTCGTGCGCCATTGAAGAAAATGTGCTCATGGGCATAGGCTCTGAC
>Ga0209357_1000486_pt1 | contig 15655 bp, 24 predicted proteins | sample LauGreFBDMM110SD_2_FD_187573 | JGI IMG/M metagenome (GOLD analysis project Ga0209357, IMG submission 187573) | Freshwater lake microbial communities from Lake Michigan, USA - Fa13.BD.MM110.SD (SPAdes) (version 3) | ecosystem: Environmental > Aquatic > Freshwater > Lake | place: Lake Michigan... | reverse complement strand
GGCGGGGGATGGGATGGCAGGCATGGTGTTTCCTTTCTTGATGAAGAGAGGGGGCCGTAGCCCCCTGCTTGCTTAGGAGGTGCGGCGAACCACCCAATTCGGCAGCGTCACAGCGGCACCCCAGAGGATGTCGAAGCGGCTGATGCGGCGGTTGTTGGTGATGTCGAAGCCGCGCACGAAGCGCAGGCTGATAGAGCCCTCGTCCGCGAGCGATGCCTGCGCGGCCATGTCCATGTTGTTCGGCAACTCCATTTCGGGAGAAACGAACGTGATGGCGTCACGGTGCCAGATCAGGTTTTGGCGATAGGCCGTGTTGGCGGTGCCGGTAACGACAGTGATGGCCGCGTTGTCGGCCGGGCGCGCGGTGACGTTCTGGAACGCGCCGCCAGCGACGATGGACGGAGAGATGACCACCGTTGCATTGCCAGAGCCGTCCGAACTGGTATCGGCCGTCACCACAAACTGCATCAAACGGCCCAAGTCCTGTTTGGTCTCGGGGTTGACCGCGTTGACGCCAGCGATGGTGAACACATCGCCACGGCGCAGGCGGAGGGCAGCCGCAGCCGTCCAGCCGTCAGTGACAAGCGAGGTCGTCGCCGCGTAGGGGTTGTCCGTCGCGCCAGCGTTGATCAGGCCTTGGTTTGCGCCATTGACCAGCGGCGTGCCACCCAGAGGGCCGACCGTGTGCGTCGGCACGTTTTGGCTCATCACCATGTTCAAGCCGAGCGCGTCTTGCAAAACGCCCTTCTTGTAGTTCTGGCTGATCTCCGAAGAGCTATTGAACAGACCCGAGAAACCACCGATCAGGGCAGCATTTGCAGCCGGCGAGAACGCTGCATAGCGCATGCCGTCACGCGGGCAGCTCATGTCGTCCATCGGGACTTGAGCATCGGCCACGGCTTGGTACGAGCTGGGGCCAGTGCCGGGGGTGCCGACGAAGTTGAAGCAAGCGTTCTTGACCAGATTGGCAACCTGCAAATCAATCTCAGCAGAGATGCGCAGGCCGGCAGGCTTCAGGTAGCGGTCGCGGAATGCCTTGTCCACGGAGCCGTCATTGCGAACCGCCGTAGCCAGCTCGAAATCGCTCACGGCAAAGTCGATACCAAGCTCAGGATTCACCACCACGGGGACGGTGGATTCGGTAACGTCCTGAATGTTCGCAGCCGCGCCGTTGCGGATGGTGAATTGGACGGGCCGACGCGCTTGGATCGTGGAGCCGGGCGCATACTTGCCCTTCCACATCTTGTCGTAGTCGGTGTTCATGTTGCCCAGGAATGCGCTGTTGTTATGCGCGATTCGGAGCACCTCATTCGTGATGAGGGTGGATACTTGCAGGCTATTTGCCACGATTTATTCCTTTCAAGCGCTCTTGCGCTCTTGCTCGTTGGCCCACTTCATCCAGGCTTTGGTATCTGCGGGGTTGGGAGCGGTGTTCAGGGGTGCGCGACCGCGAGCGGACTCAAGCGGTGCGGGTGCGTTCGAGGCTTGGGGCTTGGCCTCGGCTTTCTTGGCGGCAATCTGCGCTTCGAGCTTGGCGACGTAACGCCCAGCCTGCACGGCAGACATGCGGCCCAGCTTGGCGGCCTCTTCCTCGTGGTCTGGGTCTGCGAGGTACTCGATCAACGCTCGGGGCTGGTCAGACTCAAAGATGGCGTCGGCTGCTGGCTTTGGCCGACCGTCTTGGTCTGCCAGGCCGCCGAGCGCGTCATCGAGGTCTGCCGCGTAGGCGTCGAACTTCTCTTGGCCCCAGTCCTTCGCAAGCCCTTCAACGATGCTGCGGCGCTGCTCAATCTCGGCCTTCTGCTGCGTGATCGTCGGGGCCAGTTCTTGCGCCCTTTGGTCGATCAATCGCTGCAATTCAGCGCGGGAGAGCTGCAAAGGCTCGTCGTCTGCTTGCTGCGTAGCAGTCTGCCCCGCAGAGTGGTTGGGTGTATTGGCTACTTGTTGGCCTTGCGTGCGCGCCTGAAGCTCGTACTTGGCGCGCGTCAGGTTGTCCACGCGCCGACGAAGGCGGGCAATCTCGCGTTCTTCGGGCGTCTTCTCTTTTCGGGGAGGTTCGCCGTTCTGCTGCTCTGGCTCTTTGCCTTCGGGCTGTGCTTCGGCTTGGGTTTCGAGCGGGGCAGGTTCTTGCCCGCCCGCCACGGTCGGCAGTGCGCCGACATCCGGCAATGCGGTGTCTTGGATTTCCACGGTGATGACTCCACGGCACTAGGCCGCTAGGGATCGCGCGGGGTGCGCGGTCAAGTCATGCGTGTGGCTCCTTCAATGTGTACCGGCAGGGGCTTGGAAATCTGGTCAGACCAGCGCGCCGGTCGTGACCTTGCGGATCGACTCGCGGCCAAAGTCCACGGTGCCAGAGGACACGCCACGGAAAAACGCCTTGTCGTACACCTCAAAGCCAGTGGTGCCGGCCGGGATCGCTACTGGGGCCGTCTTCCAGATGAATACCGTGTCGGCAGTAAGGAACTGCCCGAGGTCGTGGCCGGTGTTGACGTTCTCGTAGATGCCGCCGTAGCCGCCGCTGATGCCATCGAACGCCGATCCGGCGCCCGAAAAACGCAGGCGGTTCTCAAACTGCTGCATCAGCGTCAGACCCGATGCGACAACGCGGATTTCCCGGAACGCCTGGACCACATCGCCGACAACAAACGGAGCCAGCGCAATGCCGCTTGCTGCGAGCAGAGCACCGTCCCCGTTGACCGCAGCGGTATAGGCCAGCCGTTGCCAGTTGCCGGCAATATCCGTGCGCGCGACAAGGCTGGCCGTCCCCGCGCCAGCGCCCGAGGTCGTGTAGTTGTGCAGGTTGAAATTTGAGCCGGCTGCAATGGTGCCCGTGACGTTTGTATCGCCACCCGCAGCCGCGCGCGTGCCGCCACCTTTGAGTGGGCCGGGGCTCGTGCTCTTGCTGGTTTCGTCTACCGCGAGGCCAAAGCGAGCCGGCGCCTGAAAGTTGGCGCGCAGCAGCGTAGCCAGGGCGCTGCCGATGATCCAGCCTGCCGCGATGTAGGGGTGAATGCCGTCCGTTTTCTTGAGCGCCTGGCCTGCGCCTGACTTGCTGAGATAAGTGACCGTGTTCTCAGGCCACGGCGCACCGGCTGTCTGGGCCGGATCAAGGTAGAGCAGGTCAGGCTCAAACAGCAGGACATCACGGCGAGCGCGGGCCATCTCTCGGATTTTGGTGTTGAGCCAGGCCCATGCCTTGCTGCCGTTGCCGCGCGAATAGGTCGTGAATGCAGAGACTGCATCAATGTTGCCGCTTGGCAGCAAGGTTTGAACGATGACCTTTTTGCCAGCCGTGCGCGCGGCGTCCACTGCGAGGACATAGGCGTCAAACCGGGCCGAGATCGTTGCCAGATTCGGCGCCGCACCAGCCCAAACATCGTTTTCAAAGATGTTGGCGAAGAACACAACGTCAGGATTCGCCACCGACAACACCTCGGGCAGCTTTGCCAGGATGGTGTCGGACTGCCGGCCCGACTGCCCGACGATGTAGACCTCATCGAACGGCTGGCCCGTCAACGCCTGGGCGATTGACCACCACGACAGTCCGTAGACCGCCGATGTGTTGGTCGTGGCGATGGCTTGCCAGGTCACGGTGCCATCCACCACTGTGGCGCCAATCGTCAGCGGCCATGTCGGCTCAGTAGCGCCCATCACGCCCGTATTCAGCGCCTGAAACTTCACAAACTTGACGCCGTTTGTCAGGTCCATCGTCGGCGGCAGCAGGGTCTGCCCGGATGTGATCGCGCCTCCGGGCGTCCAGTTGCCGGCCGTGTAGGCTTCTCCACCAATCGCCGGCCGGGCTTGCCCCGTGATGCTGTTGCCGAGCAGCGCTATGCGGGCGCCTTTCCCAGCCCCTGACACCAAGGCTGCGACTGCATCCTGATAACCTGGCGCCGTGTAGGTTGGCGAGCCCGAAAGCGCCGTAAACGTCACAAGCGTTCCATTTTCAAACGGCCCGATTTCCTGCCCTGTGCTTGTCGTGGCTTTGACGGTCCGTTGCCCAGACGTTGCGGACGGGCCAGCCCATGACACCTGCATCACATCGGCGGATGCACAGATGACCGTGACGAACTCGCCGGGAACGGCAGTGGTGTACTTGGCTGAGAGAGGTGCAACTAGGGTCGGCATGGCTAGCCCTCCAAGCCCATTTCGGGCATAGGTTCTTCAATTGGTGACTCTTGGCCGAGATCGCCGGGCAGCGGCTGCATTTCGTAGGACTCGGGCTGCTCGTCAGGGCCGCCGTCCCATCTCAATTCGGGGGCCGGCTCGTTCATCTCTGCGGGCAACGGCTCGGGTTGGCTCAGCATCGAGTTCAAGAGGTCGCCGACGATGGCCTTGATCTGCTCTTCGTTCGCGCCCGTCACCTGTAGCCGCTTGGTTTCGGCGTCATAGGCCTTGAGCTGCAATTCGCGCTCTTTGACCTCAATCTCTGCGGACTTGTCCTCTAGCTGCTGCTGGCACTCGTCTAGCTCTTGCTCTGCCTCTTGCGCGGTCGATACAGCCTCTTGCAATGCCTGCTGCATCTGCTGGAGCTTCTGCATCAAGTCGGCCTTGCTCGGGCCTTCTTGGTTGTCGTTTGGCTGCAAGATGGCCTTGACGGGCTCGGGCGCCATCGCCGTCAGAACCTGGGCGAGCTTGTCGGCGTGCGGGATGTCCAGCGTCTGCGCCCACAGCGGGGCAATGGTCGGGGTCATCTCAGGATTGCCGCGCATCATTTCGGCGAATGCCTGCTGAGCCTGCGTGCGCTGAGTTGCAAAGCTAGCACCAGCCACGACGCGAACGTCATAGCGGCCCACGTTGGGATTGATGCTCAACCCCTGATCGGTTTCGCGCACGGCCTCGGGCTGCGAGGGATCGAAACGCACGGCGCTCGGCGTCATGTCGATACCGAGAATCCGCATCTGCCGTGGCTTGTCGATCAGCCTCGGAACCATCTGCATGACGATGCGCCCAGCCTGGCCTACCGACGCACTCAGATGCGCAGGAAATAGGCTTGTGCTGCTTTCTCCCTGCTGCTTGCGCGCGTCAATCGCTACGCCGCTCGTCTCATTGCTCGGGGCGCCGAGATTGGCCTGATACATGCCTAGCGCGGCCTGGATATCCTGCTTGGCAGTCTCTGCCTCGGTGGCGTGGTTGGCGAGGTTGACGGCAAGCTGCGTGCGGCTCGGCGCGGAGATTGGCGCTCCCGTCTCGTCAATGTCGTGATAGGGCAGATACGCGCGGCTATCCACGCTGGCGCGATCCCAAAGCGGTTCAAGCCCCTGAATAGCGCGCACCGGCACTGTCCACGGCGCTTTAGGGGCCTGCGCCATGTAGGCCAGCATTTCGGAGCGGTGGTAGTTGTAGGCCCGCTGCGGAGCCATTGCCCGGCGAGGCATGCCGCAGTAGCGCAGGCGCCCGTTTGCGTAGCTCACATAGCCATAGACAGGCACGATGCCGATTGAGTCAGCCGGATAGATTGACTCTTCCAGCACATCGGCACCAGACATGCGCCGCCATTTGATCGTGCGCACCTTGTCTTTGTAGGTCATGCGCACGGGCAGCTTCTGGCCCAGGCGCTTGGCGGCCTCCCAATACTCGTCCTCGGTCAGCGCTGTTTCATCGCCCGGATTGCCGTTCGGGTCTTGGCAGACAATCATGTTTTTGGTCTGCTCTTCGGCCTGCCAACACTCGGCCACCAGCACGGATTCGCGCTCGTCCTTGACGTAGCAGCGATCCTCGGAGCCGAATGAAACCTTGTCCTTCTTGCCCCACTGGCGCTCAAACGAGCGGTGAGAGTACGGGGTCAGCACAAAGCCAAAGTCAGCGTCAGACCCATCAAGAGCCGTAGACCACGGATCAAACACCACCCGCAGCGGATCGCCCTCGCTACTGATGCGCGGCTCCTGCCAGTTCAGGGGCCGGCTCACGATCTCTGGCCTGACGATGAGATAGCCAACGCCAGCACGGGCCGCCGACCACTCAGCGGTCATGTAATGCTGCTGGGCGCGGGATTGGTACTCAACGAAGCGAAAAAAGCCGTCGAGCTGCTCAGCAACCCGGCGATCTGCGCCAGAGTCCACCGGCAGCGCGTGCATGGAAGGCGGCTGCTGCTCGATGTTGCCGACCACGTTTGAAACGTACTGTCCAATCTGGTCAAACACCATGCAGGGTCGCGCGCCGCCTGGGTCTGTCTCGCGCTTGCGCTTGATGTCGGCTTCCCACTGCTCGGGATTTGACGGCTCGGAAAACGCTAGGTCTTCCTCGATCTGCGTGCGCTGCTCCCGCGAAGCGTCCAGGGACTCGCGGTACAACTGCCCGGCTTCTGCGACGACATCGGTCATGGGCGCGCATATTCACGCGCGCGTGGCGTTAGGTATTGGCGAGGTATTGGCGAGGTATTGGCTAAGCCCGGACGCCCTGCGCCGCTGACTTTGTGAAATCGTGGGTCTTGCGCTGACCCAGCAATGCCCGCCGCGCGCCTTCGCAGGCATACCGCAGCGAGTCGATTACATGGTTGTCCTTGTCCGCCAGCTTGGGCAGCACCTGGCCTGTCAGCGGGTCGGTTTCGTAGCTGTACGCGCCCAGCTCATCAATTGTGTGCTTGCAGCGCGGGTGAACAACCACATCAAAGCTGCGAAGGAACTCGATTCCTTCCTCCAGGCTCTTGGCGCCCTTGACGGCTGCGAGCATTTTCGGGAAGCCGTGGCGCTGCATGTAGCTGATCGTTTCCGGCCTCGCGCTGTCAGCCGTTGTCGGCCAGCGCTCAGACTCCGGCACGGTCTGAAATAGCTGCGGCAGAAAGTCCACCTCGCAGCCCACGCGGTAAGCCTCATGGATCACATAGAGCGTGCGGCCGACGATTGCGCACTGCACCAAAACGCTTGGATCAATGCTGAATCCCCAATCCGCACCTTGGCGAAGAATCCAAGAAGGATCAACATCGAATTCCTCGATTCGCCAGTTGCGGAAAACGCGGGCCTCGCTGTTCTGCCGGTACTTGCCGAGCCACACATGCGCGTACTTCTCGGGATCGCGCGCGCGGTCATATTCCATTTCAGCCCGAAGCTCTGCGGGGAGCCACGGGTTGTCCATGTAGTTGACTTCGACTACCGCCGAATCAGGGGGCAGCTTCTCGCCGCGCAGTAGTGCGTCAATCGGGTCGGTGGCTTTGTCGGGGTTCCAGCCGAACCAGAGTTGGCTTCCGGGCTTGCGGATCGTCGGGCGCAGGAGCGTCAAGCTCTTGTCTGTCGCTGCCTGGGACTCCTCGAACCAAGCGCGGTCAAAGCCTTCAAGCGACTTGATCGAATCGCTCGTGTGGTTCTGCATGCCCTCGAAGATCGTGACGCCTCCCCGCTTGGTAAGGATGCGCCTGTCTTGCACCTCGAAGTAAGCGCCGGCATTGAATGCGCTGATCTTGGCTTCTAGCAGCTTCTTGACCGAAAACTCCAGGCTCTTGAGCGTCTCGCGCAAGCAAACCGCATCCAGCTTCTCGGCGATGTTCTCGCGCAGCCAGCGTTCGCCGAAATAGTGAGACTTGCCGGAGCCCCGGCCACCGTGCGCGCCGATGTAGCGGTGTGGGCCTTCAAGCGGTAGAAAAGCCTCGGGGACTTTGATGCGGAGTTCGCTCACGCCGGCTTGACTACCTCAACAACGATCTTTTGGAAGATCGACCCGCCGTCGCTGGTGATGTCCGCTTGCAGTTTCTCGCCGTAGCGCTTGGGATCCCACTTCGCAAGCAACTTCAGCCGCGTCTCGATGCGCAGCTTTGAGCGCTGCACATGCTCGCTGTCTAGCTGCTGGCCAATGACCTCGCCCTCAGCGTTGCGCTTGTCCATCCAGTCGTTGCGCGCGTCGTCGGCGATCTCCAAGCACTCGGACGCGATGGCGTCGAACCCGCTTACACGCGCGCGCGCGATGGCTGCGGCAAAGTCTTCGTCGGCGTCCATCCAGTCGTAAACGGTTCGCCATGCCGGCATTCCTTCATCGCGGCAAATCTCGCGCAGGGGCACACCTTCGGATAGCTGCTCAACGATGCGCGCCTTTGTTGCGGCGCTGTCCTTGGGCTTTTGGGGCATCACGCAGCCTCCAACATCTTCGCGCGTTGAAACCGCTTCCACCGCCTGCGAGCTTGGCCGGTGTGGTACTTGCCGCAGTGCTGGCAGTGGTAAGCCTCTACTGCGCAGCCGTCCTCGTGGTTTTGCCTCATACGCTTTGCTGCCTGATCGGCGAGCTTGAATGATCCAAACGGGTTTTTGCCCTCGCAGGCATGCTTAAAAGTCTGCTTTGGCTTTGGCGTCATGCTGTCACCTTCGCGGCGCGGTAGGCGGCAATCATTCGGTGCATCTTTTGGCTCGGCACCTGAAAGGATTCGAGCTGCCCATCTGCCACCATTGCCTTGAGGACTTTGTATGCAGCCGACAGGTCAACCAGGTACTTCCCGGCCACATCCTCCGCCGTGAGGTAATCACCATCCGGGCAAAGCCGATAGAACTCGGCCAGTTGTAGCCGCAGTGACGGCGGCGTGTCTTGGCTACGAGTTGGCATCATATGTCTAGCTCCTTTGCTTTAGCTCTGTACTCGCCCGCCAACGCCTGCAACACCTCCACCGTTGCCCGAACGGCTACGGGTGGCCCGTCCAGCCGGTCTAGGACTTCCTGCCCGATGCGCGCAGCAAGATTGCGGCGGTACTCGATCAAATTGCCGTGTTTGTGCAGATTGCAGGCCACGCACTGCCGGTGGATGTTTGCCTCGTCAAAGCGCAAGTCCGGCCGGGCGGCGGTGCTGTAGTAGTGCCCGGCGTGCCAAGCCTCTGCCGTGAGCGTGCTGCATGAGATGCAGGGCTGATCCTTGTCTCGGGCTCTGATGTAGGCATTGCAAGCCGCCTGGGCTCGCTTGAGCCAGTAGCTGCGGGGCTTGAGGGCTTGCAGGCGCTTGGCGTCGGCCTTGGCTTGGTCGCGGCTGAGCTTCTCGGCCCCGACAGTGCGGGCACATTCGATCCCGCACGCGGCCTGCATCGGGCGCAGCGGGCGGAACTTCTCGCCGCAGCCTTTGCATTTTTTGGGGCGCAGGATCGGCACCGATGCGCGGGCTTCGGGCTGGGTGCGGACAAGGGGGCCGCGCTTCATTCGCCCCCCGGGAACTTTACATTCGCGCCGTACAAAAAAGACTTGCGCTGCTGCTTTTCGTGCCGTACATTAATACACATGGACGGCGCGGTGCCGGACAGCAGCAGGAGAGAGAAATGCAAGTCGCTCACATCAACGCCAACGGCCTGAACCAAATCGCCGAAGCCCTGGGCCAGCATCACAAGCTGGGCCGCGACCACTTCACGCCCGCGATGCTCGGCGCCTGGGCTTCGGATGCCGAAGACAGCTTCAGCGACGGCCTGGGCTGCGAGTTTGAGATTCGCGGCATGGACAGCAACAGCGGCTCGCCTGTCATCGTGGTCATCACCGCAGAAGGCTTCGATGTTGAAGAGGTCGCCGAAGAATGAGCACCGCCCCGGAGAAGCCCAAGCGCCGGGGCCGCCCCCCCAAGCCGGCCGAAGAGCTGGCCAGCGAGCGCGTCGAGCTGCGGCTGACGCCGGCCGAGCGCGACAAGCTGCGCGACCTCGGCGGCGCGAAGTGGCTGCGGCCATTGCTTCTGCGGGCCAAGCTGCCCGCGACTTGAGCGCGCTCATGCAAACGCCTCTTCCGGCACGTCCCGGCCCAGGCTTGTCCTAGACCACCTCACGCCTTGGCTATCTCCGTAGGCGTGGCCCAGCGTGATTAGCTCGGCCATCTCTGCCACGGTCATCCGGCTTGTGGACTGGCCCAGCACAACCAAGCCCCCATCAATGCCACGGGCCATGCGCTGGTGCCGCTTCAGGCTGGCAGTAAGGATGTGTTTCACTTCCTCGGGGCTAAGCTTGACCATCTGCCCGTCCACGGCCCATTCGCACTGCTGGCTCAAGTCGGTTAGCAGGCTCCAGAAAAGCGCGTTCTGTTCTGTGCTGCGCGTGGCGCGCTTGATTTCAAGCGTCAGGCGATGCCCGGCCATGAGCATCGCTTTCGCCCAAGCCCAAGCGCGCATCAGTTCGGCGTGGCCGCTCTGTGCGTCTCGCAGCGTGAGAGAAAGGCGCTCAGTCACACAGCCCTCGCCGCGCAAGATGAAGCCGGGCTGATGTACTCGCCAAGCCGGCAGGCGGAGAAGAGCCGCCAGCTCGGATCATTCGCGTCCGGGCTGTAGCGAGGCGCAGGAGCGTTGTGGACTTGCTTCTCCAGGCCTTCGGGGATGTTCATCGGCACATCAGCGCCCCAGGTCGCAACCTTGACGCGAACGGCCGGGACGGGTTGAGCCCTCATGCTGTTCGCCCATGTCTCGGCCCGCGATAGGCAGTCGAAGTAGCGGCCATGCTTTCCGGGCAGCGGCGCGCGGAACACCAGATTCGCGGCTTGCAGCTTTTGCACCATCCGGCCCACTTGAAGCACGGTGAAGCCCTTGATTTGCGAGGTCTGCATGCCTTCGGGCCCCTTGACTGCGGCGAGGATTGCGGCGCGCAGATCGCCTGTGTGTTGGTTGCTCATCCGCGCACCTCAACGCCGGCCATAGGCGCCGCCAGCGCGGTCACCGTGCCGGGCGGGCTTCTGCTGCGGCTCTGGCTCGCGGGCGTTGTCCTGCTGCGGCTCAAAGCACGACACAAGAATCGAGTCCCGCCCTTCCTCTCGCTGAATGCCTGCCGGGTTGAAACAAGCGTTGAGCATCACAAACGGGCCGTCATCGCCCTGCATCAGCGCGCCGATGTTCATCCAGCGGCCTTTCTCGTTGCCATCGCGGTCGGTGTAGCTGCCGGTTTTGACGCAAAGGTCGTGTGTTTTGCGGGTCATGGTGTAGTTACTCAAAGTTGCCGCGCTTGGCGGTCTTGGTGAAGGAATCAACGGCGCGGTCAGACTCGCGCCACAGTTGCAAAGCGCCCTCGAACATCAGGACGCTTGAGCCACGCCGGCCGCGCCGGTTCTTGGCAAACTCGCAGCCGATGTGCCTGACTTGGGCGTCGTCTTCCGCCTCATCCAGCGGCCACAGGAAAACGATGGCGTCGGCGTCCTGCTCAATCTCGCCCGAGTCGCGCAGGTCGCTCATCTGCGGGCGCCGGCCAGGGCGCTTGTCCACTTCCCGGTTAAGTTGAGACAGGGCAATCACACAGATGCCAAGCTCCTTGGCTAGCTTCTTGAGCCCGCGCGAGATGCTGCCGACTTGAGCCGAGCGGGTATCGCCCTCGCCTTCGCTGAGCTGGATGTAATCGACCACCAGCACCTTAAGGCCCTTCACGCTGCGGGCCTTGGAGTTGATCGCGCGCAGGGTCAAGGCCGGCTCGTCGTCCACCCACAAAGGCAGATTCCCGAGCTTCTCGACCCCATCGGAGATGGCGCCCCACTGAAAATCATTCAGCTTGCCGCTGAGTACCGCCCCGTAGGGGACGCGAGCCGCGTTGACCAATCCGCGCTCGCCTACCTCGTCCATTTCCATTTCTTGGCTCAGGACCGCGGCTGGATGGCCCTCAGAGGCGATCCGTGCAGCGATCTGAAGGGACAGGCTCGACTTACCCACCGCAGGCCTTGCGGCGAGGATGACCAGCTTGCCGGGTTGCAGGCCCCCATTCAGCCGGGAGTCAAAAGCCGGGATGCCCGTGCGCCAGGCCGTCACCGTGCCCTCGGCAGCGGCGTTGATGTTGTCGATCACCCTGCACATGATTTCGGACATGGGCACCGGCTGGCGGCGAGCGTTGCGCGACTCGATGCCGGCGAACAGGGCGCCGATGCGATCCAGCTTGTCGGGCGTATCCCCTTCGCCAAAGGCGATAGCCTGGGCCTCGTCCACCTTGCCGAGTACCGTGCGCAAGAGGGCTTTCCCACGGACGATTTCGGCATAACGGCGAATGTTGCTGGCGCTGGGCACGCTCTGCGCCAAAGCGTTCAAGTACGTCAACCCGCCCGCCCCTTGGGCCTTCGCCCCCAAGGCTTCGAACACCGTCACCACATCGGCAGGCTTGCCCGAGTTGATGAGCCGGCCGATAGCGGCGTAAACGTCCCGATGGTCGGCGCGGTAGAAGTCGGCCTCGACCAGCAGATCAGACGCGCGATCCCAGGCGCGGTTATCGATGAGCAGGCCACCTAGGACGCTCTGCTCGGCCTCGATGGATTGCGGCGGCACGCGCAGGGCTTGCAACTCTTCGCGGGGGTCTTGAAGGTCGTTCACGCCTCCACCGTCCTTTCGATCACATGCGTCCTGCCGCGCTCGGTCAGCAGAAAGTCAAAGTCAGCACGCCAGTTTTCGTGCCCCTTTGTCGGCCTTCGGCCCATGAGGAAATCGTTCGCCGACGCTCGATCAAAGTAGCCCGCGATCCACGTCAGGGCTTGGTCGGCGGTCTGCGCTCGCGGCTCACCGTCCGATTTGCGGCTTTCGAAGACCCACCCCCAGAACTCGCGGCAAGCCTTGTCACGCTTCGCGGTCTTGAGGACAACGCGGGGTAACTCCGGGAGCTTCGCGTGGTAAAGCTCGACGATTTCTTCGAGGGGGGTAGGGGGGTATTTATCTCTATCTCTACCTCTACCTCTAGGTACGCTTTCGCTAACGTCGTTTGCGTTACCTTCGCCGTTACCTGTAGCGTTACTTTTGTGCAAAGCAACCCGTTTTGCCGTCTGCGCGCGGTTTTTTGCCGTGTCGCCGTTGTGTTCTTCGAAGCGAGCAAGCGAAATCCCCTTTTCGGAGATCACAAGCCAACCGACGTTTGCTACTGCTTGAACGAAGCCGGTAACGCCAATCACGCGATCCAGTAACGCAGGAGTAACGCCGGCTGCGTTACCGTCAACTGTGTGTTGGTCGAACCAGCGCCACAGCCGGAACAGCTTCGCAAACGCCAGGTCGGGGTCGTCCCATCCCATCGCGGCCGTGATGGCGAGCATGTGCGGCTTATCAGGCGTCGCGCACTCGATCTTGAGCCAGGGGCCGGCCATCAGAGCCCCAGCCTTTCCGCGATTCGCTGGCACTCGGCCTCAATCTGCTCTGGCGTGGCGTTAGGGTTCGCGGCGATCCAGTACGCCTTTTGGGCGCAGTAGGTGCGGTGAAGCTCTGCGTAGCTCATCAGCGCGCCCTCGGCACGGTGTAAGCCTTGACCCGCTTATCCCCGACATGCACCCAGCGGCTGACCACGTTCACTCCACGGCGGCGCAGTTCTCCGCAGCGCTGCGAGAGGCTCAGGCACCCGGCCAGCTTCAGCGCGTCCAGCGGAGTGACCCAGCGGCGCTTCATGATGCGGTGCAGTTGTTCGGCTTGCGTCATGCTCAGTCCTCGCATTGCTCGTCGTGGATGGGCGCCCATACCGGCTTAGGCTCAGGCAGGGCCGTGGAAAGCGTGCCGTCCTGGTGGCGGATAAAGCCCTTGCCATCAGGCATAGGGGCGGCGCCGTGAGCCAGGCGGGCGATGAGCGCGAGGCTGATCATTGATTGACCTTTTTGGTGCGCGGCAGGCGCGGCATCTTCCCAAGTAGCGATTCCTTTACGGCCTCGCTAGCCGTCCTTGTCGTGCCGGCTCGAATCAGCCAAATGGCCCGCTCGCTAACGCCTGACGCCCTGGCTAGGGCTCTAATCTGGTGCGTAGCCAAGCGCTGCAAGCGCTCTGCCAGTTGTGATGTCTTCATGGCTCAAATTATGGGTGCAATGCGTTTCAGCGCTATTAGGGTTTGTACTAATGCAATAGGCTGCACTTTGCGGCTACATTCTATCCATCGCCCAAGACAACCGCAAAGCGGGGGCAGGAGATGCAGATGTTGAACATCGAACCGATCAAATTGCTCAAAGGCTCGCACGCCGACACCGCGCAGACCGGCCAGGGTTGCTTCATGAACGTGATCGCCTATCTCAACGGCGAGCCGCAAATTACCGATCAATCGCCATGCGTCTGCGTCACCGTGCGCCCGCTGGCTATTCGCCTGAACGACACGGCAGACGATGAGCAGCGACAGCGCCTGTTGCCGTTTGTGATGCGAGCTATGGGTAGCGCCACGAAAGACAAAACGATTTTTGATGCGCGCTTTGCCCGTTTGCGTCAGTACGGCGCCGAGTGTAAAAAAGTGCTGAATACCGCCAAGGCCGCATTGGCGAAGTTCCCGAAGGCCGACGCCTACGCCTACGCCTACGCCAAAGCCTACGCCGACGCCTACGCCTACGCCGACGCCGACGCCAAAGCCAAAGCTCAGATCAAGGCCATTGCTGACGGCGTGCGCCACGATCTTTTCGAAGCCGGTCTGCGCTATCTGGATGACGTGCTTCCGCCCGCTGAGCCGGTCGGAGTCGATGTCATTGCACGCGCTCAAAAGCTGGTTGAATTGGCTGCCGCCTAACCCCAGGAGAAAGCCATGCACGTTCCCGCCGATTTCGCCAATTACCCGCTTGCCTACATGCCTGTAGAGGGCGCGTCTGTCCCGATTCACTACGAAATGATCGACGGTCGCGCCGTCTTGCTGGCCGCGAAGCTGAATGAGCGGTGGGTGCTGCCCGACAAGGCTTTCCCCACGTTCTATGACGAATGGTGCGCCGAGATTGAGCGCGGCGCAGCGCAAGACGCCAGCGATGACCGGGCGGTTATGGCTCGCGTCAGTCACGTTAGCGCCTCGGTGGCCGAGTGGATCAATCGGAGGGCCGCATGAGCGCGAAGCACACGCCTGGGCCGTGGGCCGCATCGATGTGGGCCGATGACGTTGTTGGCGCTGTCGGCTGGAGCATTGGCGAAGGCAACACCGGCTATCGAGTCCCGATGAGCACGTTTGAAACGGACGACGAGGAAGTGGCTGAGGCCAACGCCCGCCTGATCGCTGCCGCGCCTGATCTGCTGGGTGCGCTGCAAGTCGTCGTTGCCGACTGGACTGCGCAATTTGAGCGCAACGGCCATCTGGCGCCCGCCTGGTGCAAACAGGCCAGGGTCGCCATTGCCAAAGCCACCGGGGAGGCCGCATGAACCGCTACCACCCCGCCGACTTCGCCATTCTTTTCATCGGCCTTGCCGTGGTGCTTGGCCTTGCATTGGGAGTGATTTGATGAACACCAAGACTGTGACCCTGGCCGGATGGCTGGTCTATGACCACTTTAAGGCTAAGCGTCCCATATCATTCCCGGATGGCCCGTTTGGTTGGTGCCCATGGAAGCCGTCCGACGACAGCGAAACCGTAGTCTTGCGCGAGCAAGCAATCACCATTGAGGTGCCAACCGACTTTGATCCTCGCCCGCAGCAAGTGCGGGCGCTCGAAGCCCAGAAGCGCGCACTGCAAGCCAAGTTCGCAGAGCGCTGCACTGAGATTGAGCGCCAGATCAACGAACTGACGGCCATCGAATGCAGCGGAGTGACGGAATGAACACCGCACACATTGCCGACGAGCAAGCGCACGCAGTGGACGACACCGCTGGCCTTCGCCCGTACTGCACTGGCCTTTGCCATCAGGGCCGCAAAAATTGCGACTGCCCCACCGGGGCCGCTGAAGCCTGCACAGAGCTAGGCGCAGATGCACACGCAGACCTGAGCCGCGTAGACCGCGTTTTCTGGGCCTACGTCATCGCTGGTCTGTCTATCTGGCTTGCCGTCATCACGGCTTGGCTGGCATGAGCTACCCGCTTGAGCGCCTGCCCGCGTGGGCTGGCTT